>Ga0172380_10000964_pt1 | contig 51581 bp, 42 predicted proteins | sample Leawe162metaG_FD_119747 | JGI IMG/M metagenome (GOLD analysis project Ga0172380, IMG submission 119747) | Leachate microbial communities from a municipal landfill in Southern Ontario, Canada - Leachate well 162 metaG | ecosystem: Engineered > Solid waste > Landfill > Unclassified | place... | reverse complement strand
TCACTTCTCTGAAACTTTTTATCAGTATTAAACGTTTTTATTATTGACAATAGATAAAATTTTTGTATATTTATCTTATTAGGTTTAAAGTATTTGAACCTTACTTTCTTTAAAATTTTTGAGATTTTTGTTGTTTGAGCAAAAATCTACAAAATACCAAAATTAAACAAAAATCACATTTCACTTCCACTCCACCTCCACTTCAAACACACTTTACTAACACATTACAAAGATTTTCCTTGCGTCAAACCCGGGTTCAAACCGTATCCGCAAGAAACCTCCCTTAATCAAAACAAACTACTATCCAGCATCACTTTGGTTACATATTTTTCTCCCGTTTCAGTCTTCCATTTTGTTTTCCCTATGTATTGAAAATGCCTGCATAATTCTTTAATTTACTCTGAAATATTCACAAATAAATTGATAATTAGTTTAGTTGTAGGATTGATAACAGGGTTTTTACTGTCCATGCCTCCGATGGGTCCGACTAACATTCTTGTGATTTCTCTGGGTTTAAGGAAAGAAATCAAGTATGGTGTTGCAGTCGGTGCTGGCGCGGGTTTTATGGACATGATTTATATAATTATCTCTTATGGCGGTTTCGCTCTCATCAAGGGTTTCGTTCCTGAAAGTATTAATGATTTCTTTGTTAATAATGAAAAGTTTTTTATGGTGCTGCTTACACTTGTCGGATGTATAGTTGTTGGGCTTTCTGGATATAAACTTATTAAGACAAAAGTTGAAGCTGATATCACAACCCCTGCTCAGGATAAAAAGATTGAAAATAAACTCTCAAAAGTTACAACAAAGCTTGAACAGACTAATGAAGACTTATCACGAATCCTGCACTCAAACCTTCTTCAGAAAAAAGAAAACGGTCTCGTGGGCGGATTTTTAAAAGGGGCGTTTCTCTGTGTTTCGTCCGTTACGATTCCGGCTTCATGGTTTGCATTGACTGGCTACATGAAAAATTACGGCATTATTGATTCGCGGTTTATCACTGGTTTAATCTATTCAATCGGCGTATTCGCGGGTACAACCTTATGGTTCTGGACACTTGTAAAAGTTATTTCAGAAAATACTCATCGAGTAAGTCCGGAAGCTCTTAATAAAATTAACATAATTGTCGGTGGGATTCTTTTACTGCTTAGTTTGTTTTTATTGTATAAAGTAATTGATTTTTCTCTCTCATAGTATTAATATTCTATAATGATTAGTTCAAACTTGAAAGAAAACTTGCCAATCTGCCAGTATTGTATGGAGCGGGTGAATGATGACGAAAGCAGATATTGCTGTTCCGCCTGCGGTATGATTTATCATAACACTTGCTGGGAAAAAGGAAACGGCTGCACTGTCTTGAGCTGCTCACAGAGAAATATTCTTTTGAATCCTTTGTTCCAGTCGTCTGTTCCTGTAAAAGAACTCCTTGTTCATATTGAATACCTGCTCAATCTAAAGAAATATACTGAAGCAATAAACGAATGCAACAGAATACTCAGTGCGGAAAAGTCAAACATGGAGGCAAAAGTCTATTACAACAGGGCTGTATCGGCATTGAATATAAAAATGAAAATATTCGATAGTGCTGAGGAAAGTTATAAACGAAAAGAATATAAAGCTGCTTCGATGTTCTATACCGACTATTTGAGATACTGCGATGAAGAAGAAGGGGACTTCATTAAATCCAAAATAAAATATTTAGACGAGCTTCTTCCAAAACTTAAAAGGAAAAATGCTTTACTGAATGTCCTGTATGTTTTTATAATTTTGATAATTTTCTTTTCGGCTGGATTTCTTGCGTACCAGTTTATTTATATGAAAGAGGATACAGAGTTTGCGGAAATTGAAAGACACGACGATTATTCGGACGTAAAGCTTATGGAGGCGCAGGTTAGCAGGTATGAAAAGTTCATTATAAAATATAGTGATGGTAAGTTGAAAGAAAATGCCGCAGAAAAAATCAGATTCTTATCCGCAGAAATAGCTATGAAAATCTGTGATCACGATTGGCGTTCGGCTCTAATATATCTAAAAAAACTTGACTCTAAAGAAGTGCCGATTACATATAAGAATATTTATGGAGATATTGTTAAGAATGCTAATAAAGAATTAAGCGCACTAAAAACTGAAGCAAAAGATTTCAACTCACAGAAAAAGTTTTCCGAAGCCAAGGATAGAATAGAAAAATCATTAGCCGTAACTGAACATTTTTCTAATTCAGAGTTTGGGAAAACCCGACAATCTCTATACGACAATAAAAACTTGATTAACAAAAAGATTAGTCTTTTAATTAAATCAAAGGAAATAGATATAGAAATTTCGACAAAAACAACAGAGTTGAAAAATACTGACCCTGATGTCGAAAATGAAAATATAATCCAGATTGCAGGAAAAGTGATGAAAAAGAGCGGAGAATATACAATTATTAAATCTTATGACGATAAAAAGCTGTATGCACTTAAAAAACCGGCAGAAAAGTATGAAATCGGAGAAGAATTGGTCATAAGTGCAATTAAAAAGGGGAAAACAGAGATTTCTGACGATGCTTCAAATACTATGATTCTGCCTGTAATATTCGAAATATCTTGGTCGCAATCCGAGCAGGATGGGGTAAATAAAGAAAACATTCTGCAAAGATTAAACTACCTCAAAAATGAGAAGGGAAAAATCGATAGTTTGCTTAAACTGGGTATCTGAGTCTCAATTCCTGAAATAATATTTTTTCCAAAAGTTGTAAATAATATGTTGATTTATTCGTATAATTTACATAAATTTAATGTTCTCGGTAAAATGGGTAGGTAGCGAAGTGGTTAAACGCATCAGACTGTAAATCTGACGACTGATGTCTTCGGAGGTTCGAATCCTTCCCTACCCACAAGCATGCGGGAGTAACTCAGTTGGTAGAGTCACAGCCTTCCAAGCTGTTGGTCGCGGGTTCGAGTCCCGTCTCCCGCTCTGTTTTATTTTTTAAAACAAGAGTTGCTGATGTAGCTCAGTTGGTAGAGCACATCCTTGGTAAGGATGAGGTCACCGGTTCAATCCCGGTCATCAGCTCTGGCTTGAAGCAATTTAAGACTGCTGCTTTACTTTATGCAGATTGTTTTTCCGTTATTTAGAAAATATAGTTTTTATACGAGTGTAGCTCAATTGGTAGAGTAGCGGTCTCCAAAACCGTTGGTTGGGGGTTCGAGTCCCTCCACTCGTGCATTTAAGATAATCAAATTCACATGAGAGAAAAAATATTAGGTTTTTTTACAGATATATTTAAAGAAATGAAAAAAGTCTCCTGGCCTAAAAAAGAGGAATTGAGAGACTACACAAAAGTAGTTATTGTTACTATGTTTGTGTTTGCAATTTTTGTGTACATTGTTGATAAGGGTATCAGTGAACTGCTTAAAATTCTATTTTAATACAATCAGTATAAGATGACAGACAACGAAGAAGATATAATCCAGGAGAATACGGGCGAAGAATTAACTGAAACTCCGTTGACAGATGAAATTAACGATTCTGATAATGGTAGTTTCAGATGGTATGCTGTAAGAATTGTTTCAGGTCACGAAAATAAAGTAAAGTTATATATCGATAACCAGATAAAAGAGGAAGGTCTCGAACAAAAGATTAAGACTGTTATGATTCCTCTTGAAAAAGTATTCGAAGTAAAGAACGGGAAAAAGAAAATAAAGTATAAAAACTTCTTTCCCGGATATATACTTCTTGAGGTTGACCTTGATGACAACATTAAGAGGATGCTCTCACAGGTTCCGAGTCTTATGGGTGTAGTCGGGTCAAAAAATATTAAAGGAGAGAGACTTGAACCCGTTCCTTTAAGGGATTCTGAAATAAAAAGAATAAAAGCAATATTAAATGATGAGAATTCGTCCGAGAAAATTGACCTTAAACTTCTTGAGGGCGACTCTGTGAAAGTCACAAATGGTCCTTTCAACAATTTCAGCGGTGTTGTGCTTGAGATAAATACTGAAAAGATGAAAGTAAAAGTTATGGTGAGCATTTTCGGCAGAAAGACACCTATCGAGCTTGAATTCAATCAAATTGAAAAGTTTAAATAAACATTTTTAAAATATAATATATCATGGCCAAAAAAGTAGTAGGATTCATTAAGTTACAAATTCCGGCAGGGCAGGCAACGATGGCCCCTCCCGTTGGACCGGCATTAGGACAAAGAGGCGTTAACGGAATGGAGTTCTGTAAACAATTCAATGCCAGAACCCAGGACAAGAAGGGTTTAATAATACCGGTTGTTATAACAGTCTATTCGGACAAATCATTTACATTTATTACCAAAACTCCTCCGGCAGCAGTATTGCTCCTTAAAGCTGCAGGTCTGGAAAAGGGTTCAGGTATTCCGAATAAGACAAAAGTAGGCAAAGTCTCAGCTAAACAAGTGAAAGAAATTGCTGAATCAAAGATGGTTGATTTAAATGCAAGAGATGTTGAACATGCAATGAGTATGGTAAAAGGTACCGCAAGAAGCATGGGAATAACCGTAGAATAATTATTGAACTTAAATTGTTTTAGAAAATGAAACTAACAAAGAAACAGAAAGAAATAAATAAATCTTTCGATTCAAAGAAAGATTACAAAATTAAAGATGCTGTCGCTATCGTCAAACAGTATGCAAAAGCAAAGTTTGATGAGTCAGTTGATATCGCAATGAATTTAGGTGTTGATCCTAAGCATGCCGACCAGGTTGTAAGAGGTACGGTTTCATTGCCAAACGGCACAGGGAAAACTGTCAGAGTTCTTGTTATTGCCAAACCTGAAAAACAGCAGGATGCTATAGACGCAGGTGCTGACCATGTTGGCTTTGAAGAATATTTGAAAAAGATTCAGGATGGCTGGACAGATATTGACGTTATCATTGCAACACCCGATTCTATGGTTGAACTCGGTAAATTAGGGAAAATTCTCGGTCCTCGCGGACTAATGCCTAATCCGAAAAGCGGTACTGTCACGCCAAATGTTGGTCAGGCAGTAAAGGAAGTCAAAGCCGGTAAAATTGATTTCAGGGTTGATAAGAATGGTACTGTTCACTCAGCTATTGGCAAAGCATCTTTTGAAGAGATTAAATTGGTTGAAAATGTTTCAGCTTTTATAAATATGATAATTAAGTTGAAACCATCAGCATCAAAAGGTACATATATAAAAGGAATAACAGTATCAAGTACTATGGGTCCGGGAGTGAGAATAGATAAAGCGCTTACGGAGTTACATACTGCTGTTTAATAAAGTTTACGCACTCAAAACATTTATCACCGGGATTGTGATAACCGGTGAGCAGCTTCAAATGTTTTTATAAATATATAAATTTCGTATGGAAAAAATTAAAAAGAATGAGGTCATTGCTGAAGTAAAAGACTTGATGAACAATTCGCCAGCATTATATTTTATCGATTTTGCCGGATTGACTGTGGCGGATGATGACAAACTCCGCGGTGAATTCTACAAGGCAGACATCAAATACAAGGTTGTAAAGAACACTCTCATTTTGCGTGCATTAGGTGAAAGTGATAGTTACAAGCAGTTTGCAGATGATATTAAGAATCATTTAAAAGGTAATACAGGTGTAATTTTCTCGGGTAATGATCCGGTTGCTCCTGCGAAAATTCTTAAAAAAGTTACGGAAAAAAGCGATAAACCCAAATTCAAATCAGCAATTGTTGATGGCCAGTACTACGGCAGCGGAAATATGGATTTACTTGCTTCTCTGTTATCAAAAGAAGAACTTATCGCAGGTATACTTTCATGTCTCGATTCACCCGTTTCGGGTATTGTCGGCTCTATTAATGCAGTCGTCAGAGACCTTGCAAGTATCATTGAGGAAGTTGCCAAGAAAAAGGCAGCTTAGTTTAAACAATTTTAAAAATTAAATTTAATTTAAAGGAAATAGAAAATGTCAGTAGTTGAAGAATTATTAGAAAAAATCTCAAACTTAACTTTAACTGAAGCTTCAGAATTAAAGAAAGCATTGGAAGATAAATTCGGCGTTACAGCAGCAGCCCCGGTTATGATGGCAGGTGTTGCAGCAGCTCCGACCGCAGCCGCAGAAGAAGAAAAAACTGAATTCACAGTCGTCTTAACTGAAATTGGTGCAGAAAAAATTAAAGTTATTAAAGCCGTAAAAACAGCAACGGGTTTAGGTCTTACAGAAGCAAAAGCACTTGTAGAGGGTGCACCGAAACCTGTTAAAGAAAATATGCCTAAAGCTGATGCTGAAAAATTAAAAGCAGAATTGGAAGCAGCTGGCGCAAAAGTTGAGATTAAGTAGTTCTCACAAATAAAATTTATCTAAAGTAATGTGTTTAAGGAAAAGAAATTTTCCTTAAACATTATTACTTTTTATTGTATTTATATTCGCAAATAATCTAATTTAAAAATAAATGGAATTAAAAGGTGTTTTATCAGGCTTAAAACCCCTCAACGCAAAAAACAACAGATTAACGTTTTCAAAATCTGACATTCATAAAGATCCACCGGATCTCCTTAACGTGCAGCTGCAGTCTTACAAGGATTTCTTACAGGAAGATATTCCTATAAGTAAAAGAAAACCAATAGGGCTACAGAAAGTATTTGAGGACAATTTCCCGATAACAGATTCTAGGGAAACTGCATTATTAGAGTTTATAGAATATTTTATAGAAAAACCGCCTTACACTATAATAGAGTGTCAGGAACAAGGACTGACTTATTCAGTTCCTGTTAAGGTTAAATTAAGATTATCTACAAAACCTAACTCAGCTGCAAAAGAATACAATTATGTCCTTGAACAGGATGTGTACTTAGGACAGTTGCCTTACATGACTCCGAGAGGCAGCTTCATCATTAACGGTGCTGAGCGTGTTATCGTAAGCCAGCTTCATAGATCTCCAGGGGTTGTATTCAGTGAGTCCACTCATGCTAATGGCACCGAATTGTTTTCAGCTCGCGTAATTCCTTATAAAGGTTCGTGGGTAGAATTTACAACGGATATTAATGACCTTCTTTATGCATATGTTGATAGAAAGAAAAAATTCTATTTCTCAACTTTGTTAAGAGCTTTATCTATAAATGACAAGGTTAAGATGATGGAACTGTTCAACCTTATGGAAGAAGTAACGATTAACGACAGATCATATCTTGACTTTGTTGGCAGGATAACTGTTGAGCCTGTAATTGATAAAAATACCGGTGAAGAATTTGGAATTGAAACCGGTACTATTTTAACCGAGGAACATTTAATCTCCATTTTAAACGGTAAACTGAAATCTCTTAAATTACTTAAAGCTGACTGTACAGACGGTGAAAGGGTTATATTCAATACTATAATTGAAGACGAAGAAGAAGAATCAACTGAAAGCCCGGCTGTGCCGATGACGGCGAAAGAAAAGAAAGCTGCACAACTGATTGCGGATGCAGAAGGAGAAAGTGCTAAGAGTTATATTGAAAAGCAATTCTTTAATCCTAAAAAATATGATTTAGGTGAAGTGGGTCGTTATAAAATAAACAGAAAACTTGACCTTAACATTGATGAGAATACAACGATTCTTACGTTAGAAGATATTAAGAGAATTATTGAATATATACGGGATCTTGTTGACCGGAAAAAAGAAGTTGATGATATAGACCATTTAGGAAACCGCAGAGTACGTACTGTTAATGAACAATTGTCTCAGCAGTTCGGGCTTGGTCTTTCAAGGATGATTAGAACAATAAGAGAAAAGATGAGTATCCATGACGAAGAAAATTTGACTCCATTAAGACTGGTAAGTTCAAGACCTATAACGAGTGCTTTATCTTCTTTCTTCGGAACGAGTCAGCTTTCACAGTTTATGGATCAGACTAATCCTTTGTCCGAGATGACACACAAGAGAAGAATTTCTGCTCTCGGACCCGGCGGGCTTTCCAGAGAAAGAGCTGGTTTTGAAGTAAGAGACGTGCATTATACACATTACGGAAGATTATGTCCGATAGAAACGCCAGAAGGTCCGAATATCGGTCTTATATCTTCATTATGTATTCACTCAAGGGTTAATGAACTTGGATTCATTGAAACACCTTACAGAAAAGTTGATGATGGAAAAGTATCTACAGATATTGAGTTTATATCTGCGGATATAGAAGATGATTACAAAATTGCACAAGCTAACGAACTTTTAGATGCTAAAGGGAATTTTGTAAATAAGAAAGTTAAATCAAGATTTAAAGGTGATTTCCCGTTAGAAGAAGGAAAAAACGTTGACTATATGGATGTTGCAACAAACCAGATTGTAAGTGCTGCTGCGGCATTAATTCCGTTTTTGGAACATGACGATGCTAACAGAGCACTGATGGGAAGCAATATGCAGCGTCAGGCAGTACCATTGTTAAGACCTCAGTCTCCAATAGTAGGAACCGGATTTGAAGAAATAGTTGCACGTGACTCTCGTTCAATGATTGTTGCTGAAGCTGATGGTATTATTGAGTATGTGTCATCCGATAAAATTGTAGTGAAATATAATATTAGAGAAGATTCAGAAGAAAGTTTGTTAAGTTTTGAAGATAAGAGAACAGTTGTATATAAACTGGTTAAATTCTTAAGAACAAATCAGGATACTTCAATAAACCAGAGACCTATAGTAAAAGAAGGTCAACGAGTTAAAAAAGGCGATATACTTGCCGATGGTTCTTCGACTGAAAATGGAGAATTGGCTCTTGGCAGAAATATCCTCGTAGCATTCATGCCCTGGAGAGGATATAATTTTGAGGATGCCATCGTTATAAGTGAAAAAGTAGTATCAAAAGATATATTCACGTCTGTTCATATCGAAGAATTCAGTCTCGAAGTAAGGGATACAAAAAGAGGTGAAGAAGAATTAACTAAAGAAATTCCAAATGTAAGCGAAGAAGCTACAAAGGACCTTGATGAGAACGGAATTGTAAGAATAGGAGCTGAAGTAAAAGAAGGTGATATACTTATTGGTAAAGTAACTCCTAAAGGAGAGACTGAACCTACACCTGAAGAAAAACTTTTAAGAGCTATATTCGGAGATAAGGCAGGTGATGTTAAAGACGCATCTTTAAAAGCTCCCCCGGGATTGAAGGGAATTATTATAAACAGAAAATTATTCTCAAGAAAAACCAAAGATTCAGACGGCAAAAGAGAAGAAAAGAAAAGAATTGATAAATATGAATCTGAGAGAAAGAAAGATATTAAAGAACTTAACTTAAAGCTCGCTGAAAAACTCGGTATACTGCTGGATGGAAAAGATTCTGAAGGTATCAGAGATAAAAAAGGTAATATTATAATTAGAAGAAATTATTCATTTAAAAGGGAAACATTCACAAACCTTTTAACTAATGATAACATTGATTTAAGAGATCTTGACACAGAAAGTGATTGGTCAAACAGTAAGAGAGCTAACTCAATGATAATTGATATTTTTAAGAATTATCAGTACAAGTATGTTGAGGTTGAAGAAAAGTACAAAAGGCTTAAAGTTAAAGTCACTTTAGGAGATGAACTACCAAACGGTGTAGTTAAACTTGCAAAAGTTTATGTTGCAAAGAAGAGAAAGTTATCGGTAGGTGATAAAATGGCGGGAAGGCACGGAAATAAAGGTGTTGTTGCGAAAATAGTGCCGCCTGAAGATATGCCTTTTATGCCTGATGGCAGACCGATCGATATAGTATTGAATCCTCTTGGTGTTCCTTCCAGAATGAACCTCGGTCAGTTGTACGAAACTGCACTGGGCTGGGTCGGAAAACTAAATGGAGTAAAATTTGCGACACCAATATTTGACGGTGCATCTGTAGAAGAAATAATAAAAGGATTAGAACAAACGGGTTTGCCTAATAATTCAAGGTCTGATTTATACGATGGAATGACAGGCATCAAGTTTGATCAGCAGGTTACTATAGGATATATTTATATGTTAAAGCTATCACATCTTGTTGATGACAAGATCCATGCACGTTCAATCGGTCCGTATTCACTGATTACACAACAGCCGCTTGGTGGTAAAGCACAGTTCGGCGGACAGAGATTCGGAGAGATGGAGTGCTGGGCATTACAAGGTTACGGAGCTTCTCATATTTTAAGGGAAATGCTAACCGTAAAGAGTGATGATGTTATAGGTAGAAGCAAAGTATACGAAGCAATTATTAAAGGTGAAAACCTCCCAGAACCTAATATACCTGAAGCTTTCAACGTAATAATGAAAGAATTGCAGGGACTTGGTCTGGATATTAATATTGATTAATTCAAACAATAAAAGAAATTAAATTTACTTAAATATATGCCAATTAAAACCGAACAAAAGAGGAAACGCTTTTCAAAAATAACGATAAACGTTGCTTCTACGGATACAATAATATCAAATTCTTATGGTGAAGTTACTAAACCTGAAACCATAAATTACAGAACTTTTAAACCTGACAAGGATGGTTTATTCTGTGAAAAGATTTTCGGTCCTGTAAAAGACTGGGAATGTCACTGCGGTAAATACAGAGGCATAAGATACAAAGGTATAGTGTGTGACAGATGCGGTGTTGAAATAAACATGAAAAATGTCCGAAGAGAAAGAATGGGGCATATTTCTTTATGTGTACCCGTAGTACATATTTGGTATTTCAGGTCATTACCTTCTAAGATAGGATATGTGTTGGGTATAACTTCAAAAGATCTGGAGAAGATTATATATTATGAATCATACGTTGTAATAAATCCCGGTAAGTCAAGGTTCAAGAAAAATGAATTGATAACGGAAGAGGATTATTTAGAAGAATTAGCAAAAATGCCTGAGGATAATCAGTTTCTTGATGACGATGATAAAAGTAAATTTTTAGTTGATCAAGGCGGTAAAGCTGTAAAGGAAATGTTGAGAAGGGTAGTAATCAATGAAGAAGTATCTAGACTTCGTGCTGAATTACAAGATGAACCCTCAGCAGTGAAAAAAGCTGAAAATATTAAGAGGTTAAGAGTTCTTGAATCATTTAAACTAAAACCGGATGGTAAACCAAACAAACCTGAGTGGATGGTGTTTGATGTTATTCCAGTAATTCCTCCGGAATTAAGGCCATTGGTGCCTTTAGAAGGCGGCAGGTTTGCTACTAGTGATCTGAATGATTTGTACAGAAGAGTAATAATAAGAAACAACAGATTAAAAAGATTAATAGATATAAAAGCACCTGAAGTTATTTTAAGAAATGAAAAAAGGATGCTTCAGGAAGCTGTTGATGCATTGCTTGATAATTCGAGAAGGGTCACGGCTGTTAGAGCTGAAAACAGAGCATTAAAATCCTTGTCAGATATTCTTAAAGGCAAGCAGGGAAGATTCCGTCAGAATTTATTAGGCAAAAGAGTTGACTATTCAGGTCGTTCCGTAATTGTTGTTGGTCCTGAGTTAAAGTTGCATCAGTGTGGCATTCCTAAGGACATGGCACTTGAGTTGTTTAAGCCATTTGTTATTAGAAGGCTTATAGACAGGGACTATGTAAAAACCGTAAAAAGTGCTAAGAAACTCATAGATAAAAGGACGCCTGAGGTTTGGGATATTCTTGAGAACGTCATTGACGGACATCCTGTTATGCTTAACAGAGCACCAACACTTCACAGATTAAGTATTCAGGCATTTCAGCCCGTACTTATTGAAGGAAAAGCGATTACGCTGCATCCTTTCGTCTGTACAGCATTCAACGCCGACTTTGATGGTGACCAGATGGCTGTTCACGTTCCTTTATCTTATGATGCACAACTCGAGGCAACAATTCTGATGTTATCTACTCATAATATTCTTTCGCCTCAGAATGGTAATCCGATTATTGTTCCTAATCAGGAATTGGTACTTGGATGCTATTATCTGACTAAAGAACTTAAGGGCGATAAAGGAGAAGGAAAAATATTTTCTTCTCCTCGGGAATTAATCGTTGCAATAAATAATAAAGTAGTTAGTATTCATGCAAGGATTAAGATAAGAATTAAGGGAGAAATAATAGAAACTACAGCGGGTCGTGTTATTTTTAATGAGATAGTACCCGAAGAAATTCCTTTCATTAATGAATTATTGAGAAAGAAGAAAATCATTTCGATAATCGGAATGATTTACAGAAAAGTTGGAAATCAGAAAACTGCAATATTCTTAGACAAACTTAAAGAACTAGGTTTTAAGCATGCAACAGAAGGTGGTTTATCTGTTAACATTGATGATATTGAAGTTCCGAGCACAAAGAAAAGAATTATTGAGGAAGCATTAGCAAAAGTAGATTCTATTGAAAAGCAAAAATCAAGAGGTATTATTTCTGAAAATGAAAGATACAATAAGGTTATCGATAACTGGACTCACGTTCGCGACCAAGTTAAGAATGATCTTATGGATAATCTTCGCAAATCAAAAAAAGGATTTAACTCACTGCACATGATGATTGATTCGGGTGCAAGAGGTTCTGCTGAGCAGGTGAGTCAGCTTGCCGGTATGAGGGGACTTATGCAGAAGCCGCAGAAGTCTCTTACAGGTCAAGCAGGAGAAATTATTGAAAATCCGATTATTGCAAATTTCAAAGAGGGATTGTCAATTCTCGAGTACTTTATATCTACTCACGGTGCAAGAAAAGGTTTGGCTGATACAGCATTAAAAACTGCAGATGCGGGATATCTTACAAGAAGACTTGTTGATGTGGCTCAGGATGTAATAATTACAGAAAAAGATTGTGGAACGATTAGAGGAGTTTATACTGAAGCATTAAAAGAGGGTGAAGATGTAAAGGAACCTCTTGCTGAGCGTATCCTTGGAAGAGTTTCTACTCATGATGTTGTAAATCCATTAACGAAAGCGATTATAGTAAAAACAGGTGATGAGATTGATGAAGATAAAGTGAAAATTATTTCTGAGTTACCTATAACAGGTGTTGAAATTCGTTCGGTTTTAACCTGTGAATCAAAACGTGGTGTCTGTACTAAATGTTACGGTAGGGATTTATCAACTGGAAAGATGGTTAATGTTGGTGAAGCAGTTGGAATTATTGCTGCACAGTCTATCGGTGAACCCGGAACACAGTTAACTCTCAGAACATTTCATATTGGTGGTACCGCCAGCAAAATTGTAACACAATCAGAAATAACTTCAAAGTTTGAAGGAAAAGTGGTTTTTGAAAACTTCAAGATTGTTGAATACATAACACCTGCAGATGTACAGCATATTTCATTAAGCAGAAATGGCGTAATTAATATTGTTGACGACAAAAAGAATATTTTAACGAAATATCAGGTTCCTTATGGTTCAAAATTAAAAGTTAAACACAACGAAAAAGTTACAAAAGATCAAAAACTTTATGAATGGGACCCGTACAATTCTGTAATCGTTGCTGAACATAACGGAATTCTTAAATACCATGACCTTGAAGAAGGCAAACAGTATGAGTTGGTAGTTGACGACTTAGGCAATCTCCAGAAAACAGTCATTGAAAGTAAAGATAAAACAAAGAGTCCTACATTACAAATCGTAAGTAATAAAGGCAAAGTATTAAGTTCTTATCTTATACCTGCAAAAGCCAACCTTTCTTTTGCGGATGGTGAAGAAATAAAAGCAGGAACAATAATCGCAAAAATTCCAAGAGATTCAGGAAAAACTCGCGACATTACTGGTGGTTTACCAAGAGTTACAGAATTATTTGAAGCAAGAAGTCCTTCTGACCCGGCAAAAATTGCTGAGATTGACGGTAAAGTTGAAATCGGTAAAATATCAAGAGGAAGCAGAGAAGTCTTGTTATCAAGTCAGGATGGATCAAAGAAAATTGATTACAGAATTCCAGTCTCAAAGCATATCCTTATAAGAAGCGGTGATTATGTTTCCGCTGGAGAACCATTGACGGGTGGTGCTTTTGACCCAGTTGATATATTGAAAATTAAAGGTGTTTCTGAGGTTCAGGAATATCTTGTTAATGAAATTCAGGAAGTTTACAGAATACAAGGTGTTAAAATAAATGATAAGCACATAGAAGTAATCGTAAGGCAAATGCTCCAGAAAGTTAAAGTAACGAGTTCCGGCGACACAACATTCCTTGAAGGGGATGTTATTCATAAGAATGCATTTGCAGAGGGTAATGAAAAAATTCGTGGTATGGTAGTTGTATCTGACAAGGGTGACAGTGATGCGGTTTCTACCGGCGAACTGTTACCAAAAAAAGCTGTAAAAGAATTAAACTCATTGTTAAAGAAAAAGAATAAAACCGGTATTAAAACACGGGATGCAGTTCCTGCAACTGCTGATGCGGTATTATTGGGTATAACGCAAACTTCTTTATCAACGGACAGCTTTATTTCAGCAGCTTCTTTCCAGGAAACCACAAGAGTACTGACTGATGCAGCAATTAAAGGCAAGGTCGATTATTTACTTGGACTAAAAGAGAACGTTATTATCGGTCAGATTATTCCTGCCGGTACAGGTTTAAGGAAATACAAAGAATTGATAGTTTCGCATATAGATAAGCATTCTATGGAGGAATTCAATGAAGTTGTTGACGAAACAGAAAAAGTTAAAAAAGAATATGAATTGTAAAATATTGAAAAAATAAATAAAAAGGGCTGGAAACAGCCCTTTTTGTTATCTAATAACTGATAGAATTAATCTGTCTAGCTTTCCTTTCAACTTTCATCTAAGCACTTAAAATTTTTACCTTCTTTCCAAAGAAATCCGTTTGACTTTAAATTTAATTTATGTATTTTTGTAGTGGGATGAAGTGGGATAAAGTGGCTTAAATTCCCAAATAAATTTAAATAAAGTCAAATAATTTGTTTCAAGGACATTCAATAGTCGTATTAGATTCCAAATCGAGAATTGTACTTCCGACGAAGTTCAGAAGTAAAATGTCTCCGGAGTCAAATAATAAAATAGTTCTTACCAGAGGACTAAACGGTTGTTTAATGTTATATACACTTGATGAATGGGAAAGGGTAAAAAAAGGTCTAATGAACTTCAACGTCTTCAACGAAAAAGAGAGATTTTTCATGCGGCAATTCATGATGTATGTTCATGAATGCGATTTGGATTCTCACAACAGATTTCTACTACCCTTTCAACTAATCGAGTTTGCTCATATCAAAAAAGATGTGCTGCTTCTTGGAATGCTTCAGAACATTGAAATATGGAACCCGGATTTGAAGTCAGAATATGACAACCAAAATCCGGAGCCGTTTGAAAATGTTGCTCAGTCAGTAACCGAGAAGATTTTGAATAAAAGCAATAATTAATTTTTAAAATTACATATTTCTTTGATTTCGGTTTACCATACACCGGTCCTAATGGACATAGCAATATCTTATTTGATAAATCCACTTATCAAAGAAGAAATTATTGTTGATGGAACTTTGGGCGGAGGAAGTTACACTGAATCCATTCTGAAGAAAATTTCAGATAAGGGAAAACTAATCAGCATAGATAAAGATTTAAATGCACTTGAACACTCAAGGGAAAGATTCAAGAACTATAAGAAAAATCTGTATATTCTAAACGGTAATTTTGCAAACATACGGAATATTGCCGCAGAGCTTAATATTAATTCAATAACAGGTTTGGTTTTAGATTTAGGACTATCATCTTATCAACTTAACAGTGAAGATGGATTCAGTTTTTTAAAGGACACTCCTTTGGATATGAGAGCGGATAAAGACTCTGAGAAAACTGCATCTGATATTGTTAACGAATACAGCGAGAAAGAACTGACGGATATATTTGAAACCTACGGAGAAATAAAAAATGCTAAAAGGCTCTCAAAAGCAATCATGGAAAGCAGACGGAAAAACAAAATAACGACAACATCTGATTTTGTTAGAATAGTACAGAGAGAATATGATATGAAAAAGAATATACCATCTAAATTTTTTTCAAAGATTTTCCAGGCATTGAGAATTGAGGTTAATAATGAACTGAGTGATTTAGAAAAAGTGCTTGAAGATGCATTTGATATAATGCAAAATGGCGGCAGGATAGTAGTTATATCATATCATTCTTTAGAAGACAGAATTGTAAAAGAATTTTTTAGGAATAAAAAGAGCGATAGAAGAGAAATTAGAATATTAACTAAAAAGGTTGTAAAGCCAGATTACAAAGAAGTTAAGAATAATAATCGTGCGAGAAGCGCAAAATTAAGAGCAGCGGAGGTAATATTGATATGAGGCATAATAAAGATAACAAAATATCATTATTCTCGCTTATAATTTCATTCCTGATTCTTTCTTCGCTCTCGGTTTTTCTGATTAATACTATTATTACAGTAAATAATTTAATACAAGGTGTTAGTTCGGTCAAAGAAGAACTTAGTCTTGCAACTGAAATAAATAATACACTTAAAATTGAAATTGAGAAGCTGAGTTCTTTTGATCGAATACGCAAATTAGCAGAAGATAGGATTGGGTTGAAGATAAATGAGCATTCATTTGTAAAAGATAAGAATTTTAAAATTCAGGGAAAAGAAGAGTGAATTTTCTAAAATTAAATAAGGATACGGCCAGATTTCGAAAGAGAATTAACATCACATTAGCAGCAATTCTATTAATGATGTTTATTGTTATTTCAAGACTCGTTACTCTGCAAATCATTGATTCCGAAAAATACGCAATAATTGCAAAGAAACAGTCACAGACGAGGGAAATAATATCCCCCTTAAGAGGAGTAATATTTGATAGAAATATGAATCCATTTGTTTCAAATATTTTCAGAGTATCGGTTATAGTAGATCCTTATAAGCTTAAAAACCCTGATTCTGTTGCTACATTACTTTCAAGTGTATTTGGAAAAACAAAGCAAGAATATTTTGAAAAACTGATAAACAAGAACGAATCATCATTTTATATTGAAAGAAAATCTGAATTAAATGACTTAAAGGGCCTTGATACAGTAAGAATTGATGGTTTTGAAGTGTTCAAAGAACCTTCCAGATATTATAATCTTGGACAGACAGCTGCGCAAATTATTGGATATAATGATTTAGACAATAAAGGAGTAAGTGGTATTGAACTTTCATTCAATAAGGATATGACGGGAAAAGATGGTTATATGATATCAAGAAAAGATGGAAGAGGAAACAAAAGACCAGATATTAATTATATTCAAAAAGAACCTGAATCAGGTGCTAACATTGTTTTAACGATTGATAAAAACATTCAACAAATTGCAGAAGAAGAGCTTGCCAATGGAATAAGTTCTTATAATGCGACTAAAGGCAAAGTTGTTGTTGTATCAGTTAAGACAGGTGAACTATTAGGAATGTGCACATATCCTACTTTCGACCCAAATAATATTAAAAAAGAAGATACTGCAGGAATGAAAAATGCAGTAATCTCAGATATATATGAGCCGGGTTCAACATTCAAATTAATAACTGCATCAGCAATTCTGGAGGAGAAGCTCAGTAATGCAAATAACGTTATAAACACTGAAAGTGGACGTTATAAAATTTACGGGATGGATATATTTGATTCATACTCAGCATCAGCTCTAACTTTTCAGGAAGCCGTGGAAAAGTCAAGTAATATAGGATTCGTTAAATTGTCTCAGATACTTGGAGCAGAAAGATTTTTTAAGTATGCAAGAGATTTTGGTTTTGGAATATATACGGGTATTGAATTAAACGGTGAGAACAGGGGATATTTGAAAAGACCGATAGATTATACAAACGGATCCCTTGAATTCATGTCAATCGGCTATCAAGTTGCAATAAATGCGCTTCAATTGACAATGGCATATTCAGCAATTGCCAATAACGGTATGTTAATGAAACCATTTATTGTAAAGAAGATTGTAAGTCCAGATGGAAGGATTTTGCAGGAAAGTATGCCTTCTCCCGTTCGGCAGGTAGTATCTGAAGCGACGGCGAAAGAGCTAACCCGGATGCTAAAAGGTGTAGTGGAAAGAGGAACTGGGGTTGATGCTAAAATTGAAGGAATCTCAATTGCCGGCAAAACAGGAACTACACAAAAATTGGTTGATGGTGAATATTCAAACAGCTCACATATCTCATCTTTTATCGGCTATTTCCCAGCTGATAATCCTGAAATTATTATAACTATTATAATTGATGAACCTAAAAATGGGTACTATGGCGGAAAAGTTGCAGCACCCGTATTTCAAAAAATAGCGTCAAGATTAATTGATTATATTGGAAAAAATAACAGCTTCAAAGATGAAAGTTTGGTCAATAATAATATGCAAAATACTAATATTGAAGCTACGAGCAATACTAACATAATTCCGAATCTTGTAAATATGAGAGTAAAAGATGCTCAAGAAATACTGAAAGAAAGAAATATAGCGTTCGTTATGGAAAAGGATTTGCGTAAAAATGAACTTGAGGAACAAGTGGTCTCAAATCAAGAGCCTTCCTATGGAAGCATTTATAAAAATGGAACTGTAGTAAAGTTATTTCCTTCAGAAAATAGTATTGCAAATGAAACCAGCTACATTATTCCAAATGTAAAGAATATGAGTCTCCGAAAAGCCATAAACAAATTAGTTTCTGAAGGATTTATCATTGATGTTAATGGGAGCGGAGAAGTTGTGGATGTATTTCCAAAATCAGGAACAAAAGTCATTCCTAACAGTAAGGTGATTTTGTTTTGTAAAGAGGAAAACTAATGTTATTAAGTAAGCTATTAAATATTAATGGATTAAAAATACCGGAATCAATAATAGATTTTGAAGTACAGGGTCTTAGTCTTGATTCAAGAAATATTCGTAAAGGATATATCTTCTTCTCAATAAAGGGAAATAAGGCGGATGGTAGGCAATTTCTTGAACAAGCAGTAAGTAATGGTGCTGAATTAATAATTACTGAATCAGATTATGAAAAAGATTATGTGGGTTTTGAAAATATAATATTTGTTGATAAGATTAGGAAAGTAATGGCTGAGATTAGCAGTTCTTATTACAGAAATCCATCAAAGAAAGTAAAAGTTATTGGAATAACAGGCACTAATGGCAAAACCACAATATCATATATTATAAAAAGCATATTAGAGGGAGCTGGTTTCAAATGCGGATTGCTCGGAACAATAAGTTATATAACAGGCGAAACAAAAACAGAAACTGCAAGGTTAACGACGCCTGATTCTATAGAATTGAATATGTTGCTTGCCGAAATGGTTGATAACAAAATTGATTATTGTATAATGGAAGTATCATCAATTGCTCTGTCAAAATATAGAGTACATAGCATTGAATTCGATACTGCAATATACACTAATCTTACGAGTGAACATATGGATCTACACATAAACATGCAAAATTATTTTGAAGCCAAAAAGAAGCTTTTTGATAATCTTAAGAATGGAAATTTAGCAATATCTAACACTGATGATATATATGGCATAAAGATATTAGATGATTGTTCAGGCTTAAAGAAACTATATTCTATTAACAATAATTCTGATTTACAGGCGCAAGATATTAATATTAAATTAGATGGACTTAAGTTTGGCATAAAACATAAAGATATAAAATACATTGTCGAATCTACTCTTACTGGTAGATTCAATATATATAATTTACTGGCCGCAATACTGTTTGGTTTAGAAAAACACATCCCAATAAAAACAATCTTAAATGCCGTTAAAACTTTTCAAGCTGCAAAAGGCAGGTTCAACCGTACGATGCTTCCAAATGGTGCTTGTGCAATTGTAGATTATTCCCATACTTCTGATTCTTTAAGAAATGCTATCGAAGCTGCTGTCGAAGTTAGAAATGTAGGATTCTCGAAAGGAAAAATAATAACAATTTTTGGGTGCGGAGGAGATAGAGATAAAACAAAAAGGTCTGTTATGGGGGAAATAGCAACAGATTTATCTGATGAAGTCATAATTACTTCTGATAATCCTCGAACTGAAGATCCTGAAGAAATTGTAAAAGATATTTTAGTCGGAATCAAAGGTAAAAGCAATTATCTGATTGAAATAAACAGAGAAAAAGCAATACTAAAAGGTCTTAATATGTCAAGAAAAGGGGATATCATTCTTATATGCGGGAAAGGTCATGAAACGTATCAAGAAATAAACGGAGTAAAAAGTCATTTTGACGACCAAGAAATAATAACTCATAATATTGATTCAGTAATTACATGATATTAATAGATGACATATTGAAAGTAAATGGCAGTTTAAAGAACCCAAAAAATACTATTTGTAAAAAGTATAATAGAGTCAATATTAATTCATTAGAAGTTAAAAAGGGAGAGGTTTTCTTTGCATTAAAAGGTGAAACGAATGACGGACATAACTATATTGAGGATGTAATAGGAAGAAAAGCTGGGTTAATATTCGTTAATATCAATTGGTACAATAAAAACAAGAAGAAATATAAAAAGGATGTATTCTACGTAGTAAAGGATACTACGATTGCTTTGGGAGAATTAGCTTTTCATTACAAAAACAGGATGAACATCCCAATACTCGGAGTAGCCGGAAGCAATGGTAAAACAACGACAAAAGATATTATATGCAGTGTATTATTAAAAAAATTTAATGTACTTAAAACAGAAGGGAATTTTAATAATCATATTGGATTACCATTAACTTTATTAAATATACAGGATAAACATAACTTTTGTGTTGCAGAACTCGGCAGCAATCATTTTAAGGAACTTGAATATTTGTGTAAGATTGCAGAGCCAGATTTTGGACTCGTTACAAATATTGGTAAAGAACATCTCGAGTTTTTTAAGAATATTAAAGGAGTTGCAAAGGAGGAGTTTACTCTATATGATTATGTCGGGAATAATGGTTCTATGTGTTTCTATAATTTAGATGATAAAATTATAAATAATTACAAAGATACTCACAAACACAAATCATTCACATATTCTTACAAATATAATTCGGATGTTAAAGGATATAATTTAGGTTACGACAATAAATTTAGTCCACGAATTGAATATAAATACAAGGGAAAAAAATACATTGTCCGAGTCAATACTTTTGGTAAACATTCTTTTTATAATGGTTTAGCTGCAATTGCAGTAGGACTTTATTTTGGTATTAGTCCGGAACAGATTTCAAATACACTCAACCACATAAAAAATATAAGTCAGAAAAGGATGGAGTATTTTGAGTGTTCTGGAATAAAAGTAATTAATGATACATATAATAGCAATCCATGTTCTGTAAAATTAGGACTGGAGACAGTTAAAGAATTCTTTACAAAAGGGAAAAAACACATTGTGATTTCAGATATGCTTGAAATGGGAAGTAAATCGGCAAAGGAGCATTTTGAAGTCGGTAAATTAATCAAGCAGTTGAATTTTAATTTCGTATACACTTACGGACAAATGTCTTATCATACATTTGAAGGTTGCAAGGGTATTAATAATAATAATTTCTATTTTGAGAACAAAGTAGATCTAACCGAATTTATAAAACTTAATATAACGAAGGGTGATATAGTATATTTTAAGGGATCAAGAGGAATGAATATGGAAGAAGTTGTAAATAAGTTATTTAAAAATAAAACTATAACCAGATAATGTTATATCTTTTAGCAGAATATTTAGAGTCGCATTTTAGTCCGCCAGGTTTCAATGTATTTAAATATCTGACATTCAGATCCGCATTGGCTGCCATTACTGCATTACTACTCACATTTTATGTTGGTCCTAAAGTATTAGCATTATTGAAGAAAAAACAGATTGGTGAAGCAAAAAAAGAGGACGGTCCGAAGTTCCATTGGTCAAAAGCCGGCACTCCAACTATGGGTGGGTTGATAATTCTGATGTCGGGATTGATACCTGTTTTGCTATGGGGTGATTTACGAAATATTTACATTTTGCTTGTACTCTTTACTACAATTGTACTAGGGTTAGTTGGATTCCTGGATGATTATTTGAAAGTAGTCAAGAAGTATAAAAATGGACTGGTTGCTAAATATAAACTTGCTGGGCAGGTATTTGTTGGATTAGTAGTCGGTTTAGTTATTTATTTTGCACCTCAGTTTGAAGGAATAAATACAATTACTACAATCCCATTTTTAAAGAACTACGAATTTGATTTTGCTTATTTATACGTCCCAATAATAATTTTTATAATAACAGCAACTTCTAATGCGGTAAATCTAACAGATGGATTAGACGGACTTGCAACCGGTACAGTAGGAATCGTGATTTTTACATTAGGAATAATTGCGTACATATCCGGTAACATAGAATTATCGAAATATTTAAATATCATTTATTTAAGAGGCAACGGCGAGCTTGTAGTTTTCTGTACAGCATTTGCAGGGGCAGCAATAGGTTTTTTGTGGTACAACTCATACCCTGCACAGATATTCATGGGAGATACAGGATCACTTGCATTAGGAGGAGCCATTGGAATGTTGAGTATCCTTGTTAAGAAAGAATTTCTATTACCTCTTCTAGGTGGAATTTTCTTTGCTGAAACCGTATCGGTTTTAATTCAACGATATTATTTTAAATATACAAGGAAAAAATACGGGGAAGGAAAAAGGATATTTCTGATGGCACCATTACATCATCATTTTGAAATGAAAGGTATACCAGAGCCAAAGATAGTATTGAGATTTTATATTATTGCAGTACTTCTTGCTGTAATGACATTAGCTACATTTAAAATCAGGTAATAAGATGATTAAAGATTTTTCAAATAAGAAAATTTCGGTTTTAGGTGCAGGCAGAAGCGGTATCGGTATCGCTAAACTCTTAAAGAAAAATAATGCAATGGTGTTTGTAAGTGATTCGTCTCCAAAAGAAAAACTGTTGTACCTTGATGAGAATGATTTCAATAATTATTCGATAGATTACGAATTAGGTCAAAATAGTGATAAAATCTATGATGCTGAGGCAATTGTGGTAAGTCCCGGCATTTCACCAAATTCAGATGTAATAAAAAAAGCGGTAACAAAGAATATTAAAATACTAAGTGAAGTTGAAGTTTCATCCTATTTCTGTGAAGCTCCGATAATAGCAATTACTGGTACAAACGGAAAAACAACCACTACTGAGTTAACTGGAGCAATACTTAGAGAAGCAGGATATGATGTTCATGTTTGCGGAAATGTTGGACTGGCTTTTTCGGAAATCATCCCGAAACTTGGTTCCGATTCAATAGTTGTGCTGGAAACGAGCAGTTTTCAGCTCGAATATACTGTTAACTTCAGCCCAAAAGTTGCGATGATACTTAATATTACTCCCGATCATATAGACTGGCATCTTAGTTTAGAAAATTATGTTAAGGCTAAATTCAAAATATGTAAAAATCAAAGCACTAATGATCTTATAATAATTAATTATGACGATAGTCAGCTTAAAAGCAGGATATCAGAATTCCATTCTACGATAGGTGCATTCAGTAAGGAGAAAATAATTTGCGATAAGATTGATTTAAAGTGTTTTCTTGAAAATGATTATATCTGCTATATGGAGAAATCTAAGGCGAGAATAATAACGAAAAATGAAGTAATGTTAAGAGGGACACATAATATTATGAACTCGATGGCAGCGATTCTTGCAGTTAAGCAATTTAATGTAAAAAATAATGTGATTAAAAAGGTTCTCAGGATCTTTAAAGGGGTGGAGCATAGAATTGAACTTGTAAAAGAAATAAACGGAGTACAATATTATAATGATTCGAAGGCAACAAATTATGACTCGATGTATGTTGCGCTCGAGAGTTTTGATAAAAATATCATTCTTATAATGGGTGGTAAAAAAGGGGCTGATAATTTTGAGACTGTAGATTCGCTTATTAAAGACAGGGTTAAGATTATATGTGCGATAGGTCAAAGTCGTGATTCAATAAGTAAACATTATAAGGATATAAAGATTGTACATAGTTTTGATAGTTTAGACGAGGCAGTCTGTTTTGCAAATAATATTTCCGTAAGAGGTGATTTTGTCCTTTTCTCACCAGGTTATAAGAGCTTTGATATGTTCAATAATTTCGAACATAGAGGAGAAGTATTTAAAGGAATAGTAAGCAATCTGAAATGAAAAAAGCTAATTATAAAATAGATATATACATCTTAATTCCGGTTTTATTACTGATATTCTTCAGTATTGCTTTGGTTTACAGTGCAAGTTCAGATTATGCTTTTACCAAATTTGACGATTCGAGTTATTTATTAAAGTCCCATTTGATTAAAGTTTTAATTTCACTTGTCTTATTCTTCTTTGCAGTCAAAATTGATTACAGGATATATCAAGATGCCAGTAAGTTTATTGTTATTGGTGCAATTCTATTACTTATTATTGTCCTTTTTACAACTTCTTCAGTAAAGAACGTTAACAGATGGATATACTTAGGTCCGTTAAGTATTCAACCTTCTGATCTTGCTAAGTATGCATTAATTTTACATATCTCTACATTATTAGTTAGAAAGGAAACGTATTTAGGTGATTTATATAGAGGATATTTACCAATAGTATTTTATGTTTTATTGATTTGCGGGCTAATTGCAATCCAGCCGAATTTTTCGACTGCGGTGATAGTATTTATTTCTTCCATGTTGCTAATGCTTACATCCAAGATAAAGTTTAAGCATATAGCAGTTACAATTGTAACATTGATTCCATTCGCTGTTTTGTTTGTACTCTCAAAATCATACATGCTTGCACGAATTGAAAACTATGCAGAATACAGTTCTAAAGGCACAGCTCAACATCAGTTAAATCAGGCAATAATAGGACTTGGAAACGGCGGATTGTTCGGAGTAGGCATGGGTAACTCAGTACAAAAAGAGTTCTTCCTTCCAGAGTCATACGGGGATTTCATATTTGCTATAATGGGAGAAGAATATGGTTTCATTGGAACATTATTTGTGGTGTTACTATTCATGGTAATTCTTTTAAGAGGTTACAAGACCGCAAAAGATGTTGTTGATCCATTTGGAAAATATCTGGCTTTTGGAATTACAACAATAATTATGCTTTATGCTATTGTAAATATGTCAGTGGCTAGCGGTATCTTCCCAACAACAGGTGTTCCGATTCCCTTTGTTAGTTTTGGCGGTACAGCGTTGATATTTAATTCTATTGCAGCGGGCGTTTTAGTAAATATATCTTCTTTTAGAGAAAGAAATATAACTGTTGCTCAGATGAGTGAGGTCAAAATATGAGAGTGATAATGACAGGTGGAGGAACAGGCGGACATATATTTCCAGCTTTAGCTATTGCAGACGAAGTAATGAAGAATGAAGCAGATTCATGCATAAAGTTTATAGGGGCAAAAGGAAAGATGGAAGAAATAGTTGTACCCGAGAATAATTACGAGATAGCACTGATAGAAGTAGTCGGGCTTAACAGAAAGAATATGCTAAAGAATATAAATTTTATAATGAAATATTATACTTCATTAAGCAGGTGCAAGAAAATAATTAAAGACTTTAAACCTGATGTTGTTATAGGAACGGGTGGTTATGTTACAGGACCAGTTGTGTCATCTGCTGTAAATCTTGGTATTCCCAGCATTATTCAGGAAGGCAACTCGTATCCCGGAAAAGTGATAAAATATTTGTCACCAAAGGTAAACAAAGTTATAGTGAATTTTGAAGAAACAAGAGACTATCTAAAAAGAAAAGACAATGTTGTTCAAATCTCATATCCAGTGAGGAGTAAGATTAAATCATTTAACAAAGAAGAAGCTATAAAATTCTTCAACATAAAAAATAGTTCTAAAACAGTTTTTGTGTTTGGTGGAAGTCAGGGTTCAAAAGCAATTAATGATGTTCTGGAAGATAACGTAGAAAAGTTATCTGACGAAAATATTAACATTATCTGGCAGACAGGAAAAGCAAACTTTAAAGTTTTTTTTAATAAATTTCGTAATTTAACAGATAGAGTCAAAATATACGGGTTTATAAATGATATGGATAAAGCTTATGCTGCATCCGATTTAGTGATTTGCAGGGCGGGTATAAGCAGTATTATGGAACTTAGTCTTACAGCTAAACCAGCAATATTAATACCTTATCCTTACGCTGCGGAAAATCATCAGGAGTTAAATGCAAAGGCTTTAGTTGACAGAGATTCGGCGATAATGATAAGAGAGCACAATATACGAGAAACGTTAATAGAGGAAATTAAATCATTATTGGATGATGAAATAAAATTAAAAAGGTTAAGTGATAACATTTCAAAGATATATGATATTGAAGCCCCAACAAAGATTTACAAAGAAATTAAAAGTATATTAAAATGACTGAGCAGGTAAAGATATTTAAAGCAAGGTTAGATTACTATTATAAACTTCTGGTTATATACTTTGTTTTTCTGATTGCTTATGCGATGTTGAGAGGAACCTTCATTGCAAAAGAGTTTACTATAGTGCTACACGACCCAATACTATACATTACTGCATTCTTTGTTATATATACTTTCCTTGCATATCTGATAAGTATTATAAAATCGAAGGAATTGCATTTTTATGAAAATAGATTTGAAATCAAAAACAGGTTCGGAAAGCGGGAAATATTTTTTAAGGATATAGTTTATGTAAAATTCTCGAGGGAAAGAAGAAAATACAAAGCAGGTAAAAGCAGTGTAAAAAGAGTTCGAATTAAGTTATTGAACAGAAAGAAATTATTAAGAATAAGATTAAGCGAGTTCAACGATGAGAAGAAACTATATGAAGAATTCCATAAACTTATTAAGCACTCATAATGCGATATAAGTCTAAATATCTGAAAGAAAGTGTAAAACAAATACACTTCATTGGTATTGGCGGGATTGGTATGTGCGGTCTGGCAGAGTATCTTCTGGAAAAGGGTTATGTTGTGACAGGAAGCGATATGACAAGAACATTTATAACAGACAGATTAGAAACAAAAGGAGCAAAGATTTTTACCGGACATAAGAAAAGTAATGTGAATGCTAAAACTGATTTAGTCGTTTTTACGTCTGCTGTAAAGAAAGATAATCCAGAGTACAAGAAAGCAAGAGATAGGGGAATAAAGACTATAAAGAGAGCAGTATTACTTGGGGATATTGTCAACAGTAAGTTTCTTATTGCAGTTTCTGGTACTCACGGCAAGACAACGACAACATCAATGCTTGCAAAAATACTAATAGATACAGGATTTGATCCTACAGTTTTTGTCGGAGGAAATTTAGATGTATTAGGCGGTGCTTCATACAGAAACGGTGAAAGCGGGTTTGCAATTGTTGAAGCTGATGAATATGACAGAAGCTTTCTGACTTTAAAACCCAATGTAATAATCATTAATAATATTGAATTAGATCACGTTGACATTTATAAGAATGAAAGCATTTTGTTAAAATCATTTGCAGATTTTGCAACCAAGATAAAACCAAATGGTACATTTATAATTAACTGGGATGATAGTAATATTAGAAAACTATTTAAATCGAGTAAGAAAAAGAATATTCTAAAGTACGGAATAAAATCTACAGGTTTAGTGTCGAAGTTAAGGAACGAAAATTTTAAGACGGAATTTAATTATAAGAACAAAAAGATCTCACTGAATGTGTTGGGTGAACATAATGTATATAATGCATTAGCGGCGATCACGGCTTCCGGTGTTGTTTGTGATGATTCTAAAAGGATTATAAAAAGCATTAGCAGCTTTAAAGGAGTAAAAAGACGTTTAGAACTGAAGAGCAGCAGGAAATTCAAGATCTTTGATGACTACGCACATCATCCGTCAGAAATTAAAACCACTTTACTTTCCTTAAAAGATAATGATAAGGGAAGAATAGTAGTCGTATTTCAGCCTCATACATTTACAAGAACAAATGTATTCTATAAGGAATTTGCAGAGTCATTAAATATTGCTGACTTAGTTTATCTTTTACCCATATATCCAGCGAGGGAAAAATCAATAAAAGGTGTGAACTCAAGGCTTATATTAGAAATATTAAAAATGAAAGGATGCGAAAGTTATCTATTTGAAAATAAGAATGACCTTTTCAAACATCTGGAAGAGTCTTTAAAGAGAAATGATAGAGTGGTTTTTCAGGGAGCAGGAACTATAACGAATTACTGTGATGAATTCATAAAAAAGGTCATGAACAAATGAGCAAAGGCAGAATATTATTACTGATTGTTGCTTTATCGATAATAACCGTATTAATTATAGTTCTGGCTAATAACTGGAGAAACAAGACTTTAATAAGCAAGATTACAATAAAAGGAAACATCACTATCAGCGAGAATGATATACTGTTTGCAGCGGGATTGAGAGCAGATTCAACTATAAATCTTGACGAGCTAAATGAAGTGTTTATACGAGACAGAGTAGCAAAACATCCAGAGATAAAGAAAGTTGTAGTGAGCAAGGAACCGCCATCAGAACTTATAATAGAGGTAGTTGAGAAAAAGCCGATTGCGATAGTAATAAAAAACAATGAAATATATTTAATAGATGAAGAACAAGAAATATTTCCTATAAAGAATTATGATAAAGCATTTGACCTGCCGATTATAAACGGATTAGGAACTGATGACAGAAAAAGCAAAGCTGATATAAATACAGCTATGAATTTTCTAAAAGCAACTTATGAAAAGGGTAAATACATACAGAATTTAATATCTGAAGTGAATATGAAGGACAGTTCGAAGATAATCGTTAAGACTAATGACAAATTAACTTCATTTTATTTTAAGAGAGTAGATAAGAACGCAAATGAATATTATAAGCCGAAGTTGGAGCTTTTTAAAAGATTCATGGACGAGGAAATAACTTTAAGGAGTGTGAACTGTGAATATGTTGATATGAGATTTTCAAATCAGATAATTGCAAAAATAAATTAAACATATATGGTAACAAAGAGAAGTAAAAAATCGGATGACGAAATTATTGTTGGGCTTGATGTAGGGACAACAAAGATATGTGTTATTGTCGCTCATAAAAAGCCTAACGGTGCTGTTGATATTATAGGAATTGGGAAAGCTCCATCACATGGTCTAAACAGGGGCATAGTTGTAAGTCCACAAAAGACCATAGACTCAATAAAGATGGCACTTGATGAAGCCGAGCTTAACTCTGGTGTTCCAATAAAGTCAGTATCTGTAGGTATTGCAGGGCATCATATAAGATGCATTCAGACAAATACTATTATAGGAATACAAAATCCCGACAGAGTAATACAGGAAAGCGATATACAGAGACTTGTTGAACAGGCGAGTCTGTTGAAAATCCCCAGTGATACGCAAATAATATCTGTGATACCACAGGAATATAATATAGACGGTAAAGATGGAATATTCGAATCACCTATAGGAATGTATGGCGTAAGACTTGAGGCAAAGATGAACATAATAACATGTTTAGTTTCATCTATTGACGACCTATCAAGCTGTGTCACAAACTGCGGTGTAGGTATAGATGATATAGTATTAGAGCCGATTGCATCTTCACATGCAGTTCTTGAAGAAGGTGAGAAAAAAGTAGGTGTTGCTATGATAGATATAGGAGGCGGAACGACAGACATAGCGGTATTCAAAAGAGGAGCATTAAAATATACTGCAGGTATAGGAATTGCAGGCAGTCTTGTAACAAAGGATATATACGAAACATTGGGCATATCAGAAGAGGAAGCAGAAAGGATAAAAAGAGAATACGGATTCGCATCGGTATCGGAAATACTAAACGATGATGAGATAATGATAGAATCAATAAGCAGAAAGATTCCCAAGAAAACAAGAAAGAGCATACTTGCAAGGATAATACAGGCAAGGATGCAGGATATATTTGAACTTGCTGCGATTGAACTCAAGAACTCACAAATATATGATGAGTTACCTGCAGGTGTTATAATTACGGGCGGGGGTTCGCTAATTAAAGGTACTAAAGAACTTGCTGAACAAATTTTAGGACTAGAGGTAAATCTTGGATCACCGAGAGGGCTATCAAGCGGACTTTCAAAAGAAGTTGAAAGCCCCATATACGCAACCGGAGTCGGGTTGATTTTACACAGAGCAAAGCAACTAAACACTTTTGATAAGATAATTAAAAGAAAGAGTTCATCAATAAGACCGACATTAAATGCAAAGTCAATATTCAAAACGGTGAAGAACTGGTTTGATGAACTTTAAGCAATGGAAAACAAAATTTTATAATATAAAAATAAATGAAAGGGTAAATTTATGAGCATTCAACTATTACCACACGAACTAAATGGTGCCAGGATTAAAGTTGTTGGTATTGGCGGCGGCGGCGGAAACATTCTAAACTCTATGGTGGATAGAGGTATTGAAGGAGTAGAATTCATAGCAATAAACACCGATTCACAGGCACTGGATATAAGTAAAGCTGATGTGAAGATACAGATTGGAAAGACAATCACAAAAGGACTTGGTACTGGTGCCAATACAGTTCTTGGTGATAAGGCAGCTGAAGAAAGCAGAGAAGAAATCGGCAGGGCTTTGGCTGGCAGTGATATGGTATTTATAACTGCAGGTATGGGAGGCGGAACAGGAACGGGAGCTTCTCCGTTAATTGCAAAGTTAGCAAAGAGTCTTGATATTCTTGTTGTTGCCATAGTAACAAAGCCATTTGGGTTTGAGGGTAATCCGAGGATGCAGGCAGCACTTGATGGAATTGAAAAGTTAAAGAGAGAAGTTGATAGTTTAATCATCGTACCGAATCAGCGCATACGCGAACTGATACATGAAAAGGCAACTAAGAATCAGGCACTTGCACTTGCAAACATTGTACTTTACAATGCAACAAAGGGAATCTCACAGATTATTACGAAGACAGGTGAGATAAATGTTGACTTTGCTGATGTAAAGACAACTATGAAGAATACAGGAGACGCAATAATCGGAACAGGGATTGCGAACGGAGAAGGAAGAGCAATGAGGGCAGTTGGAGAAGCACTTTCTAATCCGATACTCGAAAATGTTGATTTATCAGGAGCGAAGAATGTACTTGTAAACATAGCATCAGATGGAAACATCGGTTTTGATGAAATTGACTTAATTAACAGTCAAGTACAAGATGCGGTCGGTGAAAAAGCAAATTATATCTTTGGACTTATGGATGACAATGATATTGACGACGGAGAAATTATGGTTACAGTGATTGCGACGGGATTTAAGAAAGAGCATGCAGAATTGACAAATGATAACACTTCAGAAAATGAATATAAAAATGTTATTGGAATGGATGATATAAGAAACGGAAGAGGCCGCCTTGAGAGCATACCTGAAGACATTCGGACATTGGATACTCCTGCTGTATTAAGAAGGAAGGATTCTGTTAAGGATATGATTAATGATGACTTAAGTGATAATCAAACAAATTCTTTTAAGAAGGGTATTGATAAGTATGGATTTAACAGCGACGACTTAAAGGATGTTGATCCGCCAGCATTCTTAAGAAGGTCATTAGATTAATAGTGAGTTAGAACATTTTTGAATATATTTGAGGGACTGTCTCAACTGCCGAAGAGACAGACCATGAGGAAACGGAGCTAATAGCTCCGTTTCTTTTTAGATTGAAAAAGTACATTATTATAACAATCTTTAAAGATTAATAAATAAATAAAAACCAATGCTATGAATAAGACAAGTAAATTATTTCTATTATTATTTGTATTTCTAACTCCAATATATATATACTCACAAGGAACATACGGAGTAAATTTAGACACAGTAAAAGCACAGAAGTTCGATAACGGTAAAATGTGGACTTTTGACTTTCCGCCATTAGATTATTTCCAATCAGAATACGGATTCAGACCGACTCAGGAGTGGCTTGACAACGTAAGAATGTCAGCTTTAAGATTTGCGGACTATTGTTCAGCTTCATTTGTTTCTGAAGACGGTTTAGTAATGACAAATCATCATTGCGGGAGAGAATCTGTTTCACAAGTTGAAAAAGCGGGAGAAGACCTTCACAAGGAGGGTTTTTCAGCAATGAAAATTGAGGATGAAAGGAAAGTCCCAGGATTATTCGTTGACCAATTAATTAAGATTGTAGATGTTACAAAAGAGATGCAATCAGCAATAGATCAAGGAAAGGATATTGAAGAGAAGGATGATTTTAAGTTTAAAAAGACTACAGAAATTGAAAACAGATACAAGGAAGGAACAAGCGTTGTAAGCCAGGTAGTAACTTTATACAATGGCGGTGTCTATTCAGCTTACGTTTACAAGAGATACAACGATGTTAGATTAGTCTTTGCTCCAGAAGATAATGCAGGATTCTTTGGCGGTGATCCAGATAACTTTACTTATCCGCGATACACGCTTGACTGTACGTTCTTCAGAGTATATGACGAAGCAGGCAATCCTTTAAAGGTAAATAACTTCTTCAGGTGGAGCACCAACGGTGCAGCACCGGGAGAGCCGATATTTGTTGTCGGAAATCCAGGTTCAACATCAAGACTACTTACAGTATCGCAGCTTGAGTTTAAAAGGGATATTACGGATCCATTAATTCTTAACTTTATAAATAATTTTGTTGACAGTTTATACAAAGTAATAGCAGCTAATCCGGATAAGGAAAAGGAACTTAACAATGAATTATTTAACTATACAAACAGTCAGAAAGTTTTCAAAGGTACTTTGAAGGGTCTTAATGACGGTGTATTGATGGCAAGGAAGAAAGATTTTGAGAAGACTTTTGTACAGGCAGTTAAAAGCAATGATAAATTGAAAGCAAAGTACGGCAACGTCTGGGATGATATTTCTACATTGGTGAAACAAAAGAGAGAAATTTACGAAAAGAATAAAAACGGTGACTTCAGAACACTTTACAGAAAGCTTCAGGAACTTGGAGCGAAGGAAGATTATTACAACCAGATATTAGGACGTGCGATATATGATGTTTACGGAACAAAGATACCTCCTGATGCAACTTTTACTTTAAGGATTTCTGACGGAATTATAAAGAGTTATAATTATAATGGTACTATGGCACCTCCTACAACGACGTTTTATGGCATGTTAGACAGGTATTATTCTTTTGACAAGAAGTATCCATGGGAAATTCACAGCAGATGGTTAAATCCACCGGCAGACTTTGATTTTGGTACACCGTTTAATTTTATTTCAACTAATGATATAATAGGCGGTAATTCAGGCAGTCCGATGATTAATAAGAATGCAGAGGTTGTAGGATTAATTTTTGACGGAAACATTGAAAGTATGCCCGGAGAGTTTATTTATTCAAGCGAAGTGCCTACGACAGTATCGGTTGATTCAAGAGGACTTCTTGAGGCAATTAATGATATGTACAATCTAAAGAGGATTGGCTCTGAGTTAGTAAACGGAAAGATAACAAACTAATTTCATAATAATTAAATATATTGATATGTTAAAGAGAGTACTAAGTGTTTTAGTATTAACATTAGTAGTATATACGAGTACTTCGTATTCGCAATACTACGGTGTTAACCTTGATACAGTAAAGTCATCGAAGTATGATATGGGTAAGATGTGGACATTTGATTTTCCGCCCGTAGATTATTTCAATGAAACATATGGTTTTAAGCCGACACAGGAATGGCTTGACCATGTACGTATGTCGGCAATAAGGTTTGCGTCATACTGTTCATCATCATTTGTATCGGGTGACGGACTTGTTATGACAAATCATCACTGCGGACGAGAGTCAGTTTCACAGGTTGAGAAAGAAGGTGAAGACCTTCATGGAAGTGGTTTTCTTGCTATGAAGCTTGAGGACGAGAGACCTGTTCCGGATTTATTTGTTGACCAGTTAGTGAATATTATTAATGTAACTGAGGAAATGCAGACAGCAATTGAAGCAGGCAAAACAAATGAAGAAAAGGTAGCAAACAAGACAGCAAAGGTATCGGAGATTGAGAAGAGAGTTGCTGCTGAAACAGGTTTAAGATGCCAGGTTGTGACTTTATTCAACGGAGCTGTATATTCTGCTTACGTTTACAAGAGATACACAGATGTACGATTAGTAATGGCACCTGAAGACAATGCAGGATTCTTCGGCGGCGATTATGACAACTTCACTTATCCGAGATACAATCTTGACATGACATTCTTTAGGGTTTACGGTGATGACGGCAAACCATTGAAGACAGAGCATTATTATAAATGGAGTCCAGGCGGCGCAAAGACAGGGGAGCCGATATTCGTAGTAGGTAATCCCGGAAGGACTGAAAGATTTAACACATATTCACAACTTGAGTATGCGAGAGATTACTCAAATCCTGATGTAGTTTCTATGTTGAATATGCTTGTAGATACTTATACAGATATAATTGCAAAGAACCCTGAGAGAGCAAAGGAATTAAACAACACTTTATTCTCAATGGCGAACTCACAGAAGGTTTATAAAGGAATGGTAAGGGCATTAAGTGACCCTGTATTGATGGCAAAGAAAAAACATTTCGAAAAAACTTTCAAAGCTTCAGTTGACGCTAACCCGACTTTGAAGTCAAAGTACGGAAAAGCATGGGATGAGATAGCAGACGCCAACAAAGAAATGAGCCAGCTTTATCCTGAAATGTATGCTTACCAGACAAATCCAAGAATGTCATCTGTTCAGTTTACTGCGGCTGAAAGGCTTGTTAATTCAGCATTAACAAAGGAAGCACTTGAACCGGCTAAGCTTGAAGCACTTTATAAGAATTACGATGCGGAAATGAACCATGCATTGATGGTATTCAAGCTAAAAGCAATTAAGCAGAAACTTGGTAAGGATAACAATGCTGCAAAGATATTCGGAGACCAAACAGCGGAGTCGCTTGGGGGTTCATCGGTACTTTCGACTAAAGAGGGTGCATTGAATCTGCTTTCACAGGGACCTGATGCAATCATGAAATCAAATGACCCATTCATAAAGTTTGCATTGGAAATTGCTCCGAGGGCGGCTGAATTAAAGAAGAAGAATGAAGAGTTAAGGAATAAAGTACTGGTTAACAAAGAGTTAATCGGAAGAGCAGCTTTTGAAGTTTACGGTACATCGATACCGCCTGATGCAACGTTTACATTAAGGATTTCAGACGGAGTTATCAAGAGTTATAACTATAACGGAACTGTTGCGCCTCCAAAGACTACATTCTATGGTTACTACGACAGGTACTATTCATTTGACAAAAAGGATCCTTGGACATTACCAGACAGATGGGTGAATCCGCCTGCGGAGTTTGACAAATCAACTCCGATAAACTTTATATCGACAAATGACATTATAGGAGGTAACTCAGGGAGTCCTGTAATTAACAAGGATGCAGAGATAATAGGACTTGCATTCGACGGCAACATTGAAAGTCTTGATGACAATTATATCTATAATACAGATGTACCTCATACAGTTTCGGTTGACTCCGAGGGTATGATTGAAGCTATAAAAGACCTCTACAAGCTTGATAGGATTGCTAAAGAGCTGAGAGAAGGAAAAATAACAGAATAAGATGATGAAGAGTTTTTTAGAACTGCTAAAAGATAAGGTAATAGTTTTTGACGGTGCGACGGGTTCTACGCTGCAGACATACAGACTTACAGCCGATGATTTTGGGGGCAAGGAGCTTGAAGGATGTAACGAATACCTTTGCATATCAAAGCCTGAGGTAGTTTCTAAACTTCACAGATATTTTCTTGAAGCAGGAGCCGACGTGATTGAAACAAACTCGTTCGGCTCTGCTTCAATTGTTTTAAATGAGTACAATATTGCCAACCTTGATTACGAACTATCACTAAAATCCGCACAGCTTGCAAAGGCAGCAGCACAGGAGTTTTCCACGAATATAAAGCCGAGGTTTGTGGCGGGTTCGATTGGTCCGACAACAAAACTTCCTTCGCTGGGACATATCACGTTCGATGAAATGGAAGAGTCTTTCTATCGCCAGATGAGCGGATTGTTTGACGGGGGAGTTGATATATTCTGTATTGAGACCTGTCAGGATTTGCTTCAAATAAAGTGCGCGCTATCGGCAGCTGACAGATTATTTCGAGATAAGAGAAGAAAACTACCAGTTATAGTATCAGTTACTGTTGAGACTATGGGCACGATGCTTATGGGCACTGACATTTCGGCTGCATTGACGACTCTTGAACCTTATGACATGATTGATATTATTGGTATGAACTGTGCGACCGGTCCGAAAGAGATGGAAGAAAATATCAGATACCTTTGCCAGAATTCACCTAAGAATGTGTTTTGCATGCCCAATGCGGGAATACCCGAGAACGTGAGCGGGCAGGCACACTATCATTTAACTCCTGAAGAGATGAAGAAATGGGCAAAGCTTTTTGTAAGTGAGTTCGGAGTAAACGTGGTTGGAGGATGCTGCGGAACGAATGCAAATCATATTAAACTTTTAAGCGAAGTTGCAGAGCATTACACACCAACAGAGAGGAAATGGAATTATACATCTTCAGTATCATCACTGTTCAGTATATCCCCGATGACTATTGACCCTGCACCGATACTTGTAGGTGAGAGGTGCAATGCAAACGGATCGAAGCAGTTCAAACAGTTGCTTGAAAAAGAAGATTACGATGCAATGGTGAATATGGCAAAAGAACAGACGAAGGAGGGAGCGCATGTACTTGATGTATGCGTAGCATTCGTTGGCAGGGATGAAGTAAGAGATATGACGGAAGTAATTACACGGTTTAATACTTCGGTTACACTTCCGCTTATGATTGACTCAACAGAGGTAAATGTAATAGAGACAGCGCTAAAGCTTTATGCGGGACGAGCAATAATAAACTCCATAAATTTTGAAGAAGGCACGGGGAAGGCAGATAAAATACTAACGCTTGCAAAGAGGTTTGGAGCGGCTGTAGTGGCTTTATCAATAGATGAAGAAGGGCAGGCATACGATCTGGACAAGAAAGTTGCAATTGCTAAGAGGATAAGGGACCATGCGGTTGAGGTACATAATTTCAGGGAAGAGGATTTGATATTTGACGCACTGACATTTCCTTTGGGATCGGGACAGGAAGATTTACGAAAGAGCGGACTGAATACGATTAGCGCCATTCGTGAGATTAAGAAGGTTATGCCGAAGTGCAAGACGATACTCGGGCTGAGCAACTGTTCATTCGGATTGAATCCGCATATACGCCACGTATTAAACTCTGTATTTCTGCATTATGCTATTGAGGCAGGGCTTGATATGGTGATTGTTCATGCAGGAAAGATAATGCCGCTTTATAAGATTGATGAAAGAGGAAGAGAGATATGCAGACAGCTGATATTTGACGACAGAAAATTCGAAGAAGTAGAATAGTAGAGAAAAACACACCTAATTATTACATTCCTGACATATATTCCCACTTTTGATTGATTAAAGGTTAATTTCCGATTAAACCTTGGTATTAGGCGGAGTATCGCCGACATATAGGTAAAGGGGGGAAACTACTTAGAAATACCTGAGAAGAGGCTAAGAACACCGTACTATAATTGCAGAATTATCGCACTATTACCGTACTTTTATCGTGAAATCAATTGAAGATGTGTATTATCAGCATTTTATGCTGTTTTTAGATTAATTGGAGGGAAAACAGCGTTGCAATATACTGATAATGATGCAGTATTGTTATATTATTAATATAGTATTATTTTTTGAGAATGTCAAGAGAAATGTTAGAGAAAATATTTTTCAAGATAAAATAAAAACCCGCAGAATTAGATGCGGGTTCTTATTTTTTTTCTGATATTCTTTAATTTGTTGTTACAAGTACATAATACGGATAGACCGAATGATTTTCCCATACCTGAGATTTCGCAGGGTCATTCGGGAATAGTTTATAATATTCGGCATTTGGAACCAATGGAATATTTAGCCCCGTTCTTTCAAAATCAGTAGTCTTTAAAAGTTCAGGTTCCACATAACCCGGCATAGCATTCAGAACTTTCGGATAAACATTCTCGTGAATAATTTTTGCAACTTCATCTGAAGCATTTGGAACTACTGCAAGAAATTTCTTTGCGGCTTCGTCAAATGTAGCTGCCGGTTTATAATTCACGTCAGTAAAAAATCCTTTTAGATTAAGGAACGGACTTATCTTCGGGAAATCCTGTGCAGACTGAAGTGTAACGCCGATGCTGGGAACCCAGTCGAGAACGTTATTGACAGACATCGCCCAGCCGCCCATTGTTATCTTTTCATAATCATAAGCGAAATGAACGTTACCGGTTTTCGGAGCTGCTAAATTATACGTCTTAAGTCTGAAATCTGCGGGGAGCTTTCCATCCTTCTGAAGATATCGAATGTATGATGTTGCGAGGAAACCAATACCGCTTCCCTGACTGTGTCCAAGAATAATAAAGTCACGAATACCGTCGGCATATTGTTTCTTTATCTGCTCGAGCAGTTCATCAGATATATGACCTAGCGCAAGCAGCATTCCAAGATGAACTCCAGCATCGGGCAACTCAGCAACTTTATACTCAAACGTTTTAGTGTCCGACATTTTTATCTTTCCTATTGCAGGAACCATCGGCACGTAGAACGCCGCAGTAAAGCTCAAGGCAGCGGAATCCACAATAGAGCCTCTTATTGCGAGCACGGCTTTTCTGTCGTCTGTCAGCCATACATCAAACCTGTTCATAAGCGGTGATACCTTCGAACGGAACACACGCTTCACCTTTGCGGGTTCGGGTGTTTTAAATCCGCCGATATCGGATGAGTCGTAGGTGCGCTCCATTAAAGGAAGCAGCATGGTAAGTTCAGCTTTATCGTAGCCGGGTTTTAAGTCTGTGGATTGTTTGTTTCCGCAGCTCTGAAATGCGAATAGAAAAGCTAAAATAACAATAATAAGTGGTAGTGGTTTCATAATTCTGATTTAGTTTACTTTTATTATAAGCATTTTGATATAAAATTTCAATATACCATTTACTTCATTAATCTTAGTTTTAAAATCAAACACTGATTTACGCTGAAGAAGCAGATTTACGCGGATAAGTGCCAAAAGAAAATTTAACTGCGGCATTTTGAGCACAGGTAAAAATATTTATGATAACAAAGGAACTTATGAGGCAAAAAAATCATTTTAGATTATGGAAAAATTAAATGTACATACATGAAAATATTTATATATAACATTATTATAATGGTCCTGATATCTGTGAATTTATTTGCTCAGAATAAAGGGGGAATTTCGGGAAAGGTAGTTGACAGAATAAGTCAGCAGCCTGTGATAGGTGCTGTAGTCGAGGCAAAGAATACGGAAACCGAAGAGATAACAAAAACGGGAACAGATGACAACGGTTTCTTTTATTTTGAAAGTGTGAATGCGGGCCGGTACGGATTAAGGTTCAGCTCAATAGGATACATTGTACTTATGATAGATAACGTTATTGTCAATTCGGGTGTGATAACGGACAGATTTGTTGAACTTGATATTGTTGCAACTGATGAGATTGTTGTAGAGGATGAGAGGTTTACGAAGCCGAATGATATATCGACATCGTTGAAGAATCTGAACACGGAAGAGATAAGAATAACTCCGGGCGGGTTTGAAGATATAGGCAGAGTTGTGCAGAATTTACCAGGCGTCTCGTTTGTAAATGACGGAAGGAATGATTTGATAGTAAGAGGCGGTGCGCCTACTGAGAATCTTTTTATTGTTGATAATGCGTATGTGCCGAATATAAATCACTTCGGTTCGCAGGGAGCGACTGGGGGACCGACGAGCATAATCAATTTAGATTTTATACGGGACGTGAGTTTTATTACGGGAGGTTTTTCAGCAAAGTACGGGGACAAGCTTTCATCGGTGCTTGAGATTAAGCAAAGAGAAGGCAGCAGGATAAAATTTATGACTGACCTTAATCTTTCAGCTACAGGGTTCGGTGCGGTTTTAGAGGGACCGATAGGCAAGGAGAAAAAAGGTTCATGGCTTATTTCTGCGAGGAGAAGCTATCTGGATTTTATTTTCAATGCAGCGGGATTCGGGTTTGTGCCTGAATATTATTCGTTTCAGGGAAAGGGAGTTTATGACCTGGACAAGAACAATTTTCTTACTCTGAATATTATAAGCAACATTGATAAGGTAAAGTTTAATAATGACGATGAAGAAAAGAAACAGGATAACTCAGTTATTCTGGATAACGACCAGTGGGGATATGTTTTTGGAGCGGAATGGAAATCTTTACTTTCATCGAAATCATATTCAATTTTAAATCTTACAAGGACTTTTACAAATTACAATTACAGCGGCAAGGATATAAATCAGGTAGAATACTTCAAGAATGTATCAAAAGAAGGTGAGACGAGTTTAAAAGGGGAGTATAATCTTCAGGCAATAAAAACGGGTCAGCTTACCGTAGGGTTTGAAGGAAAGCTTGTTAATTTCAGGAATGAAATCATGAAGGACCAGGATACGATTTATTATATAAATCCGGCAACAGGCAGCAGGTATATACTTGATGCAGTGAGCCTTAACGATGAGCAGAACACGTTTAAGGGAGCTTTATTTGCACAATGGACGCAGTATTTTTTGAACAGGATAAAGCTGAATGCCGGGCTTAGGTATGATTATTTTGACTTCATAGAGAAGAAGAACTATATATCTCCGAGGGTTTCGGCACAGATAAATATACTGCATGACCTTTACCTGAACTTAAGTTACGGAATATTTTACCAGTCGCCTTCCTACATCTGGCTGGTCGGAGATCCGATAAACAGGAAACTTGAGGACATGCGAGCAGATCATTATATAGCGGGGCTTGAATACATAATCATGCCCGACCTTAAGGCAAGTGTTGAGGTATATTACAAGAAATATTCAAATTATGCAGTAAGTGAAGAGAGGCCATATTTCATACTTTCGAATAACGGCGGAAACTTTGAAAACCAGAACAACTTTGGGCTGGAACCTTTGACGTCAGCAGGAACGGGTTATGCACAGGGGATAGAATTTTTTGTGCAGAAGGTATTTTCAAAGAATTACTATTTCAATGTGAACCTTTCGATATTTCAGGCAAAATACAAGGCGCTTGACGGAGTTGAAAGAAACAGCGATTTTGACAACAGGGTGCTTTTCACTACATTCGGCGGTTACCAATTCGGAAAGGGATGGTCAGTGGGTGGAAAGTTCAGGTATGTCGGGGGAAGGCCTTACACTCCGATAAATCCGAATGACGGTACGCAGTTAGTATTAGATTACAATATTGCAAGACTGCCTGATTTTTATTCACTGGACTTAAGACTTGACAAGAAATGGACATTTTCGAGCTGGACACTGAACACGTATATTGATATACAGAACATTACCGGGAAAAAGAACGTAACGGGTTACAAATGGAACAAATACACGAACAAAATAGAAGCGAACGAAAGCATTGGAGTGCTGCCTACAATAGGAATAAATGCCATGTTTTAATGATATTATGACTTTTATAAAAGCATAAAAATCTGTAGCTTATACGTTAAAATTAAAAAGAAAAAATGAAAAAGATATTTCTGGTTCTTATTATCGTTTTGATATACAGCAACTCTTATTCACAGCTTTTTAATAAATTTTCAATAGCAGCCGGACCTGTTTTTGGGTGGAATATACCTTCGGTTTCAGACCTAAATAATGAAATGAAGAAAGCAGGCATTCCGGAATTTTCAACGAGCGGTGTATATGGCATGGGCGGAAGTGTTTTTATTGATGTGCCTGTAGTTAAAGGATTAAGAATAGGATATATGGGATACGGATACTCGGATAGCAAGACAGGTAATTTTGCAAACAATTCAAAGATAGCTGAGTTTTCATATTCGACAAATTCACTGACATTTGAATATGTGAAGAAACTCGGTTCAAGCTTTGACTGGAGTTTAGGCGGGCAGATAGGATTAGGTTCGACAACATTAAAACTTTCGAATTACTCAAATGCTTTTAAAGAATGGAATATCGGTAATTATCTGAACGACACAAACTCATCGGGTCATAACACATTAACAATGAAAACGACATCAGTTTCCTTTATACCTCAGGCAGGCCTTGGATTCCAGGCAAACAGATTTTTATACTTTAAGCTTAACGCAGGATATTTGCTTACATTAAACTCAAAGTGGAAAGCAGATGACCTGATAGAAGTTAATAATTTTCCTTCGGGAATAAAAGCCGACGGGTTTATGTTCAACCTTGGAATTTATGTAGGTCTATTTATTGATTAACAGAATTTAATATTTTTATGAAAACAATATTAGTAACCGGCGGAGCAGGTTTTATAGGCAGTAATTATATCAAACATTTATTAAAAAATTATGACTACAACATAGTTAATTTTGACAAATTAACTTATGCGGGAAATCTCGAGAACCTTACGGATATAGAGAGCGACAAGAGATATAAGTTTGTGAAGGGTGACATCTGCATTTCTGAGGAAGTTGAGAAGGCGATAACAGAAAACAAAGTTGATACGATAGTAAATTTTGCTGCAGAGTCGCATGTTGACAGAAGCATATTAGGACCGAAAGAATTTATAGTTACTAACGTAATTGGTACGCAGACACTTCTTGAATCGGCGAGAAAACTCGGGATGGAAAAGTATTTACAGGTATCAACTGATGAAGTTTACGGTTCACTGCCTGAAGACAAACCTGAAATAAAATTTACGGAAAAGACTCCGCTTACGACTAACAGTCCTTATTCAGCGTCGAAGGCATCGGCTGATTTACTTGTGAATGCATATTATCACACATTCAAGATGCCGGTACTAACGACAAGGTGCTCGAACAATTACGGTCCATATCAGTTTCCGGAGAAGCTAATACCTCTGATGATAGCAAAGGCAATTGACGGGGAGAAACTTCCTGTTTACGGTGACGGAAAGAATGTCCGCGACTGGCTTTACGTTGAAGACCACTGTTCGGCGATAACAGAAGTTTTACATAAGGGAAAGATAGGTGATGTTTATAACATAGGCGGAAACAACGAGTGGTATAATATTGATATTGTGAAAATAATACTGAAGCTGCTTGGCAAGGATGATGACAATATTACCTACGTGAAAGACAGGCCGGGACATGACAGACGGTATGCGATAGATTCGAGCAAGATAATGAGCGAATTAGGATGGTCGCCGAAATACCAGTTTGACGGGGGCATTGAAGAAACGATAAAATGGTACGTTGACAATGAAAGCTGGTGGAGAAGGATAATGAAGGGTGAATATTTAAACTATTTCGAGAAGAACTATGCCAATAAGATGTGATTTAGGATTGAAAATTTTTTATAAATGAATTAAATTTAATGTTAATAAAAATTCAATATGTCAATTAAAGTAGAAAATTTAAGCAAGTTTTACGGGCAACAACAAGCTGTAAAAAACATATCATTCGAGATTAAGTCGGGAGAAGTTGTAGGATTTCTGGGACCTAACGGAGCCGGAAAATCGACGACGATGAAAATGATAACAACATACTTAACGCCAAACGAAGGTGCTATAAATGTTGACGGCATAGATACAAATGAAGACGCACTAAGCGTGAGGAAGAAGATAGGATATCTTCCTGAACAAAATCCGCTTTACAACGACATGAACGTAATTGATTATCTTAATTATGCGGCAGAGCTTCAGTCGGTTCCAAAGGCTGAAATACCTGAGGCAGTAAAAAAGATGGTGAAGCTTTGCGGACTTGAGGAAGTAAAGCACAAGGATATCGGAGAGCTTTCGAAAGGTTACAAACAAAGGGTTGGACTTGCTCAGGCAATGGTTCACAATCCCGATGTTCTGCTGCTTGACGAACCTACATCGGGTCTTGATCCGAACCAGATAATAGAAATCAGAAAACTTATTAAGGATTTAGGAAAGCACAAGACACTTATGCTATCAACGCATATACTTCAGGAAGTACAGGCGACATGCGACAGAGTTATAATTATAAATAACGGAGAGATAGTTGCGGACGGAACGACTGACTCACTGCAGAGAAGTTTTCAGGGTCAGCTTGCGATAAAGCTTTACTTGAAGAAAGACGCTAGATTCGGTAAAGACAAAGTTATTGCAGCGCTTGAAGGAATTAAGAATGTAGAGAAAGTAAGAGTGCTGGGAGATACGGAGAAAATGTGGATGGTTGACCTGACTGCCCAGAAGGGAATTGACGTAAGAGAAGAAATATTCAAGAAGATTGTTTCAATGGACATGGTGCTGCTTGAGCTGCATCAGGAAGAAACATCTTTAGAAGACATATTCAGAAAATTAACAACATAAATAATAATGAATAACAGCATAACAATTTTTAAAAAGGAATTAAAATCGTATTTTACATCACCCGTAGCTTACATTATAATGGTGGTATTCCTTATAATAACAGGATGGTTCTTCACGAGCGGTTTATTCGTAGGCGGAATAGTAACGATGAGAAGCGTATTCGACATAATACCTTTCATACTGCTTTTCTTCATACCTGCTATATCGATGAGAACATTTTCAGAAGAGAAGAAATCAGGAACGATTGAGCTACTGCTCACAAAACCTTTATCGGATTTTGACATAGTACTGGGCAAGTTTCTATCGACTTTGACACTGGCAGCTCTCACACTATTGCCAACGGTTGTATATGTCATCAGTTTGACATTTCTCGGACCGATAGATATAGGACCAATAATAAGCGCATACATTGGATTAATACTTATGGCCGGAATATACATTGGTGTGGGAATATTCGCATCATCGATGACAGAGAATCAGGTAGTTGCGTTCATAATAAGCTTCCTGATAATATTTATTTTATTCATGCTGAATAAAATACTTGTGTTTTTGCCATCGCCATTAGTTTCAACACTCGAATACATAAGCAGTGATTATCATTTTGGAAGCATATCACGAGGAGTTATAGACACGAAGGATATCATATATTATTTCAGCGGAATAACAATACTATTATTACTAACAAAAACGTCATTAGAAAGCCGTAAATGGTAATTAAAATTTTAAATCAGAAATGAACAGAAAAGACTTAAAGAAAGATACATTAATAAAGTTAGCGATAATAATCGGAATTATTATTGCAGTAAATATAATTGCGAGCAGAATATTTACACGGGTTGACCTGACGAAGAATAAATCATACACTCTTTCACCGGTAAGCAAAGAGATAGTCGGAAATCTTCAGGATCAGGTAGTGATTAAAGCATTCTTCAGCGACAACCTTCCGGCACCATATAATACGTTAAGAAGGCAGGTACAGGATATACTGAATGATTACAAATCATATTCAAACGGAAACCTGAATTTTGAGATATACAATCCGACGGGAGAAGAAGGCGGAGACGAAGGTCAGAAGGAAGCCCAGAAATACGGAATTCAGCCTGTTCAGATTCAAGTAATTGATAATGACAAGCTTGAAGTCAAGAATACATACCTTGGGATGGCGATACTTTATCAAGGAAAGCAGGAATTGCTTCCGGTAATACAATCAACGGCAAATCTTGAATATGACTTAACGAGTACAATAAAGAAGTTATCGACAGAAAAGAAAAAGAAGGTAGGATTCCTGACGGGCAACGGAGAATATGATTATACAAAGTTTCCAAACATTAACAACATACTTTCGGCACAATATGATCTTTCAAAGATTGACCTGAACAGCTCGCGTAATATACCATCAGACCTGACCACACTGATTGTTATGGGACCAAAGGGTGAAATTCCAGAATGGCAGAAGTTTTTAATTGACCAGTACATAATGCAGGGCGGTAACGTAGCTTTTTTACTTAATAAAGTAGTGCCAAACTTCCAGCAGCAGATTGTTATAGGCGACATGGTAAAAACAAATCTTGATGATATGCTTGCAAGTTACGGAATAGTTTTAAATAACGACTTAGTCAGGGACGCTCAATGCTCACAGGTACAGGTACAGTCGCAGATAGGTATCCCGATATCTATAAACTATCCGTACTTTCCGAATGTATCGAATATTAATCAAGAAATATCTGCGTTCAAGAACATAAAATCTGTTATATTATCATTTGTAAGTTCATTAGACCTTAACGCGGCAGAAGGAAAAGGTCTGAAAGTATCACCATTGCTAACTACTTCTGACAAATCAGGAAAGGCAGAAGGATTTTTCATATTAAACGTAGAGCAGTTTCAAAATTTAACAAAGAATGCATTTGACTCTCTATTCAATTCCAAGCCTATGGTCGTTTCAGCGGTTTACGAAGGAAACTACAGCAGTTTCTATACAGGTAAACCAATTCCAAAAGACACAGTTCAAGGAGTAAAAGAATTTCAAGGAACACAAATAAACGCATCTCAGAAACCTTCGAAGATATTACTCGTAGGCGATGCAGAATTTGGCAACGAAGAACAGAGACCACCAAAAGATAACATAACATTCTTTGTGAACATGATTGATTATCTGTCGGACGATGAAGGATTGACCCAAATACGTAGCAAGGATGCATCTGAAGCACCTATTGAAGAGACATCCGATTCAACGAAGAAATTTATAAAGTATTTTAACCTGATATTCCCACCATTATCAGTATTACTGGTGGGGTTGTTTGTTTGGAATAGAAGAAAGAATAAAAAGAAATTATTACAATCAAAGTAAATAAGCATGAAGAATAAAAACATTTATATATTAGGAGCAGTATTAGTTATACTTGCGGCAGTATCATATTTTGTAATGCGCGATACGTCGGGTGAAAAGAAAACCCAGAATCTATCAGAAAAATTATTTACAGCAGATTCGCTTTCCATAGACAAGTTTGAAATAGAAAGAAACGGCAAGAAAGTAATAATGGAGAAAAAAGCAGGATTATGGAATGTAACTTCTCCTGTACTTTATACCGCAAATCAGCAGTTTATCGGAAGCGCATTATCAAGTCTGAAGAGTTATAAGTTATCGAGCATTGTTTCAGCAAATCCGGGCAATAAGGACTTTTACGGGTTTAACGATACAAATTACACGAAGGTAACTGTTTATCAGAACGGGTCACTTGCAGGGGTCATACTCGTAGGAAATTCTGCTCCCGGAGCTGCACAGACTTACTTAAAGAAGCCTGACGGCAATGAAGTATATCTTGCGAATGAATTTTTATTCAATAATTTTGTGAAGTTTGATTTATCAGAATGGAGAGACAAAACAGTAATTTCGATACCTGTTGGTTCGATAAGATCGATTGATTTTGACGCAGGTACAGAAAAATACACTGTAACGAAAGATACGACGATGAAATTTTATGTTGGGAATGATACGGTTTCGACTACTGTGTTTGACGGGGTAACATCAATGCTTTCGAATTTTACAACACAGAATTTTAAAGATACAACTCTTGTTGAGGATATAAAATCAAATTTTTCTGCGAGAGTCATCTGGACTAAAGATACAGAATTTAAGTTCTATAAATACGGAATTGAAGAATCTAAGAAATACTTAATGCAGGTATCGGGTGTAAATCAGGTGTTTGAAGTTGATGAGAATTTTGTAAAGGCATTTATAAAACCCCGTGCTGAAATATTAGGGAAAAAGTAGTAGAAATATGAGATATTAAGTTGACTTGTATTTTGAGGTTAATTTTAATTATTTATATAGATAGAAAAGTTTAATTTATGCTATATTTAATACTGTTAATAATATCGAGTTATCTGGTAGGAGCAATCCCATTTGCTTTAATAATAGGCAAAATCTTTAAAGGAAAAGATATACGAAAATTAGGAAGCGGGAATCTTGGTTCAACTAATGCATTCCGTGCACTAGGAATACCTTATGGAATATTAGTTCAGATGCTTGATATCGGCAAAGGGTTGTTTGTTGTAATAGTACTTGCAAACTTGATGTACGATAACCTCCCATTCAGCAATATAACACCATTTGACGACCTTACACTTGTGAAGATTATTGCAGGGGTATCGGCTGTACTCGGGCATACATTTTCGATATTTGCAGGATTTAAGGGCGGAAAAGGAATAAACACAGCGCTTGGAATGCTTATTTCATTATCACCCGTAGAAACATCTGTAAGCGCAGGATTTTTTATACTTATACTTTTATCTTCCGGGTATGTTTCATTAGGTTCAATAATAGCATCATTTGTATTTCCGATGACGATGTTTGTTAGAGAAAATATATTTAATGTAGAAATTTACGGATACAAAACACTTATATTTTTCAGCATAGCAGTATCAATATTTTTAATCTATAATCACAGGGCCAACATAAAGAGGCTTTTGTACGGTAATGAAAGCAGGTTCGACAAACTGTGGAAGATAAGGATATTTGATATTAAAGCACCATTAAAAAAGAGATAAGATTTGAAAGCAGCAGTTTTAGGCGCAGGCGGGTGGGGAACAACACTCGCCATTTTATTATCGAAGAATGGCTACAAGACTACTCTCTGGGAGTATAATAAAGATTATGCTGAGACCCTGAATGAATACAGAGAGAACTTTTACTATCTTCCAAAAGTTAAAATCCCTCGGAATTTAAAAATCACTAATAACGCTGAAGAAACATTCCAAGAAAATGAAATACTTCTTTTTGCAGTACCTACACAATATATAAGGAACAGTTTTAAGGATATCAAAGGATTGGATTTAAGGAGTAAGATAATCATAAGTGCATCTAAGGGCATTGAGAATGGAACATATTTTCTTGTGTCGGATATTTTATCAGACATATTCAGAGTCAGCAAGAGTAAGCTTGCATGTCTCTCCGGTCCATCGCATGCCGAGGAGGTTTCCAGAAGAATACCAACCACGGTAACATGTGCAGCGAACGACATAAAACTTGCAAAACAAATATCAGGAATTTTTTCGAATGATTATTTCAGAGTTTATTCAAATAATGATTTAGTAGGCACTGAGCTTGCAGGTGCATTGAAGAATGTTATAGCTATTGCAGCGGGTATATCTGACGGAGCAGGATTCGGCGACAATACAAAGGCTGCACTGATGACTCGAGGCATGAGGGAGATAATGCGGCTTGGAACTCTTCTAGGAGCAAAGAAGGAAACCTTCTTCGGGCTTTCAGGGATTGGCGACTTGATAGTAACGTGTTCATCCAAACACTCGAGAAACAGGTATGTGGGAGAGAGAATAGGCAAAGGCGAAAAACTAAGCACTATACTAAAAGAAATGAAGATGGTAGCAGAAGGCGTATCAACTACAAAATCTGCTTTTGAACTATCAAGAAAATTTCAGATTGAACTTCCTATAACGCACAAAGTTTATGATGTGCTTTTCAACAATTTATCTGCTCATAAAGCGATGCTTGATCTCATGAAAAGAAAGCTTAAGACAGAATCCGAGAACAAGGAATACGGGCTCCTATAATTCAAATTACTTATTCATTCCGAGGTACATTCCACCTATGTATGGAATCAGCCATATAATCCAGACGACGATTGAATATTTATGGAAAGTATTGCGTGCAAGTTCATTTCCCCTTAGAACGATATAAGAAGCCCATACCGAATGCACCAGCATTAGCCATAGTGCAATCTGTCCCGTGAATGTATGAGGTTCTGTTATATCGAAAGGATTTGACGCAAGCATGTGCATTGCATAAGTTCCGAGCGTATCGAAAATAAACCCAAGCCAGAAAAATGCCACATGCCATTTCTTAAGATACCTAATAATTCTTTCCGACCATATCCCAATTGAATAGAATACGAGGGCAAGAGTTATTAGAGCTGCGGGCATCCATATTGTGATTATCATAATACAAATTTAATCAACGTAATGTTAATATAAAAGATTACTAAAAAGTATTATTCAATGCTTATCCTGCTTTCCGATAAACATGGTGCTGCACTAAATTTAATTATCAGTATTTCAAATGTAATGCTTTCTCTGAATATATTAATTAAGGATAACAGAAACGAATTAAGAATGAAGAAAACTCAGTAAAAGGAATTCCCGAAACCGTTTATTAAGAAATCAATAAATTTCAGAAAAATTAATGTTTTATGATGATTTATTTGTTTAAAAAATCAGAACAAGTGAACACTTTTAGGACTATGGTTGTTGTTATTATATTAGAGCAGCTAGAAGGAAATATAAAATTGGAGAGAATAATAAGTTGACAATTATTAAAAATTTTCATATTTTTGTTGATAAGTCAAAAATCTGCAAAGAAATAATTTTACTTAATTAAAAAATCTAAATTAGTATCTTGACTTTTTAATTTAAAGTGTATATCTTTGTCGATACCTAAAAAGTATAACACGTTCTTTAAAATAATCGAGCCCATTAATAACACAAGAGTAAACAAAATGTGCGATTAGGATTAAACAGATAGGAAATCATAAGTTTGATTTACTACGGAGAGTTTGATCCTGGCTCAGGACGAACGCTGGCGGCGTGCTTAATACATGCAAGTCAACGACTTTTAAAGTAGCAATATTTTAAGAGGAGTGGCGCACGGGTGAGTAACACGTAGGTAATCTGCCTTCAGGACTGACACAACTCGTCGAAAGACGGGCTAATATCAGATAATGCAGCGGCTCCGCATGGAGACAGTTGTTAAAGTACAAGCGCCTGAAGATGAGCCTGCGGTCCATTAGCTAGTTGGTAGAGTAACAGCCTACCAAGGCAACGATGGATAGCTGGTCTGAGAGGATGATCAGCCACACTGGAACTGAGACACGGTCCAGACTCCTACGGGAGGCAGCAGTAAGGAATATTGCTCAATGGCCGAAAGGCTGAAGCAGCAACGCCGCGTGAAGGATGAATGGCCTTTGGCCTGTAAACTTCTGTAAAAAGGGAAAAACAATCAGGCATGTCCTGATTTGATTGTACCTTTGAAGTAAGCCCCGGCTAACTACGTGCCAGCAGCCGCGGTAATACGTAGGGGGCAAGCGTTGTCCGGATTTACTGGGTGTAAAGGGTGCTCAGGCGGGTTTGTAAGTCAGTGGTGAAATCCCGGAGCTTAACTCCGGAACTGCCATTGATACTGCAAGCCTAGAGATCGGGAGAGGTTGATGGAATATCTGGTGTAGCAGTGAAATGCGTAGATATCAGATAGAACACCAATGGCGAAGGCAGTCAACTGGCCCGATTCTGACGCTAAAGCACGAAAGTGTGGGTAGCAAACAGGATTAGATACCCTGGTAGTCCACACCCTAAACGATGAGTACTAGACGTTGAGCCTTTTAAGGCCCAGTGTCTGAGCTAACGCATTAAGTACTCCACCTGGGAAGTACGATCGCAAGGTTGAAACTCAAAGGAATTGACGGGGGCCCGCACAAGCAGTGGAGCATGTGGTTTAATTCGATGCAACGCGAAGAACCTTACCTAGGCTTGAAACGCAAGTTAAAACTGATGAAAGTCAGTGTGCCGCAAGGCGAACTTGTACAGGTGCTGCATGGCTGTCGTCAGCTCGTGCCGTGAGGTGTTGGGTTAAGTCCCGCAACGAGCGCAACCCCTTTCCTTAGTTGCCACCAGGTAATGCTGAGCACTCTAAGGAGACTGCCTACGCAAGTAGTGAGGAAGGTGGGGACGACGTCAAGTCCGCATGGCCCTTACGCTTAGGGCAACACACGTGCTACAATGGCCACTACAAAGGGCTGCAATACCGCGAGGTGGAGCCAATCCCTAAAAAGTGGTCTCAGTTCGGATTGGAGTCTGCAACTCGACTCCATGAAGCTGGAATTGCTAGTAATCGCGCATCAGCTCGGCGCGGTGAATACGTTCCCGGGCCTTGTACACACCGCCCGTCAAGCCATGGAAGTTGGGGGTACCCGAAGTCACCTTTAATAAGCGCCTAAGGTA
>Ga0172380_10000963_pt1 | contig 51679 bp, 54 predicted proteins | sample Leawe162metaG_FD_119747 | JGI IMG/M metagenome (GOLD analysis project Ga0172380, IMG submission 119747) | Leachate microbial communities from a municipal landfill in Southern Ontario, Canada - Leachate well 162 metaG | ecosystem: Engineered > Solid waste > Landfill > Unclassified | place... | reverse complement strand
CTGGTGCTTGGCATGCCAGACCACAAAATGAGGACGGTGAAAGGCACGATGGAGCCGTTCAGCATGTTCTACGAACTCAATCTATGCAGGGATGGCCAGCCGCCACAGGTCTCGCCTGTCGGGACGGGAGAGGCGCGTTGAAGCGACTGATTGCCCTGCTTGCTGCAGTGGCTTTGTTGATGAGCCAGGCAGCGTTTGCCATCACCGATTCGAGCCCTGCAAATAAAGGCTGGTGGGACGATACACCGTGGCAGAACCCGGAACGCGGGTTCAACTGGTATCCACCGGACGCACCGCCGGTGAAGAAGGACAAGAAGGTTGATACCAAGCGCCAGTCCATCAAGGCTATGACAACGCTGGAAGAGCTGCGGAAGGAGCTGGCCAGGCTAAAAGACCTGGCCATCATGCAGCCCACCCAAGCGAACGTGCGCAATTACCTTGAAGCGCAGACCTATGTGATGGACAAGAGTTCGGTCTTCGCCGATACCGCACGCCGCGTGGTATGGGCCACGCCATCGGTTGACTACAACAACCGGTCACCGACGGCCACCTTCGCCCAGATCAACAAAAAGGATATGCGGCGTGAAGCGCAGGAGCAGACCATGGCCGAGCTGTCGCGAGACTACGGCCTGATGTTTTTCTTCCGATCGGACTGCCCCTACTGCCATCAGCAAGCGCCGGTGTTGCGCCTGCTGGAGCGAAATTATGGTTTACCCGTGATGGGCGTCAGCATGGACGGTGGAACCCTCCCCCAATTTCCTGACGCCAGGCGCGATAACGGCATCTCGATGACCGTGAGCAATGGCCAGGGCATCCAGATGGTGCCCGCGCTGTTTCTGGTTCATCGAGAAACCCGGCAGGCCGTGCCGATCGGAAGCGGCGCGCTGGCGATTGATGAAATTGTCGAGCGTATCCGCGTGTTGACCCGCACGCAGCCTGGCCAAGAGTTCTGAACAAGGAGCCCATCATGAAAATCAGCGCACGTCTGAAGCCCGTCTCCCTCATGCTGGCCCTAAGCCTGGGACTGGCCGTCCCTGCCACGACCTCGATCGCGGCCGGGTCTGACTGGATGAACGATTACTTCAATTCCGCAGGGGCGGCGATGAATGTCACGCCTTCTGCTGTGTATGAGTCGCAGGGACAAACGACAATGGCGCTGGGAGGATTTACTTATCGCGCGCCACAGCGCGCCACCAATCTCTTCAGTTTCTCCCCGCCAGGCTACAAAGCGGGCTGTGGCGGGATCGACGCCTGGCTCGGAGCCTATGGCTTCGTCAACATGGATGCGTTCGTTAATGCGCTGCGCAACATCGGGCAGAACGCCGTGGGCTACTTCTTCCAGCTTGCCCTCAAAACCATGGCTCCCGAGATCGACGGGCTGCTGACCGATCTGTCGAAGACGATGAATCAGCTCAACCAGTTCCAGATCGGCAGTTGCCAGGCGATCAAACAGTATGTCGGTACCACGCCGGATACCCGAAACATGGATATGGAGCAGCGTGCCCAGGTCTTCGGCTCGGCCCTCACCGGCTCTTATGGATCGTTCTTCAATGCCAAGGAAGATACTCAAACTAGTCCAGCGAATACGAAAGCCGCCTACGACGCGGCATGCACCGTGAATGCCGCGCTTTGCCTGGACAGCGCGGGGAAACCGGTACTGAAATCGGATTTCAACCTCGTTTACGACGCCCTTGAACGTGCGGGCGGGTATTCCAATGAAGAAATCGAACTGTACATTTCGCTCTTCGGGACTATCACCTTCCTCAGGAACAGCAGCGACATCGCCAGCGGCTTCACCACGGAATATTTCAAGCCAACCATCACGTGGGAGGATTTTCTGGGGCCGTTGTCCGGCACGCACACCATGAGGGTCCGTGAGTGCCCGTCCGGGTCCGACTGTATTCCCTATGCCTCGGCAACGGACGAAGGAACACCCCGTACAACCGTGGGGATGACAGCAATCGTGTATGAGCAGCTGAATAAGCTGAAGGATGCCATTGTCACCAGAACAGCGCTGACGGACCCGAAAGCGCTACAGGTGATCGCCATGACCAGCACGCCGATTTATCAGATGATCGCCCAGTCCATCCACAGCGGCCGTGGCTCGACAATTGTTGCCGATCGCATCATTGATGGCTTCTCGGAAGCGATCGCTACTGAAATCGCCTTCCGCCAAATGCAGGACATCAGCCGCGAGGTCGATGATGCGCTCAACAAGACCAAAACAGTTTCGGTTAAGGCCGATGTCAAGGCGATAGACGACTTCCAGGGGAAACTGGCCGAAATCAAGAACACTGCCATCAAGATCTATGGTCTCAAGCAGGAAGACATCTCCAAGAAGATGGGCAATGTGGCGATGATGATGGACTTCCAGCGTCAGATGTACACGAGCCTTGGCCCGCGGCTGACCTCCAATATCGAATTCGGCAGCCGCTGATCCGGTATGGATACCATCTACGCCTATTGGGACGCCCAGCAGATCAAGTATGTGCTCGACGCTGTAGCGATGCTCACCTCGATGAGCGACTACACCGGCCTGATGAAAGTCTTCGCGATATTCGGGCTGTTCGTTGCCGTCGCCACGACTTTCGTGAAAGCGCGCGGAGAGGATGCAGCGATCTACATGCTGATGCTGGCTATCTGGTATGTAGGTCTCTTCTTGCCCAAAAAAGACGTGGTTGTGGTCGACGTGGCGGGTGGTTCCGGTACGTATACAGTGGCCAACGTCCCTCTGGGGCTCGCTGTTTTCGCCAGTGCGGAAAGCCACATAGGCTATTGGCTTACCAAAGTCAGCGAAACGGTATTTGCGCTTCCTGGCGATATTTCCTTTGAGAAGACCGGCTTCATGTTCGGATCGCGGGCTATCAAGGATAGACAGAGCGTGCGGTTCTACGATCCCAATCTGGTCAGTTCCCTGACCAACCTGACCAAGGATTGTGTTTACCCGGAACTGAACAACAACGGGTCTTTTTTTGATCAGATCATGAAGTCTGGCGACATCTGGGCAGACATCGCCCCTCAGATGAACCCCGGGCTGCTGGTTCAGGTTTATGACAACGCTGCAGGCGTCTACAAGATCGTTGGCTGTGATCAGGCCTGGTCTTACATTGATGCCCAGATCAATCCGCATGTTTCAAATGACATCCTGCCCCGCCTGGGCAGGATGCTCAATCCGAGCTCGCCTACCTCAGCGGCTGCCTCCGCATTGGTGGCCGCTCAATTACCTGCCGTAGACAGCTTCATTTTCGGGGTGAGTCAAACCGCACAGGAATCCATCAAGCAGGCGGCGATGATCAACCTGATCGCGGACTCGACGGTTTTCGTGCCACAGATGATCGGTGATACGACATCGGCGCAGGTCGCGCTATCGACGGCGATGGCATCTGCCAGCGCAAACAGCAGCTATCGCACCATGGCCAAGATTGCCGAGTCGTCCATGCCCCTGATCCGAAACGCCATCCATATCGTGATTCTGGCGCTGTTTCCTATCGTCATGCTCCTGATCATTGTGGCTGGATCAAAGGGTGGCCTGGTTCTCAAAACCTATCTGATGGCCTTGTTATGGATCAACCTCTGGGCGCCGGTTTACGCAGCGCTGAATTTCTTCACGAGCTGGTACGCGACGCTCGGCGCCAAGGCTGCCGTCGACGGGATGAATCCTCTCTCCTACGCAAGCCATCAGGCGTTGATGCACTCCATGATTTCCGATCAGGGTGTTGCAGGCATTCTCACGCTCTCGGTACCGGTCATCGCCTACATGCTGACCAATGTCAGCGCGGCGTCTTTCACCAGCGTCATATCTGGCGTCATGAGCCCGGCAAATTCTTCCGCTCAGGCCGCCGGCGCGCAGGTCGGTACCGGGAATATCAGCGCTGGCAACACTCAATGGGGCAATGTCACCATGGGGAACTGGAGCGCGAACAATAGGAGCGCGGATCAGTGGAATACCGCGCCGATGAACCGGCATGGTGCCGCGATCGACCAGGCTGTTGGAGCGGACGGTACGGTGATGTCGTCCTATGGCAATGGAACATCAACCGCAGCACAACCTATGAATGCCCTAAGGGTGGGGGCTTCTGTCACAGCCGGTCAGAACGCCGGTCTGCTCCTGCAAGCCGGTAAACATGCATCGGCCGGGCAAGCCCATACCATCGCTGCAGGGAAGGCGGAAGAAACCATTCTGTCAAAAGCCCGTGCCTATCTGTCATCGCTCGCCACCACCAACCAGAGTGGCTTCAGCGGCAGATCGAGCTCGGGAGGGGATTTCACGGGATCATTTGGTACGTCTGCAAGTTCAGGTGAGGAGTCGGGGAGCGGCGCCACATATACGACATCTAATCGGGCATCGCAGACAGGAAAGGTTCAGGCAGGCGCCGGCGGGGATACTGGCATCGGAGAGTCCCAGACTGTGACGCCGGCAGCCAGCAGGGACCCAACTTCGGGTGACAGGGGAATCCAGTCGCGGGAATCGAGAAGCGGAAGATCAGGGGTCAAGGCCAATTTCGGTGCTGGCATTGATGTTGCACAGCTATATGCAGCGGGGATTGAAAAGCAAAGTCGCACCGGTGAGAAAAGCGCGGTACTGGGCAATACAGATGCGAGGCAAGCATTCTTCGATCGGCTGGAGAAAGACCGCGATTTCCGTCATTCGGTGCTTGGTCAGGATGCGGACAGCCAAACTACAGGTGCGACATTAAGCAGCCGGCGTACGCACCTCGACCAGGCGCAAGCGGAATTCCGCCAGGCGGAAGACCTCACCCAACAGGCCAATCAGGGCTCATCCCGCGGAGTGGGCGTCAGTTACGATCCGCTCAAGGATCCGGGAAATACCAATGCCGCGTTGGCATTGGTCGAAGCCGTCGAAGCCGCACCACCCGGACAACGCGACCAGATGGCGCTCAATGGCCTGAAGACCATGGGATACGATCAGGGCGGCCAATTGCCATCCGCATACCAGGATGGCACAGCGGTGCGTGCAACCCCAGAGGAAGTCCAGGCGCTGGCACAAGCCATGATGGACGATCCGGCTTTGGCAAACCAGATACGAGCCCTGCATGCAGGCCATCTCAGGGATGTGCCAAATTCAGGCGCGCCTGTCGGCGCTGGATCCGCAGCCGCCAACTCGAACAGCGATCTGCCGAGCAATGCCCAGGACTATCACGACCAAGGCGAAGTAAAGCATCAAAAGGCGATGGACTACCACGAGGCGAAGCAGGAATCAGGAGAGTTGCGCTACCAGGGAGAGGCAGGCGATGCCGCGCCCCAAACGCATAGTGTGGCGACCCACAACAAGCTCATGAATACGGCGGAGGACGCCGCCACCGCCGACATGACGTTATCGCTGCAGCAATCGCTCCCGAACGAGGTCGCGGGAATCAAAGTGCCAGGAGCCGAACCTACCCTTGAGCAGTTCCAGGAAAAGGTTGGATATCGGCCTGACGGAAAAGTTGAAGGCGAAAAGAATTAGCTCGTGATTAGTTGCTGGTCGTGTGATGTATGTTTGTCGGAAAATCGCTGAAAACAGGATCGTGGTGATGATCAAAAAGATGTTCTGTCGGTTCAGGCGTCTCCCAAGATTCACTCCCCATCATCACCCCGCCAGCAGGCCAGCCCCGCGCCTCATCGATCAGTCCGAAGGTATTTGCAGCAGCGTAGACGACGAGCGCGAGCAGACCGCCGATGGCCGGGCCGACAGTCAGCGCGATCACAGCAACTTGCGCCAGGCCGAATGCATGGGGAGCCATCAACCAGGAAAATCCGATGATCGGCGTCAGGAAGGCCAGCAGCAGAGCCAAGGCGGTTTTGCGGTTGCGTTTCCAGTTGAAGTCATTGAGGGTGTAGCCTAGACCGAAGCCCACAAAGCCGAAGAAGGCTGCGCCTGCAGCGATGCCTTTGTCCATGCCAAAACCGGCACCGGCAAGCATGCCAAGCGCCGCTCCCGCAAGCGGGAACAGAATTCGGCGGGTTTGAGTTTTCATATTTTTCTCCTTTTTCCTGCTCCCCTGCGATGTTACTCAGGAGGGCATACCACCCTCCCCATCTAACGCATCATCTGCTCGCGGAGCGGCACGAGTTGTCGTGGCTGCTGATGCCGATGGGCATGATGTCACCTCGAAAGCGAACACAACGTTTTCACGTTACTACTTTATTGCGTTTTTGTAATTGCGACGACGTATGGCTATGTGTTCTCGGTGCCGCCCGCTGGTTTCGCGCGTCTGGCCCTGGGGTGAGCCGAGTCATACACCTTCGCCAAGTGTTGCCAGTCCAAGTGGGTATAGATCTGGGTGGTGGTGATGTTGGCGTGGCCAAGCATCTCTTGGACCGCCCGGAGATCACCTGACGATTGAAGCATATGACTGGCAAAAGCGTGGCGGAGCATGTGCGGGTGTACCGATTGCCCCAGCCCGGACTGCGAGACCCAGTGATCGAGACGCATCTGTACGCTGCGCACCGAAAGGCGTCTCCCCCAGCGACTGAGGAACAATGCGGGAGTATCGTTACCACCAAGAAGTGCTTGGCGCCAGCTCAACCAGGTCTTGATCGCTTTGCACGCTTGCCTGCCTACCGGCACTAAGCGCGTTTTGCTTCCCTTGCCGGTAACCCGCGCCTCTCCTGCTTTCAAATCAATATCGATGAAATCCATGCCCGTCAGCTCGGACACTCGCAAGCCTGAGGAATAAAGCAGCTCGAACATGGCGTGGTCACGTGCCAGCAAGACATTCGAGTCAATATCCTGTTCCTTCTTTCCATCGAGGAGCTGGGCGCAACTATCGGGTGAAAGCGTCTTGGGAAGGGCCCGCTTTACCTTCGGGCCTTTTTGCCCGACACACGGGTTGTTCAGGTACCCGAATCTCTGGATGGCGTATGAATAGAATCCTCGCCAGCTTGATATATGTCTTGCCACGCTCGCCGGCGACAGGCTTTTCTTCCTGAGCTTGACGATCGCGTCCCGCACATCGGATGCCACTGCGTCAGCCAGTGCTTTCCCGCATTCTTCAGTCGCCTGGAGCAAAAAAAGAAGGTCCCTCTGGTAACTTTCAAGCGTGTTCGGAGAAAGCCGCCTCTCGGCCGCGAGGTGTTGGAGGTAGGCCGCAACATGCTGCCGGGAAAGCGTCGTGGCTTCCTTATTGTCCGTGTCGGACATCATCAAGTCTCATGGTCTCAGTTTCTCAACCGGGCGGGGATGATCTCCGCCCGGGTACTACCGTTTACCCAAGGATCCAGGCCGTGATCATGAAGATCGCCAATCCGTTCCAGGAGCATATGCTATTCGCAGATAGCATATCTCTTCCTGAGCGACCGTGCTGGCCATTTTGGGCTTCCGGAAAAGCTCAAGTTCACGCTTTTTCAGATTGTCTTTGAGCAGATTGATTTCTTCAACCAGTGCATCCAGCTCGTTCCAGCGCGCTTCGAGCCCGGCATCCCGTATATGCCTCTTGAACGCGGCCTGTCTTTCCCTGTTGGTTGCAACCATGGAATCGACCCCTCGATCGCTGTTACTGGTGATCCTCGACTACTCCGCGCCAGCGTAGGAAAGGGCTTTCTCCCCTTGTAGCGACGCAATCAGCGGGCAAGACACGTTCCCCTTCCGCGCGTGGCAGGCGCACACAAGCTCGGACAGCACAGACTCCATGCTCGCCAGATCAGCCAACTTCTCTCGGACGTCTTTGAGCTTGTGCTCGGCTAAGTGGCTGGCTTCCTCGCAGTGGGTGCCGTCCTCCAGCCGCAGCAACTCTCCGATTTCGTCCAGGCTGAAACCCAACCGTTGGGCCGATTTCACGAACCGCACGCGCGTCACATCCGCCTCACCATATCGGCGAATACTGCCGTAGGGCTTGTCCGGCTCCGGCAGCAAGCCCTTGCGCTGATAGAACCTTATTGTCTCCACGTTGACTCCGGCCGCCTTGGCGAAGGTGCCGATGGTCAGATTTTCCAGATTGATCCCCATACCGCTTGACTCCGTACATGACTACGGAAGTAACGTTACGCTATTCATCCAAGATCCGGAAGGGAGAAAACATGTTGCAAGAGAAAGCCGGGCGCTTGCCGCTCATCGGCGGCGGCGTCGCCGCTATCGCCGCTTCCCTGTGTTGTATCGGCCCGCTGGTGCTGGTCATGCTCGGCGTCGGCGGCGCCTGGGTGGCCAATCTCGCCGTGCTGGAACCGTTCCGGCCCTACTTCCTCGGGGCCGCCATCATTGCTTTGTTCTTCGCCTGGAAAAAAATCTACCGCGCCCCAGCGGCGGCCTGTACGCCAGGTTCGCTGTGCGCCATGCCCCAGACAAACCGTCTCTACAAGGTGCTGTTTTGGATGGTGGCCGTGCTTGTCGTTCTTGCCCTGATCTTTCCCTACCTCGCCCCGCTGTTTTACTAAAGGAGTCTCGTCATGAAAACGCTCGTTTCGGCGCAAGCCAAAAAACTGATTCTCGCCTCGATTCTCGCTTTTGCCTTCACCGATGCCGCGTTCGCCGCTGTGCGCACCGTCACGCTGTCCGTGCCCGGCATGTACTGCGCGGTCTGCCCGATCACCGTGAAGAAGGCGCTGGTCAAGGTGCCGGGTGTGTCGAAGGCGGTCGTTTCCTTCGAGAAAAAAGAAGCCGTCGTGACCTTCGACGATGCCAAAACCAGCGTCAAGGCGGTGGAACACGCCACCTTCGAGGCGGGCTATGAATCCACCGTGAAAGGTGAAAAAACCAAATGAGCGAGCAGATCCTCCACCTAACGGGCATGACCTGCGACCATTGCGCCGCATCCGTGAAACAAGCGCTGCTGACTGTCGCCGGCGTGGCCAGCGCGGACGTGTCATACGCCAACGCCACGGCACGCGTGGAAACGGCCTCGATCACCCCCGTTGTCGAACTGCTCGCCGCCGTGCGCGCCAAGGGCTACGGCGCGGAAGTGGCGGGCGGCACCGTGCCCAAGACAGAAGCCAAACTCAGCGTCGCCATCATCGGCGCCGGCTCGGGCGCCTTCGCCGCTGCCATCCGCGCGGTGGAGGCAGGCGCTGACGTAACCGTGATCGAAGCAGGCGTCGTGGGCGGCACCTGCGTCAACGTCGGCTGCGTGCCGTCGAAGATTTTGATTCGCGCCGCCCACGTGGCGCACCTGCAAACCCAGCATCCGTTTCCCGGTCTGGCCAAGCATGCGCCCGTGCTGGATCGCAAAGCACTGGTCGCACAACAACAGGCGCGCGTGGAAGAACTGCGCCACGCCAAATACGAAAGCATTCTGGAAACCAATCCCGGCATCAAGCTGCTGCACGGCTTCGCCCGCTTCGAGGATACTAGGACCCTAGTTGTGCGCCAGGCCGACGGGATCGAAAAGCGCCTCACGCCCGACCGCATCCTGATCGCCACCGGCCGCTCGCCGCAAATTCCGGACGTGCCTGGACTCGCTGGTACGCCGTACTGGACATCCACCGAGGCATTGATCGCCGAGGAGTCGCCGGCCCACCTGATCGTCTACGGCGGCTCGGTGGTTGCGCTGGAACTCGCGCAGGCGTATCTGCGCCTGGGCAGTCGCATCACCCTCGTTGCACGCGGCACGCTGTTGTCGAAGGAAGACCCGGCCATTGGCGAGGGGCTCAAAGCGGCGCTCATGGAAGAAGGCATGCGGGTTCTCACGGACACCGTTGTGAAATCCGTACGCTTCGACGGCAAGGCGTTTGAACTGGAAACCAGTACAGGGCTCATCAGCGGCGACAAGCTGCTTGTCGCCACCGGGCGCAAGCCCAACACGGCGGGACTCGGCCTCGACCGCGCCGGCGTGGCACTGGACGCCAGCGGTGCCATCGTCGTGGACGATCACCTGCGCACCTCGGTGCAGCACATCTTCGCGGTCGGCGACTGCACCACTGCGCCGCAGTTCGTGTACGTGGCGGCAGCGGCCGGCACCCGCGCGGCGATCAACATAACCGGCGGCGATGTGGCACTGGATCTCTACGTCGTGCCGGCGGTGGTATTCACCGATCCGCAAGTGGCCACGGTGGGCCTCACGGAAGCGCAGGCTAGGAAACTCGGCAAGGAGACCGACAGCCGCACGCTCACGCTCGACAACGTGCCGCGCGCACTGGCGAATTTCGACACGCGCGGCTTCATCAAACTGGTGGCGGACAAAAATACCGGACACCTGCTGGGTGCACAGGTGTTGGCGGGAGAAGGCGGCGAGATCATCCAGACTGCCGCGCTGGCTATTCGCAACCGTATGACGGTCGCCGATCTGGCCGGGCAACTGTTCCCTTACCTCACCATGGTGGAGGGGCTGAAGCTCTGCGCCCAGACCTTCACCAAGGACGTGAAGCAGTTGTCCTGCTGCGCTGGGTGACTCGCTCTGGCGCTCAGGGACGCCAGTAGCGGTAATTTTCCATCTGCAGGCGAATCACCTCCGGCGCGCCGGCGGGGACGAACTCTACCTCCAGCGGGAAATCGGCATCGGTGTACCCGTGTCCACGCATGCTGATGCGACAGGCCTTGAACCGCACGCCCTCCCGCGCCAGCGCGGCGAGCAGGGTGGCGGTATCGCTATTGTCGGCCAGCAGCGAGGCGAGGCCGCCCTCGTAGGCCACCACCTCGATTCTCACCTTGTTCGGACCGCTATCCTCCAGCACCTTGGCGATTTGCATGAATGCGCGCCGCTGCGCATCGGAATCGCCAATGGTCATTTGCATGACGAAGGGGATCGGCATCGGCTCGGCCGCCTGGGCATTGATGCCGAACAATCCAGACAAAACGCAGGACATCAGCCACGCACGCAATGCAAACCTCATGAAGCCTCCTACGCGGCAAGACCGGGGATGAAAAAGAAATAGGCGTTCAACATGTAAAGCCCGGAGAGGATCAGCAGCAGCGCGCCGACGATCTCGAAGCTTCTCTGCGCATGCCGCAGCGGCTGCAGGCTTTCCAGCCAGCCCACCGCCCACGCGCCCAGCATGATCGGCACCGCCCGCCCAAGGGCGAACGCCAGCAGCAGTGTGGCGCCGAACAGCGGCGAGCCGATGCCGGTGGCCACGCCCAGCAGGATCACCAGGGCTGGCGCGCAGAACGGACATATCGCCACCGAAAATGGAATGCCCAGAGCGAACGCGCCCCAGCCGTTCTCGGCGCGCCTGGCGCGAAACCGGATGACGGGAAGCGGCAGCCTGATCCATCCCGGCCACATCAGGCCCAGCAGGATCAGGAGCGGCCCCAGCACCAGCCCCCATTCCCGGCCCAGGAGCCTTTGCACCCCCATCCCGCCCAGGCCGGCCACCGCACCCAGGAACACATGCGTCAGGACCATGCCCGCGATGAACATGGCGCCGAAGCGCACGGCGCGCTTCGTCTCATGGGCCTTGGTCACATAGGCGAGCGAAACCGGAATGGCCGCCAGCGCCACCGGGTTGAAACTGAAGATAAAGCCTGCGGCAAAACCGACCCCCAGCGATGCAAGGCTTGCCTGCTCCAGTGTCGTTTGCAATGCGGTCATGTCCATGTTTCAGATGCCTGTCTGCCAGATCAGAAAAGCGCCGCCCCACAGCAGCAGGGCCGTCACGTAGGGGCTCGCGCCGGCGGCCTTGGCGAGAAACGCCCGGTGCGCCGCATCCAGGCCATGCAGGCTGTCCCACACCGTGGGCAGCGAGAACATCCCGGCGAAGGCCAGCCCCGCCCACAGCGCGAGGTCGATGCGTTGTCCCAGGGCGGCGATGACGCCGACCACCGCCACCAGCGGCAGGGTGCAGGCGGGCAGCGTCAGGCCCAGCCTGAGCGCCTGCGGCAATTGGTGCCCGCCCGGGATCAGGCGAAAGAATTCGAGATGGGGAACCGGCAGATAAACCCGGCGGGTCACCAGATAGACCGCGCCGATGATGCCGAGCATGAGCGCAGCCTGCGGCGCAGAGAGCCCGTCGAGACCGATGGCGGCAGCGGTGCCGAAGAGTCCTGCCAGCAAGGCGCTGCGCGAAAGGACCAGCTGGGCGAGCGCCGCGCGGCGCTGGCGTGCGGCGTCGTGGCTGCTGCGGGCGGCGAACAGGGTGTGCGTGGCGATGGTGCAGGGTTCGAAAAAAGCCAGCAGACCCAGCCCCGCCGCCGTCACCAGCAACAAGGTGCTCATGCTGCATGTCCCCGTTGGAGCCGCTTTTCGAGTTCCGCCCGCAGTTTGCCGGCACTGGGCAACGACGCGAACACGAGTTCTCCGTCGATGGCGATGGAGGGCGACACCATCACGCCGAGGTCCACGGCGTAATCCATTTCCTCCAGGATGTTCACGTCGCGCCACTGCACCTTATCCGCGCCCAATTCTTCCGCGACCGCCTTGAGCATGGTCTTGGCCTGGCCGCATTTGCCGCAACCCGGCGAGGAAAACACTTCCACCTTGATCATCGTTTTCCTCCTTTGCCTTGTCTGGCCATGCTGCTTTCCAGCGCCGCGAGGATGGGGCATTCGTCCAGCGGACGGGTCTCGTCGTCGCAGACGGCGATCAGCCCGGAGAGCGCGCCGGACATGGTCTGCAGCGCGCGGATCTTGTGTTCCAGTTGCAGCTTCTTGGCGATCGCCACGCTTTTGACGTCCCTGCAGCAGGCCGCGTCGCTGTTCTTCAGGGTCAGGAGTTCCCGGATCTCGGTCAGGCTGAAGCCGCACTGCTGCGCCTGCCTGATGAAACGCAGACGCCGCACGGCATCCTCGTCATAGAGACGATAGCCGGCCCCGGTCTTGGTGGCCGGCGCGAGCAGGCCCTCCTTCTCGTAGTAACGAACCGTGTCGGTCGTGACGTCGGTTTCGGTCGCAAGTTTTCCGATGGTGCGCATGATTGACTCCTTCATCGACCGGGAGTCTAAACCCTGGAGTCAGGACCATAGTCAAGAGGAATTGTTACAGCGATCTGTAGGCTCAGAGCGCGGGGGTGATTGGTTGTCGAATGGCTGGTTGCGCGAACTGGTGTGCAGCGCCTTCTGCTTGATCCGGGCAGGCTCCGGCTTGCTTGACCGGGTCGCACACGCTACAGTCAGGCCATGCGTCGACTCCGGGTATTCCTCTTCCTGCTGCTTTCCATTGCGGTTCCGCTGCAGAGCTACGCGCACTTCGCGCAGCCGCTGGTGCCCTGCCCGATGGAAGCTGCTGCCATGATGGCGATGGTGGATGCCGATGCCGCGCACGATTGCTGCGACGATGCGGAATCCGGTCCGCAGACCGGAAAGGCCTGTAAGTCCGGCCAGCCCTGCCAAACCGGCGGCCAGCATTTTTCGGTTTTTTCCGCGCTCGACGTGCTGCCGCAGGAGCCGGTTCCGGCTACCCGCTTTCCGCGCATTGCTGCGGACATGTTGTCCTCCCACCCGGACGCCGCCTGGCGACCGCCGGCTCAATCCTGATTCCCTGAACCGAGTGCTGCACGGTGTCCATTTGAATGGATGCCGTGTGGCTATCATGCGGCATCGGCGTGTCCGATGCCGCCACCCTCGCAAGGAGTTGGAACATGGTCATTCCCCCATTTGCGCGCCGTCCGTGGCGACCCGCGCTTTGCCGCGCGGCTGCGCTGCTGGCGCTGGCGGGCCTCGCCGGATCGGTCTACGCCGAGCCGCTTTCGTTCGATGACGCGCTGGCGCTGGCCGTGCGCGAAACCCCGGTGCTGCGCGCGGAGTCGGCGCAGATCGATGCAGCCCGCCAAGCGGCGATCCCGGCCGGCGAATTGCCCGACCCGAAACTGGCGCTCGGCATCGACAACCTGCCCATCGAGGGGCCCGACCGCTACAGCCTGAACAGCGATTTCATGACCATGCGGCGCATCGGCCTGATGCAGGAATTCCCCAACGGCGCCAAACGCGATGCGCGCGTGGCGGCGGCGCGCGGGCGCGTTGCCGCGGCGGAAGCGCAAACCCGCATCACTCGACTCATGGTGCTGCGGGAAACGGCGGTGGCCTGGATCGCGCGCGACACCGTCGAGCGCCAGTTGGCTGGCATCGATGCGCTGGTCGAGGAGAATCGCGTGTTCGAGGCCGGCATGCGTGCCCGCATCGCCGGCGGCAAGGGGCGCGCGACGGAAGCGGTTGCGCCGCGACAGGAAGCCGCAATGATTGAGGCGCGACGCGACGAACTCGACGCGCGCCGGCGGCAGGCCATCGCCGCACTCGAACGCTGGGTCGGCCCGCGCGCGCAAGCGCCCCTGGCCGGCAGCGCGCCCGACTGGCCGATCGACCGCGACACGCTGTCCCATGCGCTGCACGGACACCCGGAACTGACGGTGTTCGATCCGAGGGCGCGCGTGCTCGATGCGGAAGTGGCCGAAGCCCAGGCTGGGAAGAAGCCGGACTGGGCGCTGGAAATGGCTTACCTGAAACGGGGATCGCAGTTCAGCGACATGGCGATGGTGAACGTCACCTTCGATTTGCCGGTGTTTACCGCCTCGCGCCAGGACCCGCAAATCGCGGCCAGGCAGGCCGAGCGGACGGCGCTCGAAGCGGAACGCGAAGCCGTGCTGCGCGAGCACACGGTGATGCTGGAGACGGATTTTGCCGAATACCAGCGCCTCGCCCGGGCCGTCACGCGGCAGCGCGACGTGCTGCTGCCGCTGGCCGATGAAAAAGCGGCGCTGGCGCTGGCCGCCTGGCGCGGCGGCAAAGGCGAACTGGCCGATCTCGTCATGGCGCGGCGCGAACGCATCGACGCCGGACTGATGGCCATCGCGCTCGAAGGCGAGCGCCGGCAGATGGCTGCCCGGCTGTATTACGCCTATGGCGACCATGCCAATAGCGAACCCAATTTGTCTGGAGAAAAATAATGCGCCGCCAAACGATCAAAAAATCAGTGTCGGGTTTCGTCGTCGTTGTTGCGCTGCTCGCGGTGGGCGTGGCGGCTGGCCTATGGTGGGAAAGAAGCCAGGCGCCGGGCGACGGGATGGAAACCTCTGCCGACGCCGCACCAGGCGGACCCGCCGTGCTGTACTGGTACGACCCAATGTATCCGGCCCAGAAGTTCGACAAGCCCGGCAAGTCGCCCTTCATGGACATGGAACTGGTGCCCAAATACGCCGACGAAGGCGGCAATGATGCGAGCGTCCGAATCAGTCCCGGGGTATCGCAGAACCTGGGCCTGCGCCTGGCGACCGTCACGCGCGCACCGCTTGCCACCGACGTGACGGCGACCGGCGTCGTCGGTTTCAACGAGCGCGACGTCGCCATCGTGCAGGCGCGCAGCGGCGGGTACGTGGAGCGCGTGGCCCGGCTGGCGCCCAACGACGTGATCGGCTCCGGTGCCTTCATCGCCGAACTGCTGGTACCGGAATGGGCTGCGCTGCAGGAGGAATATCTTGCGTTGAAGGCGCTGGGCGACCCCGCGCTGGAAGAGGCGGCGCGCGCACGGATGCGCCTGGGCGGCATGCCCGAAAGCCTGATCCGGGAGGTGGCCGCAAGCGGCAGGATCAGAAACCGCATCGCGATCACGGCTCCACGCGGCGGGGTGATCCAGTCGCTCGACGTGCGCCCCGGCATGACGCTCATGGCCGGCCAGACCCTGGCGCGCATCAACGGCATCGGCACGGTATGGCTCGATGTGGCGGTGCCGGAATCCCAGGCGGATGCGGTGCGGGTGGGCCAGACCGCCGAGGCGGCCTTTGCTGCGTTTCCGGGCAAGCCGGTGCAGGGCCGTGTCACCGCCCTGCTGCCGGCGCTGGACGACGCTGCACGTGCGCTCAGGGTGCGGGTCGAGCTGCCCAACCCGGACGGACGCCTGCGGCCGGGCTTGTCCGCCCGGGTCAGCCTCACGGGCAGCAGCGGCGAGTCGGCGCTGCGCGTGCCGACCGAAGCGGTGATCCGCACCGGTCGCCGCGCGCTCGTCATCGTGGCCGAAGATGAGGGACGCTACCGCCCGGTCGAGGTCATCCTCGGCCCCGAATCCGGCAACGACACCGTCATCCTCTCCGGCCTCGAGGAAGGCCAGAGCATCGTCGCCAGCGGCCAGTTCCTGATCGATTCCGAAGCCAGCCTGCAGGGGATTGTTGCGCGAGGATCCGAGTCGGCCGCCGCCATGCCCGCACCAGTTGCGCTGCACGAGGCGGACGCCGTGATCGATGAGGTATCCGAAGCCTATGTGACGCTTTCTCACGGCCCCTTCAAAACGCTGTCGATGCCCGGCATGACCATGGAGTTTCCGCTGGCGCGACCTGAACTCGCCAAGGGTCTGAAGGCGGGCGACCGGGTGCGTGCCGGAGTGCGCGAAACCGACGACGGGCTGGTGGTCGAGAAGCTCGATAAGACCGGGGGCGCGCAATGATCGCCCGGCTCATCCACTGGTCGGTGGCCAACCGCTTCCTGGTTCTGCTGGCGACGCTGTTCACCGTTGCCTGGGGCATCTGGTCGGTGAAGACCACGCCGATCGACGCACTGCCCGACCTGTCCGACGTGCAGGTGATCATCCGCACCGCGTATCCGGGACAGGCGCCGCAGATCGTCGAAAACCAGGTGACCTATCCGCTCGCCACCACCATGCTGTCGGTGCCGGGGGCGAAGACGGTGCGCGGGTTTTCCTTTTTTGGCGACAGCTTCGTGTATGTCATTTTCGAAGACGGCACCGATCTCTACTGGGCGCGCTCGCGGGTGCTGGAATATCTCAGCCAGGTGCAGAGCCGGATGCCGGCGACGGCGAAGCCGGCGCTGGGACCGGACGCCACCGGGGTGGGCTGGATTTATCAGTACGCATTGATCGACCGCACCGGCAAGCACGACCTGGCGCAACTGCGCACCCTGCAGGACTGGTTTCTCAAGTACGAGCTGAAGACCCTGCCCAACGTGGCCGAAGTGGCGACCGTCGGCGGCATGGTCAAGCAGTATCAGGTGGTGCTCGATCCGGTGAAGCTCGCCAGCTTCGGCATCACGCACGATGAAGCGATCAAGGCGATCCGTTCGGCCAACCAGGAAACCGGCGGCGCCGTGCTGGAACTCGCCGAAACCGAATTCATGGTGCGCGCCAGCGGCTATCTCAAAAGCATCGCCGACTTTCGCGATATTCCGCTGCGGCTGGCCGGCACGACGCCGGTCAGCCTGGGTGACGTGGCGCACATCCAGCTCGGCCCCGAAATGCGGCGTGGCATTGCCGAGCTCGATGGCGAAGGCGAAGCCGTGGGCGGCATCGTGGTGCTGCGCTCGGGCAAGAACGCGCGCGAGACCATCGCGGCCGTGAAAACCAGGCTCGACACGCTCAAGGCCAGCCTGCCGCCCGGCGTCGAAATCGTGCCGACTTACGACCGCAGCAAGCTGATCGACCGCGCGATCGACAACCTGAGCCACAAGCTGATCGAGGAATTCATCGTGGTGGCACTGGTGTGCGCGGTGTTCCTGTGGCATCTGCGCTCGTCGCTGGTGGCGATCGTTTCGCTGCCGCTGGGCGTGCTGATCGCCTTCATCATCATGCGTCAGCAGGGCGTCAACGCCAACATCATGTCGCTCGGCGGCATTGCCATCGCGATCGGCGCCATGGTCGACGCGGCGGTGGTGATGATCGAAAACGCCCACAAGAAAATCGAGCTCTGGAACCATGCGCATCCCGGTGCAACGCTGGAAGGCGAGACGCGCTGGAAAGTGGTGACCGACGCGGCGAGCGAGGTTGGCCCGGCGCTGTTCTTCTCGCTCTTGATCATCACACTGTCCTTCATTCCGGTGTTCACGCTGGAAGCGCAGGAAGGGCGGCTGTTCGGCCCGCTCGCCTTCACCAAGACCTACGCCATGGCGGCGGCGGCCGGCCTCTCGGTGACGCTGATTCCGGTGCTGATGGGCTACTGGATCCGCGGCCGGATTCCCGACGAGGCGAAAAATCCGCTCAACCGCTGGCTGATTCGCGCCTATCAGCCGCTGCTGGACGCCGTGCTCAGGCATCCGAAGCTCACGATGGCCGCGGCCGCACTGATTTTCCTCACTGCGCTGTGGCCCATGAGCCGCCTCGGCGGTGAATTCCTGCCGCCGCTGGACGAGGGTGACCTGCTCTACATGCCGTCGGCCCTGCCGGGGCTGTCGGCACAAAAGGCCTCCGAGCTGCTGCAGCAGACCAACCGGCTGATCAAGAGCGTGCCCGAGGTGGCCAGTGTCCATGGCAAGGCCGGGCGCGCCGAAACCGCCACCGATCCGGCGCCGCTGGAAATGTTCGAGACCACCATCCAGTTCAAGCCGCGTGAAGCATGGCGGCCGGGCATGACGCCGGACAAGCTGGTCGAGGAACTGGATCGTGCAGTAAGGGTGCCAGGACTCGCCAACATCTGGATTCCGCCGATCCGCAACCGCATCGACATGCTCGCCACCGGCATCAAGAGTCCGGTCGGGGTCAAGGTCGCCGGCAGCAATCTCGCCGATATCGACCGCATCGCCCAGGACGTCGAGCGCATCGCCAAGACCGTGCCCGGGGTGTCGTCCGCGCTGGCCGAACGGCTCACCGGCGGCCGCTACATCGACGTCGACATCGATCGCGTCACCGCGGCGCGCTATGGCATGAACATCGGCGACGTGCAGTCGGCGGTAGCCAACCTCATCGGCGGCGAGAACATCGGCGAAACGGTCGAAGGCCTGGCGCGCTATCCGATCAACGTGCGCTACCCGCGCGAATGGCGCGACACGCCCGCCAAGCTCGCCGCGCTGCCCATCCTCACGCCGAACGGCAGCCAGATCACGCTCGGCACGGTGGCCACCGTCAAGGTCACCGACGGCCCGCCCATGCTCAAGAGCGAGAATGCGCGGCCTTCGGGCTGGGTGTATGTCGACGTGCGCGGGCGCGATCTGGCGTCCACCGTGGCCGACCTGCAGGCTGCGGTGTCCGCCCAGGTCAAGCTCGAACCCGGCATGAGCCTGGCCTACTCCGGCCAGTTCGAGTTCATGGAACGCGCCAACGCACGGCTCAAGCTCGTCGTGCCCGCCACGCTGCTCATCATCTTCGTGCTGCTTTATCTCACCTTCAGCCGCTTCGACGAAGCTGTGCTCATCATGGCCACGCTGCCGTTCGCGCTGACCGGCGGCGTGTGGTTTCTCTACGCCCTGGACTACCAGCTATCGGTCGCCACCGGCGTCGGCTTCATCGCGCTGGCCGGGGTGTCGGCCGAGTTCGGCGTCATCATGCTGCTCTATCTGAAAAACGCCTGGGAAGCGAAAAAAGAGTCCGGCAAAACCGGCGAGGCCGACCTCGTCGACGCCATCCGCGAAGGCGCGGTGCAACGCGTGCGCCCCAAGGCGATGACGGTGGCGGTGATCGTCGCCGGCCTGCTGCCCATCCTTCTGGACAGCGGCACCGGCAGCGAGGTGATGAGCCGCATCGCCGCCCCCATGGTGGGCGGCATGCTGAGCGCGCCGTTGCTGTCGCTGTTTGTCGTGCCGGCAGCCTACCTGCTGATGCGCCGGCGCGCCGCACTGGAGTCTGCTAACCCCGAGGCGTGAGCAGTCAGGTTGAGCCTGATCCGGCCGCTTAAGATTTTCTCGCAAGGCCTGTGAGATCTGTACCACAGCTGTTCAACGTTGAGCGGCCGACCATGGCGCGGCTGTCAGCCGTTTTCTCAGCAGCCGGAAACCCCTGGCCCGCATGAGCAGAGAGCCCTGATGCGTCCATGGGTTTGTCATGCAACGGCGGTTTTATCCCCAATGGTGCGTGTCGCTTCAGGCCCGTGTGCACGGATGCCTTCGAGACGGGTGCGTTTGAGCAGCAGCGCGTTGACCGCCACCAGCGCCGAGCTGCCGGACATGGCGAGTGCCGCGACCTCGGGGCTGATGACGAAGGGATAGAACACGCCGGCCGCGACCGGGAAGGCGACCACGTTGTAGGCCACGGCCCACCATAGATTCTGGTGCATCTTGGTGAGCGTGGCGCGCGACAGAACGATCGCGCCGACCACATCGAACGGATCGCTCTTCATCAGCACCACGTCGGCGCTCTCCATGGCCACGTCGGTGCCGGCGCCGATGGCGAAGCCCACGTCCGCCTGGGTCAGCGCCGGCGCGTCGTTGATGCCGTCGCCCACCATGCCGACCTTTTTGCCCTGCGCCTGCAATTCCTTGACCTTGTCGGCCTTCTGCCCGGGCAGCACGTCGGCGAGCACGATGTCGATGCCGAGCCCTGCGGCGATGCGTTCGGCCGTCGCCTGGTTGTCGCCCGTGAGCATCGCCACCTGGACGCCGCGTTCGCGCAGTGCCTGCACCGTCGCGGCCGAGGTGGCGCGCGGCGCATCGGCGATGGCAATGAGTCCGACCAGCTTGCCCCCATGCGCAACATGCACCACCGTCCGCCCTGCTCCCTGCATCTCATCGGCGCGGGACACGAGTCCGCCCATGTCGACTTTCTCGGCCTGCATCAGTTTGCGATTGCCCAGCAGCACCGTGCGCCCCTCGACTTCTCCCCGGGCGCCCATCCCGTCGATATTGGTGAAGCCGGTTGCCGGCGGCATCGCCAGGCCCGCCGCGCGCTTGAGTATCGCCTGCGCCAGGGGATGCTCGGAGCCTTGCTCCACCGCGGCGGCGAGCGCGAGCACCCCGTCTACGCTGGCATCCGGCGCGGCCGCCACGTCCACCACCTCGGGCTGGCCCAGCGTGAGCGTGCCGGTCTTGTCGAAGATGACGATGTCGAGCCGGGTTGCGTCCTCGAGCGCAGCGGCGTTCTTGAACAGAATGCCGTTCATGGCGCCCAGGCCGGTACCGACCATGACCGCCATCGGCGTGGCAAGCCCCAGCGCGTCCGGGCAGGCGATGACGAACACCGTAATCGTAAGCGTGAGGGCGAACAGCAGCGGCTGGCCGATCCCCCAGAACCAGACGGCGAAGGTCGCAAGGCCGATGACCACGGCGATCAGAACCAGCCATTGCGAGGCGCGGTCGGCGAGCAGTTGCGCAGGCGCCTTGGAATTCTGTGCTTCCTGCACCAGCTTGACGATCTGCGCCAGCGCGGTGTCAGCGCCGACCTTGGTGGCGCGGTAGCGGAAGCTGCCGCTTTTGTTGATGGTCGCGCCGATCACCGTGTCGCCAGGTTTTTTTTCGACCGGCATGGACTCGCCGGTGAGCATGGATTCATCCACCTGCGACCCGCCTTCGAGCACCTCGCCGTCCACCGGAATCTTGTTGCCGGGGCGAATGACGACCGTGTCGCCCGCCATCACCTCGGCGGTGGGCAGTTCCGTTTCGTTCCCGCCACGGATCACCGTGGCCATCGGCGGGGCAAGATCGAGCAGCGCGCGGATCGCCTCGGACGCACCGGCGCGGGCGCGCATTTCCAGCCAGTGGCCGAGCAGGATGAACACCAGCAGCACCGCCACCGCCTCGTAGAACTGCACCCCCACAAAGAAGAAGGTCGCGCCGACGCTGAACAGATACCCGGTGCCGACCGACAGCACCACCAGCACCGCCATGTTGAGCACGCCGTTTTTGAGCGCGCGCCAGGCGGCAACCACGAATGGCCAGACCGGGTAGATCACCGCGATGCTGGCAAGCAGGAACAGCCAGAGGTTGAGCGCCAGGCCAAAAGGCGGGGCCGGCGGCGTGAACATGCCGCCCATGGGCGACCAAACGAAGATCGGCACCGTAAATGCGAGCGCGATGAAAAAACGCTTGCGCATGTCGCGCGCCATCGCCTGCATGTCCATGCCCGCACCATGGCCCATTTCGTGCGCCATCTCATCCCGGACCCCGACATGGCCGGAAGGGGCTGCGTGTTCTTCGTGCGTGCGATGCGCGGCGTGCCCATGGGCGGCATGCGGGGCCTGGACCTCGACCGCCACCGTGGGTGGTGGATCCTCAGGTATACAGACATGTTTTGGGAGGCGCTCGCCGGCGCAGTGGTAACCGCATTCGTACACCCTGGCCTTGATGGTCTTGAGGTCGGTGACGGCTTCATCGTAGACCACCGTCGCGCTGCCGGCGACGTAGTTGACCTCGGCCTTATGCACGCCCGGAAGCTTCATGAGCTGCTTTTCCACGCCGAGTGCGCTCAATGTTGATAGCAGATTGCCGACTTCAATAACGCTCGTTTTCATCGTGCCTCCTTAGCCATCTTCATGGTCAATATGTTTATTGTTTAATCCCCCACCTATTTTGCAAGCAGGCCACCTTCGAGATAGGCAGTATCGAATCCAAATACGATTTTCGGATCCGGCAGGATCAGCCGCTCGTCCTTATCCGCATAGTGAAGCCGGCTGAGCAGATCCTTGATGATGTTGAGCCGCGCCAACTGCTTGTCGTCGGCGCGCACGATAGTCCACGGTGCTATGGAATTGTGGGTGTGTGCCAGCATCTCGTCGCGCGCCAGGCTGTACTGCTTCCACTTCTTGAGCGCGATGTTGTCAAGCGTACTGACTTTCCATTGCGTGAGCGGATCACGCTTGCGCTCATTCAAGCGTTGCTTCTGCTCGGGTTTGCTGATGTCGAGGTAATACTTGAGGAGCTTGATTCCCGAGCGCACCAACATATGCTCGAAGTCTGACACCGAGCCCATGAACTCTTCATACTCAGTGTCCGTACAAAACCCCATGACTCGCTCCACCCCTGCTCGGTTGTACCAGCTGCGGTTAAACAGCACGAGTTCCTGGGCCGCTGGCAAATAAGGAACATAACGCTGGAAGTACCACGATGCACGGTCCCGGTCCGAGGGCTTGCCGAGGGCCACGACGCGTGTTTCGCGCGGGCTCAAATGCTGAACGATGCGCTTGATCGCGCCGTCCTTCCCAGCGGCGTCCCGTCCTTCGAAGATGATCAGGATTTTGTCATCGCACTGAATGAAATGCCGCTGCAGCTTAACCAGTTCGACCTGGAGCTTGTGCAGGCCATCCTTATAGGCCTGTTTCGGCATCTCAGGCGCGGTTCCACTTGATTCTTTTTCGTTCTTTCTCATTTGTTGCTTCTCCTACTTGCGACGCAGAAAAACGTGATGTCCAGTCCCTGGCTATATGACGGGATGACAAGCCTAGTTGTAGGCTACCCAGCGCTGACAATGTGATCCTCGGTCCGTCAGAAATGCTCTCCCCAACACCATCACAGCTTCCCCGAGCGGGAAATCCCGCGTGCGAGACGCCACGTGAACCATAACGCGAGCGCATAGCCCGCAGCTGCGAGCGCCGGCATCTCGCCGAGGCGTGGCCCGATCGAGTGCTGCATCAGCAGCGAGGCGGCGATGTAGAGGCCAAGCGTCACCAGCGCCAGCGCCACGCGGTTGCTGCCGCGGGCGATGGTTTGCTCCAGTTCTTCCATGCCGCGGTGCTGCACCTGCATCTCCAGGCCCTGTGCGCGTAGCCGGTGGATCCAGGCACCGAGCTCGGCCGGCAGTTCCCGCAGCCCGGCCGCGGCCTCGAACTGCAGCCGGTTCAGCCCCGTTTCCACGCTGGCTCCGGCCGATGGACTGAGCACCTCTTCGGCCTTGCCGAGCAGGCTCTGCAGCAGATTGAAATCCGGGTCGAGATCGCGCACGGCGTTTTCCATCAGGTACAGCATGCGCATCAGCACCAGCAGATTATGCGGAATGCGGATGTTGCGCCCGCGACCAAGGCGCGCCACGCGCATGAAGGCTTCGGCCAGCGACCAGTCCCTGAGCGGCAGGCCGGCATAGTCCTGGATGAGCTCCTGCATTCCATGGCGGAACGCCGCGCGGTCAAGCGCCCCCGCGAGCAGGCCTAGGTCCAGCGCCGCATCCAGCATCCACTCGCTGTCCTGATGGACGAAGGCGAGCAGGAACGCCGCCAGGTTGCGACTCGTCGGCCGATCGAGCGTGCCGACGATGCCGAAGTCGTGGAAACAGATGTGCCCGCTGTCCATGATGAACAGGTTGCCGGGATGGGGATCGCCGTGGAACACGCCCATGATGAACAGTTGCTGCAAATAGGCTTCGACCAGGGCCTGCGCGAGTTGCTGTCCCTCAGCGCGCAGCGTGGAGTCGTCCACCCGCCGCCCGCCGCTCAGTTCCTGCACCAGCACCGACTCGGTGTAGAGCCTGTCGATCACCGCCGGAACATGCACGGTCGCCGAGCCGCGGAAAGCCTCGGCGAAGCGCAGGGTGTTCTGCGCCTCGCGGCGGAAGTCCGTTTCCTTGCGCAGGTTGGCCCAGATTTCGTCGACAAGGGCGAGCGGCTCATAGCGCCGCAGCCACGGCAACAGCGCGAGCAGCGCGCTCAGGACGCCGCGCAGCAGGCGCATGTCACGGTCAATCTGGGCCTTGATGTGCGGCCTGCGGATCTTCACCACCACCCGCCGTCCGTCGTGTAGGCGCGCCCGGTGCACTTGCGCGATGGACGCCGCCGCCAGCGGGTGTGCCTCGAATTCGGCAAACAATTCTGGGATGGGTTTTCCCAATGCCTGTTCCACTTCGCGTCGCGCAATCTCGTCCGGAAATGGCGCGACCTGGTCCTGCAGACTCTGCAGTGCCCGGATGTACTCGTCTGGCAGCAAGTCGCGGTGCAAGCTCAAGCCTTGACCAAGCTTCACAAATGTCGTGCCCAGCCGTTCGATCGTGCGGCACAGCCGCTGCGCCGGCGTCACCGACGCACGCCACAGATGCAGATGCACCAGCAGCCACCACAGCATATAAGCGCAGACTGCGAAGCCGATCTGGAACAGTCGTCTCAGGCTCGACACAATGTCTCCTTATCCAGGCGCTCGCCATCGAGCGTCACCCGGTTCATGGATTGGAACAGTCGGGCCGCTCGGCTTCCTCGAGCGCCAACGCGTTCATCTCGACCAGCATGCGCACCTGCTCGCCGAGAAGCCGGATCCGGTGCCGCAGGTCGCTGTCGCTCACCATCCGGCCACGGGCGAGGTCCTGCTGCATCTGTTCTTCCATCGCGAGTGCCCGCTCCATGTTGTCACGCACGCGCTCCAGATGCGGCTTAAGGGCGGCTTGCCGCTCGCGACGACAAAGCTCGCGAAAGCGATTCATCGCCTCGCGCAGGACGACGAGGTCCGCGCGGAAGCGGTCCATCTCGTGCTCCATCGCGCTGTGCGATTGAAATCTCGGCTTGTGCTCAACCGCTTGCGGCCATGCCGGCGGAGTGAGCGAAATGCCGGCGGCGGTGAGCATGAAGCCTACCGCAGCCCCTACGCCGAGCATTCGTCTGATTCGGCCTCCGCGACAGTGGGAAGGACGGCTACCATCGGAAAACTGTTGTTGTTGCTGCGCCTCCATATCACCTCCTCAACGCCAGCTCAAAACACATGATTTTCGCGAATCGGCCATACCTGGAAGCGCGCCTGGCTTTTCTGCCCCACACCCACCGCGCCCTTGTCCAGATAGAGCGCCCATGCCCAGTCCGGCTCGTACAGGCTGGTGGTAGACGACCAATACACATCCCGTACCTGTGCGAAAGGATGGTCCGGCGGCAGCGCCGGGTTGGCGGCGGCGCAGTCCGCCAGCGATTCCAGTTCGTTGATATTGGGCAGCCGCCAGCCCGCGCCGTTCCCCAGGTTCAGGCGCGTCACCGCCGCTAGCGCCTCATGCCAGGTCACACCCTCGGGCACGAGGCTCGCGGCGCGCCGCCAGACAAGGCCGGTGAGCCGGTCGATCACCGTCTCACCCCGAGCGGAAAAGCGCGGCGCGGGCCATGGGAGACCGGCGCGGAATTCGCCGTCCTGTCCCGTTCCCGCACATGGAACGACCGCGCCCCTGTCGTCGTAACACAGCGTCTGACCGGTGGCCGGCAGCACGCGGTTTTCCCCCCGCACCGGCCAGACCAGGAAGGATTGATCCTTGCCGCCGTAGAACATGCGCCCGCCGTCCATGTTCACATACCAGGCGTGGGCCGTGACGCCGGCGGCGCTGGTGGCGCTCCAGTACCAGCCGGCAAACACGTTGACGAAAGGGTGCCCCTCGGGCAGCGCGGGACGGCGGGTCTGGTGGCTCACCAGGCTGCGCAGTTCGCGCCGGTTGGGCAGCCGCCAGTCGGAACAACCCAGCTCCCGTTCGCGGTTCATTTCGGCGACGAAAGCCAGCGCCTCCCGCCAGGTCATTGGTAATTCACCGGGGGTAGCGTTCCGCATCCATAAGAGTCCGGTGAGCCGGTCAAGGACGATTTCGCCGCGGACTTCGAAGCGTGGTTCGGGCCAGGGAAGGCCCCGGTGGAATTCTCCGTCCTGGCCGCTGCCGGCACAGGGAATCGCCGCGCCGCTTGGGTCGCGGCACGTCGTCTGACCGGTTTGCAGATAGCCATCCTTCATTCATCGCCTTCCGGTTTCACGGGTTGGCCATAGACATCCCGCCGTGTCAGTGGAACCGGACTTAAACCTTTAGCCCGACGGGCGGCGAGAATCTGGTAGATGCCGATGCCGCCTTCCTCGAAGGCCAAGGCGCAGGCCGCCATATAAAGACGCCAGATCCGGTAGGTCGGCTCGGAAATGCACTGCAATGCCTCGTTCCGATGGTTCTCCAGACGCTGCACCCAATGCCGCAGCGTCATGGCGTAATGGGGGCGCAAGGCCTCGACGTCCAGGATATCGAAGCCCGAGTGCTCCATGGCGCACTGCACGTTGCTCACCGTGTCAAGTTCACCGTCAGGAAAGACGTAGCGGTTGATGAATTCGGTCGAGAGGCTCTTACGCCAGCCTTCCGTGTCACAGGTGATGCCGTGGTTCAGGAGCAACCCACCCGGTTTCAGCAAACGCCGGGCCGTACCGAAGTAAAGGGGGAAATTCCCGATGCCGACATGCTCGAACATGCCGACGCTGACGATCTTGTCGAACACGGCGTCGCCCGTCATGTCCCGGTAGTCCTTGAGTTCTACGCTGACTCGGCCTTGCAATCCTTCTTCATCGATCTGGCGCAGACAGTGCTCGTACTGGTTGCGGCTGAGGGTGATGCCGTACGCCTCCACGCCATAATGCACGGCCGCCCAGCGGATTAGCGCGCCCCAGCCGCAGCCGATGTCTAGCAGGCGTTCGCCGGGCTTGAGCCGCAGCTTGCGGCAGAGGTGATCTAGCTTGTTGCGCTGCGCCTGGTCAAGGCTATTATCCGCTTCCTCGAAATACGCGCAGGAATAGACCATTTGCTCGTCGAGCCAGAGCCGATAGAAATCATTGGATACGTCGTAGTGGAAGGCAATGGCCTGGCGGTTGCGTGCCCTGGAATGCTTGCCCGCCAGGCGGGCGAGCAGGGATGCGCGCCAGGCTGGCGAAGTCCTGCCTGTGTCTTCATCCACAGAGCTCCCCAACAAAAGCGCTGCGGAAAGGAAGGTCGCCTTCTCGGCGGCGGACAGACGCAGGGATTGCAGATAATCCTTGAGTTGCAGAGCAGTGTAGAGATTCCCTTCCATATCCACTTTCCCCCGGAAGTAGGCTTCAGCCAGACGCAACGGATGGCGGGTCAGGATCAATTCACGCACGGGGCGGGGTTCTTGAAAAACGAGGGTGAATTCGGGCGCGTCGCCACCGAAGGCAAGCGTTTGACCGTTCCACAAACGTACCGCCATGTTGCCGGGGTAATCCCGGAACACGCGCCGCACGATGCCCGCCGCGCGTTCTGCGTCGGCATTGGCAGACAGCGGCAGGACGACACGATTGCCCTGTCTCATACGCCGCCCCATTTCGCTCCCCGGCTCAACTCCAGGTTCATGAAATAGACGATCACCGTGCGGATCACCACGATGCCGCCGAGGATCGCCAGCGAGTTCCAGGTCGGTACCACGATGGTCTGGACGATGTCGCCGGCCAGGAAGAACTCCAGCCCCAGCACCATCTTCTCGCCCATCGCCAGACGAATGACGCCCAGGTCCTTGCGCACCGCGCGCTGCGCCGCCAACCACCAGCCGCGCTGCGCCAGGCCCATGAACGCCTCCAGGACGCCCCACAGCACCACGACGATGCCCAGGGCCTCGATCCACGGGACGACGTAACCCACCCACTGAACCAGCAGCTCATGCATCGCTCATCCCGATGAGCGTGTTCCGGTCAAGCGCAACGCACGAATCCCGGGCGCGGTTCATCGCGTTAGCTCGCCGCCCAGCGGCGCTTCAGAAAATTGTAGATTGGGACATACGCCAGCCCGGCGTACACGCCGTAGAGGAAGCTCTCGGCCAGTCCGAGCAGGAAGCCCCACCAGGTGAGCCATTCGAACGCCGGCAGCACCTGCTCAAGAAATCCGTGCATGTGCAGGCTCTGCGGCGTCACCAGGCCGTAGATCACGCACACCACGAACGTGACCGCGCCCCACAGCCCGAGCGCCCAGGAAACGAGCTTAATGTTCAGCATGACGGCTCTCCTCAATGTTGATGATGTTGATGGCCTTGCGGGCTGTCCTTGCCCGGCCGTGCTTTGTCCGCAGGCTCCCGATCATGCCCGCCGCCACATCCGCCGCCGTGGCCTCCATGCCCGCCGTGTCCGAACAGATGCATCCCGATGAACAGGACAAAAAACACGACAAAAATCCAGTTCTGCGTTAACCAGTCCATGATTGGTCTCCTCGCTTGCCGCCATCAAAAATCGGCCCATGGGGTGCACGTCGCAGCCGGGTCAGGCCTCCAATTCTCATTCGCCTCGCCCGGGATCAGGCATTCAAATTTCCGAACGCCGTCTCAATGGCCGTGCCCATGATGCGGATGCACTTCCAGGTTGCCCACCTCGCATTCCTCCATGTAATGCACGAAGCCGCGTCGCAGTCGCTCCGCCCAGCCTTCGCCGAGCCTGGCGCCCACCTCCCCCATCTTCGCTTCGAGCTGCTCCGCCGTTGCCTGGATCAGGTCGTAGGTGAGGGTCACGGTAGTGCCGTCCTCGATCTCGACGGCCTTCACCCCCATCATGGCGCCCAGTGTCTCGGTCAGAACCTTGGCGTTCGGCGCGTCAAGTGGCGCGTCGAGCTGGAAGCGCCTGCGCTTGAACAGCTCCACGCCTTTCTGCCCGGGCGCCTTCTCGCCCGGCACCCCGATATAGAGGTGGGGGTTGGCGGCGAAGCGCTGCCGGCATTGCTCCGAGCAGAAGGCATAGTGCAATCCCTCGTATGTCGTTTCGAACTGCGCCGGATCGACGTCCATTCCGCAGACCGGATCCTTGACCATGGCACTCATCGTTCCTCCTTGGCGATCGCGTTCGCCTTATCCCAGTAAGTTTTGGTAACGCACGCCGGTATTCAGGTTCAGGTCCGCCCGGATCGGCTTCGAGGGTTGCGTCGCCAGGCGTTTGCTGATCTCGCTGTCGGGGTCCTTCAGGTCCCCGAACAGGATGGCCTGGTGCCCCGCCCGCTGGCAGGCCTCGGCGCAGGCGGTGATGCCGTCGCCGCGATCCACATTGTGCACGCACAGCGTGCAGGACTCGACCGTGCCGATGCCGCGCGGGGTGTAGGCCTTCTGATCGTGGGTCGGCTCGTGAACCAGCGAGCGCGCCTTGTAGGGACAGGCCATCATGCAGTAGCGGCAACCGATGCAGGTGTGTTTGTTCACCAGCACGATACCGTCGGCGCGCCGGAACGACGCCCCGGTGGGGCAGACGTCCACGCAGGGCGGAAACTCGCAGTGCTGGCACATTACGGGGAAGCTTTGCGTCTGCCCGTTCCGCTCGTCGGTGACGGTCAGCTTGCGGATCCATTGCGCATCGGTTCTGGGGCGTCCGTGGCCCCACACGCCGTTCTCGGTAAAGCAGGCGTCGACGCAGGCAGTGCAGCCGTCGGCGCACTGGTTGGCATCGATCAACAGCCCCCAGCGTTGCAGGCTGGATGCGGCTTCCTCCGGAGAGCGCGCCCGGGCAAGTTCGATCAAACGCAGACCTGGCCCCAGGGCGGCGACGGCGGCAGCACCGCCGGCCAGACTCATAAAATCACGTCGATTCAGGCTCATGGTTTTGGCTCCTTGGCATCATGGTCGGTAACAGGGGATGCGGGCCACTGCCACTCGAGTATTTCCGCCATGTCCTGGCCGTGGCGCGTGATGTACTCGCGGTGCTCGATGAGCTTGTCGCGCATCTGCTGTTTCACGTAGGCAGCTTTGTAGCCGAGCGTCGGCACGCGGTCGATCACGTCGGCCACCAGATGAAAGCGGTCGAGGTCATTCAGCACCGCCATGTCGAACGGCGTGGTGGTGGTGCCCTCCTCCTTGTAGCCGCGCACGTGCAGGTTCTTGTGGTTGGCGCGGCGATAGGTGAGCCGGTGTATCAGCCACGGATAGCCGTGGTAGGCGAAGATGATCGGCTTGTCTGTGGTGAACAGGCCGTCGAACTCCTGGTCCGCAAGCCCGTGCGGGTGCTCCTCGCGGGGCTGTAGCGTCATCAGGTCGACGACGTTCACCACGCGCACCTTGAGATCGGGAAGGTGCCGGCGCAGCAGGTCGACTGCCGCCAGCGTTTCGAGCGTCGGCACGTCGCCAGCACACGCCATGACCACATCCGGCTCGCCGTCAGCATCGCTGCTCGCCCACTCGAAGAGGCCGATCCCGGCCGCGCAGTGCTTAATGGCGGCGTCCATGGCCAGCCATTGCGGCTGCGCGTTCTTGCCGGCGACGATGACGTTAACGAGATGGCGGGAACGCAGGCAGCAATCGGTGACGCAGAGCAGCGTGTTGGCGTCGGGCGGGAGATACACACGGATGACACTGGCCTTCTTGTTGACCACGTGGTCGATGAAGCCCGGGTCCTGGTGCGAGAAGCCGTTGTGGTCCTGGCGCCAGACATGCGAGGTCAGCAGATAATTCAGCGAGGCGATCGGCCGCCGCCATGGAATCTCGCGGCTCACCTTGAGCCACTTGGCGTGCTGGTTGAACATCGAGTCCACGATGTGGATGAAGGCCTCGTAACACGAGAACAGCCCGTGGCGGCCGGTGAGCAGGTAGCCTTCGAGCCAGCCTTGGCAGGTGTGCTCGGAGAGGATTTCCATGACGCGCCCGTCGAGAGCGAGATGGTCGTCTTCAGGCAGACGCTCGGCCACCCAGGCGCGCCCGGTCGTTTCGAACAAGGCCCCCAGGCGGTTGGAGGCAGTCTCGTCCGGGCCGACCACACGGAAGTTGCGCGACCCGGTATTGAGCCGCATCGCGTCGCGCAGGAATCCGCCCAGGACACGCGTCGGCTCGGCCAGCGCCTGCCCCGGCAGCGTCACGTCCACCGCGTGGTCGCGGACATTCGGCAGGCGCAGGTCCCTCAGCAGCAGCCCGCCGTTGGCGTGCGGGTTGGCGCCCATGCGCCGCGTTCCCTGGGGCGCGAGCGCCGCGAGCTCGGGCCGCAATGCGCCGCGCGCATCGAACAGCTCCTCGGGCCGGTAGCTTTTCAACCACTGTTCGAGGAGTTGCAGGTGCGCGGGCTTCTCCGCCAGTTCGCCGAACGGCACCTGGTGCGAGCGCCAGCTGCCCTCGGTCTTGTTGCCGTCGACTTCCTTCGGGCCGGTCCAGCCCTTGGGGGTCTTGAGAATGATCATCGGCCAGCGCGGACGCTCGACGACGCCGTCCACGCGCGCCGCTTGCTGGATCGTGCGGATCTCGCCGATCACAGTATCCAAAGTCACCGCCATCTGCTGGTGCATGGCCAGCGGTTCATCTCCCTCGACGAAGTGCGGCTGGTAACCGTAGCCCAGGAACAGGCTTTCGAGTTCGGCGCGCGGAATGCGCGCCAGCACCGTAGGGTTGGCGATCTTGTAGCCGTTCAGATGCAGGATCGGCAGCACCGCGCCGTCTGAGGCCGGATTGAGGAACTTGTTCGAATGCCAGGCGGCGGCCAGCGGTCCGGTCTCGGCCTCGCCGTCGCCCACCACGCAGGCGACGATCAGCTCCGGGTTGTCGAAGGCGGCCCCAAAGGCATGCGACAGCGCGTAGCCAAGTTCGCCGCCCTCGTGGATCGAGCCCGGGGTCTCGGCGGTGACATGGCTGCCGACGCCGCCGGGGAAGGAGAACTGCCGGAACAACTGCCGCATGCCCTCGGCGTCGCGCCCGACGTTCGGGTAGAACTCGCTGTAACTGCCTTCGAGCCAGGTGTTGGCGACCAGCGCCGGCCCGCCGTGGCCGGGGCCGGCAATGTAGAGCACGTCGAGGTCATATTGATTGATGGCGCGGTTCAGGTGCACGTAGAGGAAATTGAGGCCGGGTGTGGTGCCCCAGTGGCCGAGCAACCGCGGCTTGACGTGCGCGAGCGTGAGCGGTTCCTTGAGCAGCGGGTTGTCGAGCAGGTAAATCTGTCCGACCGAGAGGTAGTTCGCCGCGCGCCAGTAGGCGTTCATTTTTCGCAACTCTTCGGTCGACAGTGGATCTGTTGCGACTTGGGCTTGAACCGCGGTTTCGTTCATGACCTGTTCTCCTCAACACGGACGGCTTCGGGGGCCGCCGTCACGGCCAAGGCCGCCTGCGCCAGAATGACGGCCTCGTCCACCGGAACGACCCACACTTCGGCTGCGCTGCCGCAATGGCTGATACAGCTCTCGGTCCCGACGGCGGCGCGGTTGACGTCCAGATCTGGCACGATGCCCAGCCCGCCCAACCCGGTTAGGATTTGCGCGCGCACCTCGGGCGCCTGCTCGCCCACGCCACCGCCGAACAGGATCGCGTCGGCGCCGCCCAGGACGGCAAGATACGCGCCGATATATTTGCGCGCGCGATAGCAGTAGACATCGACCGCCAGCCGCGCGCCGGCGTCGTCAGCATGCAGCAATGCGCGCATGTCCCCGCTCGCGCCCGACAGGCCCAACAGGCCGGCCTCCTCGTTGAGCAGGTGTTCCATGCGCTCCGGCGTCAGCCCTTCGGCTCGTTGCAGGAATAGCAGCAGTCCGGGATCGACATCGCCGCTGCGGGTCGCCATCACCAGCCCTTCCAGCGGCGAGAAGCCCATGGACGTATCCACGATCTGCCCATCGCGAATGGCGGTGATCGAACAGCCGGCACCGAGCTGTAGCGAGATCACGCGCCCGCCCGCACGGATGTCAGGCCGCAGTTCGCGCCAGCGCCGCCATATCGCCTGATGCGCAAGCCCGTGGAAACCATAGCGGCGAATGCCGTGGCGCGCACAGAGCGCGCGCGGCAGCGCGTAGGTCGCGGCGACCTCCGGCAACGTGGCGTAAAACGCCGTATCGAACACCGCCACCTGCGCAGTTTCAGCCCCGAACAGCGCGCGACAAGCGCGTATCCATTCGAGCGCGCGCGGATTGTGCAGCGGCGCAAGCGGCGCCAGGCGCTCGATCTCGGCCTCCACCGCGGCGTCGATGCGGCACGGCACCGTGAGGCGCGCACCACCGTGAACGATGCGGTGCGCAACGGCCGCAACTGCCTCGATGCCGTGGCCCTTGAGAAAGGCGCGCAGCATGGCCACCGGGTCATTCCAGTTGCCGGAAAAATGCCCGCTCGCCACCCGTGACAGCAATTCGCCTTCCAACGAAAACGCCGCGAGTCGGACGGAAGAGCTCCCCGTGTTGACGGTCAGCACCGACGGCGCCCCGCTCGTGATCCGGCCAAGCTCAGCGTCGACTCGCTGCGCCGGCGCCTCGTTCCCCGGAAGAGGAAGCAGCACCGGCTTCATGGTTCGGCCTCCACGCGTACGATTCCGGGCTGCGCGGCGATATAGTCAAGCGCGTAAGCCAGTTCGCCCGGCGCCTCGGCATGCATGGTAAAGAGCGGTTGGCCCGGCTTTACGACCGTTCCGAGCGGTGCATGCAGTTCGAGCCCCGCAGCTGGTGCGCGCGGCGCGCCCGCGAGTTTCGCCACGCGTGCCAGCCGGCGATTGTCGATCGCTGTCACGCGCCCGCACTGCGTGGCCGTCACCGCGTGCGTATGCTCCGCCACCGACGGCACGCGCAGGCCGCCCTGAGCCACGCAGATGGCCTCGAATTTATTCCACGCGCGGCCGTCGTCCAGAATGTCCCGCGCCCGGCGCACACCCTCGCCCGGTGCAATCTCAGGCGAGAATTCGAGCACCGCGCCGGCTAGCCGCAGCGCGCGCTCGCGCAGATCGGCCGGCGCGTCGGCTTCGCGGCGCAGCACCGCGAGTACGTCGCGCGCTTCGAGCGCCGGGCCGATGCCGCGGCCCACGGGCTGGGTGCCGTCGGTGACGACCGTCTGCACGGTGAGGCCGATGGCGCGACCGGTTTCCACCAGGCGATGGCTCAGTGCCTGCGCTGCCTCGCGGCTGCGTACCTTGGCGGTCTCGCCCACCGGGATGTCGATGACGACGTGACTCGATCCGGCCGCCGCTTTTTTCGACAGCACCGAGGCGACCAACTGACCATCACTGTCGAGATCGAGCGGGCGCTCGACGCGAATGAGGATGTCGTCCGCGGGACTCAGGCGCACCGCGCCGCCCCAGACGATGCAGCCGCCTTCGCGCTCCACCACCCGGTGCATCGCCGGGACATCCAGTTCGACCTCGGTAAGTGTCTCCATCACGTCCGCAGTGCCCGCAGGCGAGGTGATGGCGCGTGACGAGGTCTTGGGCATGGTGAGGCCGAAGGCCGCGACGATCGGCACCACGATCAATGTCGTGCGGTTGCCCGGCAGCCCGCCGACGCAGTGCTTGTCCACCACCGGCGAGCGCCCCCAGGCAAGTCGCTCGCCGGCATCGATCATGGCGCGCGTGAGCGAGATCGTTTCGGCGAGGTCCAGCCGGTCGCCGGCGCAGGCGGCGATGAAGGCCGAGAGGTGAATATCCGCATAGCGTCCCGCGGCGATGTCGCGCACGATTGCGCGCATGTCGCCGCCGCCGAGCCGCTTGCCGTAAACTTTGGCGCGCACCAGACTCAGCGACTCCAGCACCGGCGGGTGAGACAGGATCACCGCATCGCCTGCGCGCGCGCCGAGGAGCCGCCACGCCGCCTCCGACAGCCCCGCCTCGTCCAGCGCCAGCAGCTCGCCGGTGACGACATTCAGCGTGGCGACGATGGAATGGTTGTTGAGTGCCACCTGCACGCGCGACTGCGCCTCGAAACCCTCGGCGCGGCACACGTGGCAATCGTTGCGCATATAGATCACGGGTTCCTGGTAGGTGTCGATGCCCAAGCGCCTGAGGCGCAGCACGTGGGACAGCGTCCGATGCGTGTTATCGCTCATAAACACCCCCTCAGCCTGCGTCATGGTCTGCTCCTTGGGGCCGCCTGGTTTTAGCCCGTGGCATCCCGGCCCTGGGCGCCGGTCCGTGGAAAGAACGCCGGCACGCGCACCGCGTAGCGCGCATACGCCTCGCCGAACTCGGCCGCCACCTCGCGTTCCTCATGCCGCGCCAGGCGCACGTACATGAATACCAGCACCGGGAACATGGCGAGCGTCAGGATCGTCGGCCACTGCACCAGAAAGCCCAGCATGATCAGCACAAAACCTGCGTACTGCGGATGACGGATATGGGCATACGGCCCGGTCACCGCCAGGGCGTAGCTTTGCTGGGCGGCAAACAGCACCTTCCAGGCCGAGGCCAGCAGCCAGAAACCACCGCCGACGAAGGCGAAGCTCAAGAGGTGGAACGGGCCGAAGTGCGGGTTGGACTTCCAGCCGAACAGCATCTCCAAGAGGTGCCCCGAGTCGTGCGCGAGCCAGTCGATGCCCGGATAGCGGCTCTGCAGCCAGCCGGAGAGCAGGTAGATCGTCAAGGGAAAGCCGTACATTTCGGTGAACAGGGCGACGATGAACGCCGAGAACGCGCCGAACGAGCGCCAGTCGCGCTTCGTTGCTGGTTTGGCAAAGCTGAACGCGAACAGGATGAACACGGCGGAATTGACCAGCACCAAGAGCCACAAGCCATAGGCCGGCGCAGCGTCGCTCATGTCCTGCCTCCTTCCTTGTCATGCAGAGTCTGGTGTTCGCCCCTGCTGCCATGCCCGCGATGCATGAAAAAATGCAGCGGCAGACAGACAAGCAGGAGCAGGAAAAGCAGCGGACCCAACAGGTGGGCGCGGTGCTCGGCCAGCAGGAAGAACGCCGCGATGGCGAAAAAAGCCAGCAGCGCGAGGTTCGCCGCACCCGCGCGCCGGAGATCAGGCGCGTGCATGCTGGTAGTCGAACTGCGCTTCGATCACGTCCGCCACCCCCGGCAATTCGATCCGCACCTGGATGCGGTAGGGATTGCTGGTGGCTGCCATGGCGAAGTAATTGCCGTAGCTGACGGCGCCCGCAATCAGCATGTGTTCGAGTTTTTTCTGCACCCCGGACAAGCCGATTTCGGAGACGCTGGCCTTGACCTGTGCACCGGTGATGCGCTTGCCCGCGGCGTTGTCGAACAGCGCCACCGTGACATGGTACCGGTGCTCCCCGGCCGGCACGCCGCCGTGCATTTGCGCCTCGGCGCGCGGCCGGGGTTGCCCAAGGATCATCTCGGCCGGAAACACGCCGAGGTAGATCGACACCCCGTTCACTACTTTATGCAGATTGGAATCGGCCGCAGCGGCTGCGGCCGCGAACAGGAAGAGGGATGCGGCCAGCAGGCTGTGCAGAAGGCAGGAAGTCACGCGTTTCATGACTACTCTCCTTTCGTGGGATGGGATGCGTTGTTCAAAGCTTCACCCGGCTGAGCCGCAGGGCATTGCTGACCACCGATACCGAGCTGAAGCTCATGGCCGCCGCGGCGATGAGCGGAGAGAGCAGCAGGCCGAAGATGGGATACAGCACCCCCGCCGCAACCGGTACCCCTAATGCGTTATAGATGAAGGCGAAGAACAGGTTCTGGCGGATATTGCGCATGGTGGCGTGGGACAGCCGCCGGGCGCGCGCGATGCCGCGCAGGTCGCCCTTGACCAGGGTGATGCCGGCGCTCTCCATGGCCACGTCGGTGCCGGTGCCCATGGCGATGCCCACCTGGGCCTGGGCAAGCGCGGGGGCGTCGTTGATGCCGTCCCCGGCCATCGCCACTATGCGGCCCTCGGCCTGGAGCTGCTTGACGATCGCGGCCTTCTGGTCAGGCAGAACCTCGGCCTGCACCCGGTCGATCCCGAGCCTGGCGGCCACCGCTTCGGCGGTCTTGCGGCTGTCGCCGGTCAGCATGACGATATCGATGCCTTCGTCATGCAAGACGCGGATTGCTTCGGGGGTCGTGTCCTTGACGGGGTCGGCCACGCAAATGAGCCCGGCGGCACGGCCCTCCACGCCCAGGAACATCACCGTCTGGCCCTCCTGGCGCAGGGCATCGGCGCGGGCGGCCAGATCCGCAGTTTCGATGCCCAGGTCCTGGCACAGTTTGACGTTCCCCAGAGCGATCCGCTGCCCGTCCACCACGCCGGTCACGCCCTTGCCGGTGACCGACTGGAAATTTTCCACCGCCGACAACTGCACCCCGCGGCGCTCGGCGCCGCGCACGATGGCCGCAGCCAGGGGATGCTCGCTGGCGCGTTCGACGCTGGCGGCCAGGCGCACGATCCTGGTCTCGTCGAAGTCCTCGGCGGGGACCACGCCCACCAGCTCCGGATGGCCTTCGGTGAGCGTGCCGGTCTTGTCCACCACCAGGGTGTCCACCTTGCGCAACACCTCCAGGGCCTCGGCGTTCTTGAACAGCACGCCCATCAGTGCGCCGCGGCCGGTGCCGACCATGATGGACATGGGCGTGGCAAGGCCTAGCGCGCAGGGGCAGGCGATGATCAACACCGCCACGGCGTTGATCATCCCGTGGGCCAGGCGCGGCTGCGGCCCCCACAGGCTCCAGACGATGAAGGTGACCACGGCGATGATCACCACCGCCGGCACGAAGTAACCGGAGACGATGTCCACCAGCTTCTGGATGGGCGCGCGAGAGCGCTGCGCCTCGGCCACCATGTGGACGATCTGGGCCAGCAGGGTATCAGCGCCGACTTTCTCAGCTGTCATCACCAGGCCGCCGGTGCCGTTCACCGTGGCGCCGATGACCTTGGCGCCAGCGTGCTTTTCCACCGGGATCGGCTCGCCGGTGACCATGGACTCGTCGATATGGCTGGCGCCGTCGATTACCGTGCCGTCCACCGGCACCTTTTCGCCCGGACGGATGCGCAGGCGGTCGCCGGGCTCGACCAGTTCCAGCGGGACGTCTTCCTCGCTGCCGTCGTCGCGCACGATGCGCGCCGTCTTGGGCGCGAGCCCCAGCAACAAGCGGATGGCGGCGTTGGTGCGGCTGCGCGCGCGGAGTTCCAGCACCTGGCCGAGCAGTACCAGAGCGGTGATCACCACCGCCGCCTCGAAATAGACCGGTACCACGCCCATTTCATTGACCACCGAGCGGGGAAAGATTCCTGGCACCACTGCGGCGACCACGCTATAGACCCAAGCCACCGCCACACCCAGGCCGATGAGGGTGAACATGTTGAGACTGCGGTTGATCACCGACTGCACGGCTCGCACATAGAAAATCCAGCCGCCCCACACCACCGCCGGCGTCGCCACGATCATCTCGATCCACTGGCGCAAGCGGGGATCGATGATCTCCGCCATCTGTTCGGGCCAAAACTCCGCCATCATGGCGCTGATGAAGACCGGGATGGCCAGCGCGGCGCTGACTTGGAAACGCCGGCTCATGTCGCGCAGTTCGGCGCTCTCTTCCTCTTCCACGGCCGCCGCGCGCGGCTCCAGGGCCATGCCGCATTTGGGACAGTTGCCCGGGTGATCCTGCACGATCTCCGGATGCATGGGACAGACATATTCGGTCTTCGACGGCGCAGCGGCGGGGACCTCGGGCTCCAGGGCCATGCCGCATTTGGGGCAGAGCCCCGGCTTGTCGCTGCGTACCTCGGGGTGCATCGGGCAGGTGTAGGTCACCTTCGACGCCGGGGCGGCGGCTGGCGGCGCCGCGGGCCGTGGCTGCGCGTACTTCTCGGGTGCGGCCTGGAACTTATGCAGGCAGTGGGACGAGCAGAAATAATAGGTGTTGCCCTGGTGCTCGGCGCTACCCGCCGCACTTTTTTCGTCCACCGTCATGCCACACACCGGGTCGGTCGCCATCTCAGTCTCCTTGATTTTTAGTCCGGTCGCGAAGACGAAAATAAACTCGCCGCCGTTGATATTCACGCCCAGGTTGCCGTCGTGACTCTCGGCATAAGCAAGCCAAGTGGGTGTGTCGCCGGTGCACTCTTGAACGGCCGGATACCCCACGTCGTTTTTACCGTCGAACCAGGCGACCAACATCACATCTCTGGCCACCTTCATGGCGAGAACATCGGCGAGGGCATCGGCGGCGGCGTAATCCAAGGCTGCCCCCTGAACGCTGACATCGATCTCCTTGATATTTCTGTTCGGGTCCTGGGCCGAAGGGAAACCGGCGTCGACGGCCTTCATGGTGTTCTCCTAGTTCAAACCTTCGTCTGTTCCACCATCGCGCTAGGCGCCATCCCGCACTTCATAGCCACCATCTCGCGCAAGGTTTTTTCCTCGGCACTGAAGGCCTCCACCGCCAGTGGATCGAATTGCGTTCCGGCCAAACGCAGAATCTCCGCTTGCGCCGCGTCGAAGGACAATCCTTTGCGGTAAGGCCGATCCGAGGTCATCGCATCCAGCGTGTCGATCACCGCGAACAGCCGCGCCGCGAGTGGAGTGGCCGCGCCCGAGAGACCGCGTGGATAACCCGAACCGTCGAAACGTTCCTCATGGCAAAGCACGATTTCGGCGGCCTCGGCCATGAACGGCACACTCGCGAGAATGCGGTGCCCGATCTCGGGGTGCGTGCGCATGATCAGCCACTCGTCCTCCGTCAGCGGCCCTTGCTTGAGCAAGATGGCGTCCGGGATGCCGACCTTGCCGATGTCGTGCAGCAACGCGCCCCAGTAAATTTGGCGCAGCCTCTGCGGATCCTGCGTGAAACGCCGCGCCAGCACCTGGATGTGGCAGGCGACACGCTGCGAACGCAGGCCAGTCTCCTGCTCGCGCGCATCCAGCGCCGCCGCCAGGGCCTCGGCCAGGGCAAGATAGGCGCGGTCACGCTCCGTCTGCAAATCCTGCTGTTCCCGCTGCCTGAGGAAACAGGCCTCGCAGGTGAACCGTTCTTCCTCCCGCGCGAACAGCGCGGCAGGGGTGGCGCGGCCACAGAAGTGGCAGGCCGGCGCGTGGTTCCGCGCTTGCGTGGCACTGCGCGTGTCCAGAAAGCCCAACCATCGAACTTTTAGGGCCTCCACCAACCACTTCGCCGACGCCTTGCCTGGCGTGCTCAGTTGATCAGGGCGGCAATGGCGAAGATGGCCCCGATCCAGGACTGGCAGACTTATCCAACCGAACGCTGCGAGCGTCACGCGACTTCAGCTACTCGTGAAGAGCGCCCGCAGCTCACCTTCAGTTGGCTGGCGGCGGAACACCACTTCGTCATCTACGACCAGATTGGGGGAGTGCCGGATGCTATATCGCTGCGCAATTTCCGGATGGTCCTCTACGAACAACACTTCGTAGACGACACCCAAATCTTTGAGCTCGCGTTCAAGGTTGTGGTAGTGGCTGCAATCGCGTGTGGCAATAATCCTGACATTCATGACTTGATCTCCTATAGGGTAAGAACTTCACTTATCCGATTTACCCGTCATCGTCGATTCCCTGATTGCCGCCGTCGAGCGCAGGAAGACCATGGGTGCCGCGATGGCTATCGATGCGGCGTAATGGCAAAAAAGCTATCGATCATTGTTCGGTGCCGCTTCATCAATCGCCGGACTTGCCGAACAGGTACTTGATCAGCACGGCGAGCGCGAGGATGAGCACGATCCAGAACAGAATTCCCATCCAGCCGAACCCCATGCCCCAGCCCCAACCGCTCATGCCGTCATGCCACATTTTTCCACCTCCATGTCGTAGTCGAAGTGCACATCACGAAAAGCGCGACGCGCCAAGGTGGCAACCCAATCGACTCTTTTCAGGGCATCCATATCCATGGCGCTTCTCATCGCAGTTTTTTGCTCCAGAACCCTCACGCGATTCCATAGAGCGCGCCGAGCACAAAACCGGTGGCGGTAAACAGTACGAATCCCGCCAGGAAAGCGATGGGGCTGCCGGAGATCGGCCATGGGCTGGCTGGTGCAAGTGCGGCCAGTAGTCCAAAGGGCGGAAACAACGCATCGACAATGGCGCAGATGATTTACGCCACGCCTAGCGTTGTCGCCAGCGAGAACGCATGCACTTTCCAGAAGCCAGCCATGACACACCTCCTTAAATATTATTGGTTTCTTGAATTGTTCAGCGCCTATCGTCTGCCTCTGCGTCATGGCCTTTGTCATTTCACGCCGAGGCCCTCGCCCTTGCGAGTGCCATCGCCGCGAACCTTGCGCTGCACCTGCAGGGCTGTGAGGCCGTCGTGCCGCCCTTTCTCGTTGTAAAGCACGTCGATGACCACACCCTTGTCGTCGAACACCAGGGTATAGGTGCGCACACCGTTTCCCGGCCCGGCTTCGTAAACGGTATGCTTTTCCCTTGTGGGGTGCTGGTAGGTTTGGGCTTGCTTGCCACCCACCTCGTATACCCAACCTTCCTTTCCATTGGGCAGGATCAAGGTACGAAGGGCTTTACCGTGGTGGCTGAAGGCGGCTTGTTTGGTGGTGATGCCTAGGGGATAAGCGCGCAACACCGTCTCTGGCTCATTCTGCTCGGAGAAGCTTGGTGGCATGGTCTGTTGTCCGGCCAAGGCGGCGGTCGCCGCGACCATGGTCAGAGTCAGCAGTACATTTAGGACAGGTTTCATTGACATCCTCCTTCGGCGGGGTTGAGATGCAATCGCGACTATTTCACTTGCACCGCCCTGCCCGCCGATCGGTCAGTGCTCCTGGATCGCCGGGTGCATGGAGCAGGCGTAGATACCGAGCCGTCAGCGACCCCGTCGTCGGCTCCAAATGTTGGCCTCGAGTTCATTGAGTAGGCCACACCTCATCGGTCCTGTGGCTATCATCCCCCCGCTTATGGGGCACATGCCCGGTTGGTTGATCATCAAGCAGGACCGAACCGTAGTTGTCGCCGCGCCCTCTTTCCGGCTCATGGCTGTCTCCGGATACATGAGGGAAATGACTGCCATGCACGTTGGTAATGCCCGGTTTCAGGTCGGGGTTGCTGTCTTGATCGGAAGCCCAGGCAGGGGCAACCAGCAGGGCCAAGGTAGTGAATGCAATAGCGGTTTTCATGATTTGTTCCTTCTCTTCAGTTAAGTAAACGCGACGGCCATCACTTGGCCGGATTCTCAGGGCCACCCTGAGGCTTGCCCGTATTCGACTGGAGCATCATCTGCATCATGTCCATGCGCTTCTCCATCATCTCCATACGCCTGGCCATCATGTCATCCTGCCCCGCCGTGCCGCCTTGCATGCCCTGGCCCATCATGCCCATGCCACCGCCCATCATCCCGCCCTTCATCATCGGACAGTCCATCATGCCGCCCATCATGCTTTTCCCCTCCGTCATGTTTTCCTGCATGGTCTGCAAATGCTCCTGCATCAGTTTCTGGCGCTGAGCCGGGTCTTTGGACTTGGCCATCTGCTCCAGCTGGCTCTGCATTCGTTTGGTATTGGCCTGCATCTTCTGAATTGTCTGATCGGCAGCGGGCGTTACCGCGCCGGCCTTTTGATCGGGGTGGTGCGCGTCAACCGCGAGTACGGGCTGCATAGCCAGAGCGGACAGCATCAGCGTGGCAAATAGTGCGTGGCGTTTCATGGTTAACTCCTTTGCGTGGAAAAAATGAGAATTAGGGATTGGCGACTTCGAGCTCGGTTACGGTGAGTGCGCCATTCACCATGTCGGCATGGAAACGGATGTTGTCGCCGGGCTTTACCTTGTCGAGCCAACTGGCGTCCTGGACGCGAAACACCATGGTCATGCCGGGCATGCCCAGATTCTCCAGCGGGCCGTGCTTGATGGTCATCTTGCCGGCGGCTTTGTCCACTTTCTTCACTGCGCCTTGGGTGAGCATGGCGGCGTGCTCTGCGGTTCCGTCGTGGCTCGCGGGCGGGGTGTCGGCCCAGACAGGCGATCCGAGGGTCAAGCTCAATCCAAGGATCAGGCTGTTCAGGATAGGTTTCATATGCAGTCCTTTCAATATTGGGCGTAAGTCCGGATGGACCCGTCCCGGTTCACGAGAAAAACTTTGTAGGGTTCCTTGCGGCTGCCCGCTTCCATGCCGGGCGAGCCGGCCGGCATGGCCGGCACCACCAGCCCGCGGGCGCGCGGTTTTTCCTTGAGCAGACGCCTGATCTCCCCGGCCGGGACGTGGCCCTCGACCACGTACCCGCCAATTTCTGCAGTGTGGCAAGAGCCGTAATCGGGTGGCACGCCAAGGCGAACCTTGTGCTGCGCCACATTGTCTGTGTCGTGGCTGCTGACGGTGAATCCATTCGCCTTGAGGTGATCGATCCACTTATTGCAGCACCCACAGGTCGGGCTCTTGTAGACATCAATCACTGGGGTTGCCGGGGCAGCCCAGGACGCCTGGGCAAGACTGCCGACAAGAAGACTGGCAACAAGGTTTTTCATAAAGGGCCTTTGTCCAAGAATGAGGTCAGTATGGAATGGGATTCACCACACCAACCTGACAAATGGATTACATTTGCGTCATCTTCGTCCGCTAATTGCGCGCTCCAGGAAACCTTGGCCGTTGGGAGGGCTCATGAGATCATTGTCGACGGCCTTGCCACCGCGTAAAAGCCCCTGTCGTGGCTTGAAAAAGAGGCTATCGGGCCCTTCTCAATCAATGAAAACAGGACGTTCCATGTTTAATAGCAGTGTTGATCCTGAAGAGCTTTGCTTCGGCTGCGTGTACTACCCGCCGAACCTGCCGCCCAATGCTTACACCCCTGAGGACTGGGAGATGCTCCAAGCGCGGCCGTGTTCGTTCGAACACAAGCCGGGCGATACCGACTGCTTGGCAACGCGGAAAACCAGTTGCAGTTTGGTCGACCTGGAAGCCTTGAAGCATCGGCCGGGTTAAATTGTTGGGGCTCCCTGATATTCATGGCTTGACTCCTATCCGCCCCACTATCCCAGCTTTGCAGCGCACCAGGATCATGCGGGCGAAATCGAACTCGCCGGCCCCGTTGATATGCCCGACGACATCGCCAAGCCGACACCGCGGGGCGGCTGCCGCCATCACTTGACCATCATTTTTCCTACCATGCCGGCCTCCATATGGCCGGGCATCAGACAGGCAAAATCAACGGTCCCCGGCTTGTCGAACTGCCAGACGATGTCGCCGCTCTGGCCGGACTTCAGCGTAATCATGTTCGGCTCGGCATGCTCCATGCCGGGCATCTTGCGCATCAATTCGGCGTGCTCCCTGAGTTCATCCATGGAGGCGATCACCATTTCGTGCTGGATCTTGCCGGTGTTCCTGACGAAGAACCGGATGGTTTCACCGGCCTTGACATCGATCTTGTTCGGGGAATACCGCATGGAGTCGTCCATGGTGACTTTGACGGTGCGGCTTACCCTGGCCGGGTCGCCGGGCTTGCCCGCCAGCGACGCATGCGCGTCATCCTGCATGCCGGACATGTCATGGCCCTGCATGCCATGGCCGCCGGCGTGGTCTCCCGCCGCCCACGCAATGGCCGGCAGCGCACCCAGCATCAGGATTGAAAGTGTCTTTTTCATACGAATTTCTCCAGTAAGTTCAAGTGAATAATCAAAAGCCCGTTGCGCCAGTCGCATGGGGGTACATCAGAACCAGAAACGCACACCGGCAACCCACTGCGTCACGCCGGCATCCTCACCTTCTGAACGCGCAAGATCGGCGGTCTCGCCGAACTTGCTGGATCTTTCAACGCCGACATAGGGCGCGAATTGACGCGTGAACTCATAGCGAAGACGCAAGCCGGCCGCGGCATCGGATAGACCGCTGCCAATACCCCTCGCCTCATCGCTTTTACCGTACAGGTTGACTTCGATACGGGGTTGCAGAATGAGTTTCTGCGTCAACAGCAACTCGTACTCCGCGCCCAGACGCAGCGCGGTTCTACCCTCAGTCCCCACATAGGCGGCCGCGTCGACTTCGAACCAGTAGGGCGCAAGGCCCTGTACGCCGAAAGCCAGCCACCCGCGGTCCGGCCCCACGCCGCTGTCGTAACGCGCGCCCAGTTGTGTGTCCCAATAGGTGGCAATGGCATGCCCCCACAGCAGTTCGGTCCTGGCATCCTGCAGTTTGCCCTGGGCGATGTCGCCCTCGGCCTTGACGACCAAGCGGTCGAAATCGCGGCCGAACCAGGCCTGCGCGTCGTAAGCCGTGGCGTCGCCCTCACTGGCATACTGCCTCTCCAGCCGATCGACGAGCAGCGAGCCGAAGCTTTGTTCGTCGGCCATGCGCAGTTGGCGCGGCCCGGGAAGCACATAGGCCCCCGAGTCGAGCGTATAGCCCCCCGAATAGGCATGCGGATCGCGCGCATCCGGCGGGGCGGAGCCGCCCTGCATGTCCATGGAGCTCATGCCCATGCCGCCACCCTGATTCATCTTGCTCATATCCTGCCCGGTGTCTTGCGCCATACCGGCCTGGCCGCCCTGCTCCATGCCCGGCATCGACTTCATCGCCCCGGCTGGCTCCTGCGCCCAGGCGGGAGCCAGCCCGAGCGCCAGCACCGCGGCGGCAAGCCAATCCACCCGTTTGTTTGTCATGGTTTCGTTCTCCGTCGTTCGTTCGGGCCGCGTCATGCCACCACCACTTCGCGAAACATGCCCGCGTCCATATGCATAAGGAGGTGGCAGTGCCAGGCCCAACGGCCGAGGGCGTCGGCGCTGACAAGGAAGCTGACGCGCTGCGCCGGCTGCACGTTGATGGTGTGCTTGCGCGCCTGGAAGCGTCCGTCGGAACTTTCCAGTTCGCTCCACATGCCATGCAGGTGCATCGGATGGGTCATCATGGTGTCGTTATGAAGAATGACCCGCAGCCGCTCGCCGTAGCGGAAATGCACCGGCGTGGATGAGCCGAACGCCACTCCGTCGATCGACCAGGTGTAGCGTTCCATGTTGCCGGTGAGATGCAGCTCGATCTCGCGCTCGGGTCCGCGCGGATCGATCGGCCCGCCTATCGTGTGCAGATCGGCGTAGGTGAGCACACGGCGGCCGTTGTCGCGCAGGCCGACGCCGGGATCGTCGAGGTTGATGCGCGGCGTGTCGACGCGCATGTCCGTGCCCGGGCCGTACTCGGTTCTGGCGTGACGCACACGCACGGCCTCGCTCATGTCGCCCATCATGTCGCTCATGTCGAGGGGTTCGGGTTTGTCCGGCGCGGGAACTGCCGCCGCCATACCCGCGTGCGTGGCAAGCGTGCCGCGCGCATAGCCGGTGCGATCCATCGACTGCGCAAAGATCGTGTAGGCATCCTCCCTGGGCGTGACGATCACGTCGTAGGTTTCGGCCACGCCGATGCGGATCTCGTCCACCGTGACCGGCTCGACGTCCTGGCCGTCGGCCTGCACCACGGTCATCTTGAGTCCGGGAATACGCACGTCGAAGAACGTCATCGCACCGGAGTTGATGAAGCGCAGCCGGACTTTCTCGCCCGGACGGAACAGCCCGGTCCAGTTCCCGGCCGGCGTGGTGCCGTTCATGAGATAAGTGTAGGTGTACGCGGAAATGTCCGCCAGGTCGGTCGGGTTCATGCGCATCTGCTGCCACATTTCGCGGTCGTCGATGGCGGCACGGAGCCCGTCCCTGGCTGCGTCGCGGAGAAAATCGACCGCTGTGGGCTGGTTGAAATTGTAATAATCGCTTTGCATCTTGAGCTTGTGCATGACCCGCATCGGATCCTCGTCGGTCCAGTCCGACAGCTGGATGACGTAGTCGCGGTCCGCACGTATCGTCTCGCCGCCCGCCGCTTCAATAACGATGGCGCCGTACATGCCGGTCTGCTCCTGCATGCCGGAGTGCGAGTGGTACCAGTAGGTCCCGGTCTGCGCCACCTTGAAGCGGTAGGTAAAGGTTTCTCCCGGCGGGATGCCCTTGAAGCTGATCCCCGGCACGCCGTCCATCTGGAACGGCAGGAGGATGCCGTGCCAATGGATGGAGGTATCCTCGGCCAGGCGATTGGTGACGCGAATGGTCACGGTGTCACCTTCGCGCCAGCGCAGCGTCGGCCCGGGTATCGAGCCGTTGATGGTCGTGGCCATGCGCGGCGTCCCGGTGAAATTGACCGGCGTTTCCGCGATCGTGAGGTCGAATTCCGTTCCCTGCAGCACCGGGGCATTTCCCGTCGTGGTGTCGGCGGCGCGCGCCCAGGCCGGCGTAAGGATTGACGGCAGGCCCAGCAGAAGGCCACCTGCCGCAAGCCCCTGAACGAATCGACGGCGCGGCAGATCCGGCACCACCGGAGAAAGTGAAGAATCAGGCATTGAATAACGTTTCATGTGGGGCTGCACTCCAGTCGGAAAAGAGGGTTGGTTCCGGCATCCATCAGCATTGCGCTCGCGATTCTCATTTATGCTCCTTGCTCAACGATTCGATTGATATTCACCCGGACGCTCGGCTTGCCACCTTGAGCTCCGCACATTCGCTTCGGGACGCTATCCACTCCCAGGACGCCGTGCCTTTGACAGCATCCTGCAGGTGCGTGCCCAACATGAATCTGACGGGTGAATTACAAATCTGTAATGCGATGCCTCTCCTGGCGTGCGCTATGGCAGGATGCAACCATCCAAGTTAATCTCCCGGACATGAAAATCCTGATCGTCGAAGACGAGCCCAAGACGGGCGAATATCTGAAGCAGGGGCTCACCGAGGCCGGCTTCGTCACGGATCTGGCCCGCGATGGCTGGGACGGGCTGGAACTTGCCAAAGAAGGCCATTACGACCTGATGATCCTGGACGTGATGCTGCCCGGCCTCAACGGCTGGCAGGTGCTCGAAGGCGTGCGCCGGGCCGGGGGCGACATGCCGGTGCTGTTCCTGACCGCACGCGATCGGGTGGAGGACCGGGTCAAGGGGCTGGAACTGGGCGCCGACGATTACCTGGTGAAACCCTTCGCCTTCGCCGAGCTGCTGGCCCGGGTGCGCAGCCTGGTGCGGCGCGGGCACGGCGGTCTGGAATCCGCCGTCCTCAAGGCGGCCGATCTGGAATTGGATCTGCTGCGGCGCCGCGCCGTGCGGGCTGGGCGCAAGATCGAGCTGACCGCCAAGGAGTTTGCCCTGCTGGAGCTGTTTCTGCGCCGCCAGGGCGAAGTGCTGCCGCGCAGCCTGATCGCCTCGCAGGTCTGGGACATGAATTTCGACTCCGACACCAATGTCATCGACGTGGCGGTACGCAGGCTGCGGGTCAAGATCGACGATGGCTTTGAATTCAAGCTCATCCACACCGTGCGGGGGATGGGCTATGTGCTGGAAGCCGACCCGGAAGGCTCGGCCCCATGAAATCCCTCTCACTGACCACCCGGATCAGCCTGCTTTTTGCTGTGGCCGCTGCGCTGGTCCTGCTTGTAACGAGCTATTTCCTGACGCAAAAGGTGGAAGCGCATTTCGAGGAGCAGGATCGGATCGAACTCAACGGCAAACTGGAGCTCATCCGGAATTTGTTCAGGCACGCCAGCGGCCAGAAAACACTTGAGCTTCTGCCCCAGCAACTGGACGACGCCCTGGTCGGGCATCATGGTCTTGCCGTGGCGGTGACGGATGCAAGCGGCAATATCTGGTTCGCCACATCGGGCGCCGATTTCCCGCACACGCTGCTGCAAAACTGCCAAACCCGGCCGACGGGATGTACGGCCGGCGCCTTGCAGCAATGGAAGCAGGCCGGAGTGAGCTACCGCGGGATGGCCGTGTCGATCACCGCAGGCAATGGCACGCCCTACACCGTGGCCATGGCACTCGACATCGAGCACCATGAGCTTTTCATGGACACGTTCCGCTCGGTGCTGGGAATCGCCATTGCCCTGGCCACCTTGGCCACGGCTGGCTTGGGCTGGATCGTTACCCGATGGGGGCTCTTGCCCTTGCGCCAGGTCACCGACACCGTGGCCGGCATTTCCGCCGAACGTCTCGGCGCGCGCCTTCCGGCTTCGGGGCTTCCGGCCGAACTCATGCCGCTCACTGCCGCTTTTAATGCCATGCTGGCCCGTCTGGATGATTCATTCCGGCGGCTTTCGGAATTTTCCTCCAACATCGCGCATGAACTGCGCACCCCCATCTCCAACCTCATGACCCAGACCCAGGTGGCGCTTTCCAGCGTACGCGACAAGGACGAATACAAGGAAGTCCTGTATTCCAGTCTGGAGGAGTACGAACGCATGGCACAGATGGTCGGCGACATGCTTTACCTTGCCCAGGCTGACAACGGCCTGCTCAGGCCGGGGCCGGATAAAGTCAACCTGGCCAATGAAACACAGGATCTGTTTGATTACTTTGAAGCCTGGGCGGAGGAGCGCGGCGTTTCGCTGACCCTGACGGGATCGGCCACCGCACCTGGCGACCGGCTGATGCTGCGGCGCGCGCTCAGCAACCTCATTTCAAACGCCATTCGGCATACCCCACACGGCCAGACTGTACGGGTTTCGCTGATAGGGGACGGCGATAAAGCCATCGTTACCGTCGAGAACCCTGGCCCCGAAATCCCGGCCGAGCACATCCCCAGACTGTTCGACCGCTTCTACCGTGTCGATCCTTCGCGACAACGCAAGGGAGACGGTGCCGGACTGGGGCTTGCCATCGTCAAATCCATCGTAGACGCGCATGGTGGCTCAATCACCGTAACGTCAGACGACCAGAAGACCCGCTTCCAGATCACCTTGCCCGCATCGGCGAAGTAGTGCAAACCATTTGGTGTCACCCAAATGCTGCCGACGTAAAACAATCCGACATCATTCTGTCTTCTCCACACTTGTGTATGTCGGACGTGGCTTACATTGACAGCGCCACGCCCGTAGATGTCACATCACTTTTTCTTTGCAGCTTTCTTACCCGCAACGGCGGCTTTGAAACCGGCGCCGGCCGTGAAGCGAGGCACAGTCGTGGCAGCGATCTTCAGCTCCTTGCCTGTTTGTGGATTGCGGCCGGTACGGGCAGCACGCTTGGAAGACTTGAAAGCGCCAAACCCAATGAGGGTCACAGAGTCACCTTTCGCTACCGCTTTGACGACGGCGTCGAGGATGGCATCAAGCGCTCTTCCGGCAGCGGCCTTGCTGATATCTGCTTCGGTCGCAGCGGCTTCGATCAATTCAGTCTTATTCATGAGCATCCCTTAAGTCGGTTGAGAAGATTTGATGCTACCAGCGTTCAGGCGTTCGTGGTCTGGCAGGCCATCAGCCAAAAGCCACCAATAGCAATATGGGGTAGCCGTTTCGAACAAAACAAGCAAAGGGCATCTGGTGTCACGACATATGCAGTTCATGATAAGGTCAATTATCAAGAATACTGATTTTGTGATTTAACTCATGGATTTATGGCTTATATTTCCTGTTTCTTCTTGATTTCAGCCAGTTAGCCATGGAATCCACTCGCAAAATCGGGCGTCACCACCTCGCCTTCTACCGCGGCTGGCTGCAGGGCCTCGATCTCAAGGTCGCAGCGGACCGCTACCTCGAATCCGGCCTCGATCAGCGCATCGCGCGCTCCACGCTGGCCTGGATCCAGCAAACTCTGACGATGGCCGCCCGCCGGCATGGCCGGCACGCGCTGGCCCGGCTGCTGCGCCTGCCGCTCGGCACCCTGCCCGAGGCAGTCCGGTCGACGATCGCCCTCCCCTCGCTCGAAACCTTCCGCGAAGCACACGACCCCGATCACTTCTATTCGGAGAAGGAACTGGCCGCGATGTATGTCGAGGCCTATCCGCAGAGTATCGACCGCCGCGCGAGACGCTACGCCCGTCTGGTCGAGCGCCAACTGGCAGCGCTGGTGTGGGTGGAAGAGCTCCTCGCCACCGACCCGCAGCCGCAGGATCCGGTTGCCGCCTGGTTCGACGATCGACTCGCCGCCAGGCTCATCCTCGCCGGTATCCCCACCATCGGGGCGCTGCATCAGCGCGTCCGCACGCAGGGCTACCGCTGGTGGGTATCCGTCCCCCGCCTCGGCGAAAAAGGAGCGCGCCGGCTGGTGACCTGGCTTGCCACCCACGAAGGCAGTCTGGGTGTCATGGCGCCACAGGGGCTCGCCCCGCTCCGGTCGTTGTCGCCGATCGTACTGACCCGGCCCTCGGCCACCGCCATCATGCCGCTGGAGTCGTTCTCGACGCCGGCGGAGCTGGACGGCTCGGTTGGCGAGAACCGAGGCCTCGGCCGCAGCCGCATCAATGCTGACAATGACCATCAGGCGATCCAGGCTTGGTTGAAAGCGCGCGCGTCGAATCCGCATACCGAGCGCGCCTATCGCCGCGAGGCAGAGCGCCTCCTGATCTGGTCGATCATGGAGCGCGGACGCGCCCTGTCATCGCTGTCGATCGAGGATGCCATCGCTTACCGGGATTGGCTGGGCGGGCTCGGCCGCACATTGCCCGCGGCATGGCCATGGCGCCTCCCCCAGGCGGATTGGATGGGAAAACGCAGCACACCGCGCTGGTCGGCCAACTGGCGGCCGTTCGAAGGAGCCGCCTCGCTGCGCAGCCAAATCCAGGCCCACACCATCCTCAAATCCCTGTTCGAGTGGCTTGCCAAAGTGCGTTACCTCGACAGCAATCCATGGGACGGCGTGCCGCCGCCACAGCGAGTGATGGACGTGGCCACCGCGCCTGACTTGGAACTGACGCACGCCTTCACACGCAGCCAGTGGGCATTTCTCATGGAATATCTGCACCGCCAGTCTATGGACGAATCCGTCCGGCGCTTGCGCTTCGTACTCCCCTTCGCCTATGCCACGGGGCTACGGCTCACCGAACTGGTGGATGCCCGTTTGGGGAGACTCTATTCAGTCCCGCTCAAGCGTGACCTGGGTGTCCGCTGGATGCTGAAAGTGCTCGGCAAGGGTGGCAAATGGCGTGCAGTCCCGATGCCCGGTATGGTGATGGATGCATTACGCGATTACCTGGCCTGG
>Ga0172380_10000962_pt1 | contig 51764 bp, 47 predicted proteins | sample Leawe162metaG_FD_119747 | JGI IMG/M metagenome (GOLD analysis project Ga0172380, IMG submission 119747) | Leachate microbial communities from a municipal landfill in Southern Ontario, Canada - Leachate well 162 metaG | ecosystem: Engineered > Solid waste > Landfill > Unclassified | place... | reverse complement strand
GTATTTCTCTTTTGCAACAATTTTTACCTCATACGCAAACCTTGAAGCGTAGGGTGCATAACAGACAAACGACTCATTTTCAAATATAAGATTTTGTTCATACTGCTTCTCTTCATATACCAAGTCATCCAAAAGTGCACGTTTATATCTTCTATAATACTCTTTTTTGTGCTCTATCTCTTTAGAGACTTCGTCCGGCAGAAAGGGCATCGCAATGATTTGAGAATGGCTATGACTTACTGAAGCTCCTGCTACTTCTCCATGATTTTTAAACAAAGAGGAGTAGGCAAGACGTGAGTCGTATTTTAAACTTACAATCCTCTCTTTTGCTATTTGCAAATAGTCTGTAAACTCTTCTAGGGAGTAGTCAAACATCTCAAGATTATGTTTTGGCGTTTCTATAATAACTTCATGTGCACCGAATCCGCTAAAAGTATCAAAGTAATCATCCTTTTTTCCAATAGGTGTTATGTCCGTCGATAAAACATTATAGAGGTTGGGGACAACTCTTGCTCGCCACTCTTTAGTATCGCCGATTCTTGTAATCTCTTTTGGGGTAAGATGCTCGTTTCCTGCGTCAAAAGGGCAGACGCACTCATCTATCTGCACCTGTTTTTTAATGAAATTGTTTGGTCTGTCTGAGCGCCTTGGAGCAAAAAGCACCCATCTTTTGCATAGCTTGCAGTATCTAAATTCTGAGTCTATGGATTTTAAATCTCTTGGTTGATGCATAGCACCGTATTTTGCGGATACTACCTCGTTTTGTGGTACTATCGGATGGATAATTATCTGCGGGATATTTAGTTCCATGAGTGTATATATATTTTGCAGATGCAGTCTGAAAAGCTTGTCAAAAAGTGGTTTTAGCGTTGTGAAATGGTCGTCGTCGTACCACCAAAACCAGTCGCTTCCAAGAGCGATAGCAAATTCATCTAAGATTTTTTCATCTGTTTTTTGGCTTAGAGAGACTCTTTTTTTTACATAATCCTCTTTGGTAGAAGCAAGAAGCTCCCATGCTCTATTTTTCTGCGGTTTTCCTATCCAAATATCAAAGTTTGCATCTATCCAGCTGCCGGCTTCTATGCTTTGGAGCGGCAGCTTCTCTATGTTTAAGTTTATAGCTTCACTCGGCAGAATGGTTTGTATAAACGAACCGTTATCCTGCAATGTTTTGTAGAGTTCTTTGAAAAAATCTTTAGCGTTGTTTGGATAAAACTCCCAAGAGTTTTCGCCGTCTAGTATAATAGTTACAATATAGTCTCTGCTGCCGTAGTATTGAATCCTTTTTATCTTATCTACAAAGTCAAGTGTGGCGATTTGGGGAGCGATTTTAGAGTATTCAAACCCGATTAAGTCACTTATATGTTTATCTCTAAAAAATAAAAAAGTTTGAAATTTTTCATGAGTGTAAAGCTTATATAGTTTCTCTTTGGTGTGATTTTTTATACTTTTATATAAAACCTCTTCATCCGTTGCAATCCATGTTATGCCATGTTTGGCTGCAAGTTCGATTGTCTCTTCACTGATAGCGCCCTCTGAGGGCCAAAAGCCGTTTGGTTTTGCGCCAAAGGTTTGTTCAAAAAAATCTACTGCTTTTGTGATTTGTCCTTCGCTAAACTCTTTGAATAAATTATTTGTAATATTTGGCAGGCTTACACTGTCGTCGGCATCTTTTGCACTGTTTATATCTATAAGCAGAGGCAAAATAGGGTGGTAGTAGGGTGAAGTTGATATCTCTATCTGTCCCTGTGAAAAAAGTTGTTTATATAGGTTTAAAATATTGGGCAAAAACTCTATAAGCTCATGTATCAACTCCAGTTTTTGTGCATGCGAGTAGTTTGCCCCTTGAGAAATGAGATTTTTTACCGTTTTGTTATTTTCCTTTAGATAGTTTCCGCACCAAGATAGTAAAAACAGAACTTGAGCATCTTCAATCTCATTTTTCTCAAATATTTTCATCCCATTTTGCGAACTTTTAAATTTTAGTTGTAACTCTTTGTACCTCCAAAACGGATGAATCATATTTTTTTCATTTGAGAGAAAAACGTAGCTGTTTAAAACATCCAGTTCGGCATCATTTAGCATGCCTGCATCTCGTGATAAAATCTCTAAAAACTCATCATTCGCACTGCCCTCTATATAGTGATTTATCTGCTCAATTAAAGAGGGAACTAGATTGAATGTCGCTTTTACGTTTGGAGTTAGACTCAGCATGTAGGGCATGTCGTAGTAATCTTTTATAGCATGCAAGAAAACCCAAGGCATCTTTGTTTTACCCGAGAGATTATCTCTATAGTAGGGCTGATGCATGTGCCAGATAAAATTTAAGTAAACCATCTATTCGTTAATCCATAGGTCAATTTTTGTTTTGTATTCGTTGAAAATTTTCTCTGCCTCTTTATCGTCTTTTGCCTGAATATAGATATTTAGAAATTGTTTATGCTCGCTAGGAACCATTAAAATCCACTCGTTTTTGCTAACCCATATCTTAACACCGTCGGCTTGCGAGCTTTTTTTGCCTTTGGAATCTTCCAGAAATTTTCTCATCATTTTGCCTTTGAGTGCGCTCGGACATGATATGTTTTCACCCCTGTAAGCAAACTCTGGTATCGCATCTATAGCGGCACTTAGGGTTGTTTTGTTTTGTATTAAAAGCTCCAAAAATTTAAAACTTGAATAAACTGCATCTGTGTTGAGGGAAAATTCGCTAAATGCAAAATATCCGTCTGTATTTGCTATGAGATCATACTCTTTTAGCTCTTTCGCTTTTAGCCCGCAGACTTTATTCCTTGTTATATCAAGATATTTGTATGTTACAAAATCAGGTGCCCAAGCAGGAAGAAAAACTTTTTTAATCCCAGTGTTGTTGAAATCCAGCAAATTGAGTAAAACAAGCAGCGCTATATAATCTTTTACAAGAGTTCCTTCGTCGCTTATAAATTGAAGTTTGTGACCGTTTGGATATATCAAAATACCGCAGTCAAATCCTAGTGATTTTACAATTTTGCCTACTTCAGAGTGTGCTCTGTTGATGACAGAGGGCAACTTTTGCAGCTGCTTATCGTCCTTGTAGGCATTTAGCAGTATAAACTCTATATCAAGAGTGTTTAAGATGTCCGGATAAATTTTTGAGGTTGAGCCAAACATCAAATCGGTTACTATTTTTATATCTCTGTTTTTAAACAGGCAGGCATCCATTTTCTCTCTGATGGCATCTATATATCTTGCATTTGTCTCAGAATCTTCATAAATCTCACCGATTTGAGAGGATCTTACTCTTCTGAAATTTTCCCTAAAAAAGACTCTCTCTATGTTTTTTGAGAAATTTGTATCAATGAAGAATCCCTCATTCGTATAAAACAGTATTTCAGTCTCCTCCTGATCTTTTGCCGATTGCCTAAAATGAACACCGGCGATTATATTATCTTGAGCCGAGAGGTTATATCTCATAACAACAGAAGGTACGGTTGATGCATCTACTACATTTATCCCCGTTGAAAGAAGCCCGCTTACAAAAGCGCGTTTGAGCATAATTGAGCTTTTATGATAGTCGCTAGACATATAGACTCTGCTGCCAACGGATAGGATAGAGCCTAGCGCTTCGGCTAGTTTGATACAGAGGTCACATGAGAGCTCTATATTTGCTCTTCCTGCAACGCTGCCCGATTCAAAGATCGAAGATTTATATTTATCTCCCCAAATCACATTGTTGCTTATGATAGAGTTTTCATCTATCGCTTTATCCGACCATACAATAATATCTTTTTCAAAAGATACATTTTTGTCTATGGTGCAGTTTTGGGCTATTATGACGCCATGTTTTGCTTTTACTTTCTTATCTATTCTTACGTCATTGCAAATTATGCCGTTATGTATATTTGTTTTAGAGCCGACGCTGCATCCTTGCCAAAAGATAGTGTTGCTTAACTTTACATCTTCATCAAGAGTACAGTTTTCGCCTAAAACAGAGTTGTTCAGTTCGCTCAATCCTCCTATTTTAGAGTTTTTTCCGACTACAACTACTCCTTTTATCTGAACGCTTTTATCTACGGATGCACCTTTTTCGAGATAAAGAATTCCTTTTGGATATAGCGTTTTTTTGCCTTTTATCGGAAGCGTTATCTTGCCATCAAATATGTCTTGATACACTTCGCGGTAACTCTGCGGATTTCCTACATCTCTCCAATAACCCTCTATATGACACCCCCAAAGCTCTATATCGTCTGACATAAGGCGCGCGAAAAGGTCTTTTGCAAAATCGTAATTTTCCTCTTTTGGTATAAAGTTTAATATTTCAGGCTCTAAGATGTAGATACCCGTGTTTATCGTGTCGCTAAAAACCTCTCCCCAGCTAGGCTTTTCTAAAAATTTTTCAATCTTGCCCTGTTTGTTTGCTATGACTACGCCAAACTGCAAAGGGTTTTCTACGGGGGTCAATGCGATTGTGAGTTTTGATTTTTTTTGTTTGTGAAACTTATAGATTTTATTGAAGTTAAAGTCAGTTACCAAATCTCCGCTGACGATAATAAAGGTCTCATCCAAAAAATCTCTTGCAAACCCAACGGCACCTGCGGTTCCATAATCATCATCGGGTAAAAAGTAGGTTATGTTCACCCCAAAATCTTTTCCGTCTTTAAAATACTCTTTTATAACTTCAGGCATAAAATAGAGCAAAACGGCTATATCTTTTATCCCTAAATCATCTCTAAGTTTTATAATAATATGTTCCATCATAGGAGCGTTAAGGATTGGCAGCATGGGCTTTGGAATAGTGCTGGTAAGAGGTTGGATTCTTGTCCCGAATCCTCCGGCCAAAACGATTGCTTTCATATTTAAACCTCGTTGTACGAAAAATTATAAGCAGTTAGAGTGTATGCTTCCGATGTGTAATAATTGTGGAGGTAACCATCCCAAAGTCGAGTTTGTGTATTGTAACTCAATTAGGATAAAATTTGCAAATATTTTTTTGGGACGATATGATGAAAAAAACAAAACTCCTTTTCGGGGTTCATTCGCATCAGCCGGTCGATAATTTTGACGAGGTGCTCTTTGGCGCTATAGCTAAAGCTTATAAACCTTTTTTTCAAATATTAAAATTATTTCCCGATTTTAAATGTTCCGTACACTTTAGCGGCTGGCTGCTAGAGTTTATCAAAAAAAACGATAACGAACTTTTTTCGCTTATGCAAAATCTCTCAAATCAACTAGAGTTTTTCAGCGGCGGTTTTTATGAGCCGATTTTGGCTTCCATACCCTCATGTGACAGAATAGCCCAAATCCAAAAATTAAATAGCTTTATAGAAGAAAATTTCAACCAAACACCAATCGGCTTGTGGCTTACCGAGAGAGTTTGGGATGATTCTATAATATCTGATTTGAGTTTATGCGGCATAAAATATGTAATCGTTGATGATTATCATCTCATAGCAAACGGCATTACACAAAATCTTCATGGGTACTATTTGACGGAAAACAACTCTCACAAGATAGCGATATTTCCTATAAGTAAGGCTTTGAGATACGCTATCCCTTTTAACGACATAGATCATATAAAAGAGGAGCTTTTGTCGATTGCCACAACAAAAAAGGGCAACAACGGTGCCATTATCTTTGATGACGGCGAGAAATTCGGCATATGGCCGCAGACTTACGATTTGTGTTATACCAACGGATGGCTAAAGAATTTTTTTGAACTCTGCACCGCAGGCACTGTAATTGAGACTCAAACCTACAGAGAGTTTTTTGAAACGAACAAGGCACGGGGGCTTGTATATTTGCCAACGCTCTCCTATGAAGAGATGGGCGAGTGGTCTGCTCTTGATGAGGCGCACAGTTTGCGAGGCGGAATATGGAAAAACTTTTTTATAAAATACCCGCAAAGCAACTGGATACACAAAAGAGTACTAGAGCTTTCAAAAAAACAGATAAATGATAAGAATTTTCTAGAGTGCTTATACAAGGCAGAGTGTAATGACGTCTTGTGGCATGGAGTATTTGGCGGGATTTATCTGCCAAACCTTAGAGATACAGCCTATCGGTATATTATAGAGTGTGAAAATATTTTAAAAAGCAAAGATATAGAGATAATTGACATAGATTTTGACGGGCATGATGAGTATAAACTAAGCAGCAGCGAGCTTTTGTGTATAGTTAAACCAAATTATGGAGCAAGCCTAGTTGAGCTTGATATAAGAGATAAAAAGTTTAACCTCTTAAATACGCTCACAAGAAGAGTTGAAAAGTATCATCACCAAGAAGAGAGTGAATATTTAGAGCAGAGTGATACCGGGATAAAAACAATTCACCATAATGTTTTAAGAGTTGAAGATGATAAACAGATATATATAGACAGATATCAAAAATACTCTAACCTTGACCATATAAGTGACGGCTCTTTAAATATAGAGAATTTTAAAGCAAATCTGTTTGCAGAGTATGGAAGTTTTGTTGACTCTTCGTATGAAAGCGTAGATGAAAAGAGGGCTATTTTTAAGTGTAAGGGCAAGATTTTGGATACTCATGCAGAGGTAACAAAAAGCTATATGCTAGATAAAAACAGCCTCTTATGTGATACTCAAATAAAGAGTGAAGTTGGGGAGCGTATGATGTATGCAAATGAGTGGAACCTTCATTTTGCCATGTATGATATGTTGAAGATAAACGATATGCTCTTGGCAGAAGACATGATTTTTTGTACAAAAACTTTGAGTATCTTTGACCCATATTTGGAAAAAACTCTAAGATTTGATTTTGAAGACGAAGTAGAGGTGTTTATCTGTAAAAATTATACAGTAAGCCAAAGCGAATCTGGAGTTGACTATACAACACAGCATCTATCTTTGATATTCTTGAGAAATTTTACAAAAGATTTAAAATTTAGTTTCAGTTTTAGCGTCGAGTGAAACAAGTAAAAGGTTGAAAATGCAATACAGATACATAGGAAAAACAGGGCTTAGAGTTACTCCCATTGGACTAGGAACAATGAGTTTTGGCTCTTGGAGCGATGAAGCGGAAGCTTTTAAGATTATGGATAAAGCGTATGAGAGAGGGATTAACTTTTTTGACACGGCCGAACTTTATCCCGTACCGCCGAGGGTTGAGGATGTGGGCATAACCGAGACGATAATAGGAAAATGGTTAAAGAGCAAACCCAGAGACAGCATCATTTTAGCCTCAAAAGTTGCAGGTGCTGCAAACGGCTGGTTTGTTCCGCCCATCCGTCATGGCTATACCGCCATCGATTCGTTTCATATTAAAAAAGCCATAGAGGGAAGTTTAAAGCGACTTCAAACGGACTATATAGACCTATATCAGATGCACTGGCCTGATAATGTAGTGCCGATAGAGGAGTCTTTAAGGGCGTTTGACGAACTGGTAAAAGAGGGCAAGGTGCGATACATCGGAACTTCAAACGACACTGCTTACGGACTTACAAAAGCAAACGAGACCTCAAAAAGGTTGGGAATTGCGAGATTTGAGTCTATTCAGAACAACTTTTCACTCAACAATCCACGATTTTTGGATGAGCTCTCACATGTGTGCAAAAGAGAGCAGATATCGCTTTTGGCGTACTCTCCGCTTGCTGGCGGAGTGCTCAGCGGAAAGTATAACGGTGAGTTTTATCCTGAGAATGCACGCTATTCAGACTACATGTTGAGTAAAAGTACCCGTCTAAACTCACAAGCTGCAAGATTTGTAAATGAGAAAACTCTAAAAGCAACTGCACGCTATCTAGATATCGCAAAAAAGCTTGAAATTTCTCCCGTGACTATGGCTGTGGCGTACACAAAGCAGTTTGATTTTGTGGCTTCTACGATTATCGGGGCTAGAAATGCAGGACAGCTTGATGAATCTTTTGCCGCAGTAGATATAATTTTATCGGATGAGACAATGAACGAGATAAAAGCGGTACAACAAGAAATTATGTACCCGATGGGATGAGAGATGAAAAAGCTATATATTATCAGGCATGCAAAATCTAGTTGGAGTGATGCAGAGTTAAATGACTTTGAGAGATCTCTAAGCAAAAGAGGCAAAGCAAATGCTCCTATGATGGGAGAGCGGCTCAAAAAAAAGGGCGTAATGCCAGACATCATCATCTCTAGTCCCGCAAAAAGGGCAAAAAGCACGGCGGAGATAATTGCCAAAGAGATTGGTTATGAAAAGAAGGTGCTCTTTGATGAAAATATCTATGAATCAAGCGTTGATGAACTTCGCAAAATTCTAACATGTATAAATGATAAAAACAGCACGGTTTTTTTATTTGGGCACAATCCGGAGCTGAATATGCTGGTAGATTATTATGTTAAGTTTTATGAAAATATCCCTACCTGCGGAGTTGTAGAGATTGCATTTATGTGTGACACATGGGCGGAGATTGCGCCAAAAAATGCAAAACTCATCTCGTTTGACTATCCAAAAAAGAGTGAGGAATAGATGATGGACAATGTGTTTTTGGCTGAAAAACTTGGAGAGTTTAAAGAGTTTATAAACCGTTTTATAAAAAAATCTCTAGAGAGTGCAGATGATATCCACAAGTTGCGCATCAAGTGCAGAGAGCTTTTTTCTCTGTTAAGTAAAGATGACGCGTTTGCTAAGAGTGTAAAAAAGGTCATCTCTCTCAGTAATGAGATAAGAGATATTGATGTCTTTTTTGATGAGTATCTTGAGTCTTTGCCAAAAAAACAGAGAAAAAAAGTACTAGAGCAGATAACTTCAAAAGCAAAAGAGGGTGGCAGAAAAAAAGAGATAAAAAAACTCCATAAATACCTCAAAAATTTAGAAATTCCAAATAGCGCAGAGCAAAAAGTAGATGAAGAGGTCGCGCAAAACTTGGTCACGATGAAGCTTCCAGAGTTTGATAAAAAGAAGCTGCACAAATATAGAATCTACATCAAAAAGAGGCTCTATATAGAGAAAAACAGCTCTTCAAGGGATGAGAAGAAGATAAAGAATTTAACGGATATAAAAGATACTTTGGGTGCGATAAATGACAACTACAACGGCTTGGAAAGACTAAAAAGCTACGGAGTAAAAGAGAAGCTGTATGAAAAGATAGAGAGATATACGCAGGAAGAAAACGCAAAATTGTATGAGAAGATAAAAGCAGATGAAGATAGTTGTCTTATGAAGCAGGGACTAGAGTAGTGATATTTGGCATTGAGATAAGAGGCGTGGTGCATGGTGTCGGGCTTCGTCCTTTTATCTACAATCTTGCCTCTTCATCTAGGCTAAGGGGAGAGGTCTCAAACAACGGGCAGGGCGTGCTGATACTTCTTGATTGCAGCGAAGACAGAGCCGATGAGTTTGTAAAAAAGATAAGAGACAACAAGCTTCCACTTTGCGAGATAGACTCCATAAAAATAACCAAAGTAAAAAAACAAAATCGTTTGATAGCTTTAGCATAGTGATGAGCGAAGGTTCTAAAAATCTCTCCAGCAAAATTGCGCCTGATATCGCAATGTGCGAGGAGTGCGAGAGAGAGCTGCATGATAAAACCAACCGCAGATTTGAGTATCCGTTTATCACATGTGTCAGCTGTAAGACCCTGTCTCATATGGTGTCATGAGTGCAGATCTACGCCATCTCTTTTTGACAATTGCGGTAAAATAGTTGAGAGTGAAAATATCATGGCTAAAGCGCTCAAGCTTATAACTGAGGGCAAGATTGTTGCCATAAAGGGAATAGGGGGCTATCATCTAGTCTGTGACGCTACAAATGATGAAGCCGTGCAACTTCTGCGAGAGAGAAAAAAACGACCATCCAAGCCTTTTGGAGTGATGGTAAAAGATATTGATATTGCAAAAAAATCGCCATCATGAATGTAACAGAGCAAGAGTTGCTAAACTCAAACAGACGTCCTATTGTTCTGTTTAAAAAAAGAGAAGATAACGTTCTGAGCGGTTTTGTCGCTCCAAATATCAACCAAATCGGGCTTTTTTTGGCATACACTCCGCTTCATCATCTTATTTTGCAAGTGTATCAAGCATAAATCATTACAAATCGCATATAGAGACGTTAAAGCTAATCTATGATTTTGAGCCTGATGTGATAGTTTGCGATAAGCATCCAAACTATGAGTCAACAAAATATGCCAAAGAGTTAGCGGCGCAAAACCAAGAGATAGAGTTTCATTTTAAATACTTTAAGCTTATGTGGGCGTCTTTTTGACGCTGTTGCATCTATCTTGGGTGTTGTTCAAGTTCGCAGCTATGAGGGCGAGAGCGGACTGCTTTTGGAGAGTCTTTATGATGAGAATATTTTGGAGAGTTATATATTTGGCATAGAAGATGGCGAGATAGATTTCAGCCGAATATTTAGGCAGATTTTGGTTGAAAAAAATGTACATAAAGCAGTTTCAAAGTTTTTCAAAACAGAGTGCTTTTAAGGTTGATTATGAGGAAAATCCCTAATGTTGTTTTGCCTGAGATGTTTGTAAGCAATGATGGCGCAATAGCCTATGGACAGGCGATTGCAGCTGCTTCAAAGTTCAAAACTCTTTGACATGTAGTTTTTGATATCTTCTGTTTTTAGCTCATAGTTTACAAAAAGTTCGTTTGCCAAAACGCCTTGACCAAGAAGCATGTCGGCACCGTCTTTGCAGGTAATGTTTTTCTCTTTTGCCATCTTTAAAAATGGTGTTACTTTGCCGTAAATTGCGTCTGCCACAAATGAGCTGTTGTCTAAAATTTTTTCTACTAACTCTAGCGGACATGGTAGTATCTCTTCTTTGAGCCCCGCACTTGTCGTATTTACAACCAAATCATATTTTTTAAGTTCAAAATCTTCCCAGCTAAAGCACTCACACCCAAGCTCTCTAAAGTATGCAAGCCTGTTTTGGCTTCTGTTTAGAACAGCTACTTTTATGTCGTCTTCCATAAATCTCACACAGAGCGCTTTTGCCGTTCCACCTGCACCAAGAACTAAAATGTTTTTAATAGCACCGAACTCTTTTATGGCGAACATAAAGCCATCAGCATCGGTGTTGTAGCCAATAAGTCTGCCGTTTTCGTTTACGATAGTGTTTACGACTCCAACCTTTTTTGCAAAGCCTCTTACTTCATCGCAAGCCTCATACGCCGCTTCTTTATGAGGAACGGTAATATTTGCTCCGCTAAGACCAATGGAGAAAAAAGTCTTTTTTAGCTTTGAGCCATCTAGAAGATGAACTCTCGTGTAGCAGGCGTTGTAGTTTAGGTGTTTAAATACAGAGTTGTGCATTAGCGGAGAGCGTGAGTGTGCAACAGGATTGCCAAAGATGGCAAAGAGTTTCATTGGTGTTCTTTTCATAGTCCATACTCACTCACTAAGGCTTCACGGTGGGTGCCCCAAATTTCACAAACCGAAATTTGACCATTCCGTTGCAGAATCGCTCGTTTCGTATGGCTATACAAGAAGTACATTCAATCCAAATCTTCAAGCGAGGCGACAAGTGCGCCGAGTTTGTTCTTTACCTCTAAGTATTCAAGCTCATTTTGGCTGTCTGCAACTACGCCAGCTCCAGCTTGGAGGACAACTTTGTCATCTTTTACTAAAGCAGTTCTTATAGTAATTGCGCTGTCCATATTGCCATCAAACCCGAAGTAGCCTACACTTCCGCTGTAAAAACCTCGCTTTAAGCCCTCGTACTGGGCTATTAGCTCCATCGCTCTTATTTTTGGTGCGCCCGTCATAGTTCCAGCCGTAAACGTTGCCATAAAGAGATCAAACATATCTTTGTCATCTGCAAGTGTAGCGGTAACGTCAGAGACTATGTGCATAACATGAGAAAATCTCTCGATATGCATCATGTTTTCAACTTTTACGCTTCCAGTTTTTGCGACACGGCTGACGTCATTTCTGCCAAGGTCTATAAGCATAAGATGTTCTGAGAGCTCTTTTGGGTCTGCCAAAAGCTCATCTTCAAGCTCTTTGTCTCTTGCTTTTGTAGCACCCCTTTTTCTGGTACCTGCAATCGGACGAAGAAGAAGCTCGCCGTTTGTAAGTCTAACCATAACCTCAGGAGAGCTGCCGACTATGTTAAAATCTTCATACTCCATCAAGAACATATATGGTGAAGGATTTTTGCTTCTAAGGATTCTGTAGAAGCTAAAAGGGTCAACTTTTATCTTTCTTGTAAAACGGTTTGTCATAAGGATTTGAAAAACGTCGCCACTTCTTATCATCTCTTTTGATTTCTCAACCATTTCAAAAAACTGCTCTTTAGAAAATGCAAAACTCCCTTTGTCATTGCCGACATTTCTCTTCATGTGGATATATTCGTAAGAGTTTTTTAACTCATCTTCAATCATGTCAAACTTTTTGCTCATCTCTTCTTGAGTGCTTATAAGTGTGAGCTGATAGTTTTTATGTGAGTAAACAAGAATGATTTTTGGAAGTATAAGGTCAAGGTCAGGTGTATTTAGCTCATCTCTCAGACCATCCATTGTGTTATGAAGTTTTGGTTCAAAAACTTTAACCATATCATAACCGATATAGCCGATGTAGCCGTCTACATAGCCCACTTTAAGCTCAGCGGATGCTTTTTTATAGATTGAAGTGTCAATATTTTTGTAGTAATTTTTTAAAAAAGTAAAAGGAGACTCATCTTTTGTGTGTGTAGAGCCTTTTGCATCCGTATATATAGTTTTTCCGCCTATATACTGAACTCTTTCTCTCGCACCAATGCATATGAAGCTGTAGTTTCCTTCGCTTCCTCCGGCACTCTCAAAAAGATATGAAATCTCATCTTTGAAAATCACCTTGAGTTTCGCGTAGATGGCAACGGGAGCTAACTGGTCTTGTATAAACTGTTTTGAGTAAATCAAAAAAAACCTTATTTATAATTATATTTTAGTTAAGAAAGCACCGGCTTCAACAGACGTTCTAACGCTTCTAAGCGCTTTTCTAGCTTCTGCTTCGTTATTAAAAGGACCTACTAACACCTTGTTTATAACTCTTGAGTCTGCAGTTACTTTGTGGAACTTATATTTATATCCCAAATTTGTAATAGAGTCTAGGAATTTTTTATTAGGTTCGTACTTTGCAAATGAACCAACTTGAATATAGTATTCGGAAGAGCCGCTTATAGCAGGTTTAGGCGTGCTAGCTGCCACTTTTGGTGTACTCTTTGGTGCAGTTACAGCCTTTGGAGATGCCGAAATTTTAGGTGCCTCCGCAACTACCGGCGCTGGAGCACTCTCTTGAGCAGCTACGAGAGTGTTCTCTTTTACGCTCTCCTCTTTTAGTTTTTGTGCAATCTCATCAAGAGAAACGTTATTTTGGCTGGGTTCTTGAACAACATTTACATCTTCAAAAAGAGGTTCATCAGCTATAGCCTTCATCTCTTTTTGTGGCTCAGGAGGAAGAACAGCTTGCGGCAGATTGTCCGTACCACTTGAAGTAAGCGAATTCATTAGCATTACGACGATAATCAGAACAATACCAAGTGTTGCAACAGCTAACACAATTTTTTTATTCCCAAGAGATGAGTTGTTTTTGTTTAAGATAATGTCATTTAGTTCATTTTTTTCATCCATAACGTCTCCTTTTTTAATTCTTTGTCTATAATAATACCAAAAATTTAGTTATATTACATGTGTTTTGACCAAGAGGCTCCGCGCTCCTTGGAATAAACCTCGTATGGCAGAGTCAGGATGTTATACTCATCGGGCATATCTGCATTTGGAAACATTCTCCACTGTGTAGGCTGCTTGGCTGAGAGCTTCATGCTTATCATTTTGCCCAGCTGGATTGCTTCTTGAAGCGTAGTGTGACCCTTGTGGATGTAAACGTGAAGGTGACCCTCTGTTTTTGTTTTATAAGCCGTAAAATTTATATATCCCTCTTCGCGAAGAAGTAGCTGAGTTTTGTGGTAAAAACGCTCAGGGTCTCTTCCGTTATAGTCAATCACTATGTTTTCAACTTTACCGTGATTGTTTATCAAAGAGTGAGCAATGGTTATCTCACCTTTGATATGTTGATTTATAACTGATTGAGAGAGAGGGGCATTGATTTTTTCAAACTTATTATAAAATGTACGCCCTTTATAGAGAATCTTCTCAACCACTTCATCTCTTTTTATCCAGTAGTGGTCAGTTACCATTTTAATAAGGTTTAAATCAGAAGCCGTCATCTACCTGTCACCATTAATAAGTTGATTGATTGTAAACTACAAAATTTTGAGCCAATGCTTTTAGCTCTTTTTTGATGTTTGCCTGAAGTTCTGTGTTATTAATATCATCAAGCACGTCAGCAATTTTATTTGCAATCAGTTCAAACTCTTTCTCTTTCATTCCTCTTGAAGTCAGAGCAGGGCTTCCGATACGGATACCTGAAGTTATAAACGGACTTCTTGTTTCGCCTGGAACAGTATTTTTATTTACTGTAATACCTGCATTTCCAAGTGCTATATCTGCATCTTTTCCTGAGAATTCACGGTTAATAAATGATAATAAAACCAGGTGGTTGTCAGTTCCACCGCTTACCAAGTCGTAACCTCTTTTAACCAAAACTTCTCCAAGAACTCTTGCATTGGCTTTTACCTGTCTTGCGTAATCTTTCCACTCAGGAGAGAGGTTGTACTTAAATCCTACCGCTTTTGCAGCGATAACATGAACAAGCGGTCCGCCCTGAAGAGCAGGAAATATTGCAGAGTTCATTTTTTTTGCTATCTCTTCGTCGTTTGTCATAATCATGCCGCCGCGAGGACCCGCAAGAGTTTTATGTGTTGTAGTTGTTACGACATGAGCGTGAGGGAACGGGCTAGGATGCTCTCCAGCTGCAACAAGACCTGCAACATGGGCGATATCTGCGAACATTATTGCTCCAACAGCATCAGCGATTTCACGGAACTTTGCAAAATCAATCTCTCTAGCATAAGCAGAAGCGCCGCAAACGATTAGTTTTGGTTGAACAGCTTTAGCAATCTCCATAATCTTGTCATAGTTCATGCGACCGTCAAGCTCAACACCGTATGTAAAGCTTGAGTAGTTTTGACCTGAAAAGCTTGGCTTACTTCCGTGCGTTAAGTGACCGCCATGGCTTAAGTCCATACCCAAAAGCTTATCTCCCGCTTTTAAAAGACCTGCATAAACTGCCGCATTTGCTTGGCTTCCTGAGTGAGGCTGCACGTTTGCAAAGTTACATCCAAAAAGCTTACATGCTCTGTCAATCGCCAACTGCTCAACGCCATCCGCATACTCACAACCGCCGTAATAACGTTTACCTGGGTAACCCTCAGCATACTTGTTTGTAAACACAGAACCCATCGCTTCCATAACGGCAGGAAGCGTAAAGTTTTCAGATGCAATCATCTCTAAATGGTCAGTCTGACGCTCTAACTCTTTTTCGCAAAGATCAAATATCTCTTTGTCGTACTCTTGTAAAAAACTCATTCACTATCCTTTTTATTTAATTAAAACTATTCGTTTTCTTCTTGTTTTTCTTCTACATGTATCGGTTTCATAGCAGGGAAGAGCAGAACATCTCTTATTGAGTGCTCATTTGTAAGGAGCATTACCAGTCTGTCTATACCAATACCTTGTCCTGCAGTCGGAGCCATTCCATAGCTAAGAGCTTCTACAAAATCCAAATCCATCTCATGAGCTTCGTCATCGCCGCTCTCTTTTGATTCAACCTGAGTTTTAAATCTCTCATACTGGTCAACCGGGTCGTTTAACTCGCTAAACGCGTTTGCAATCTCTCTTCCTGCAATGAAGAGCTCAAAGCGTTCCGTAATATCAGGATTTTTATCGCTTCTTCTGGCAAGAGGAGAGATTTCAACAGGATACTCTGTAATAAAAGTAGGGTTGATTAGCTTCTCTTCTACATATTCGTCAAAAAGTTCGCCTTGGAGCTGCCCAAGACTCAACCCATTTTTTACTTGAACATTGTGGCTCTTTAAAAATGCAATAATTTTATCTTTATCGTTTACTATCTCTTGCGGAACGCCGCCTATGGTAGAGAGCGACTCTATCAGAGGCACCTCGCTAAACTTGCTAAAATCAACCTCTAAGTCACCGTAAGGAAGATGTGTCGGCAGATTTAGATGGTCAAACAGGTATTTGAAATACTCTTTTGTAATCTCTATCAAATCTTTGTATGTTTTGTAAGCCCAGTAAAACTCTATAGAGGTAAATTCAGGATTGTGTGTAGCATCCATTCCTTCGTTTCTAAAGTTGCGGTTTATCTCAAATACAGCTTCAAATCCGCCGACAATAAGTCTTTTTAGGTATAGTTCAGGGGCGATTCTAAGGTATCTATCAATGCCAAGCGCATTATGATGTGTTACAAACGGTTTGGCATTTGCTCCGCCGGCAATTGGGTGCATCATAGGAGTCTCAACCTCTAAAAAACCTTTCTCTTCAAAGAAGCGGCGAGTTAAAGAGATAACTTTGGAACGGATTTTAAATGTTTTGCGAACATCAGCGTTCATGATAAGGTCAAGATATCTTTTTCTGTATCTTGTCTCTTTGTCCGTAATGCCGTGAAACTTCTCAGGTAGCGGCGATATAGCCTTTGTTAAAAGTCTCAGCTCGTCTGCATGGAGTGAAAGCTCGCCTTGACCTGTTACAAACGGAAAGCCTACAACTTCTACGATATCTCCGACCTCTATATTCTTTTTAAAAGTCTCATTGTAAAAATCTTCACCGAGATTGTCTTTTGCGACATAAACCTGCAACATTCCGCTTTCGTCTTCTATCTTTATAAAACTTGCTTTACCCATAATGCGAAAAAACTTTATACGTCCGCTTAGCGTGTAGTGGCGCTTCTCATCTCTTTTGTTCTCTTTGTGAAAAATGTCCGTATTTACATTTAAAAACTTTTCTATAGTCGAGTTTCTTCTTGAGTCGTTAGAGTAAGGGTTTATCCCCTCTCTTTTAAGAAGCTCCGCTTTTTCAATTCTTTGTTGAATAAATTTGTTATCAAAAATCAATAAATTTTCCTTTACTTTTTCTGGCAATTTTTACAGATTCCATAAATCTGCATTGAGTGGTCTTTCATGTCAAAGCCGAGCTCCTCGGCGATTTTGTGATGACGCTCTTCTATCTGCTCATCGACAAACTCAGTGATGCTTCCGCATGTCGTGCAGATAAAATGGTCGTGGTGGTGCTTCGCGCCTAGTTCATACTTCTTCCCCTGCGCTCCAAAAGAGAGAGATGTTACCATGTCCGACTCCTCTAAAAGAGAGAGCGTTCTGTAAACAGTCGCTATTCCCGTGTTTAAATCAGGGAATTTTTTTTGGATAAGGTTGTGAAGCGACTCAGGAGTCAAATGTTCATCAGAGTTATACAGAGTCTCTAGTATAACCTCTCTTTGAATGGTAAACTTCAGATTGTTTTTTTTAAGCAGCTGCTTAAAGTCCTCTAAGAGCTGTTTATACGCTATTGTCTTATCATTGAAATCAGTAGTTATATCAGACATCGCTACTTATCTTTTTCATTTGATAGATTTTGCTCCGATGATTGACTAAGTACCTTTTTGGTATCTTCTACGATTTTTTGAGCCCTGCTTTGCATATTCTTATCAAGACCATCAGTAATCATCTCAGAACTTTTATTTATGGTATCGTTTATGTCGCTGGAAATCTCGATGGGGTCAAGCTTCATAATAACGCTTCCTGTCTCTACAAGCACCGGAAACATAAAGCTATTTTTCATAATTGAGTCAAGGTTTGGTTTCATTGCTTTTATGTTGTACGCGGCATACACAATCACCGCGGCAATAAGAAAGAATTTGCCAGCACTAAATATAAATCCCAATATTTTGTCAAAAATGCCAAGTCCGCTTAGAGAGCTTAATCTTTTAAATATAGCCCCAACCATAATCATAAATAGCCAAAAAAGCGCAAGTGTGACCAAAAAACCGGTAAAACTAATCGCCGCATCATTCTCAAATTTTAAAATTGTATCATTTATAAATTTACCTACGTCATCGCCAATTCTTGATGCTAAAAAAATACCGCCGATTATGCCGATAAGACCGAAGAGTTCTTTAAAAAAGCCGTTAATTATCCCCTTAAGTCCTAAAAAAAGGACTAAAATAGATATAACAATGTCAAAATAGCTAAAACCCATTATTCTATTACCTTAGAAACCATATTTTTCCCATCGCGCTTAGAAGCATAGAGCGCTTTGTCTGCTCTTGAAAGTAGTGAATCAGGAGTATCCGTCGGAAGAAGCTTTGTCATTCCTATACTTGCCGTAACAGATATTTTTTCACCCGTGTAGATGAGCTTGTTTGAGCTGATAAGACGTAGAAGTCTGTTTGCTATAAGTTCACACTGCTCATCGCTGTTGCGGTTTATAATCACGGTAAACTCTTCTCCGCCGAATCTGAAGATTTTATCCCCGTCCCTGAGTGTTTTTCTAAGGATATTTGAGATAAAGATTAAAATTTTATCACCCGTAATATGTCCATATGTGTCGTTGATTGTTTTGAAGTTGTCAACGTCTAGCATAAGTACATGCATATGATATGGAATATCTTTATTTATGCAAACTTCAGTGAGATATGTGCTTAGAGCCCTGCGGTTAAAAACTTTTGTAAGAGGATCAAGGTTTGAAGTCTCTTCCAGCGCTTTTACTTTTTGGGTCAAGTCTGAAATTATATTGTTTGCTTTTTTAACCTCTTCTGTCATGTGGGATTGAATCTCGTTAAATTTGCTTGTTAGCATCTCTAAATCAATTTTTTTACCGCTACAATCTTGAAGTGTCTTTTCTTGTAAGAGAGTCAGCTCTCCAAATTTTTCATTACTGTTTGCGTAAGAGGTTATACTCTGGTTGACAAGGTCTTTGTATGAGTTGTTAAAAGCTGCTTTAGCATGTTCTATGGAGTCTAAATCTTCGTCGTTTATATTTGTAACGATATCAATAGCATCTTTTAAATAGTTTATGACTTGTGCTTTTGTAGCTTTTTTGTCTGCATCTATACGCTCAATGAGGTTTTCGTATATCTGCTCGACAAGTGCTTTTAAATCGTTTTTTTTCATAATAATACAACCCATAAAAAAATATCCTGAATTATACATTTTTAAGGATAAAAAAAAGCTTTTTTGGCGCTTTATATTGTTTAAATTGCCAATCAGTGCTATTTTAGGTAGTGTTATGTAAAATAGCAAAAAAATTTGATATATAAAGAAAAAAAGGTTTTATTATGAGTATTTGGACTCCTTCTAGCTGGAGGCAGAAGCCTATCGTGCAACAGCCGACATACCAAAATTTAGATGAATTAAACAAGGTTTTAGATGAATTAAGAAATTATCCGCCGCTGGTTTTTGCAGGCGAGGCACGCTCTTTAAAAGCTCAACTGGCTAATGTTTCTGAGGGAAGAGCGTTTTTGCTTCAAGGTGGAGATTGTGCCGAGAGCTTTAGCGAGTTTCATGCTCATAACATTCGCGACACGTTTAAAGCGATTCTTCAGATGGCTGTCGTCATGACATATGCCGGCGGACTTCCTGTAGTAAAAGTGGGGCGCCTTGGCGGTCAATTTGCAAAGCCTCGCTCTAGCGATAATGAGACAATAGAGGGCGTAACTCTTGATGCTTACCGCGGCGACATCATTAATGGAGTGGATTTTACTCCAGAATCTCGCAAACCAGACCCGCAAAGAATGATAAAGGCGTACAATCAGTCGGCGGCAACGCTAAATCTTCTTCGTGCTTTTGCATCTGGCGGATTGGCTGATTTGCACGAGGTTCATAAGTGGAATTTAGACTTTACGCATCAGAGCGAAATAAGCAAAAAATATGAAGATTTGGCAGAAGAGATTGGCAAATCACTCAAGTTTATGGAAGCTTGCGGCATAACGTCAAAAACACATAGAACGCTCAGAGAGACTGATTTTTATACATCTCATGAGGCTCTTTTGCTTCCATACGAAGAGGCATTTACAAGAAAAGATTCTCTAACAGGCGAGTGGTATGATACGTCAGCACACATGTTGTGGATTGGCGATAGAACGCGTCAGCTTGATGGCGCACATGTAGAGTATATGAGAGGCATTAAAAACCCTATAGGCGTAAAAGCAGGTCCTACTATGGATACTGATGATTTGATAAGATTGTGTGATGCACTAAACCCTGAGAATGAAGCAGGCAGATTAAATGTTATCGTAAGAATGGGCGCAAACAAAGTTGCCGATGGAATGCCAAGACTCATCAACGCAATTGAGCGCGAGGGAAGAAAGGTTCTTTGGAGCTGTGACCCAATGCACGGAAATACTATTAAATCATCAAATAATTTTAAAACTCGCCCTGTTGATGCAATACTCACTGAAATGAAGCAGTTTTTCCAAGTTCACAAAGCAGAGGGAACATTTGCAGGCGGTGTTCATTTGGAGATGACAGGCAAAAATGTAACTGAGTGTATCGGCGGTTCATTTATAGTAACGGAAGAGGATTTAAGCTCTCGTTACCATACTCATTGTGACCCAAGACTAAACGCTGACCAAGCGTTGGAGCTGGCGTTCCTAATAGCAGATACGCTTAAAGAAGCTCAAAAGTAGAGCGCTATTATGTAGATTGCTTCCTCGCCTCTCTCCTCGCAATGACTGTCATTGCGAACAAAGTGAAGCAATCTAAAATGTTGGATTTATAAAAAATTAGCTATTTATCTCTTCCTCTTTCTCTTGAATAGCTAAAAGCTCTTCCACTTTCTCTTCATATAGATTTTTAAGCTCTTCAAGCTCACGTGCGAGCTGTGTTATGCCTATTTTTTCATAACATGCAGGATTTGCAAGACAACTGTTTTTTTCATCTATTTTTGCTTCAAGTTCGTCTATTTCGATTGGTAATTTTTCTAGTGCCATCTTCTCTTTAAAAGTAAGACGCAGCTCTTTTGGCTTGCTCTCTTTTGCCTTGGGTTCTTCCTTTTGGCTCTCTTTCTCCAAGTCGCTGAGCTCTTTTATCTCTTTTTCAATCTCAAGATACTCCGTGTAGCTTTGGTAGCTCTCTTCGATATGTTTGTCCTCTTTGAAAATAAAGAGTTTTTTGGCAATCTTATCTACAAAATACCTGTCGTGGCTTACGATAATCACGGCCCCGCTAAAGTTAATCAGCTGCTCTTCTAAGATATTTATAGTAGGTATATCCAAATCGTTTGTAGGCTCATCAAGTATGAGGATATCAACATCTTTTGTAAAGAGCAGAGCTAGTGCGATGCGGTTTTTCTCTCCTCCGCTAAGGATGCCTATCTTTTTGTCCAAAAACTCCCTAGGAAATAGAAAGTTTTTAAGATAGCCGTAAACGTGCATGTCACGTCCTCTTACGCTTACCCTGTCGCCGCCGTGAGGGCAGAATGTCTCTATAAGGTTTTTATCGTCATCAAGCATTTCACGGTGCTGGTCAAAATATCCTATCTTAAATTCGCCTCTTTTGATAACTCCCTCTGTAGGCTCAATACGACCCAAAAGAGCTCTAAGCAGTGTTGATTTTCCGCTTCCGTTTGGTCCAACGATAGCTATTACGTCTTTTTGGAGAATTCTTGTGGTAAAGTTTTTAAAAAGTACTTTCTCGCCGACACTAAGCCCCAAATTTTCAACTTCAAATAGCATTTTTTGCTTATTTACGCTTTTGTCACGGTTAAAATGTTTCGCTTCACGCTCCAACTCAAGCGTCATCTTTTTTATCTTTGAGGGATTTGTTTTTGCATCTTCTCTAAGAGACATAAGGCGCTCTTTTCGCCCCTCATTTCTTTTAAGTCTTGCTTTTACGCCTCTTGAAAACCACTCGTTTTCGCGCTTAAGTATTGTAAGTAGAGTTTCATGCTGTTTTTCTAGAGTTCGCATATACTCCTCTTTTTGAGAGAGATAGTTGCTATAACCGCCGCTGTACTCTCTAATGGAGCAATCCTCGACTTCAACGCTTTTTGTAGCCACTCTGTCTATGAAATATCTGTCGTGGGATATAAAAACTAGAGTAAATTTCTCTTTTAAAAGCAGCTCTTCTAAAAACTCTACCATATAGACATCTAGGTGATTGGTCGGCTCATCGAGCAGCAAAATATCTGGTTTTTGAAGAAGCAGTGATGCAAGGGCAACTCTTCTTTGCTCGCCCCCGCTAAGCATAACAACCGGTTTGTCTTCATACTGTTTCAGGTCAAAGTGTTGGATGATTCGCTCTATTTTGTCATCAAGATTCCATGCGTTGTGGTGCTCAATATAGCGTGAGAGCATCTCATGCTCGTCAATTAACGCTTTGTTTTCAAAATCATCTGCCAAAAGAAGCGAAAGGGCGTCATATCTCTCTTTCGCGCGGTTAAGCTCGTCAAGTCCTGCTTCTACAGCTTCTCTTACACTGTCTCCCTCTTTAAACTCAGGTTTTTGGGAGAGCATTTTTACCTCTAGATTTTGTCTGCAAATCCTCTCTCCGGCGTCTTGTTCAAGAGTACCGTTAATTATCTTCATAAGAGTTGATTTACCGCTTCCGTTTTTGCCGATGATTACGATTCTCTCTCCATCGTCAACATGGAAATTTATATTTATTAAGATTTTTTGCGCTTCGTAGTGTTTTGATATATTGAGTAGGTCTATTAGTGCCATTTGGTGTTTGATTTTCCCTAGTTAAGTGTGTTGCATTATAGTATAAGTTTCATAATAGTTAAATTTGAATATAATCAAAAAAGTTTAAAAATAGAGACTAATCAAGGATTGAAAAATGGCAACGGTAACATCTTACGGAGCGGCTCAAACAGTAACTGGTTCATGCCACTTGGTAAAAATAGGTTCGATAAATATTCTAATAGATTGCGGTATGTTTCAGGGAAACGGTAAAGGTGATAAAAATTATGACGATTTTGAGTTTGACCCATCAAAAATAAATTATCTTATATTGACACATGCCCATCTTGACCACATCGGAAGAGTTCCAAAGTTAATAAAAGACGGTTTTAACGGCAGGATTATAGCAACAAAAGCCACCAAAGATATCGCAAGAATTATGCTTCTTGACAGCGCCAATATCCTTCAAGAAGAGTATAAAACACTTCGAAGAAAAGCTCGCAGACGCGGTGACGAAGAGACAATTTCTGAGCCTCTATACTCAAAAGATGACGTTAAAGAGGTTTTTGCAAAAAAATGGTGCACTTTGGAGTATTTTGAGGAGCACAAGCTAAAACAACATGTAAAAGTTAGTTTTGGAAATGCCGGCCATATTATGGGCAGTGCTTTTGTTATGCTTGATTATAATGAAGAGAATAAATATAAGCGCATGGTTTTTTCAGGAGACATCGGCTCTCCAAACAGGCTGATAATCGACAATCCTGATAATATCGGTGAAGCTGATTTTCTCTTCATTGAGTCAACCTACGGAGATCGCAAGCACAAGCCGCTAGAGCAGAGTATTGAGGAGTTTAAAGAGGCTGTCATCTCAACTTTGAAGCAAAACGGCAACGTTGTCATCCCATCATTTGCTCTTGAGAGAACGCAGGAGATACTCTGGCTACTTCACGAGATGCATGACAACGGGGAATTACCAAAATGCCGTATCTTTTTAGATAGTCCGCTTGCTATAAAAGCGACAAAGCTCTACAACCGCTATCCTGTACATCTGAGCGACGAGTTACAATACAGCAGGACCGACCCATTCTCTTTTGCATGGCTTGAACCGACTACTACGCGTGACCAATCTATGGCGATAAACAAAACGAAAGAGCGCTCTATCATTATCGCAGGAAGCGGAATGTGTAACGGTGGACGCATTATGCACCACTTAAAACATAGACTTTGGAACCCAAAAAATGCGATTGTATTTGTCGGATATCAGGTGAGAGGAACACTCGGGCGAAGTATAGTGGATGGTGAGAAGCATATAAAAATTTATGGAGAAGATATCGTTGCAAAGGCAAAAATCTACACAATCAACGGATTCTCAGCCCATGCAGACCAGAGTGAACTTATTGGGTGGATAAGACCTATTGAGGGACTAAAAAACATCTCTTTGATACATGGTGAAGAGGAGAAGATGGAGATATTTGCGGAGGCTATTAAGCGTGAGTTAGGGCATGAAGCAAATATTATGCTTCATGGAGTTTCGATAAAGCTTTAGGCTTTATCGCTCTATTTTACAATGAGAACATCGACCTCAGACTGCTCTAAAACGTCAAAAGTAAAAAAGCTAACACCCTGCTTTGAGTGCATAACAAGCAGCTCATACTTTATATGTTTTAGTTCATCTTTTATAAGTTTAGGGTTTAGAGAACTATGGATGGATGCGGTAGCAACGCTAATATCTGAAGGCAACGCTAAAGAGTTTAAGAACGATTCTAAGTTGTTTTGAGATTCTGCTTTTACTCTCTCGTTGTACTCGCCGACATCATCTTCGTTTAGCCCATAGAGCCCAAGGTTATTATCAATAGGAAGATAGAAAAAATTTGCCAAAGTAGTTTTTGATTTTGGAAAAAGTTGTGTTACTTTTTTTATAGCCGCGGCAGATTCGTCTGACATGTCGGTAAGTACCAAAATATTTTTATAGTCGAGTTCATGTTCGTTTTTCATAACCAAAACCGGTGTTTGAGCGTTTTTTACTATCTCTTTTGTGTGTGAGCCCATAAGAAATTCATTTAGAAAATGCGTCTCTCCGCTATTTCCCATAATGATTACGTCAGCATTTAAAATATTAGCCGTATTTGCAACTTCAGTTTTTACTTTTCCGCTTACACAGTGATAATTCTCTTTTTTTATAGAGCCAAAACTCTTAGCAAGCTCCAAAAAGCCTCTCTCTTTGATAGAGTCTAAATCCATTTTTTTTGAAAAAAACAAACTCTCTACTACATTCACTACATGTAACTCACCATCCATTTTTTTTGTAAAATCAATCGCTTTTTCAAGAACAACCGAACTGCTTTTTGAAAAGTCAAAAGCAACCAATGTTGTAAATTTTTTCATATGAACTCCTGTTTCAAATAATAAATTGCTACGCTACGTCAGAAAGCAAAGCTAGCTAACTTTTTAAGATTATAACTAATTTATATTATTTTTTTGTTAATAGAGCTTTAATAAAAAAGGTTCAACTATTTCTAACATCTGTATGCTAAATAAAGTTTAGTAATATAGACTAAAGTTAGTTGATTGTAGTTGCATTTATTAACCTTTTTTTGTTAAGATGGCAAAAATATTTTATCAAAAAGGATTCAAAAAATGGCTAAGCATCAATTTCAAACAGAAGCAAATCAGATACTAAATCTTATGATTCACTCGCTCTATTCAAACAAAGAGATATTCCTTCGTGAGTTGGTTTCTAACGCATCGGACGCGCTTGATAAACTTAACATGTTGGTTTTGACTAATGATACTTACAAGGGTATTAATTTTGTTCCTCGTATAGATATAGTGGCAAACAAAGAGGCAAAAACTCTTACAATCAAAGACTCAGGCATCGGTATGAACGAAGAGGATTTGATGAACAACCTAGGAACAATCGCAAAGTCAGGTACAAAAGCGTTTTTAGAAAATTTAACGGGTGATCAAAAGAGAGATTCAAACTTGATAGGTCAGTTCGGTGTAGGTTTTTATGCTTGTTTTATGGTTGCGCACAAAGTTGAAGTGACTACGAAAAAAGCAGGTGAAGAGCAGGCGTATTTGTGGATTAGCAAGGGTGATGGAGAGTTTGAGATAGAGAACACTACTCAAGACGGTCATGGAACAACGATAGTTATGCACTTAAACGAGGAAGATAGCGAGTTTTTAGACAGTTACAGAGTTGAGAGCATTATCAAAAAATATTCAAACCATATTCCGTTTCCAATCTTTATGGATAAAGAGAAATATATACCTGCAAAAAAAGATGATGAGGGTAAAGAGATTGAGCCTTCAAAAACGGAGATAGAAAATGTACAAATCAACCGCGCAAATGCACTTTGGACTATATCAAAGAACGAGATAAAAGATGAAGAGTATAAAGATTTTTACAGCTCAATCGCTCACTCTTCAGAAGAGCCTCTTGCTTGGATGCATAACAAAGCAGAGGGGGCGATAGAGTACACGACGCTATTTTATATCCCTTCAAAAGCTCCGATGGATTTGTATAGGGTTGATTATCAAACAGGGATTAAACTCTACATCAACCGTGTCTTTATAACAGATGATGAAAAAGAGTTGATGCCGACTTATATGAGATTTTTACGCGGTGTAATTGACTCTAAAGATTTGCCGCTGAATGTGTCACGTGAGATTTTACAGTCAAACGCGGTTATGGCAAAAATCAAAAATGCATCTGTTAAAAAAGTTCTCTCAGAGCTTGCAAAAATGGCAGCAAACGACAAAGAGAAGTACAAAACATTCTTTAAAGAGTTTGGAAATGTCCTTAAAGAGGGGCTTTACAGTGACTATGGCAATCGTGAGAAGATTTTGGAACTTATGCAGTTTAACACTCTAGGCTCCCCTGAACCAGTTATGTTTGAAGAGTTTGTTAAAAATGTAGATGAAGCTAAAAAAGAGATTTACTATATTACCGGCAAGACTTCGCTCTCAATGCTGAAAAATTCTCCGGCACTCGAGAGATTTAAATCTCGCGACATTGATGTTTTGGTTTTAAACGAAGAGATTGATACCATTATTTTCCCAATGGTAACGGAGTACAAGGAGTATAAACTTGTACATGTAAGCGATGCAAAATTCCAAGAGAATGAAGATGACAAAAAGGCTCATGAAGAGGCAGCAAAGAGCTACGATGGGCTGGTTAGAGAGCTAAAAGATGCACTGGGTGAGAGCGTAAAATCGGTTGAAGTAACTTTTGACTTGGTTGATTCCCCTGTAAAACTAAAAGAGGACAAGGATGACTCGGCTTACATGATGGCTAAAATCATGAGACAGATGGGTCAAGGCGGTGATATGCCAAAGCCAAAGCCTATTTTGCAGATAAATCCTAAAAATGAGCTCATTATGAAGCTTAGGGATTCGGCAGACCAAAACTTAATAAACGACGCTGCTCATGTACTGCTAGACCAAGCAAAACTTTTTGATGGCGTTGAACTTGATGATACTGCCGGCTTTATTTCAAGACTAAATAGAATTATTGCAAAAGCAATATAATATTATTTTATGAGTGCATTTGTAGCACTCATAATCTTTTTATATCTAGTTTTAATATTTTAATTATGAGAAAGAAAAAAAATATGATATCTTACATTCATGATTGAAAATATGAGAGACAAAAGACGGCCTGAAAATGCCGAGCTTCGTCGCAGAATAGATAAACTGATGGAAGATGGTGATATATTCATCAAACAAAAACTTGGACATTTAGATATATGTGATTACCGCTATGATATCGGTGAGGCAGTCGTGGAACTATCTCTTGAAGAGGAGACAGTTCGTCAACTGATTGAAGATTATGTCATACAGATTTTAAAATCAAAAATATCATTTTACAAATATATACAAGAGCTAAAAAAAGATACATTGGAAAACAAACCGCTTGATTATACAAACATTAGAAATTTAGCACATAAAAATCTTGGAGTTGTTAGAAATCTTCGCATAAAAGATGCGCAAAAATTACTTGAAGTGATTATGCGCGAAGATGACTTGGATTATATAAGATTGTGTGTTAAAGCGCTTGAGATATCTGCTGTAAAATTAAACCCGCTATGCGCTTATGAGACACTAAAGCTTATAGCAGTTAAAAACTCTCTATAAGCTATTTTTGAAGCGACTTTGAGACCTCTTCAAGCAGGTTGGCAGGTTTTTTAATTATTGTTTGCTCTTCTGTTTTTGTAGGTAAAACAAAAGCTAGTATGATAAATATAAATGAAAAAACTATACCGGTTAGAACCATAAGCACTACTTTTAGTTTAAAGTCACTCATGTTGCCTAATCCACTTTATTGAGTCTGTTTGAAGTCATATACATCCAAAACTCTTTATGCGTGTATCCTTTGTTCAGAAAAAATATCTGCAATATCGCAACTCTGTAGAGAGTTATAGCCATCTTTGCATAGGGAATAAAAAGGCTAAGACTTACAAACAGCGACTGTTCTTTTTCTCCCTTTGATTTAATCATCTCTTGCATGCCTATGTTTTTGCTTAGATAGAGTCCAAAAAGTATCGAAAACAGGAAGTTTAGGACAAGCCCAAAAATCACATACGCCATAAAATCTTGTTCGTTCATGCCAGCTATCATAAATATATTCCTTTAATAAAGATGACCATTTTAACTAAACGAAACTTTTTAATTCATAAGTTTTAATTTTATTTTTTGTAAAAAAGGTTCCAAAAGGGATAAGTGAAGCTACAAAAAAGATGACGTTCTCTTTAAAGGGCCACTTCGCCTCTTGCCACGCTTTTACAAGAAGCAGACAAAAGATTATAAACAAAATCCCGTGAATCATGCCGACAATTTTTACAGCCATCGGCATCGCTAAAAGATACTTCATGGGCATCGCTATAAAAACAAGCGCCAAATAAGAGTACCCCTCAATTGTGTTGATTAGTCCGAATTTTACGACATTTTCATTTTTCATATTTTGACCTATATTATTTTTTTATGAATTATATAATCAAAAAGTAACAATCTAGAATTTTATTAAAATTCAAAAGAGGAGTGCAAACTCTTTTTAAACATAAATGTTGTAAAGTAGCGCGAAACAAGTTTGGAAGGTTGTAGTAATGGAAATGAATCCTGTACTGGAGAGTGTCAAATTCTTATTTCTTGGAATGGGAACGGTTTTTCTTTTTCTAGTAGTTATGATATATAGCATGAGTGTAATGTCGAGTATTTTAAGTAAATACTTTCCCGAAGTAAGACCTGACGTTAATGCTAAAATGAATGCAGCTAATAAAAATAGTCAAAAAGACAATAAAAAAATAGTTGCAGCAATAACGGCAGCAATTAAACACCATAGAGAAGGTTAGGAAGCGAAAAAATGGCTAAAAAATTTATAGATGTAATGGACACGACTTTTAGGGACGGTTTCCAGTCAGTTTTTGGTGGTCGTGTACTCATGAACGACTTTTTTCCTGCTGTTGAAGCGGCGAAAACTGCCGGAATAACCCACTTTGAGTTTGCTGGTGGGGCTAGATTTCAATCTTTGTACTTCTACTTAAGAGAAGATGCATTTGAGATGATGGATAAGTTTCGCGCTATTGTAGGACCTGATGCAAATCTTCAAACATTGGCTCGCGGTGTTAACACCGTAATGCTAGATACAGGCTCAAAAGAGCTGATAGATCTACATGCAAAGATGTTTAAAAAGCACGGAACTACCACAATAAGAAATTTTGATGCTCTAAATGATATAGAAAATTTAAAATATTCAGCTGAGAGAATAACGCATCATGGACTAAAACATGAAGTTGTCGTAACTATGATGGACTTGCCTCCAGGGTGTTACGGTGCGCATACTGTAGAGTTTTATGAAAAAACACTACGTGAGATTCTAGATAGCGGAATTCCATACAGCAGTATCTGTTTTAAAGATGCATCCGGAACTTCAAACCCTCAAAAAGTTTTTGAAACTATCACTATGGCTAGAAAACTTATACCTGAGGGAACTCACCTTCGTCTTCATACTCATGAGACCGCAGGTGTCTCTGTTGCTGCGTATATGGCTGCACTTGAAGCCGGTGTTGATGGTATCGATATGGCAGCAGCTCCCGTGAGCGGTGGAACAAGCCAGCCTGATATCCTAACAATGCTTCACGCTACAAAAGGGATGAACTACGACCTTGGCGGATTAGAGATTAGCAAAATATTAACATATGAAAAAGAGCTTCAAAATTGTCTCTCCGACTATTTTATGCCTCCTGAAGCGACAATGGTATCTCCTATTATTCCATTCTCACCTATGCCTGGAGGCGCGCTTACTGCAAATACTCAAATGATGCGCGATAACGGCATTATGGATAAATTTCCTGAAGTAATTGCAGCTATGACTGAGGTTGTTGAAAAGGGTGGATACGGTACATCTGTAACTCCAGTTTCTCAATTTTACTTCCAGCAGGCACTCAACAATGTAATGCAGGGACCTTGGAATGCAATCGCTCCTGGTTATGGAAAGATGGTTCTTGGATATTTCGGTAAAACTCCAGTTGCACCTGATCCTGAAGTTGTAAGAATTGCTTCTGAGAAGTTGGGATTGCCTGTAACAACTGAGAAAGCTCTTGATTTGGCAAATGCAGATGAGAGTAAATCTTTAGGTACTTGGATAAATAGACTAAAAGAGGAAAATATTGAAATAACGGAAGAAAATATTTTCATCGCAGCGGCTTGTCATGACAAAGGTATCGCTTTTCTAAAAGGCGAGGGCGAATTAAATGTTCGTAAAATATCAAATATGAAAAAAGAAGAAAATAAAGAACAAGGGAGTTCAAATATGGGTAGCGGAAATTATACAGTAGTGGTAGATGGTCAAAAGTTTAGTGTTCAGGTTGCTGAGGGTGATGTAAATATTCAGGTTAATGCCGTAAACGGTGAGATGGTAGAGCCATCGGCTCCAAGGGTTGTTACAACAACAGGTACACAGTTAGATATAAAAGCTCTCCTTCCAGGAAGTGTTTGGAAGATAGTTGCAAATCCAGGACAAAGCGTAAACGAGGGTGATGTCATTCTTATTTTAGAATCAATGAAGATGGAGATAGACATCGTTGCACCAAAAGGCGGCGTAATCAAATCTATCAATGTTGCTACAAATGATAAAGTAGTTGAAGGTCAAACAGTAGCGATACTGGGGTAATTGTATGAGAGCATTTTTAATAAAAATAGTTACAGTGCTGATGCTTTTTGGCTTTAGCGCTGCTTATGCTTCTGACGCGCAAGCCACGCAGGCGCTTGAGAGAGAAGCAGCAAATATTGAGACATATCAGTCAAAAGATGTAGGCACTTTGGTAGTTGATTTTTTAAAATCAACCGGTATTTATGCTTTTGCAAATCCAGATCCAAATGAGCTAAATTCTCATGGTGAACCTATGAGTGATTTTCACAAATCATGGGGCAGAATTATAATGATAATTATCACATTTGTCATTTTTTATCTGGCGATTGTAAAGGGTTTTGAACCTTTGTTGCTTCTGCCTATAGGTTTTGGCGGATTATTGGCAAATATTCCTGTTGCAAATATGGCAGGACCTGATGGCTTTTTAGGCATCATCTACCATATGGGTCTCTCAAATCAGCTCTTTCCTATCCTCATTTTTATGGGTGTCGGTGCCATGACGGACTTTGGACCGCTTTTATCAAATCCTAAAACTGCACTCCTTGGCGGTGCCGCACAATTTGGTATATTTGGAACGCTTGTGGGTGCTGTAATGCTCGCAGAGTACACGACACTATTTGACTTTACGCTCAAACAGGCTTCGGCTATCTCTATTATCGGTGGGGCGGATGGACCGACATCCATCTTTATCGCAACAAAACTTGCTCCTGAACTGCTCGGTGCTATTGCTGTTGCCTCTTACTCTTATATGGCGCTTGTTCCGGTTATCCAGCCTCCGATTATGAAGGCGCTTACAACAGATGCTGAGAGAAGAATTAGAATGAGTACGATGAGACACGTCTCTCGTTTGGAGAAGTTGGTTTTCCCTATTATGGTTTTAGTTCTTGCTATTTTGGTGCTTCCGGATGCAACGCCACTTATCGGTGCGTTTATGTTTGGTAACTTCTTAAAAGAGACAGGCGTTGTTGATAGACTCTCCGACACAATGCAAAATGCGCTTATCAATGTTATAACGATTTTCTTAGGGTTGGCGGTTGGCTCTAAACTTGCAGCAGATCAGTTCTTGGTTGCTGAAACACTTGCTATTTTAGCACTCGGTATTGTGGCGTTTTCTGCAGGAACTGCGGGCGGTGTTATCATGGCAAAAATCATGAATATGTTCTCTAAAACTAAGATAAATCCTCTTATCGGTTCAGCGGGAGTTTCTGCCGTTCCTATGGCGGCGCGTGTATCAAACAAGGTAGGTATGGAGTATGACCGTACAAATATGCTCTTAATGCATGCTATGGGTCCAAACGTTGCGGGTGTTATCGGCTCTGCAGTTGCAGCGGGTGTTTTAATCTCGATATTTAAATAATCTCTATTAAAAATCAGATTGCTCAACTGCTTTTTTGCGGTTGGGCTCTGAGCTAAGCGGTATTTTTACCGTAAACTTTGCGCCATACTCTCCGTTTTCAACACTTAATTTCCCTTTACAATGCTCCTCTATAATTATCTTTGACATGTATAGCCCAAGCCCTGTTCCGTCTTTGGATTTTTTAGTCGTGAAGTATGGTTCAAAAATTCTTTTCATAACTTCATCAGATATGCCCCCTGCGTTATCTTCAATAATTAACTCTGCAAAGCCATTGTTCTCAGTTCCTCTAATCCAGATGGTTGGGTTTTGAATTTTTCTCTCCACCAATACATCTTCGGCATTTTTCATGATATTTAAGAGTACCTGCTTGATTTCGGAAACATAGGAGTTGACAAAAATATTTGCTTCTACATTATTGTCAAAGGTTATCCTTTTTGCTTCTAGCGTAGGAGCAATAATTTTAAAGCTTTTTTCGACAATGCTCTTTATTTCTTCATAGCATAGTTCTTTGTCGGTTTTGAAAAAATCTCTAAAATCATCTATTGTTGAAGAGAGATGCTGTGCCAGTTCATCAATGGATTCTAACTCTTTTTGGAAAAAATCGGCTCTGTAGTTTTCCATCATTATATCAAGTGAAAGAGTTCCTGATATTGCCGATATCGATGCTAGAGGCTGGCGCCACTGATGAGCAATCATACTAATCATCTCCCCCATAGTTGCCAGTCTTGACTGATGAATAATTTGCAGAGTTTGTTCTTCGTTCTTCGTTACCTCCGCTCTCACGCGCTCTTTAAGGTTTCTATTTATATCTTCGAGCTCTCTTGTTTTTTTATTTATCTCATCATCGGCTGGTAAAAATATAAAAATGGCTTCAGCCGCTAGGAGAAGAATTAAAAATAGAAGAAGTATTACTTTTGCAACTAAAACATCCTCCGTTGCTTCTTGGGCTTCGGTTTGAGTTCTTAAGACAAATTTGTCAATACAGCCGACAAGTTTTTCATACTGCGCTCCAAGACTGTTGTCGAGTTCTAGATATTTTTCATTGTCATTGTTCTCATTGTTTCCAAAGGCTATAAAAAGCTCAACTGTTTTTAAAAAATCTTTTTTTGCCTCTTCCTCAAATATGTATCCTTTGCTTTGCAAAGTTTTTTCTATGTCGTTGAATTTTTTAATAACTTCTTTTAAATCTTCAATTTTTACACGCTTATCGTGGTGAAAAATTTCGTGAGCGTAAAAGAGAATCTGTCCTAAGAGCATCCTCTCTTTACCTAAGATATTTATATCTTCTGCATAGTGATCATGCTCGTGTATTAGATATATTGTTGTAGAGTAAGAGAAAATTCCGTAGAGTGCAGTTAAGAGCAGAGCTATAATATATCTCTTTTTAAATGAAACTATTTTCATAAAAATCTTCCTAAGTTAAATAATTTTTTGGTTTTGCGAATTTATATCTAATGACTTAAATTCACGGATAAGCTCTATTTGACGATTGGCAATATATGCTTTAATATCTCTTAGATTATTTTGGTTAAGCTCATAAAGAACTACGATGTTATAATCACGCTTATTCTCTTCTATTCTATAAACGCTTCCAAGTGCGCTTAGCGTTATAAGTCTGCCTTTTAATTTTAAACTTATTACCACTTTGATTTTTATGCCTACCTCTATTCCTGCAGGAAGGGCGTCCGTTTTTAATTTTGCGGATACTTCAGAGATATCCATAACGCTTGACTCACCGGGGAATTTTATATTTTTAAAGTAGAGCGTGCATCCATGGTCTGGGTCAGGCTCTAGTCGGGTATGTTTTCTATCAATAATGCTTCTAGATATAAAAGAGACATCATCTATAACTATTATCTGATTATCGGAGTCAATACTCTTTACGGATTTACAAACTACATCTTTTGGAAATATCTCCGAGGTTATTGTCATAAATTTTGTAATTTGGACAATTTTAAGTTGCGTATTGACAGTTTTGAGAGTAAAATTTTCCTTATTTATATCTGTTATAACGGCAGGATTGACGATTGTGAGACCTTTATAGAAGTTGTGAATTTTGACCTCTGAAGAGTTATCTTTTACAACTTGCAAAAGAGTTAAAATAGCCATTTTATCCTTTGCGTTCTCATCATCCCTCGATGCATTGGAATCAAAAAGAGACATAAGGTTTAACTCTGTTACGTCATCAAAAGAGAGGATGTAGTGCCCCTCTTTTTCGGGTATATCCCTTAGTTTGAGTATAAGATGTCTCTTCTCACCTTTGTGATTTTGCATCTTTGTGTGGTAGAGTTTTCCTTGATTTTGAATCGCCGTTTTTATCCATGAGGATGAGGGTGTGGTATGTAAAAACTCTTTATGTTCAAGTAGAAGTTTGTTGATATCGCCATATTTTTCGTTAAATTCATCCATGTTTTCAATCCCGAAAAACTCGTTAAAACGCTGGTTTACAAGAACAAATCTGTTTTTATGCATCATAATTACAATATTGTTTTGGTAGTTGAAAATATTTTGAAGTTGTGTTAAAAAAATGCGGCTGTTCTCTTCCTTGTGTATATGGAGCACCGCATCGTGAAGAGTAGCTATAAGCTCCGGCGCTTTGGCAGGTTTATGCAAATAAGAAAAAACACCTAAATTGATAGCTGTATAGAGATGATTTTTTTCCTCAAATGCCGAGAGAATTATGATTTTACAATCAGATTCTGCCTCTTTAATCTTTTTTATCATCTCAAAGCCGCTCATACCTGGCATATTTATGTCCGTAATAACGATTTTTGGTCTGTTTTTTAAAAATTCTCTATAGCCCTCTTCTCCATCATTTGCGATATATACATGCTTAAAGACTCGCAAGAGAAGAGTTTCTACATTTTTAGATAAACCCAAGTTGTCCTCAACATATAAAATCCCGATATTATCCGATAATGTTTTTATCGTCTCTATCATCTCTTTCATATTTGATACTCCTTGCTTTGTAGAAAAATAAATCTCCGTAAGATAAAATCACTTATTTTGGCTCATTATTGAGACGATAAGCGGAATAATGTTTTGGCTTTTTGTTTTATCTATAAATCCGTCTGCGCCTAAAACTTCAGCCTCTCTTTTGTTATTTTGTCCAGTCATAGAGCTATTTACGATAATAGGAATCTGTTTAGTTTTTGTGTTGCTCTTTAGCAGCTTAACCACGGTAAATCCAGACATCTCAGGCATCTCTATGTCTGTAATAATTGCAGGGATTTGCGATACGTTCTCACCAAGCGTATTTATGTAGTCAACAAGCAGTTTTCCGTTGTCAAATATTTTTATGGAAAGGTTTGCGTTTTCAAAGATTTGTTTTAGATGTTTTTGCGCCGTTTTAGAGTCTTCGGCTACCAAAACCGTTCCATTTTTTAGTTTTACAGGTAGTGCCAAATCTTTTAAGTTCGCTGGCGACTCAAGCACGTCAACCATTGCATGAGGGATAACGTCTGCTAAAAGTTTTTCATAGTCCAAAACTAGACATAGACTCCCGTCTTCAAGTCTTGTATCGTTTATAACAACATTGTCTTCGCCGATTCTATAGCTGTCGGGCGCATGCATCTCGTTCCAATTCTTTTTAATAACTCTAAATGCAGACATGATTCTAAGCCCGATAATAACTCCATTAAAGTCACAAACCAAAATATTTGACTTTTTGACTTCATCTTTAGTTAGGGTTATTCCTAGCCATAGGGGCAGGTTTAGTATGGGAATTTGCAGTCCGCGAAGAACGATTGTGCCCTCTAGCATTGGATGAGAAGAAGGTATCTGAGTAATAAAATGATTTTTAGACTCTACTACTTCTCGTGTTTTAAATACGTTAATGGCATAAAATGCCGAATCGGACTTGTCGCTTACCCTAAAGACTAAAAGCTGTAACTCATTATTTTTTGCAAGATTTGTAGCAGCATCAACTTTATCTAAAACAGACATCTATACCCCTTAACTTGTAGTAAGCAGATAGTACCAAAAATATGATGAAATATGCTTGAATGTTAATAATGAAATGGTAAAATAGCCGCAATTATTTAAGGGAAACCTTACAAAAGGCACTGTTTATGAAACTTTTTACCCTCGCCCTATTTATGCTTGCCTCTTTGCATGCAAAGGTGTATTACTCTAAGGTTGAGCCCTACGAGACAAGGGATATCTCTTCAAATGTCTCAGGATTAGTTGTTTTAGCCGATGAAAATTTAGTGGGGAAAAAACTCTCAAGCGAGCCATATATAAAAATAGATTCTGAGATTGACCAAAAAGATTTGAAATTGGTACGAGAGAAGTTGATGTATATAAAAAGCATCATTGAGATTAATGAGGCAGTTTTGGTAAATTTGGATGAATCACTTGCTAAAAAAAGGGAAAATTACAAAAAAATAGAGCCGCTTAAGTTTAAATCATCAGTAGAAAAAGATAGAGAGTTTTATGACTTGATAATAAGTGAAAATCTCTATTTAAATACAAGAAAAGAGATTCAAAACCTCAAGGTTCAAATGGCGGATTTGAGGCTAAGAGAGGCGCAACTTCAAAGAAGCATTGAGGATAAAAACCTAGTTGCAAAAGACTTTATTCTTTATGAGATGCTTGTTAAGCCGGGGCAGGTTGTAGGAGTTGCGACTCCTTTGGCAAAAGTGGCTGACGTTTCAAAAGCGATATTGACTCTATACCTTGATGAGCCGGATGTGATTGATGCGCATAAAAAAATTCTCTATATTGATGGCGAAAAAACAGCATATAAAATATCAAGAGGACTTAATATTGCAGATGGCAAAAACATCTCAAAATATATGGCTCAAATTGTTATAAAATCGCCCAAATTGTTCTCTAAGTTGGTCAAAGTAGAGCTTAAAGATGAGTAGTGTAACTGCGTGTCCTCTCGACTGCTACGACGCATGTGAGATAGTATATGAAGATGGCAGGCTAAAGGGTTTAAAAAGCGGGCATACGCAAGGTTTTTTATGTCCGCACATGAACCATTACGAGAAGCATGAGACCATTCAAAAACCAAGATATAAGGGCAAAGAGATAACTCTTGATGAGGCTCTTTTAATTTTAAAAGAGATGATTGGCTCTTGTGAAAAAAGCGAAGTACTTCACTACCGCGGAAGCGGAAATTTCGCCTTGATGCAAGAGGTAACTGACCATTTCTTTGCTTCTTACGGCGCTACCTTAACCGAGGGAACATTGTGCGATGGAGCCGGTGAAGAGGGGATTATAGAGGGCAGAGGAAGCAACAAAAATATGCCTCTGCATGAGGTGGCAAAATCCGAGGTAGTCATCTTTTGGGGCAGAAATCCTCATACGACCTCAAGCCATCTTCTGCCGCTTATAAAAGATAAAACCATTATCGTTATAGACCCCATAAAGACAAAAATGGCAAAGGCGGCTGATTTGCACATTCAGCTAAAGCCGCATACTGATCTCTTTTTGGCAATGCTTCTTAGCCGTTTTTTACATATTGAAAACGGGTGCGACGAGGAGTTTTTGGAGGAGTTCGCAAGTGAGTATGAAGATTACTACGAGTTGACACAAAACATAAGAATAAAAGCTGTCTTGGATGCGATGGGTGTTTCTCTAGGTCAGCTTGGAGATTTGCTCTTGTTTGTAAAAGATAAAAAAGTTGCGATAGTTTGCGGTGTCGGCATACAAAAGTACAGCGATGGTGCTGACATCATGAGAGCAATTGACGCATTTGCGGCAATGCTTGGACTGTTTGGCAAAGAGGGGTGCGGAGTTAGTTATTTGGGCTCTTCAAGAGATGGCATTGTATCACCGTTTAACAAAAAAAGTAAAAAAGTATCAAAAGTAAATACCGAATTTAGCGACTTTAAAACTGTATTTATTCAAGGTGCAAATCCTCTTGCACAAATGCCAAACTCTGCTAGAGTAAGAGAGTCAATCAGTAAGGTTGAGAATGTGGTATATTTTGGCTTATATGAGAATGAGACGAGTGAGATTGCAGATTTGATAATTCCGGCAAAGAGCTTTTTGCACAAAGATGACGTAAGAACTTCATACTCTCACAATGTGATGTCTTTTATGCCCAAAGTCGCCCATAGTGAGGCTGGAATCAGCGAATATGATTTGTGTGCATACCTTTGCAAAGAGTTTGGAATCGAGTTAGAGAGTGAAGAGTTTTACATCAAACATTTTAAAAATTTTGCGGTGCAGAAGATTGACGGCTCTTGGTATGTTGAAAACAGAGAAGAAGTGCCCTATAAAGATGGTTTTGACACGAAGAACAAAGAGTTCGCATTTTTAGATGAGCTAGACTCTAAGGTTGATGAGAGTGATGGTTTTTATCTCATTACATGTAAGAGCCCGACAAGCCTAAATTCGCAGTTTAACCGCCAAGAGAGCGTCTTTTTGCACAGCTCTTTAGGTTTTAGTGAGGGCGAAGTTGTAACAGTTAGTTCGGTTGATGGAAGCGTTGCGCTAAAGGTTAAGCATAATGACGATTTACGCAAAGATTGTGTTTTGATTTATAGCGGCACAAAAGGTGTGAATAATTTAACCACGCACAAGCACGCATTAAGCACAAAAAGTGCAATATTCCAAGAAAATAAGGTGGAGATTAGCAGATGAATAATAATATAGTTGATTTAGATAAAAAATATGTTTTACCGACTTATGCAAGAGCGGACGTTGAGTTTGTAAGCGGAGATAACGCACGTTTGGTTGATAGTAACGGCAAAAAATATGTTGATTTTGCTTCTGGAATTGCTGTTTGCAGCGTGGGACATGCGAATAAAAGAGTAAATGACGCAATTTGTAAACAGCTCTCAAATATAACTCATACTTCAAATCTTTATTATATAGCACCGCAGGCTCGCGTAGCACAAAAAATAGTGGATGCAAGCGGATACGATATGAAGTGTTTTTTTGGAAACAGCGGAGCTGAGGCAAATGAGGGCGCTATAAAGATAGCTAGAAAGTTTGGCGAAAAAGATGGCGAACTAAAAAGATATAAAGTTATAACACTACAACACTCTTTTCACGGCAGAACGATTACGACGGTAAAAGCAACTGGGCAGGAGAAGATGCATAACTACTTTGGTCCATATCCGGACGGTTTTGTTTATGCAGACAATATTAACCATGTAGAATCTCTTGTTGATGACCATACATGTGCCGTTATGATAGAGCTTGTTCAAGGCGAGGGCGGAGTTCAGCCGCTTGATAAAAAAGCTGTTCAAGAGCTGGCAAAATTTTTAAAGTCAAAAAATGTCCTACTGATAATTGATGAAGTGCAAACAGGAGTTTATAGAACAGGCAAGTTTCTTGCATCAAATTACTACGATATTGAACCTGATGTTGTAACGCTTGCAAAAGGTCTTGGCGGCGGAGTTCCGATAGGTGTTGTTATGACGACTTTAAAGGATGTTTTTGGTGCAGGAGACCACGGCTCTACGTTTGGCGGAAATTTTTTAAGCACAACTGCCGCATGTGAAGTTGTTGACATCTTAAATGAGATTTATGAGAGTGGCGAGCTTCAAAAGGGCATAGACTACTTTGATAACGAATTGGAGAAATTTTATAACGCCCACAAAGATATTTTCACTTCAAAAGTTGGCATAGGGATGATGTGCGGACTCAGAGTAAAAGATGCCGATACTCTTACAAAAATCATCAATAAGGCAAGAGAAGAGGGCGTAATAGTGCTTAAAGCAGGACGAGATACTCTGAGACTTCTGCCCGCGCTAACAATTACGAAAGAGGAAATGGATGAAGGCTTTATATCTCTTAATCGTGCTCTTAGCTCTCTCTAGCACGCTCCTTTTTTCTGATGAGAAGTTAGATAGTTATATATCGAAAAATAAAAAAGAGCAGTTCAGATATGACCAAGATAAAAATGAGGCAGAGAGCTCAAAGCTTCGTGATTCTTGGATTGCTCCTTTAAATCTGAATTACAGCTTCTCTAAAAGTAATCCTTTTGGAGATCAGCAGACCAATGAGAATGCTTCGATTAAAATGGACCAGCCGATTTTTCAAAGCGGGGGAATATATTTTGGAATTAAATTTGCCGAAGCCTCAAAAATTTATGCAGACTACTCCATAGATGTCGCAAAAAGAAAGCTGGTTAAAGATGCCATCTCTCTTTTGATGCAGATAAAACAGATAGATCTAAAGATAGCAAAGCAGAATCTTCTGATAAAAAACTCAGAAATAAGTCTTGCGCAGAAAAAAGAGGATTATCTAAGCGGACAGCTTGATTCGGGATTTTTAGACAGTGCGATAGTTGAGAGAAATATTTTAATACAGTCTCTTTATGATCTTGAGACAAACAAAGAGAGGCTTATTTCACGCTTTAACGCCATTAGCGATATGAACTACAAAGAGGCTTTGGTTCCGAACTTGAAACTTATCAGCGAGAGTCAGTTTTTGGAACAAAATATAGTCTTGGGTATGTCTGAGAGCGAGATAGTAAAAAATAGATACTTTAATGATGTAATATTGGCGAAGTATCTTCCGAAAGTAAATTTTACAGCAGGATATAATTGGGATAAAAGCGATACAGTTTACCAGTTCGGCTCAAATGAAAAAGATTATTACAACTTTGGTTTTAAGGTAAATCTTCCTATCGATATAAACAGCTTTAGAGATGTAGAGTCTTCAAAGATTGATTATCTAAAAGCAAAACTTGTCGTTGAAGATAGAAAAAGAGAGCTTAAGGCAATTTTTGAACAGGTTATGCAAAATATTGAGAATTTTGAGAAGAAAAAACAGTTAAGCGTTGAAAACAGAGACATTTATGAGAAACTGCTCGAAGATACAAAAGAGCTCTTTAGCGCCGGATACAAGGCTGAATTTGACGTTGAGCTTTTGCAAAATTCGGTTAATATTCAAAAGGGTGATGTGGAGATATATGAGATAGATAAACAGCTTGAACTTTTAACGCTCTATGAGATGTACAAAGATGAAATTTAGCGACTACATGTCGGAGTGGCTCTACGGTAATGAGGGCTACTACGCAACCTATAAAAACATAGGCAAAAGCGGTGATTTTTACACCTCTGTTAGTACAAGCAAGTTTTTCGGCGGCACAATCGCAAAGCACATTATCTCTCTTGTTGATGAGGGTTTTTTAGAAAAAGATGCGACTATATGCGAAATCGGTGCGCATCATGGCTATTTTTTGGCGGATGTCATAGAGTTCATACACACTCTTAGACCTGAGCTTCTGAAGAGTTTTAACTTTGTCATAATAGAGAGGTTTGAGTCACTTCAGGAGTTTCAAAAAAACTACTTTAATGAGAGTTTTGGAGATGTTGTAAAACTTACTCACTATAAATCTTTGAGCGAGTTAAAGTGCAAAAATGCTTTTTTTATAGCAAATGAGATATTTGACGCATTTCCATGTGAACTCTACTACAAAGGCAAAAGTGCCAGAGTTGAGGGTCATGAAGTTATTTTTGACGTGGATAACGCTTGGGTGGAGCAAAAGGCAAAAAAATACCACAAAGACAGAGGCGAGATAGCAGTCGGGTATGAGGAATTTGCCCTTGAGATGGCTCATTCTAGCGAGAAGTTTGAGTTTATGAGTTTTGATTATGGAGAGATGCAAGCTCGTCCTGATTTCTCACTTAGAGTTTATTCAAAACACGAAGTTATTCCGTTTTTCGATGAAAATATAAAAAGAGAAGAGCTTTTTGCAAAATCTGACATTACATACGATGTTACGTTTGAACATGTAAAAGATGCTTTTGTGGAGGCTGGAGTCGCGTTTGTAGAACTAAAAACTCAAATGGTAGCGCTTGTAAACATAGGAATCTTGGAGCTTTTGGAGATTTTAAAAGAAAAAGCGGGTGAAAAAATATATAAACAAGAGCTTGAAAAGGTAAAAATATTGATAATGCCAAACTTTTTGGGTGAGCGTTTTAAGATGATAAGGTTTAGAAAATGCTCAAATCCTGACATCTGAAATGTCAGGAGTCGTCTATAAATTATGAATTATTTTTATAAGCTCTTCAGGTCTGTTTGAAGCAGTGATAGCAGTCTCTTTTGTAATCACTTTTTTGCGAAGAAGAGTGATTAATTGGTCTGTTTGTGTGGTCATATTTGTTTCGTTCTGGTTTAACTGCATTTGAGAGTAGATTTGATGTACTTTGTCTTCTCTAATTAAGTTCTGAATAGCAGGATTTGCTATTAAAACCTCTTGAGTTGCAACAATGCCGCCACCGATTCTTGGCATAAGAGATTGCGAAATTACGGAAATAAGTGAAGAGGCAAGCTGTGCTCTTACTTGTGCCTGCTCACCAGCATCAAAAACGTCGATAATACGGTTGATTGTTGCAGGTGCAGAATTTGTATGCAGGGTTCCAAAAACTATGTGTCCGGTCTCAGCTGCGGTAAGAGCTGCAGAAATAGTCTCTTTATCCCTCATCTCACCAACAAGAATAACATCTGGATCTTGTCTTAGAGCGTATTTGAGAGCCGTAGCAAAAGAGTTTGTGTCTGCGCCGACCTCCCTTTGAGAAAAAAGAGATTTGATGTTTGTATGAACAAACTCAACTGGATCTTCTATGGTGATTATATGTTTGTTTACAGTGAGGTTGATTTCATGCAACATTGAAGCTAGGGTTGTTGATTTACCGCTACCGGTCGGACCGGTAACAAGAATAAGCCCTTTTTCTCTCTTTACAAGCTCTTTAAAGATTGGGTTGTTGTTGAATTTTTCAAGCGGCGGAATATCAATAGGAATCATACGAAACGCACATGCAATACCTGCAATAGTTCTGTAGTAGTTTGCACGAAAGCGTCCAACATTTTCGAGCTCAAACGAGAAGTCAAGCTCATTTTTTTCTTCAAAAATCTTCTTCTGTTTATCTTCGATTAGAGCGTAAGCCATCTCTTCTATATCTTTTGCATTTAAAATAGGAAGATTAAGCGGTTTTAGGGACTTGTCTATCCTGATTTGTGGCTCGCTACCGGGTACAAGATGCAAATCCGAAGATTCAAAGTGCAAAACACTCTTTAATAATTTTTTTATATCTATAGCTTTGCCTGTTTCTTGACTCATATTAATACCTCTTTGTACTTTAGATTCATTTGCTTCAATTATAACACTGTTTTTAGATTATGCGACAGTTACTCTATGATTTTTGGAACTATAAAGAAGTGGTCACCACTTTGAGGAGCATTTTTTAGGATGCTTTCGTTTATCTCGCTGTTGCAAAACGCAATATCTTCTCTTAAAAACGTAGCATCGTCGCTCATTGCAAATTTTTCGTTGACGCTATCTGTGTTTAACTCGCTTAGGTTGTCCACAAAGCTTACTATTTCGGAGAGTTGAGCTATAATCTCTTCTCTTTTATTTTCAGAAATTTTTAAAAATGATAATTTTTCCAATCTGCTCAGTAACTCGTCATCTACTTGCATATAACAATCCTATATAATAATTTTGTAAGATTGTAACAAAAAAAATCTATCTATTTGATGAAACTTTAACAAAATATGCGATATTATTTTGAACTTTTTAATTACTATATAGAAAACAAGGAATATTTTTGAGTTTAAAAGATAACATCAGCATGGTCAAAGAGGAGTTGAACTCCGAAGAGAAGTTTTTTGAAAAAGCGGTTATGACCGAAAAATTTATCAAAAAATATAAAAATATAATGATAGGCTCCGTGGTTGCGGTTGTCGTCTTGGTTGTTGCAAATATAGCATATAACGCAAATGAGAGCAGTAAAGTTGCCGCTGCAAACGCAGCTCTCTCAACGCTTCAAAAAGATGCAGGAAATAGCGCGGCACTAAGTGAGCTTAAAACGCTTAGTCCAAATCTACATGATGTTTGGGTTTTTTCGCAGGCTGTTGCCTCTAGAGATTTAGAGGCTATGAAGAGTCTTAAAAATTCCAAGGCTCTTATTGTAGGCGATTTGGTTGCGTATGAGCTCTCTAATAACGCTGCATCACTGGAAGACTACGCTTCAAAGCAGGACGCAATTTTTAGAGATTTGGCTTTAGTTCAGGCTGCTGTAATGCTTTTTAATGAAAATAAAATTGAAGAGGCTAAGAACAAACTCTCAAAAGTCTCAAAAGAGTCCTCATTAGCAAAGGTTGTAGAAGCCTTGATGCATTATGGAATAAAGTGAATATTTTGAGATTTTCATTCATAGTTTTTATTGCACTAACGGCACTTATTTTTGGCGGATGCGGCTCAAAAGAGGTTTTTAAGCCTCTGCATGTAGCAGATGACTGGACACATGCAGGAAGCAGTGATGTTGTAATTGAGAAGATTGCTCAAGATGCTGCGCTTGTTGATGATAGAAAAGTGTTGACAGAGGGAAAAGTTTTTGATGTGACTGTTTCAGAGGATAAAAGACTTTTGGGGCATAGTGCAGGATGGGTGATAAGCTCTGATATTGACGGGAATTTAACTCTCCAAAGTGTTTCTGATAGTAAAACAATTGAAAATTTTAGTTTAAAAAAGACTATTGCATCAGCTTCTGTTGAAGATGACATGTTGGCAGTTCTGTTTGCCGACAATGAGATGGCTCTATACTCGATAAAAGAGAAAAATCTTCTTCTAAAAGAGCAGGGAGATGCACCGATAGTTGTTAATTCAAAAATAGTAAAGCCTTTTTTTAGAGATGATTTGGTTCTGTTCTCAACACTTGATGGAAAAGTTGTTATTATTAACGCGAAAACAAAAAAGAAGCTAAGAACGATAATAGTCAGTAGCGAAAAGCATTTTAACAATATTATCTATTTTGATTTGGTTGACAATAAGATTATTGCAGCAACAAGTCACAAAATACTCTCTCTTGCACAGGAAGAGAAAAGATCTGCACATGACATAAGAGCTGTTATCTCTGATGGCAAAAATATATTTGTAGCGACAAAGCAGGGTGAGATAGTCTCTTTGACGCCAGAGCTCCAAGAGAATGCAAGAGTCAAGTTTCCGTTTGCACACTTTTTAGGAGTGATATTAAGCAAAGATAAGATTTATGCTTTGGAAAAAGAGGGTTACCTTATTGAGATTTCAAAAGATTTGCTAACACATACAGTATATGAAGCGGATATTGAAGATGGATATGTGTATATTGACGGAAAAATCTTTTTTGTTCATGACGAGTATATCTCGGTAGAGTAGTAATGTCAGGCGAGCTGGAAGCTTTTATAGAATACATAACTGTTATAAGAGCTCTTAGTAAAAAAAGCGTAAGCGCGTATAGAAGTGATTTGGAATCACTAGAAGCAATTCTTGGCAAGCCTCTTATAGAGCTGGATTCCGGTTCTTTGTTCTCAGTACTAAGTAAGTACGAAAATAAGAGAACGCTCAACAGAAAACTCTCCTCTGTAAATGCTTTTTTTGATTTTTGCTATAAAAATCAGTTTTCAGATGAAAAAACTAAACTAAAATTCTCAAAAATTCCCAAGCTGCTTCCAAAATTTTTATCATATCAAGAGATACAAAATGCTCTAAAACAGATAGACAGAAGTTCGCTAATCGGGCTTCGCGACTATGCGCTTATACTATTTTTATATGCTACGGGAACAAGAATAAGCGAATGTTTGGCACTTAGACGAGAAGATATTGATGGAGAGTGGCTCCATATCAGACATGCAAAGGGCGAAAAGGAGCGCATGGTTCCAATAGCTCCAATTGCCAGAAAAGCAATAGAGGACTATCTTGGCGAGATGACAAAAGAGAAAAATTTTGTTTGGTGCAATTATAAGGGAGATAAGCTAAGCCGAATATCGGCATATAAGATAACGCAGAAGCTTCTTGGAGTCTCTCCGCATGTGCTTCGTCACTCCTATGCCACGTCTCTTATAGCCGGTGGTGCGGATCTACGCGTTGTACAGGAACTTTTAGGGCATGCTTCGCTTCTGACCACTCAAATATATACACATATTCAAAAGCAGGATTTAAAAGAGACAGTCGAAGTGTGTCATCCCATGGCAAAAGAGGCGACATGAACAGAGTTAACAACCCAATTTTCTCAAGACCTTTTTTGGAGTCACTTTTTTTTGTTCAAAACAAGTGGCATCAGCATGGAGTTCTTCTTCACACGTTCAGAGTTCTCTATTATGTATTAAAAGCAGGTGAGTTTAGATTTTTTGCCGCAGCTCTACTGCACGACATTGGCAAGCCTTTTAGCGCATACAAAAAGGATGAAGAGGATATCGAGTATGGTGAATACAGTTTTACCGACCATGAAGAAAGAAGCTATGAGATAATAAAAAATTGGTCTTTTATAAGTGAGTACACAAAAGAGATAGTGCGCTATCACTACATTATACGTGATTTGGCAAAGAGTAAAAAAGAGGATTTATCTAGATATGAGGGCAAGAAAAAGATTTGGGAGACTATAAGTCCAGAGATAAAAGATGATTTGGCAAAATTTTTGTTATATGATGATTTAGGTAAAGGAAAGAGCAGACGAGCCTCCTAATGCAAATGTAACACTATATTGTGTAAAATAGCATAAAGATGTATATTTGTTCCATTGCAAGTGTTTTTTTCTCTACATGTTAAAATTTAAAATAGATAAATTACATTTTATTACTTATTATTCAAATAAATATATTAAAAAGTTTGGTTTATCAAACAAAAAAGGTTTTCTAAAATGTTTAAAAAAATTTTACCGCTATTGATTGTTTTGTTATTTACGGTAGTAGTTATTGCACTCTTTTTATCCGTAGCGCACACAAAAAAAATGGTTGTGGTCAAAGACGGAAATACAAAACAGCTGCCAATTGAGATGGAAGTAGGCGTTTATCAAGACAGCGACTGCGGAATGGTTATTGATGATTTAAGTGATGCCTCACAAGTCATCATAAATAGTGGAAAAAGTTGGTTTTTTCACGACCATGGGGGATTTGTAAAGTGGATTGAAGACAAAGAGTTTAGAGATAGTGCCAAAATCTGGGTTATGAGCAGAGATACAAAAAAGTGGATAGATGCAAGAGAGGCTTTTTATTCGCTGGTTGATGATACGCCGATGGGGTATGGATTTGGCGCATATGAAAAAAAGAGTGATGGGCATGTCGATTTTGAGACGATGAGACTAAAAATGCTAAGAGGAGAGACTCTGCGTAATCCTCTGATACGAAAACAGCTTTTAGGAAAATAGTAACAAATATGGAAAGCGTAAATATTATAACCATTATTACCATTGCGTTTCTTGGCTCGTTCGGTCACTGTATTGGGATGTGCGGCGGTATAGTGTTGGCATACTCAACCATCAAGATTGAACCTAAAAGTTCTAAAGTTTCACAAAGCATGGCGCATCTTCTCTACTCGTTTGGCAGAGTTTTTACCTACTCGATTTTAGGAGCGATATTTGGAGCACTGGGTGGAGTTGTCACTTTTAGCAACACGGCAAACGGTGTGCTGCTTGTTGTTGCCGGAGTTGCAATGGTCTTGGCAGGTTTATCGCTTATGGGAAAGATAAAATTTTTAACCCTGATAGAACACTCGTTTTCATCTTCTCCTGCGTATAAAAATCTTTTTAAAAAAGTGCTAAACTCAAAATCAAATTTCAGTTTTTTTGCTCTTGGGATGTTAAACGGTCTTTTGCCATGCGGATTTGTTTACTTTTTTGCCATAACTGCCGCAAGCACCGCAAGTCCGGTCTATGGCGCTTTGGTTATGGCACTATTTGGGCTTAGCACTATCCCTGCGATGTTTGGGCTTGGTTTTTTGGCATCACTCTCAAGTGCGACAAGTTTTAGAAATATGATGATGAGCCTCTCCTCATTTGCGGTTGTTCTCTATGGTACATATACTATTTATAACGGTTACGACTACATAGTTAGAGCTGAAAAAACATTAACAGAGTGCCATACTAAATAAATTTTATCTTTTACCTGCTATAATAAGTCCTAAAAAAAGGTATCAACTTTGAAAAGTTCAATTATTGATAACATAAAGTCGCTTCCGCCGCTCTCAACGACTATTGCAAAGATAAACAAGATTTATGCGGATGAAAATTCGACTGTAAAAGAGATGGCAAGCGCTATCGAGAATGATCCGATGATTATTGCAAATATTCTAAAAATTGCTAACTCTCCCCTTTATGGATTTGGACGTGAGATAAAAAATGCTGCTCAGGCCGTAGGTCTTTTTGGAATGAGCATGACCCGCTCTATAGCGATAGGAAACTCAATAAAAAACCTCTTAAATGTTGATATGCAACCCTACAGAGTTACGTCGGATGAATTTGCCCATATTTCATCGCTTCAAGCCGCACTGATGCTTAAATGGTACAAAAAAGTTGATAGACAAAAGGCTGAAAAGCTCTATTTGGCTGCATTTTTGCAAGAGACGGGAAAGATACTTATAGCCAGTGAAGTAATTCAAAATGATGAAGCGATAAGTTTTGCCAGCGAGGTAGAGACATCAAATAATCTTGCGATGGTTGAAAAGGCCTATTCAAACGCTACTTGTGGCGAAGTTACCGCTTTGGTGTTTAAACACTGGGGGTTTGATGATGAATTTATCGAGATGATAAAATATTCGGACAATCCAGCTGCTGCGCCGAGCGAAATAAAAGAGTACTCTACGGCTCTAAATATCGTAAAAACTATAATACCAATAAATAAACCTCTCTCAGAGATGTCTATAAATTTCGGACTAAAAAGAGCAGAAGATGCCGGCTATAACGTTGAGCTTTTGCAAAGCGCTATTAACGATATGTTAGAGTCAATCTAAGAATGAGCAAAACCGTCACAGTTATAGACACTTTTGGCTTCTTCTTTCGCAGTTTTTACGCTCTTCCACAGCATCTCAAAAACAGTGAAGGCTTTCCTACGGGATTGCTGACCGGTTTTATAAACTTTATCTCTACTCTTCAAAAACAGCATGATAGCGACTATATAGTTTTTGCCATTGACACTAAGGGAAACAGCTTTAGAAACGATATAGATCCAAACTATAAAGCCCACAGAACAGCTCCGCCTGACGAACTTATTATGCAGCTTCCGATAGCCATAGAGTGGATTGACAAGATGGGGTATAAAACATTGGGTCATGTCGGATTTGAGGCTGATGATATAATAGCTACCGTTGTACGCTTTGCAAAGAAAAACGGTTACAACGTTAGAGTTGTTTCTCATGACAAAGACCTTTTTCAGCTTATAGATGACGGCAAAGTTGTCTTAGTCGATGTCATTAAAAAGCAGATTATGGATGAAGATGGTTGCTTTAAGAAGTATGGCATTGCCCCAAAACAGTTTATAGATTATCAGGCTATTTTAGGCGATTCTGCGGACAACATTCCCGGTGTTAAAGGTATCGGCAAAGTTGGGGCAGAGAAGCTTTTGGTAGAGTACGTAAGCTTGGATAACATTTATGCAAATATAGACAGTGTTAAGCCCGCAGGAATTCAAAAAAAACTCATTGAGTCAAAAGATGCGGCCTACATGTCAAAAAAGCTCGTGACATTAAGAGATGATGTTTTTGATAGTTTTGATTTTGAAGATTATAAGATGGATGTAGAGCACCCTTTTTTGAATATCTATGACGAGCTTGTGAAGTACGAACAAAACGCTGTTTTAAGAACTCTGCATGCTAAAAATATGGTAAGCCATGAGGTGCGTCAAGAAGCGGTTAAGAAAGTTGAGAATGAGATACAAAGCAATAAAAAACTTAGTTTTAAAACGGTGCTTTTAACAGACGCAAAAGAGCTAAACACTATTTTAAACTCTCTTAATGCCGATACGATAGTGGCTTTTGACACGGAGACGACGGGATTAGATTACTACAACGACTCACTTGTAGGTTTCAGCTTTTGTTTTAACAGCGAGGAGGCATATTATGTTCCCATTGCACACTTTTACCTTGGTGTTACAGAGCAGATAAGCCACATTGATGCAGTAAAAGCCATAAAAAAGATATTTGCTTCTCGTGTTGTAGGTCATAACATAAAGTTTGATTTGCATTTTGTTGCTAGATTTTTAAATGATGAGAAGCTGGATATTTTTGGCGACTCGATGATTCTTGCATGGCTTATAAACCCTGAGAGTGCCATCTCTCTTGATACTTTGGCGGATAAATATCTAAATCACACAATGGTGGCTTTTAAAGATACTGTAAAAAAAGGTGAGAGTTTTGCATCCGTAGAGCTTGAAGACGCATGCAGATATGCCGCAGAGGATGCCTATATCACGCTTAGACTCTACTATCTTTTTTTAGAGAAGCTCTCTCTTCAAAACGCCGCGCATCTCATAAAAGAGGCGCATGATGTGGAGTTTCCTTTTATAAAAACACTTCTTAAAATGGAGCAAGAGGGCATAGAGATAAACGGCTCTTTTTTAGAGAAGTTTCTTGTTGAAGTAAAAGACACTCTAAGCGATTTGACCAAGAAGATTTACGACCTTGCAGGGTGCGAGTTTAACATAAACTCTACACAGCAGCTCGGCGTTGTGCTTTTTGAAAATCTTGGGCTCTCAAGCGGCAAAAAAACAAAAACCGGACACTCGACAAATGAGCAGGTTTTAAGCTCGCTAAAGGATGCTCATGAGATTATTCCGTACCTTTTGGAGTATAGAGAGGTTTATAAGCTCTATTCAACCTATATTGAACCGCTTTTAAAGCTCAGCCGTGAAGATAAAGAGAGCCGCATCCATACTTCGTTTGTGCAGACAGGTACTGCAACTGGAAGATTAAGCTCTAAAAATCCAAATCTTCAAAACATACCTACAAGAACAAAACTTGGAACAAGAATAAGAGAGGCGTTTGTAGCGCCAAAGGGTAAAAAGCTCATAGGCATAGACTATTCTCAGATTGAGCTTAGACTGCTTGCGCACTTTACCAAGGACAAAGTTTTGGTAGATGCGTTTAAGGGCGATAAAGATATCCACCGCCAAACTGCCGTAGCTCTTTTTGGCGAAGATGAGGCGGATGCAAAAAGAAATATCGCAAAAACGGTAAATTTTGGACTACTTTATGGCATGGGGCAGAAAAAACTCTCAGAGACTTTAGGTATTACTACAAAAGAGGCAAAAGATATAATCGATAAATATTTCAACAGCTTTCCGACTGTCAGAGCATATTTTCGCTCAATAGTCGATGACTCAAAAGAGTTTGGATATGTTGAGACGCTGCTTGGGCGCAGAAGATATTTTGACTATGCAAATGCCGCTCCTATGTTTAGAGCTGCTTATGAGAGAGAGTCTGTAAACAGCGTGTTTCAAGGAAGTGCATCCGACCTTATAAAACTGAGCATGAATAAAATCCATAGAGCGATTGAGGATGAGGGGCTAAATGCCAAAATGCTTCTTCAGATACACGATGAACTTATCTTTGAGGCCAACGAGGATGAGGCTGAAGCTCTAGGCAATAGATTTAAAGAGATTATGCAAAACATTATGGAGCTAAATATCCCTCTAAAAGCGAGTATGAATATCGGAGATAACTGGAGCGAGTTAAAGTAGTGCTACATGTTAAAACAGTATAAAGATGCCATCGAAAAAGCAATATTATCTCCAAAACTGACGTCAACGGAATAATAACTTTTGTAAACGATGAGTTTTGCAATATCAGCGGCTATACAAAAAGCGAGCTTATCGGGCAAAACCACAATATTGTCAGGCATCCAGCCGTGCCAAAGGAGAAGTTCAACCTTCTTTGGGATACCCTCAAAAATAAGAATATATATAAAGATACCGTCAAAAACAGGGCTAAAGACGGCTCTACCTTCTATGTAAACAGCACCATAATTCCAATTCTTGATGAAAATGAGAACATAGTAGAGTATATCGCTATCAGATACGACGTGACAAAAGAGGTCATGTTAAGAGAAGAGCTTATTAAAAAAGAAG
>Ga0172380_10000961_pt1 | contig 51800 bp, 36 predicted proteins | sample Leawe162metaG_FD_119747 | JGI IMG/M metagenome (GOLD analysis project Ga0172380, IMG submission 119747) | Leachate microbial communities from a municipal landfill in Southern Ontario, Canada - Leachate well 162 metaG | ecosystem: Engineered > Solid waste > Landfill > Unclassified | place... | reverse complement strand
TGCCACCATCAGGGATTCTGTCCTGTTACCAGCTTAAGTGCCTAAAATACTTGAAGTACTTAAAGTGCCTAAAGTTAAAGGAGTTATCTGATCAGAAAGTACCGCAACTTCAAGTACTTTAGGCATTTTAAGTACTTTAGGCACTCTTCTCGAAACGCAATTCTGGTATCAAAGTAAAATTTGCCGAGATCAGGTTGTCTGAAGTTAATGGCATTGATTTGCAACCCCAAACCGTATATGCTAATGCTTTTTTGCGCATTGCGGCTGCCACCTGCCGCGGCAAAGGTATTTTTTGCTGATTATAACGAATTTGCGACAAGCATGAAACCAAGGACAAACTATGGCAACCCAAAAGATCATCTACACCGAGGTTGATGAGGCACCGGCCCTGGCAACCTACTCTCTGCTGCCCATTCTCCAGGCATACACCAGGGACTCCGGCATCAGCTTTGAAAAAAAGGACATCTCGCTGTCCGGGCGCATCATCACTAATTTCCCCGACAAACTGAACGAGGCGCAAAAAATCCCGGATTACCTCGCGGAACTGGGCAAACTCACCAAGCTGCCGGAGACCAATATCATCAAACTGCCCAACATCAGCGCCTCCATCCCGCAGCTGAAAGCGGCGATCAAGGAGCTGCAGGAAAAGGGCTATGATATCCCGGACTTTCCCGAGGCCCCGAAAAACGCCGAAGAGAAAGAGCTGCAGGCCCGCTTTGCCAGGGTGCTCGGCAGCGCCGTCAACCCGGTGCTGCGGGAAGGAAACTCCGACCGCCGGGCCGCGGCATCGGTGAAACGGTTTGGCCGGCAGAACCCGCACCGCCTGATGAAGGCCTGGCCCCAGGATTCAAAATCCCGCATCGCCCACATGACCGGCGGGGATTTCTACGGCAGCGAGAAATCCCTCACCGTGCAGAGCGCCTGCACTGTCCGCATCGAATTTGCAGGTGAAGATGGGCAGTCCGTGGTGCTCAAGGAAAAACTCCCTTTACTGGCGGGCGAGATCATTGACACTGCCGTCATGAGCGCAGGGGCCCTGCGGCAGTTCTATGCCGGGCAGATCAAGGCGGCCAAGGACGAAGGCCTCCTGCTGTCGCTCCATCTGAAAGCCACCATGATGAAGGTGTCGGATCCCGTCATGTTCGGCCACTGCGTTTCCGTCTTTTACCAGGATGTCTTTGCCAAACACGGGGCGGTGCTGGCGGATCTCGGGGTCAACGCCAACAACGGCCTGGGCGACCTCTATGCCAAGATCCAGCAGCTTCCGGCGGAAAAAAGAGCGGAAATCGAGGCGGACATTGCCGCGGTCTACCAGAGCAGCTGCCGCCTTGCCATGGTGGATTCCAGCAAGGGCATCACCAACCTCCATGTGCCAAACAGCATCATTGTCGATGCCTCCATGCCGGTCTTTATCCGGGACGGCGGCCGCATGTGGGGGGCGGACGACAAGCTGCACGACACCATCGCCATGGTGCCGGACCGCTGCTATGCCACCATCTATCAGCGGGTGGTGGAAGACTGCAAAAAGCATGGGGCCTATGATCCCGCCACCATGGGCAGTGTCGCCAACGTCGGCCTGATGGCCCAGAAAGCCGAGGAATACGGCTCCCACGACAAGACCTTTATTGCCCAGGCTAGCGGCACGATCCGCGTGGTTGATGCCGCCTCAGGTGCCGTCCTGCTTGCCCAGCGGGTGGAAAAAGGGGACATCTTCCGGGGCTGCCAGACCAAGGACGCCCCGGTGCAGGACTGGGTCAAACTTGCCGTGAGGCGGGCCAGGGCCAGCAATACCCCGGCCATTTTCTGGCTGGATGCCAGCCGGGCCCATGACGCAGAGATCATCGCCAAGGTGAACCGCTACCTGCCGGAGCACGACACCAGCGGGCTTGATATCCGCATCATGCAGCCCGATGAGGCGATGCGTTTTTCGCTCACCCGCATCCGCCGGGGCGAGGACACCATTTCCGTTACCGGCAATGTCCTGCGTGACTATCTCACCGACCTCTTCCCCATCCTGGAACTGGGCACCAGCGCCAAGATGCTGTCCATCGTGCCGCTGATGAACGGCGGCGGCATGTTCGAGACCGGCGCCGGCGGCTCGGCCCCCAAGCATGTTGAGCAGTTTTTAAAGGAAGGCCATCTGCGCTGGGACTCCCTGGGCGAGTTCTGTGCCCTGGTGCCATCGTTTGAGCATGTGTACAGCACAAGCAAAAACGACAAGGCAGCGCTCCTTGCCGAGACCCTGGATCAGGCCATCGGCAAATTCCTGGAAAACGAGAAGTCGCCCTCCCGCAAGGTGGGACAGCTCGACACCCGGGGCAGCCATTTTTATCTGGCCCTCTACTGGGCCCAGAGCCTGGCGGCCCAGGAAAAAGATAAGGAAGTGCAGCAACGTTTCGCCAAAGCGGCCAGGGAGCTTGCCGGCCATGAGGCAAAGATCATTGAGGAAATGAATGCCGCCCAGGGCCGCCCCGCGGATATCGGCGGCTATTACCGGCCGGATGCGGAAAAGACCACTCGCGCCATGCGTCCCAGCGCCACGTTTAATAAGATTATCGACACGCTCTGAAAATCAATGCGGGCCTGCTCGTTTTCTCGCTTCACCGAGGAAAACGAGCAGGTAATCCCGATGACGTGCAGCTTCCGGAACCCCGGCACAGTTTGTTCCGGTCAAAAAGGAGGCACCCTTTTCAGCACATTGCCGGTACTGTATAGCGGACTGTCTGCCGTTGTTGGAGACTTTTGCTGCGTTATTCCCGGCCTGGAGCTTTTTTCACCTGATGTCCGGCATAATCCATTTTTCCGTATTTGAACTTGCGAACCGGGGTTTGACCGCAGCTTTTTTTTTTAAATTAAATACCATGCCCCCGGAACTTCACCGGAACCAAAAGACTATTTCAGTAGATTGAGCGTCCATAATTGACGGCCGACCTCAATTCCCGCAACTTGAAAGTCCTCCCTTACCTGATTATGTAAAACTTAACTATTTGATGTTATAGCCTGAAACTCTCCATTTACCATCCTTATCCAACGTCGGAGTAATTGTTTCGATGGCATTTTTTTTATTCTCGAAAGACGTTTTATACTGGATCACTACATACTCCCCATCCGGTGCCCCGGGGGATGATGTCGCAAATTGCTTGGATACGAGTTCTCGAGAAAGTGCTTCTCCTAATGGCCCTCTGGCACTTTCAAGAGTTTGTTGCCATTTGTCCTTACTTATAGATGATTTAAAATATTCGGCAGCCTCATCCCAGCTTTCTCCATATTTTCCGAGGTCTACCTGCTCCAACCATCTTTGGGCTGAGTCTATGGCTGCTTTTTCGGCAACGGGATTGCCTTTTGGTGTGCATGCAACAACGCTCAAAAGTCCAATAGCCAATAACGCGATAAAATAATTCTTCATTTTTTCCTCCTATTTTTGCAATAGATTCCATACCAACGTTAGGATAAAAAAGCCCAACCCACCCTCGGCTATTTGTTTCCGGCAGCAATGATCATTGCGTTGCGCCGAAAAATGCGAGTGCTCGCTGGTCTCTTTCTAACCCATAGTTAGCGTTTATTATCAGGTAATATCAGCCTATCATTTAAATTACCTGATGTATAGAGGAGACGGTATTTTTTGTATTGAATATAATGTTGCCTCGATGCGTTTACTTATTCCGGTAAAATTCCCCATTGATCAATTTTATCTCTCCAGGATTTGGAAAAAATTCGATTTTTCCGCTCTACAACTATTTGAATTGTGAGGGATTGTGGCGGGGGTTCCATCTGACTTTGTCGATGTAGAAAGGCGAGTAAGTTCCTTCTGTCAAGCTATTAGCGCAAGCAATTCCGCGGTTTTCCGCGCCAGCAGCTCACGGTCCCCCCTGGTTTCCACATTGAGCCGCAGCAGGGGTTCGGTGTTGGATTTGCGGACGTTGAAGCGATATTTGCCGCAGCTCATGCTCAGCCCATCGGTATAATCCCGGTCCGGGCATTCCTGGCTGAAGCCCTTTTCTATCCTGGCAATCACCGCGTCCGGGTCGGTGACCCGGCGGTTGATCTCCCCGCTCACCGGAAAGGCGGCCTGCCGGTCGGCGATGAGTTCGGAGAGCCGCCGGCCGGTTCTGCTCAGCAGCTCGGCCACCAGCAGCCAGGGAATCATGCCGGAGTCGCAGTAGGCAAAATCGCGGAAATAATGATGGGCGCTCATCTCGCCGCCGTAGAGGGCATCTTCCGCCCGCATCCGCTCCTTGATGAAGGCGTGGCCGGTCTTGCTCATCACCGCCTCCCCGCCCGCCTCGGCCACCAGTTCCCGGGTATTCCAGACCAGGCGGGGATCATGGATAATTTTCGCGCCGGGGGTCTTGGCCAGCATGGCCTGGGCCAGCAGGCCGACAATGTAATAGCCCTCGATAAAGGCGCCCTGTTCATCAAAGAAGAAACAGCGGTCAAAATCCCCGTCCCAGGCCAGGCCCAGGTCCGCCCCCTGCTCCAGCACGGCCCGGCTGGTGATCGCCCGGTTTTCCGGCAGCAGCGGGTTGGGCACGCCGTTCGGAAACGTGCCGTCCGGATCGTGGAAAAGCTTGATAAAGGCAAAGGGCAGCGCACTTTCCAGCAGATCAATGACCGGCCCGGCGCAGCCGTTGCCTGCGTTGACCACAATTTTGAGCGGTTTTAGGGCCGCAGGGTCCACATAGGTGAGCAGATGGTCGATATAGGCCCGCTGGTTATTGATTTGCCCCATCCGCCCGCGCCCTGCTGCGGTGGTGGCCTTGAATCCGGCGGCGGCAAGCCGTTCAATATCCCGCAGGCCGGTATCGCCGCTCACCGGCACCGCCCCTTTCCGCACCAGCTTCATGCCGTTGTAATCCGCCGGATTGTGGCTGGCGGTAACGATAATGCCGCCATCCACCTCCAGGTTGAAGGCGGCGAAATAGATCTCCTCGGTACCGCACAGTCCCAGATCAACCACATCCACGCCTGCGGCAAGAAAGCCTTCAGCCAGGGCCCCGGCCAAAGCAGGCCCGGAGAGGCGGATATCATGGCCGATGGCCATCCGCCGCGGCTTGAAACAAACGGCATAGGCCTGGCCGATGCGAAAGGCAAGCTCTGCATCCAGCTCGTCCGGCACCCGGCCGCGGATATCATAGGCCTTGAAACAGGCAAGATACTCTGTCATGTGGTTACTCCTGTAAAAAAAGATCGGGAAATAAGGAAAAAATTGACACAAGAATGTTAATTGACCATTATCAGGGCCGGCTTGTCAATTTGAAAGACGCAAGAACAGTAACTTCTCAGGTGTTTAGTTTATAGGTGTTTCGTCTGTCAGCAAAATCCCGCTTATTTCGCACCCCGCCAAACACCTGACAGACTACAGTCTAATAACCTGAACAACCTGCGGTCCTCAAACTAAGGAAAGGCAATGAATCCAGAAATTTTACCGGCCGACATTTCCCGCCGGCTAGCGGCACTCTACAGCGAGATGGAAACGGCCTATGATGCCCTGGCGCAGGGCCTGCATTTTTCCTGCGCCGGCTGCCCGGACAACTGCTGTGACAGCTATTTCCAGCATCACACTTACAGCGAATGGGCCTATCTGTGGGAGGGCCTGCAGCAGCTTACGGAGGAGAGAAGAGAGAGGTTTATGGCCAGGGCCGGGGAGTATGTCCGACAGAGCCAAATCATGCTGGCCAGGGAGGAACGGCCGAATCTCATGTGCCCCATCAATGAGGATGGCCTCTGCGCCCTGTATCCCCACCGCATGATGATCTGCCGTCTGCACGGCGTCCCCTCCGCCATGATCAGGCCGGATGGCAAACGGCTGGAATTTCCCGGCTGCTTCCGCTGCCAGGAAATCGTGGCCGGACAAGAGCACATACCCCATCTTGACCGGACGAAAATGTATCAGAAGCTGGTCGAAATCGAAATGGATTGGCTGGGGCCCAAACGGCGCATCCTGCCGAAAGTCAGAATGACCCTGGCCGAGATGATGGTCAAAGGCCCGCCCGTATTCAATTTCTGCTGATTGACCTCAGAAAAGCGAGGTCAGCACATCGCATTCCTGGCAGATCTTCAGCTTTTCCCGGCAGCCTTTTTCACTGGTGCACTCACACAAGGTGCCGCAGATGAACCAGCAAAGATGGCCGGCCTGGAATTCCCAGGCCGGGCATTGCTCCTTGCGGTCACAGTTCTTTCTCTCCCAGCACGGCTTGCGATTCTTATCCTGCCGCCGCTGACTGGACAGCAGAAAGAATATCTGCCGCTGGATATGGGAAGGGATGGTCCGCCAGCCCTGCTCATAACTGTGGATGGCCTTCAGTGAGACGCCGAGGAGAGTGGACAGCTCCTTCTGGGTTTTCGCCAGCTGCTTGCGCGCTTTAGCAAATTCAAGTTTATCCATGACGTACCAGTATTTTTTTTGCTTTGCCGATCTTAACAAACGTAGCCATTGCTACACCGTAGCACAGAGGTCGAGCATATTCTTAGCACATTTTGGGTAAAATTACTCAAAAAATATAAAAAAAGCGGCTACAACCTTTTGTCATAGCCGCCGGGGGTGAAATAAATTCAGCCTGAAAATTTTCAGCTGCGAATCATCTCCGCCAGCTGGAAAGCGAGTTCCAGGCTCTGTTCGGCATTCAGGCGGGGATCGCAGTTGGTCAGATAGTTCTGCTGCAGATGCTGGTCAAGAATATTTCTCCCGCCGCCGGTGCATTCGGTGACATTATCACCGGTGAGTTCGAAATGCACGCCGCCGGGGATGGACCCCTCGGCCCAGTGGATTTCAAAGAAACATTGCAGTTCGTGGAGAATCTCATCAAAGTTTCTCGTCTTGTGGCCGGTTTCGGCGGTATAGGTGTTGCCGTGCATGGGATCACAGCTCCACACCACCTTAGAGCCTTCTTTTTTAATCTCCCGGATCAGGGACGGCAGATATTTATCCACATCCTTGGCGCCGAAACGGGTGATCAGGGTTATTCTGCCCGGCTCATTTTCCGGATTAAGCCTGGCAATCAGCTTTTTGATCACACTGATGTCGTGCTTGGGGCCGACCTTTATGCCGATGGGGTTCAAGACACCGCGCAGGAACTCCACATGGGCCCCGTCCAGCTGCCTGGTCCGGTCGCCGATCCACACCATATGGGCGCTGCAGTCATACCAGCCCCCGGTGATGGAATCCTGGCGGGTCAGCGCCTCTTCGTAACCAAGGAGCAACGCCTCGTGGGAGACATAAAACATGGCCTGGTTCAGCTGGGGAACGTCGGTATTGATGCCGATGACCTCCATGAAATGCAGGGCCTGATCAATGTTGCGGGCCAGCCGCTCATAGGAGCGGCCCATGGGCGATGACTTGACAAACTCGTCGTTCCAGGCATGTACCCGGTGCAGGGCGGCATAGCCACCCTTGGTGAAGGCCCGGGTAAGGTTCATGGTGGCGGCCGCCAGGTAATAGCCCTTGACCATGCGCTGGGGATCAGGACGGCGCGCCTCCTCGTTGGGCTCAAAGCTGTTGACCATATCACCCCGGTAACTGGAGATTTCCTTGCCGTTGACCATTTCCGTGTCCGCGGAACGGGGCTTGGCATACTGGCCGGCCATGCGTCCCACCTTGATCACCGGTTTGCCGCCCGCATAGCTGAGAATAACGGCCATCTGCAAAATGACCTTCAACAAATCCCTGATGGCCGGGGCGGTGCAGTGGGTAAAATCCTCGGCGCAGTCACCGCCCTGGAGCAGAAAGGCCTTGCCCTCCACCGCAGCGGCGAGCTGTTTTTTCAGATCCCTGATTTCGCCGGCAAAAACCAGGGGCGGCAATTTGGCAATGGTATCAACGGCCTCCTGGTAAGCCTTCTGGTCAGGCCATTTTGGTTGTTGTAATGCGGTAAACTTCTGCCAGCTTGATTTCGTCCACTCAGACATCTGCTTTCTCCGTTATTTGATGAATCCGTAAAAACTAAAAATTGACCACAGAGAGCACAAAGCCCACAGAGATAACTTGCTGAAAATAAAAACATTTCCTCTGTGTTCTCTGTGGTGAAAACAGACTTTTTACGCGTTCATCTTATTTGGCTGTTTCGCATTTATACCCCTTGAGGGTAAAAAAACCTTAACCTCCCCGGCATTACTGCTCAAGGCAAGAGCCATTTCAGCGGGCGGGGATAAAACCCGCCCCTGCTGGCGCCGGGAAGTTTTGTACAGTATCGTGTTGCCCGGTCTCGTTGCAAGGTTTTTTACGAGGCCATGGCCTAAGAACTTCAAATAAAGCCCTTTTATTTAATCCCCGCCTCTGCCCTCCGGAGCCCTGGGCAGGGCGCATGGCCCCCCGGCACAGCAGATCTCCACATCAAAGGCGTTTAAAATGCGCAGCTCCCGCTCACCTTTCGCCTGGTCGCTGAATGGGGCAAACTGTAATTTATCCAACATGTTAACCAGTTCCGCCCTGGCCGGGATTGCCGCCAGGCCGGTGCCGAGCACCTCGCCGGTTTCCGTGTCAAGCAGTTCCGCATCCTGGCCGTTGGTCACCACGGCCAGGGGGATTCGGTACTCCTTATCGAGCACCCTGGCCGCCGCAATGGCGGACCGCTCCCTGGTTACCAGGGACCCGGGGGCGTAACGGATGATCATGCACCGCCTGCCGTTGTGGTGCAGTGTAATGTCGATCTTTGACACGACAAACTGCCCGGCGAACAGGGTTTCGATCCTGCGCCGCATCTCCAGGGCGTTTTTCGGGTAGCCCTTTTCCTCGACCAGCAGCCGGGCAAGCTGCTGCCGGATGCGTTCATCATCGGTGTCGGTCAGGGTTTCACCGGTGACATAATCCGTGCACGTACCATAGACAATGTGATGCAAAGGGATATCAGCCATAGCTTGCTCTCCTGCAACATCAAACAGAAAAGGGGCCGTCAAGGCCCCTTTCCGCATTTTCCTTCCCGTCAAACCGCTTTCTTTTTACAGTTCAAGCCATGACTCGGAAAAAATGGCCTGGCCGGAGAGAACCTTGTAGGTCTTGTAATGCTCCAGCGCTGAACCGGCGAGCCCTGCCGGGCCGGGATCATTGCCGTCCATCATGCCGTGCACCAGGCTCACCAGTTCAGGGCGCTCGCCCTTGCAGATGGCCATCAGTTCCGTATCATAGGAGTTGACGATTGCCGTGGTGATGCCATGCTTCATCAGCATGATCAGATAGGTGCGGTCAAGGTATTTACGCAGATGATCGGCCACCCCGTTGGACACATTGGACAGGCCGACGGTTGAGCCGGCGCCCGGGGCGATATCCTGCAGCATGCTCATGAACTCAAGGCCTGAGGCGAGCTGATCGGCCCCCAGGGTGATGGGGGTGCCGATGGGATCAAAAAGCATTTTCTCGTTGGGGATGCCGGCCTCGGCCAGGGCCATCATCAGGTCAACCGCCATGGCCGCCCGCTCGTTGGAATCACGGGGCATGCCTTCCGGGCCCCAGAGCAGGGCGATGACATTGCAGCCCGCCTCGGCGGCAACCGGGATCAGCTTCTGCATTCTCTCCGGCTGGGCGGAGATGGAGTTCATGATGGCGTTGGCCTTGTTCTTCACCACTTTGAAACCTGCGGCCATGGCGTCGACATTGGTGGTGTCCAGGCACAGGGGGGTATCGGTGACAGCCTCAACGGTCTGAACCACCCAGGGCATCAGTTCGGTGCCGTCCTTGCGGGCCGGGCCGATATTGAGATCAAGGTAGGCGGCGCCTGCTTTGCTTTCCTCTTTGGCCATCTCCTGAACGGGAGCGGGATTTCTCTCTTTCATGGCCCCGCCGCTTCTCTTACCCATGATGTTGATGCTTTCAGCAATTGCTAATACCGTCTGAGACATGGAATCTCTCCTTATCCTAAATATTATTTGAAGGTCATTTATCCGCAGGGAAAATTGGCATTATAAATTAATAACTCGATAAAATAGCGGGATACGGAGGGCTTGTCAACACGCAAAACTACCTAGAAAGTCAGGAAATTCATTAATTGCGCCAGGGGAAACACCCTTTTATTTTCAGATGAAAAAAATTATGCTAAAACGATCAGTGAGGGCAGCAAAAAAACCATTGGTTCATCTAACGGCATCCTGACAAAAACATGAAAACAAGCAAACTTATTATCGCCTGGGCCCTGCTTATTGCCGCCCTGCCTTTGCTGGCGGCAACCGGCGCTTACCTTCTGGTTGACGATGCCACCCTGGCGGCCCTGATCATCCATCGCCTCGAGCAGGCCACCGCCACCCGTATCTCGTATCGGCAGGATGCCGTGATCACGCGGACCTTGTCGCCAACCTTCTGCGTCAACGATCTCTCCATCGAAAATACCGCCGAAAACTACCAGCTCCACATCAGTTCCCTGCAGCTGCAGATCAGTCTTACCGGCCTGCTTGCCGGCCGCCTGGATGTTCCCCGCCTGGCGCTGGGCGACACCCGGGTGGAGCTCAGGGAAAGCGACTCGGCCGGCAGCCCGGCATTCCCCGCCCCGCTGCCCTTCAATCCCGTCCTGCACGATGTTGCCATCGGCAAATTATCGCTCATACTGGCAGGCGAGGCAATCAACCTGCCGGCCACCCACATCAGCGACCTGAGCATACGGCCGTCACCTGACACCGACCAGCTCATGCTGGCGGTCAAGACCGAGCTGGCAGGCCGGGAAATGCAGATCAACGCAGCCCTGCCAAAGCTCCAGGAAACCCTGCGGAGCCGCCTGCTGCCTTTTTCTCTTACCGCCATAGGGGAAGGCATTGACCTGTCCGCCGAGGGCCAGATCGACTTCCATCCCTCTCCTGCTGAAGTGCAAGCCGCTTTACACGGCCATGCGGCGGACCTGGGGGCGCTTGCCGCCGGCCTAAAAGACCTTAACCTCCAGGGAGGGCTGACGGCCGAGGCGCAAATTACCGGCACCTTTGAGCAGCTCGCCCTGGAAAATCTGGCGGCATCCTGGCAGGGACCGGGCCAATCCACGGCCAAACTGTCCGGCCGTCTGGCTGATGCCGCCAAACTCGCAGGCCTGGAACTCGATCTCACCGGCCAGGTTGAGCAGCCGGCCTGGCTCGCGCCCAAGCTGCCGGCAAGTCTCGGCACATTAAAAAATGCGGAGCTCTCCGCCAGGATAACCGGCTCGGGCCGCAAACCGTCCCTGCGCGAGGTCAAGCTGCAGGTGCAAACCGTGGAGGGGCTTGATCTGCGGCTTACGGGCAATTCAGACCTGACGGCAAACGGCCAAACACTTACCCCGGAAAACATCGATCTCAGCCTGACCTTTGCCGCTCCCACCACCCGCGCCGCCCGCTTCCTGCTCTTTGATAAGGTATGGGAACTGGGGGCCATTAACGGCCGGGCCGATATCCGCTCATCCTCCGGTGATCCGGCCATTGCCAACATCGCCATCCAGACCAGAGACGCCCAGGGCATTGCGGTGGAGCTGACCGGCGGCATCGCCGGCTTTCCCCTTGATCCGCACCGGCCCAATACCGGCTATGATCTGGAGGTGACCATGAAATCCGCCGCAACAGCCATCATGGGAGAACGGCTGGGTGTGCCCCTGCCATTATCAGGCCCCCTGGAGGTGCGCTACAAAATCGCAGGTGATACCCGAGCCCTGCAGCTGAACGGGATCAAACTGTCCGCCGGCGACGGCAATGCCGTGCAGGTGCACGCCCGGGGCCGGGTCGGCTTCGGCAATTGGGACCTGCCCGATCCCCTGGCGGCCATTGACCTGGAGATGGAAATGCAGAGCCGGGACAGCAAATCCCTTTCCGCGGTCCTGGGCAAAGAGCTGCCCGATCTGGGCGGGCTCAGCGCCCGGGGCAGACTGCACACCGTTAACGGCGAACACCGTATTGATGACTTTTTTATCACAACCGGCACGACCGCGCCGCTCCAGGCATCGCTCACCGGCTCGGCCCAGCATTTCACCTTTATGCCGAAACCGGCTGTTGATGGCATTGCGCTCTCCCTCACGGCAACCGCGGAGGATACCGCCAGTCTCAATAACCTCGTACACCGGCAGGACCTGATTCCATCCCTCGGCCCAGGCAGGGCAACCGGGCGGATAAGCGGCAACGACAGACAGATCCTGGTCAGTGACCTGTCCATCACCGCCGGCCGGAAAGACATCTTGCTGGTCAACGCCAAGGGCAGGCTGGGCACCCTGAACGCGGCGGATAACTGGCATCCCAGGGACACCGATTTCCACCTCAGCGCCCAGGCAACCAACAGCCGCCCCCTGGCCAAGGCCCTGGGATACCGGGTGCCGGAACTCGGCCCTTTTGACGCCGAAGCCGATCTGCGCGATAAAAACGGCAAGGCCGGGCTCGAATCCTTTCGCCTCCTGGTGGGCGACAGTGCCAAACCGACCATTGATGCCAGTGGTTTTGTCAACGACCTCCTGGCCGGGGGCGACCTACGCCTGGAAGCCAGACTGCATCTCGACGGCCATACCCTGGCGGCCTTTGCGGACAACCGTGCCCTGCCCGATCTACACCCCCTGGTCGGCGACCTGGTGATTTCCGACAGCGACGGCACCCTGGGCCTTGATTCTCTCCACCTCACCAGCAACCACTCGGACCTGATGAGCCTGCAGCTCAACGGCCAGTTCACTGATTTTAAAAAACTCGACACCCTGTCCCTCGATGCCCGCCTGACCGCCCGGGATCTGCAACTGCTCGGCGCCCTGCTTGATCGGCAATGGCCGCCTGTCGGGCCTGTCACCCTGGACAGCCGGATGAAAAAAAATAGCGGCGACACTGCCTTTGATTTTGACCTGACCGCAGGTCAAACCACGGTGCACAGCGCAATCAAGGTCCTCTTTGACCGCAAACCGCCCCAGATAAACGGCACCATCACTGCCCAAAATTTTTCCCTGCCCCAGTCCCCTGACAAAACCCCTGAAAATCACAAAAAGAAGATACCGCCGGCAACGCCCATCTTTTCCCGGAAACCGATTGATCTCCATTGGTTAAAACTGGCTGACGGCAATCTCACCGTTGACATCCTGTCATTTGACCGGGAACGGTTCAAGATTGAATCCGCCAAGCTGACGCTCAGCAATCAAGCCGGCCGGCTGACCATCAGCCCGGCCAGGCTTGTCTATCCCAAGGGGGAACTCGACTTCGAATTGCAGCTGGGTACCCAGGGAACCCCGCAGGTGAAATTCACGGCCTTTGGCACGGATATCAACCCCTGGAAGACATTTGACCTGCAGGACTCAAAAACCGCCCGCGACTTTGCGGCGGATCTCGATGTTGATGTCAATCTCACCTCAACCGGGGCAAGCGCCCATGAACTGGCGGCCAACCTGGCCGGGAACATCTTTCTGACCGTCACCAACGGCAAGATACGCAAGCAGCTGCTTGATCTGGTCTTTGTTGATCTCGTGGGCTGGAGCGCCAGCAAGGTGATGGGCGAAAAATATACGGATATCGAGTGCGGGGTGGCTGATTACCGTGTCAAGGATGGCATTCTCTCCACCAACGCCTTGTTTATCGACGGCAAAAATATTGCCATCGCCGGCCAGGGGGTCATTGACCTGGGTGATGAAAAGCTTGATTACGTTTTCCTGCCCAAGAAAAAGTCGCGGCTGATCCACCGGGCTGATCCGGTCAATGTGCAAGGCCCGCTGCGTGCCCCTGCCGTCAAGGTGATCCCATGGAAATCCGCCGCCACGACTTACGGTGGTCTGTTCTTTGCCCCCTACATCTTTGCCGGCATGGTCGCCGCCGACTGGCTGTCTGACGCCCTGAACATCCAGAGCAAAAAGTCTCCCTGCCAGGATTACATACGGAAACACGAGCAGAACCGAGAAACCAAAGGGGGAAAATCCATCCCCTAACCGAGCAGGCCGCAGCCCAGGAAATCTGCCCGATAAACCGGTTAGGGAGCAGAGCTTATCTGCCGCCCCCCGACTCATAAAGCTGCGGCCACCTCTCAACCCAGCAGCAGACATGGTCCGCGTCTGGGATTATGACAAGTTCCGGGCGTGACCGGGCTGGAAAATGGCTGGCGAAGGAAGCGAAGATATCACTGCTGATAACAGTATCCCGCCCGCCGACAAAATGGATCTGCTGCAAGGTGCTTATCGCCTGCCATTCATCCGCCGGATTAAGTGATCCGCTTAAAGGCGGAACCCCGTGCTTTCTGGTCCAGGCCTGATGGTCAAGATTGCCGGCCACGGTAATGAGCGATGTCACATCGCTGCGGCGGGCAGCGACCAGGGCGGCAATTGCTCCGCCGCCGGAATAGCCGACCAGCTGCAGATCTTGGGCACGAAACTCTTGTTTGAGACGGTCAATCGCCAGGCTGACTGAGGAAACAACTTCAAGGGAAAACCTCCGGTCCGACCAATAAATATTGGTGCAACCCCGGGCATCGCCGCCGGTGACATACTGACAGGGACGGGCAAGATAGGCGGCCGGCCCTTGCGGATGCCGCAGCGCCAGCTCCAGCCCTATGGGGTTTACCGGGGTGGGATCACTTGAAATCCGCGTGGAGGTCAACCAGGCAAGCCCATCCCCTTCAATATAGATGGTGAGAATCTTGCTGTTTAGCGGAATTTCTTGCGGAATAAAGCCGGCAAGAATAAATCGTTCGGCAGGCAGGCGAATTTCCCGCCAGCCCGCGGCAGCCGCCAGCCTGACGGCATTTTCCCGGCGCTGTTGCGGCGAGATGGGGGTGCAGCCGGCCAAAACAACCAGCGCTAGGGTTAACCAGACCAGCCGGCGGGCCATAGTCAGCGGCTGACCGGCACCAGATCCCCCAGGGCCGCCAATAATGGCCCGAGATGCCCCTCATACTTCCGCCAGCGGTCAACAGAGGATTTGTAGATCGGTTGGCGTACCTGGGTAATGCTGGCGGTACGGACGTTTCGTTCCGTCTTGTGGGAGTTCAGGCAGGCCTCATCCCACTCCAGTCCGCAGTAATCAAGTAAAGCGCGGGTCTGGTTTTCGTTATCGTTCACCAGCTCCTCATACTGGATCTCATAAAATGCCCCAGGCGGCAGCACTTTACGCCAGTGGTCCATCAGCTGCGCATAGTTTCGGTAATAACGGCCCATCTCGGCCAAGTCGTAACTTTGCGGCTGCGTTTTGTTGAACAGCCGGGTAAAACCGGAAAGGCAGGTGTCAACCGGATTGCGTTTGACATGGATAATCCTGGCGTTGGGCAGCATGAGATGAATCAGGCCAAGGCAGTTGAAATTGGCGGGCATCTTGTCGGTGATGTGCCGGGCTGCCGGATTACGCAGCCGCAGGCCCGTTACGTATTTTTCACCCATGGCCTGCAAGTCTTCCGGGGTGATACCCTGCAGCGACAGGGGGTAGCCCTCGGTGGCGGTGTCATTGGGGCGGCTGGCAATGATCATCAGGTCAGGCAACTCACCTGCGCCATGCACCAAGGGATGACTGGCAATGATCTGTTCCGTAAGCGTGGTCCCGGAACGCGGCATGCCGAGCACAAAAATCGGCAGGTCGGACGGGCACGCCCCGGTCCGGAGGCGTTCTATGGTTTCCGGCGTAAAAAATTCACGTATGTTCTGGCATACCTTATCATTATCCGCCGGATCATAAAGAGTTCGTTTCCGTTTCAGACGGCACCCTTCCAGGAAGTGAGGGAAAGCCCGGTCATACTGCCTGGTGTCATCATAGCATTTACCCAGGGCGAAATGCAGCGGAATGGCCTTGGTCTCCATCATGGTGTCGAGTTTTTCCGCCTCCCGGACCAGAGCGGCCATGTTCTCGTCACCCTCCTGCACCTTCTTGACCTGGGCCAGGGACAGCCTTGCGCCAAGGTTGGTTGCATCAAGGCTCAGGGCATGCCGGAAGGTTGCTTCAGCCTCTTCCAGTTTCCCCTGCTCCATCAGTAAATGCCCTTTACCAAGGTGGATGCTCAGCAGATGAGGGTCGCGGTCCAGCGCTTTGGCGTAGGCCTGCTCCGCCTTGTCCGGATAGCCTGATTCGGCGTAAATACCCCCCAGCAGGCTGTGCACTTCCGCCTTTTCAGGAGCCAGCGCCAGGGCCTTATTGGCCATAACCTCCGCTTCGGCCATTTTTTTCTGCTCCTGATTGAGTTTGGCCAGGCCAAGAAATGCCTCCGGGTAATCAGGCTTGAGTTCCAGGGCTCGCTTAAAACCGGCGGTTGCCTTGTTGAATTGCTCCAGGGCCATAAAAGCTGTGGCAATGTTGCAATGCGCCTCAGCGTAATTAGGTTTAAGCTTGAGGGTGTTCAGCAAGACCTTTACCGCCTCTTCCGGCTGCTCTGCCTCGGTCAGCACCGCACCGAGGTTATTGCTGGATTCCACATAGCTGGGCGAGATCTCCAGCACTTTTCGGTAAAAGAGGATGGCGCCGTCCCTGTCTTTCTTATCGCGCAGAATACTGCCCAGGTTGTTGAGGGCGGCGGGGAGCCTGGGGTCAATGGTCAACGCGCGCCTCTGGCAGGCCTCGGCCTTATCCAGTTCCCGGCGGTCGTAATAGGCAATTCCCAGATTGCTGTGCGAAGTGGCGGAATCCGGGGTGAGAGCGACCGCCTTTTCCCCATGGTAAACAGCCTGGTCCAGATTTTTGAGCAGCCGGTACATTTCCCCCAGATTGGAGTGAAATTGCCCCACGGTCGGCAAGCTGTCAACCGCCTGCTCGATGATATGCACCGCCTGCCCGGTATTTCCTGCCTGATGGGCTATCACCCCAAGAAGATGCAAAGCAAACGGGTGCCTGGGCTGGGCCTGCAGAATTTGCCGCAGCAACACCTCCGCCTGATGCAGGCGCCCGGCAGCCTGATGTTGGGTTGCCAATTCGAGCGCCTGCTCAATGGTCACCTTTTTAGCAGATACCAACCTGGCGGATTTTGCAGGAATTTTTTGTTTCATCTTTGTCATATTAAAGTGGTTTTAGGTGAAATATTAAACAGCTTAAGGGCATATCAATAAACATCTACTTAAAGAGAATTTATTCGTCAAGCTATGTATTGAGATTTTGTGGATCACCTGTCAGGCTATCAATACCCTGCTTGTGCCTTTATTGTTCTTTCTGCGGTCTTCCATTATGGATCAATTCTAACCAATTGTTGCCTCGCAAAATACATAACACATAATAGCATCTTTTTTATTTACACGAATAGAATTTATTTATGAATTCTTCCTCATTCCATTTGACATATATTGCTGAAACTAATTAGGATAGTTTCTGAAGTTTAGCCTCTGCCTTAGGGCAGACCAAGAGGGGGTTTGTAATTTACCGCAACGGAAGGAGAATTGACCAATGAAAAAACGCTATCCCGCCCAACGAGTGTTCCACCTCATCGCCGCGGCAGTTGCCGTGACTCTGGGGCCGATGTTCACATCCCCGGCAGTTGCTGCCGACAATATCGTCTCATCTGCAGAAACCGCAGCCAGCACCCTCTACACCCTGACCGGGACTGATTCGCTGACTATTACCAATACCGGCGAAATAAATGCTACCGGCGGGACTAACGCCATTTATGTTGATGGCAGCGCAACCGGCGTTACCATTGATAACAGCGGAATTATTTTTGCAGACGGGGGGGGGTATGCCATCACCCTGGACGCCTTATCCCTTGGTACCAGCATAACCAATCAGGCTGGTGCAATTATCTCCGCCTCCACCACGGCGATTAATTATGACGGCAATCTTGATGGCAGCCTGACCAATGCCGGCACGATTGAAATCAGTAATACCAGCAGCGGTACGGCCATTTATGTGAGCGGCGATGTCTCCGGCACTCTTACCAACTCGGGAACCATCAACTTCATCAGCCCGGAGAGCGGCGAATTCAATGGCATTTACGTTGGCGGCGATGTTTCCGGCACCATTACCAATAGCGGCCTTATCAGCATCGAAGGCACCACCGGATACAGCGATACCTATTACGGCATCAACATCCAGGGTTCGCTGACCGGAACCCTGGTCAACAGCGGCGTTATCCGTCTTACCGGCGTGGCGACCGATGATGTCTACCTTGAGGGTATCTATATCGGAGATATCGGCGCCACAGGTAATTTGCTCAATAGCGGCACCATCGAAATCAACGGTCTGAATACCGATGATTCCCAAACCAACATGGGTATCCATGTTGACGGCGCGATGGCCGGCACCCTGGAAAATACCGGCACCATCACTGTGTCATCCATTGTGGACAATAATAGCACCAGCAGCGGCAATTTCGCCTACGGCATTAACATCAGCGGTGACTTGTCAGGCACCCTGTCCAACTCAGGCGCAATTACCGCCACGGCAATCAATGCCTACGATTATAACAACGAGGCATACGGCATCTACGTAGGCGGCAACCTGTCGGGCGCTCTCACCAACACGAGCACCGGCACCATTACCGCCAGTGCCAGCAACTACAACAGACATGGCGGATCGTACGCCACCGCTTACGGCATTTATATCAACGGTGAGGTTTCCAGCACCCTGACCAATGACGGCACCATAACGGTCAGTGCCCTAGACAGCAATTCCGATGCGGAGGCCTATGGCATCTACGTGGGAAATAATGTTACCGGGGCGGTCAGCAATAACGGCACCATCCAGGTAACGGCTGCGGCCACTGCTTCAGATGTCTATGGCGCAACAGGCATCTATCTTAATGGTGATGTCAGCGCCACCGGCTCGGTGACCAATACGGGTGATATCACGGTCGATATTCTCGCGGCAAATGATAACAATGATGGCGCCGGTATTCGGGTTAACGGTGACATGCAGGGCACCATGCTGAACAGCGGCAATATCACCCTCACCTCAACCATTGACGGATATGACGATTACAATGAATATGGCGTCTATATCAACACACTTTCCGGCACCATGACCAATACGGGCAATATCACTGTCTCCCAGACTGTGGGCTCATCCAGTTCCGATGGCGCCTATGGCGTGTATATCAGCACCTTGACCGGCGCCCTTACCAACAGCGGCACCATCTCCTCAACCGGCATAGGCGCGGGCTCCACGGCCTATCCTGTAGGACTTTATGTGGGCACTCTTGACGCAGCTGCCACCATCACCAACAGCGGCACCATTTCGGCTACAGGCGTTGCAAATGCCTCGTCGGTTAACGCGGTGCTTATCGGCACATTAGACGGCACCATCACCAACAGCGGCACCATTTCGGCAAGCGCTGAAAGTGGTGATGCCTATGCAATTATGGCCGGGGCCGGTACCGGCTCTGTTGTCAATAGCGGCACAATCTCCGGCGGTATTGCCCTTGGCGGCACGGTCAGCATGACGAACACGGGCACGCTGTTTATCCCCGCCGGTGTTGCCGGCGGTATTGGTGGCGACTATACCCAAAGCGGCAATGGCGTCCTGAAAATCGGCGCAACGGATAATGCAACCTATGGCCAACTGGCTGTAGCCGGCACTGCTGATATTTCTGCCAACAACAAAATCGTGGTAGACGTAGATGCAAATGAGACATTTGCCGACGGAGATGTTCTGGCAAGTGTCATCTCAGCCGGCACCTTGACCACCGGGGCAAGCTTCAATGTGGTCGATAACAGCCTGGCCTGGAAGTTTACCCCGGCCAGTGATGCTAACGATTTAGACCTGTCCCTCACTGACACGGGAATGACAACTTTTCTGGCAGCGGTGCAAAGCGCTGGTTTAGGCACCGGGACCGGAGTTGCCCGTACGCTGGATTCCCTTATGAACGATACGCCGACAGGAGAGATGGAAGAGTTGATTTATGCTCTTGGCAGCCTGAACTCCGCCGGTGCAGTTTCCGCCGCCCTGAGCCAACTCACCCCGCTCATGAACGGCGGCATGGCCCAGGCCACAATGGCCGCCATGCACGATGCCGGCCGAACCGTTCAGACGCGTCTTAAGGAAAAACGCGGCCTGTCCTCGGGCGACCCGGTGTTATCTGACAAAAAAGTGTGGCTCAGGCCTTTTGGTTCCTGGTCTGAGCAGGATGATCGCAAGGATGTGGAAGGATACGATGCTGACACCTTTGGCCTGGCATTGGGCGCTGATGCCGCAGTGTCCTCCAGCACTCGCCTGGGATTAGCCCTGGCATATGCCCAAACCGATGTGGACAGCAACTCCGACGCTGCGGATCAAGAGGCGGATATCGATACCTACCAGGCAATTGCCTATGGAAGCTACGGGATTGATGCCCGAACCGATCTGGATTTCCAGGCTGATATAGCGGATAACAGCAATGATGGCGAGCGCACCATCAACATCACCGGTATCCCCAGCCGCGTTGCCGATTCCGACTATGACAGCTTCGCATACCATTTAGGCGCCGCTGTCAGCCATCGCCTTGACGTGAACGAAAAGGCAACTTTTGTCCCCTCCGTCGGCTTGGATTACACCTCAATCGAGGCGGACAGCTATACCGAAAAAGGCGCCGGAGATCTTAATCTGCGGGTGGGTAGCGACACAACTGATGAACTCGTGCTCAGCATTGATGGAAAATATAATCATGCCTTGACTGACAGCATGACGTTGGCCGCCAATCTCGGTGTCGGCTATGATTTCATTGCCGATGAATCCTCGATAGGGTCCTCCTTTGTCGGTGGCGGCGCGGCATTTACCACCAAGGGCCTTGATCCCTCTCCCTGGATATACCGCGGTGGTCTCGGCCTGGAAATGTATTGCGCCAACAGTATGGAGGTTGTTGCCCGCTACGATCTTGAAGGCCGTGAGGATTACCTCAACCAGACTGCCTCCGTTAAATTTCAACTGTCGTTCTAAACTTCTGGCCTTACGTTCGTAAAAAAGCCCCTTTTGCTCGTATGAGCAAAAGGGGCTTTTTTTATTCCGTCTGGCCCCAGGTCTGTCTCTGTTTGATTTTACAAACCCCAACCTGCGGCTGAATTACTGAACAGCGTCCTCTTTTGTTTCCCCGCCCTGGGCTACGGGCTCCTTTGCTTTCGTGCTTACTGCCTGATTTGTATATTCGTAAGCGCCATCTGTCGGCTTATCTCCTGAATAATACAGGACAAAAAAAATTAAGAAAGATATCACTAACCTTGTTTTCAGGGAGGCTTTATATGCAAGAAAAAAATGCTATAATCCCTATGCATAGAAAAATAGAAAATAATTTTATCATTTACCGGAACGATATCAGGCTTCCCCGGTTAAGGCGTGCCCCCTGTGAACAATTCCATCCTCAATCACGTTACGGAACTGACCAGGTTTCGGGCTTCACGCTATTTTGCACGTTTACCCTCCCGCACCCCCATGCCGGGCAAACAAAAAAGCCCGTCTCCGATACCGAAGACGGGCTTTGCAATCACGCCTGATTCTCCACTTCGGCAACCCGGCCGCCTCAGTGAGGCCCGTGGCTTTGCGTCCCCGGGTCGCCCCAGGTTTGCTTTTATCGATGTTTTATTGCTAAATCCTAACAACCTGCCGAACGGCAAGTCAAGAAAAAATGTGAATTCAGAATGTTGTTAATATGGCTTCATGGGCGGAAATGCAGACGAGACAGGGAAAATCGCGGATGAAAAAAAGTTGTTCCGCAGAATTTGTGGACACAACATTACTACTGTCAAAACTTGCAGGATCATGCCATTTCCGGTGAAAATCCAAATCCGGAAAAAACAATGGATTCCTCTCCCGCTTCCTCTTGCCAGAAATGACGACCTGGCTGCATGTTTGCATTAAGGTGAAAAGCTAATTGCTGCGCCTTGTTCGGCAGCATAACGGACACGGTGATCAGCCGTCCCGGATGACAAGCTGCTTGCCGGCCAGGGTGGTCAGCCGGTCAAGTTTTCCCCAGAACTGCAGGAAGAGCTGCACGCCGAATTCCGGCACCGCCTGCAGACCCTTGCCGGCGGCGGCATAGAGCTTTCCTTCAGCCAGCAGCCTGCCGAGGAGGTCAAGCCCCAGGCGGGGCCTCTGGTCCATTGCCGCTGAGTCCGCCAGCAACTGGTCAAGGCTTTGATTTTGGCCGGCAAACTCCAGGCCCTTGAGAAAGTTGATGATGCGGGCGGTGATAAACAGGGTGTACAGATCCCGGCGCCGGACCCCCTCCGTCTCGATGGCCATGGCGGTTGCGCGGGAGAGAAAGATATCCTTTGGGGTCAGGGGGGGAAAACTTTCGGCCATGGGTGTGCCGGGGGTGAGGTAAAAGATCGACACCCCGATCAGCACCGGCAGCCGGGCCAGGGTCAACAGGGAATCGATCATGTTCGCCGGATTGTCCCCCGGCAGTCCGAGGATCAGATAGGCCACCATGGCAAATCCCAGGTCAGCGGCCGCTTCCACCACCTCGGCAAACTGCGCCACCCGCTGGGTGCGGCCCACGGCTGAGAGGATTTCCTGTTTGCAGCTCACCAGGGCCAGATTGAGGTTGGTGAAGCCCGCCTGCCGCATCAGCTGCAGGGTTTGCCTATCCAGGCTGGCGTAGGAGACGCCGTTCATGGCCAGCAGCTGGAGGTCCCGGCCGTGAAATCTATTGATGAGCAGGCGGCAGAGGTGCTGCATCTCGCTTTTATCAAAGGTGAGGTTGTCGTCCTCAAAGTCAAAAACGCGAAAGCCCTGACTGTAGCGGTGCGCGATCTCGGCCAGGACATCCTCCGCGGTCCTGCGCCGGTAAAGGCTTCCGAAGGTCAGGCGCACCGAGCAGAAGCTGCACTGCAGCGGGCAGCCCCGGGAGGTGAGCACAAAGGTGATCGGCCTGCCGTTAAACAGATAGCGGCCCGTCTCGCTGTCCGGCAGATCAGGGATGGGCAGCTCATCCAGGGGATAATTGGGCGCCAGGTCGTTGAAAATGAGCTCCCGGCCCTTTTTATAACCCAGGTTCGGCACGCAGGCCAGATCCCGCCCCTGCTGCCAGGCCTTGAGAAATTCCACCAGGGGCCGCTCCCCCTCGCCGCGGATGATGAAATCCACATTGGCATCCCCCAGCATCATCTCCGGGGCGCAGGAGACATGGGAGCCGCCGACAATGATGGGGCAGTCCATGGCCTGCTTGAGCCCCGCCGCCAGCGTCAGAACCTCCCGGTAATAGGGGGAAAAAAGCGAGGAGATGCCGATGATATCCGGCTTTTCCTTAAGCACCTGGCTTATGATTTCCGCAAACGGCACGCCAAAGTGATAGTACTGATGAAAGGTGCTGAAGGGACTCGCATCGGCGAATTGATAAAACGGTTTGAGATAGCGCAGCTCCCTGGGCAGGGGGATGGTCTTTCTGCCTTGGCCGTGGTGAAAATCCCGCACCAATACCTGAAATTCCGGCAGATATTTCTGCACCGCGGCCTTGAGATAATAGAGACCGATGGGCTGCAGGCGGATATCGGTGTCATAAAAATCCTGCACCGGCGGCTGAATCAGCAGAAGTCTGGGCATTACCTGTTCATGACCTGGTGCCATTGCGGTACGAAGCGCTCCGGCCAGGTGCGGCAGAACTTCGGGGCGGACGGCAACATCGGCCAGAGCCACCTCATCAACCGGCGAAATTTTTTCATTCGTGGGCCAAGAATTCAACGCGGTTCGCTTCTTCGACGACCTTTCAATCTCTCGCTCCCGCCCCTCAGGGCATCAGTCCGCCCGTCAGCACCAGAATCATAACGGCGGCCAGCGTCAGGCGGTAGAGTCCGAAGATCGAGAGCGAGTGGCGGTTGAGGTAGCCGACCAGCCATTTGACTGCAACGGCGGCCGAGAGAGCGGCCGCGATAAAGCCGAACAGTATGGGAGACCAGCCATAGGCCTGCACCATGGCCAGGCCGCCGTGCATAGCCTTAAAGCCGGTGGCCGCGGTCAGGGTGACCACCCCCAGCAGAAAGCTGAATTCCACGGCCCCGGCTACGCTTAACCCGGTCAGGATGCCGGCCAGGATGGTCACCAAGCTGCGGCTGGTGCCGGGCCACATCGCCAGGCACTGGGCAAGACCGATGACAAGGGCCATGCGCCAGGTGAGGCTGTCCAGGTCCTTGCCCGCCTTGGCCTGGGGAAAACGATCCTGCCGCCTGTGCGAAACCGCCAGGATCGCCAGCCCTCCGACCAGCCAGGCAGCGGTTATCGGCCACAGACCGAAAAGATAGCCTTCGATGACATCGTCAAAGAGTACCCCGAACACGGCTGCCGGCAGAAAGGCGACCACGATGTTCACGGCCAGGGTCAAACCCTGCCGGTCGCGGCCCAGCACTCCCAGCAGCATCTGGCTGACCCGGGGCCAATAGAGCCCCAGCACCGCCAGAATGGCGCCCGCCTGGATGCAGATGGCATAGGCGTCCGCCGCCGGACCTGACGGGATGCGCATCAGCCGCTGGGCCAGAATGAGATGGCCGGTGGAACTCACCGGCAGGTATTCGGTCACGCCCTCGACAACTCCCAGCACCAGGGCCTGCCACCAATCCATGATTATCTTACCTCCTCATTAATTACGGCAGAAAAATCGCAGAGACGAATTACAGCCATAAAGATAGCACGGGGCGGCTTCCTCGTCGTAAGTAAAAAGGGAACGCCTCGGCCGGTTCAGGAACTTCGAAAAAAACCGGAATGATGCCAATGAAACATTCTTTCGATTACCTGCAACAAAATATACCTTAATCCGTGCCGTTGGAAATAGCAAAAACACGGGAAACAACAAAATGATCTTTATGCCTTTCCCATTTTTAAACTTATCTCCCAACCCCGGAAACAATAATCAGCCTCGCTCCTCCAGCGGCCCCTGGCAACTGACCGGGCCAGGCCGGGGCAGCATTTCGGCGATATTGACCCTGTTTTTCCCGGCCGCCGGAATGCAGAGATTATTGAAAAACTGGGAGGTGCATTTGCCCCAGGAAAATTTCTCCGCAAAGGCGCGGCACCGTCTGCCGTCCAGCTGCAACGCCTCCTGCACCGCCTCCTGCAGATCCTCGCTGAGAAAGCCGGTCACCCCCTGCTGGATGATATTTCGGGGACCGGTGACCGGATAGGCCGCCACCGGCAGGCCGCAGGCCAGGGCCTCCAGCATGACCAGCCCGAAGGTGTCCGTCCGGCTCGGGAACACAAAGACATCCGCGGCAGCCAGGTGCCGGGCCAGCTCTTCCCCTTTTTTGTAACCCGTGAAACGCACGCCGGGATATCTCGTTTTCATATCCTGCAGGGCCGGTCCGTCGCCCACCACATATTTGGTGCCGGGCAGATCAAGTTTGAGAAACTCCTCGATATTTTTTTCCACCGCCACCCGGCCGACAAACATGGAGATCGGCCGCTGATCACCCAGAAACTCCTTGGCGCGCGGCCTGAAAATTTCCGTATCCACCCCCCGGAACCACAGGGCCAGGTTGCGGAAGCCATACTGGGTCAACTCGGCCCTCAAGCCATCGGTGACCACCATGGTGCGGGTGGCGGCTGAGTGAAACCGGCGCATCAACGCATAGGTGAGGCCCAGGGGGATGGGCGCCCGCAGCCTGACATATTCCGGAAAACGGGTATGGTAGGAGGTGGTGAAGCGTAAACCGTTTTTGCGGCAGTAGGCCCGCGCCGACCAGCCGAGAACCCCCTCGGTGGCGATATGGATGGCATCAGGCGCAAAGGCGTCGAGGAGCTCTCTGATCTTGCGGCCCGGCAACATGGCCAGGCGGATCTCGGGATAGGTGGGACAGGGAAAGGTTTTGAACATGCCGGGGTTGATCACCATCACTTCATGGCCGGCTTGACCCAGCACGGCCGCCGTTTTACCCAGGGTGGTCACCACCCCGTTAACTTGTGGGTGCCAGGCGTCGGTTACGATAGCAATCCGCATATTTTTTATCCTCAGCCGTGGAAACGGCATACTGTTCCGTCCATCTGATGATGGAAAGACAGCCCTCGGAGGTTTCCGTCAGGGCCGTACAGCTTTCCACCCAGTCGCCGATATTGTTGTAGGCGATATGGTCCAGCTTTTTCATGGCGGCGTGGTGGATATGGCCGCAGATCAGGCCATCGACCTGGCGGCGGTTTGCCTCATGGATGACCACCTCTTCAAAACGGCCCATGAAATTAACCGCCTGTTTCACCTTGTGTTTGAGAAAGGCGGACAGCGACCAGTAGGAAAGCCCCATCTTCCGGCGCAGCCGGTTGCAGCAACCGCTCATTGCCAGCAGAATTTCATAGGCGAAACTGCCCAGTTCGGCGAGCCACCTGTTGTTTTGGATCACACAGTCGAATTCATCGCCATGGGTAACCAGGAAACGGCGGCCGTCCGCGGTTTCATGGATCACCTCATTGGCAATGGTCACCCCGTGGAGCTGCTGGCCGGCAAACTGCCTGACGATATCATCATGATTGCCCGGGATATAAACGACCTTGGTGCCGGCCCGGGCCTTGCGCAGGATATTACGGACGATCCTGTTATTGATCTGCGGCCAGTAGGCCCTTTTCTTCAACTTCCAGAAGTCAATGATATCGCCGACCAGATAAAGATATTCCGAATCGGAGTTCTGCAGAAATTCCAACAAATACGAGCCGTTAACGTTTTTAGAGCCAAGATGTACATCCGAAAGCCAGATTGTCCTGAAGTACATTGATTTCATTTCACCTCCTGGTCATGGTTTGTCTGCCGTGATAATCTCTATGAAAAAAACCCATTGCTCGATTCATTTTTTCAGGAATTGCCCGCAAAAGATCCGCTCAGGATCGATTTTGTTACCCCCATTTAAAACAGACGCATGTTTTGTTCAGGTTAGGTTCCGCTTAATTTTTCATGGGAAATTATTAGGATTTGATCAGCTCTGCAAAGAGCTGCTGCAAATCTGGTTTGGGTGGCAGGTGGAAAAAGATGGGCGCCAACCCTTGCTTCTTTAAGCAGAATGGGGCGGTGTTAAGATGGAGGGATTTCCCCGCAGCAGTGCCTTGGGGAATGAAAAAACAGCCATTTCCCGGGATACTTCCGCATATGGCAAGTAAAATGCACTTAAAAACCTAAAAGAATGGGAAAGAGACAAGGGAGACACGGAAAGCCAACGCCGCTGCCGGCCGGATCGCCTGCCCGGGAGAAACGTTCCCCTCTCCCCTGTCCTTGATTTCCGGACAACCCGTCCGGCCTCACAAGAATCAGGGGACCGGGAATAAGTGGAAGAAAGCGATGAAAGAAATTGACCTATTGCCCGTGGTGCGGCAGATCATGCTGGATTTCGCCCGCCGGACCGGGCTGTCGCCTGCCGCCGCCCTGCCGCGCCGCTATCTGTGGACCGACGCCTTTGCCGTCTGCAATTTCCTGGAGCTCTACCGGCAGAGCGGCGATGATACCTGCATGGCCCTGGCTTTGGCCCTGGTGGATCAGGTGCATGAAACCTTAGGCCGCCACCGGCCGGATGATGCCCGCAGCGGCTGGATCAGCGGCCTGGATGAGGCGCAGGGGAGACTGCACCCCACGGCCGGGGGCCTGCGCATCGGTAAAAAGATGAACGAGCGCGGGCCTGGCGACCCGGTCGATGCCGAGCTGGAGTGGGAGCAGGACGGCCAGTACTATCACTACCTGACCAAATGGATGCATGCCTTGAATCAGGTAAGCACCGTCACCGCGGAGCCGGTTTACAATGGCTGGGCCGGGGAACTGGCCAGGGTGGCCCATGCCGCCTTTGTTGCCGGTCCCAGGGGCCGGCGGCACATCCACTGGAAGATGAGCATCGACCTCTCCCGGCCGCTGGTGCCGTCCATGGGCCAGCACGACCCCCTGGACGGGTTCATCACCTGCCATCAGCTTATGGCCTGCGGGCCCCGGGGCGGCGGCCTGGCGCGGCAGCCGGATCTCAGCCGGGAAACCGGCGAACTGGAGGAGATCTGCCTGGGCCGGAACTGGGCCACCAATGACGCCCTGGGCCTCGGCTGCCTGCTCTGCAGCGCCTGGCAGGCCGCCTGGATGATCGCGGGCGGCTATTTTGCCCGGCACGAGCTGCTGCTGGCCATGCTTGAGGACGCCCTCGCCGGCCTGCACTCCTTTTCCGCCATACATGACCAAACACTGCCCGCGGACTACCGGCTGGCCTTCCGGGAACTGGGCCTCACCATCGGCCTCCATGCCGCTGAACGCCTGCAGAGACTGGTGGCGGAGCATCCGGCCCGGTTTACCCAGCCTGACCGGTTGGCCGCTGTGCTGGCGCAGCTGCTGCGCTACAGCTCCCTTGCCGAGGCCATCGAAAAATTCTGGCTGGCAGGCGCCAACCGCGAGGCCGGGGTCTGGACCGACCATGGCGACATCAATATGGTCATGCTGGCCACCAGCCTGGCCCCGGACGGCTTTCTGCGGATCTGCCCCTGATGATCGTCCCGCAACCCACAACCAAAAAACGGATAACCCGCTTCCCATGAAGATCCTGCTGATCAATAGCAACCGCAACAAGAGTCCCATGCCGGTTGTGCCGCTGGGGGCATGCATGGTGGCCGAGGCTGCGGAACGGGCCGGCCACCGGGTGCGCTTCCTGGACCTGATGTTTGCCCCAGAGCCGCTCAAGGCCATCGAGCAGGCAATCAAACAGACCGCTCCCGAGGTGATCGGGCTGTCGCTGCGCAATATCGACAACAATGACATGCTGAACCCGGTGTTTTTCGCCGGGGACTGCCTGCCGCTGCTGCGCAGGATACGGCTCTTGACCGAGGCGCCGGTTATTCTCGGCGGGGCCGCGGTGTCGGTGATGCCGGAACAGCTGCTGCGCTTTACCGGGGCGGACTGGGCCGTGGCCGGAGAAGGCGATACGGTTTTTCCGGCACTGCTGGACGCCCTGGCCGCCGGCCGCTCACCGGACCAGCTGCCCGGTCTTGCCTGGTTTGCCGACGACGGGTTTCAGCTCAATGCCCCGGCCAGGGAAGGGTGCGCCGGCCGGTTTGTCGTGCCGCAGTTTTCCCGCTGGCTCAATCTCCGGGCCTATAAAAGGAGTATGGCCACCGCGCCGCTGCAGACCAAACTCGGCTGCCATTTCCAGTGCATCTACTGCACCTACCGCAAAATCGAGGGGGGCGCCTACCGGCTGATGGACCCGGCAGCCACGGTGGCCTCGGTCCGGGCCTACACCGCCATGGGCTTTCGCAATGTGGAATTTGTCGACAACGTGTTCAACTCCCCCCCCGGCCATTGCCTGGCGGTCTGCGAGGCCCTGGCCAGGGCCGGCCATAACGCCCGGCTGCAGACCTATGAATTGAATCCGCTGTTTGTCGATGATGATCTGCTCAGCGGCATGAAGCAGGCGGGCTTTGTCGGCGCGGGCGTCACGGTGGAAAGCGCCTCGTCCGCGGTGCTCGGCCGCCTGAAAAAGGGCTTTTCCGCCGAGGCGGTGCACCGCGCGGCGGAGACCATCAGGCGGCACCGGCTGCCCTGCATCTGGATCTTCATGCTGGGCGGGCCGGGAGAGACCGAGGCCACGGTGGAGGAGACCCTGGGCTTTGCCGGGTCCGCCATCCGCCCGACCGACGCCGTTTTTTTCACCACCGGCATCCGCATCTACCCGGGCACCGAGATTGACCGGATTGCCCGGGACCAGGGCGTGCTCACCCTGTCGCCTGACCAGATGCTGGAACCGTTTTTTTACGTGTCGCCGGAGCTGGACCGGGTCTGGCTGGCCAGGCGCATCCGCCGGGCCATGCGGGAAAATTTCCATTTTTTAAACGGCGACACCTTTGATCTGCCCTTTCTGCCCGCAATCAACCGCATCGGCAGCCTGGTCGGCATTGAGCCGCCGCTCTGGCGTTACACCAGACACATCCGCCGCGGCCTCAGGCTGGCCGGAGTTGACGCATGAACAGCAAACCCGGTGGCCGGCCGGAGCCCGAGGCGGCCCATATTGCCGCAATCGGCGTGGCGGCCCCGGATTTTGCGGTCAGTCAGCCGGAGGCCCTGGCTTTCCTGCTCGATCATTATGACGGCCTGCTGAACCCCCGCAGCCTGCGCATCGTCAAAAAAATATTCGCCCATCCCTCAATCCATCAACGCCGCCTGGCGGTGGATGCCCTGCCAAGCCTGCTCGCCGAGGACCAGGACAGCCGGATCAAACGCTTCACCCGCCAGGCCGTGACGCTCGCCAGCCGGGCGATCAGCAACGCCCTGGCCGCAACCGCCTATCGGCCCGAGCAGATCACGGCCCTTATCGTCAACACCTGCACCGGTTACATCTGCCCGGGACTGTCCACCTATCTCATTGAGGAGCTTGGTTTATCCAGGCGGGTGCAGGCCTTTGACCTGGTGGGAAGCGGCTGCGGCGGGGCGATCCCCAACCTGCAGCTGGCCGGAACGCTTGCGCGGGCAGACAGGGAGGCGGTGGTGGTCAGCGTATCCGTGGAGATATGCAGCGCCACCTTTCAGATGGGGAACGACATCAGCCTGCTGGTCTCCAATGCCCTGTTCGGCGATGGCGCGGCAGCGGCCCTGGTCACCTGCCGGCCCGGTCCGTGGCGCATCACCGCCTCGGCCAGCCTGACCGATCCGTCCCTGCGGGAAGAGGTGCGCTATGTCTATCGAAACGGCCAGCTCCATAATCAGCTGGCCGACAATCTGCCCGAGCTGGTGAATCAATGCGCCACGCGGGTGGTGGCTGATCTGCTGCAGCCCAGGGGACTGGGATTAGATGATATCAGATTCTGGGCCCTGCATCCGGGCGGGGACAAGATCATCAGCGCCGTGAAACAGGGGCTGCAACTGAGCGAGGAGCAGCTTACCCCGACCCGGCTGGTTCTCGCCGAGTACGGCAACATGTCCTCGCCCACCGTCTTTTTTGTGCTGAGGGAGATCTCCCGGCTGGCTGCCGGGAAAGATGACTACTGCCTGATGCTGGCCTATGGCGCCGGCCTGTCGGCCCATGCCCTGCTGCTGCGGAAGACGGCAGCAGCAGGGCTGATTTCCTGCTGAAGCGACAATCATTTCTGCTTTCTGGCCTGCCGCCGGCGCAGCCCGAACAGCCCGAGCAGCCCGGAGCCGAGCAGCGGCAGGGCACCGGGCAGGGGCACGGGCTGGGAGCCGCCAACCTCCCAGACGATCTGCGCCCCGTCCGCCGAGGTCAGCCCCAAGGCGAAGGTATTGGAGAAATCGGCCCAGGCCTCACCGTCATAGTTAGCGTTGACATAGGTATAAATGTAAGATTCAATATCCAGGGTGTGGCCGACAGTGGCCTGGAATTCTAGGGTCAGCTCGCCGGTGTCAAAGTAATGGCCGGCCTCGTAATGCATGGCATCGCCCTGCTGGGTCTCAGACCATGATGCGTCGTGGGAGTCATCGTCACCGCTGTTGCTGGAGATGTCCCAGCTGTCCTCCCAGTAAGCGAAGTAGGTGTATTCCCTGCCTATGATGGGGGTAACATCATAGGCCTCGAGTTCGCTGGAGGCGCCGAAGGAGGCCTGGGCCGGCGACCCGCAGCCTTCCCCGCATTCCACGATGCTGTAGTCATAGATACTGAGACCCGCTTTCATGTCGGCGTGGGACCAGCCTGCTCCGGGGTAGGAAGTCGCCTCGCCGTGCAGCGTGCCGTCCAGCCTGATATTGAGCTGCAGGGTGGTTTTATCGTCGATGTCAAGCCCCGAGTTCCCCGGCAAAACCGTAAAGCGGTTCGCGGCCTCGGTGGACATCCGGGAGTCGGTGTAAACCGTGTTCGTCGGGGTGGAAACAGCCCAGCCATGGACCCCCTGTTTCAGGCTCCCGGCATCGGCATACCCGTAGGCCGCGGAGTAGGACTTGCCGTTTTCGATTACCAGGCCTGTCCATACTCCCCCGCCGGCTGAGTTGTAATGCACGTAATCCTCGGCTTCGCCATAAGAGCTGTAATCCCCCAAGTTATAACTGCCCCACCCATCGTATGCCGCATACCCGAAAACCTGAGAGCTCTGGCCCAGCAGAATGGCCAGGGCTGCCGCGCCCGTCACCAAACGGAATCCTTTCATCATTTTTTTCTCCCCAAGTAAATGAAATAAGCAAATTGCCCTGTTGCCGGCAAATAGCGCCGATAAGGGCCATGACACACAGAGCCCTCTCCCGGTGTTTCTCTCGCCGTCATTGCGGCAATAGCGGTTCAGGCGCATGGGTTTACCATTTCTCAATTTTTTTCTTTCGCAATTACTATGCCATTATTTTGTCATGCCGTAAAGAACAGATAATTCAATGATTATGCTATGTTCGGCTAGGGAATGTATTAATTTTCCGGACAAGTTTTTCGGATTTCCGAATTGTCTTGTCCGGAATTGCGGACTTTGCAGACGACAACTCCGGCGGCCGTAAGGCCCCGTGCGCCGATGCTGCCCAGGCCCGGCTGGAAAATTTTCCACAATGACCGGTCCGGGGACTTTCTGCGGGCAACCTTTTTTATCGCTTTCCCGGGTCTTCCATCAGAACAATCAGCTGTTGATCGCCCAATGAAAATGCCTCTTTGATTTCCCCATAAACCTTGACCTTCTCCCCTTTTCGCGGCAGGGATCTTTGCGTAATAACCGTGATCTCACCCGTATCATCCCTGACAACGAAATATTTCAGCACCAGGATACTGACACTCTCAACGACTTCCCCGGAGACCTGCACCTGCCTGCCCTCATAACTGCGAGGGTCCGCAAGCAGTTTGGCAATCGGCGTCGGGAAGACGGAATAGCAAGCCGCCAAACCGAGCACCATGAGGCCTATGACACTTCGCAAGATTTTATTTTTCATTTTGACTCCTCCACGTCAACCGATTCATTCTCTCTGCTGGCATTGCACTGCTGCTTTCCTGCTTGACCTGTTTCTCCCAAAGGGAACAGCTGGTGAACAGGGTTAATTCCCCCATCCACCCTCGCAAGCAACAATAAATTTGCTTTTCCCCCCCGTTATTCTCCCCACTATCCGATATTTTACGAAACCGCAATCTATGGTTGCAATGCTGTTGAGCGGTTCACTGATCCGGGGAATAATTTAATCTGGCATCATCTCCCCGCAACGGTGCAATTTCATTTCAAGAAGCCGAACCACCCGCAATCAGTTATCCTCACCCTCCCGCTCATTGGGGCAAATGACGCCAGAGCACTCCCTTTCCGGGGCAAATGGCCCCGTGATGCGCGGGCCGGCAACTTCTCCTGTCAGTTGCTGCACGCAATATGCTGATATTTAAAGACAAAATATTTGCCCTGCGGTGTCACGCTGTGGTGTTCTTTTTGCTGTTGCTCCAGGCAAAAAGCCGGGTCAGCGCAGCGTAACCGGCAAAACAAGTCCGATCAATGCCGGGTTCCGCTGCGCGGTCCGGTCCTGAATGAAGAAAAGAGGGGAAAAATGAAGAAGAAAATGATGAAGAGCCTGCCCATGTTTTTATTGCTGGCCATGCCGGGTGTGGCCGCGGCCCAGTTGACCTACAGCTTCTACGAGCAGTCGCCCCATAACGGCACCAGCTATATGAACTCGGATAATTTCAGTTTCAGCGACTGCGGCAACTGCCATACCGCGGATGGGGTCACGGGAAGCTGGGCCTTTTACACCAACCGCTTTCTCTGCACCAGCTGCCATGTCAACGAGAGCGGCCCGCCCTACACCCTGCACGCGGCGCCGGCCATGGAAGTCCATTCCGCTGCCGCCATCGCCGGCGATGCCAAGGGCACCCTGGTCCGGGGCTGCGGCTCCTGCCATCACGGCCCCACCCAGAATGACTGGGCCCATCCCCCGCAGATCGATCATGCCAACCCCCTCCTTACCCCGGCCCTGGCCGAGGGGACCTATACCACCGCCGGCGCCTGGGACCCGGCAGAGGATACCACAACGTTTTCCGGGGTGCAGATGGCCGTCAATGATTCCCACTGGAGCGATCCCGGCACCTGGAACAAAAAAACCGGACCCGGGCGCGGCCTGATGCTGGAAGTGATCAGGGACCCGAACTATCGGCCCAGGGTCTGGTACGGTGAAATCCAGGCCGCCTCCGCCAATGCCGACGGCACCCTAAACATTGTCATCAAGGGGCAGCTGAAAAATGACGTCTTCGAGCCCTTTCCGCCGGGCATCCTGCGGGTCTTCTACGGCCAAGAGGTGCTGTCCCGCATCTATACCGACACCACTGCCGGGCCGTCCTCTTCCTGGCCCAGTGCCGTGGTGCGCTTTCTCGGCCGCCGGGACGCGGCCAACAGCGACGGCCTGGGGGCCGGTGGCGGCGATTCCACCCCGGACGGCATCTGCCAGGTCTGCCACACCACCACCAGTTACTGGCGGGCCGACGGTTCCGGCACGGAGCACAACAGCGGCCTGGACTGCCTGGGCTGCCATGATCACAGCAACGGCTTTCTGCCCAGCTGCAATTCCTGCCACGACTACCCGCCGGCCATCGGGACAAATGACCGGCACGGCCGCCACACCCAGCTCGGCTACGGCTGCCAGGTCTGCCACTTTGAAACCACCCCAGACGGAACGGCTATAGGCGCCACCCACAACAACGGCACCATCAATGTCTCGCCCGCGCCGACCTTTCCCGGACGGCCCGCCGACGGCCCGCAGGCCCTGTCATTCACCTATACCCCGGCCGAGGGCGGCGGCGGCTGTTCCGCCAACACCTGCCATGCCTACTGGGGCTATTCCAACCCGGCCAAATGGGCCCAGATCGTCGAGATGAACGTGGTGCCGCAGCTCTCCGCCCTTTCCTCCCTGGACACGGACCGGGTGGTCACCCTGGATGCCAGCCGCTCCTCCTGCTTTGAGACCGTGGACGGCGTGCCGGAAGAACGCACCTGCTCCTATACCTGGGACTTCGGCGGCAGCGGCGGCAGCATCGGCGGCAACGGCCAGGATGTGATCATTTACCGCTATGACAACGCCGGCAGTTATACCGTGGAGCTTACCATGGCCGAGGCAACCAGCGGGAAAACCGCCACCGCTACGGTCAGCGCCACCGCCTCCCTGGTGGAGACCGCGGCCCCGGCCATTGATTTCACCACCTCGATAACCGGCACGGCAGTAACCCTGCACGCCGCCTTTCCCGCCGGGGTGCAAAGGGTCTATATCTACTGGGGCGACCGGCTGCGCTCCGTCTACAGCAGACCGGCCACCGACGTCATGAGCCACACCTATGCCGCGGGCCACAGGATTTACAATATCCGGGTGCAGACCATTGACGCGGCCCATAAGCTGGTGGATTACACCTTCAGCCAGGATGGAGATCTGCGGGTGAGCCTGCCGTAAAGGCGGGCTGAACCGTTTTCCCTGCTCTTTAGTACTGAGAGGCTGGGATGAAATGACAAGGATAGGCACATCGAGTAGGGTGAGGTGAGGTAATCATGCTCACCTCATCCCTCTCACAGAACCTTACCTACTGGCCTCGTATACGGCTCCTGTTTATCGGTAGCAACTTCGCCAAGACAGACATTTTCCTTGTTCTCTGCAGTTTCCAGAATAGGACTTGCAAAATCAAAATATATGGGGCATGATTCCATAAATTAATAAGAATTTATGGAGTTACCATGACTGAATTCATCAGCCGGACGGTCTCGCCCGCCTCATTTCTCGTGCCCGGCAAGGCGCTGATCATCTATGGGCCGCGCCGGGCCGGCAAAACGACCCTGCTCAAATCGTATCTTGCCTCCTGCGGCCTGCGTTACCGCCTGGAAACAGGGGACGATGTCCGCATCCGCCATCTGCTCGGCTCCGGTGATCTCAAGCAGATTACCGCCTTTGCCGAAGGCTTCGACCTGTTGGCCATTGACGAGGCGCAACAAATCCCGGACATCGGCATGGGGCTGAAGATTCTGGTCGACCATCTCCCCGGCCTGCGGATCATTGCCACCGGTTCCTCATCCTTTGACCTGGCCGGGGCGATTGGCGAGCCGCTGACCGGCCGCAAACGAACCCTTACCCTTTTCCCCATCAGCCAGATGGAATTGAGGCAGCAGTTCAATAGTTACGACCTGCGGCAACGGCTGGAGGACTATCTGGTCTATGGCTCCTATCCGGAAATTGTCGTGACCGAGGGGAGAAAGCAAAAGATCGAACTGCTGGAGGAACTGGCCGGATCCTATCTACTGAAAGACGTGCTGGCGCTGGAACGCATCCGCTCCTCACGCACCCTGCTGGACCTCCTGAAGCTCGTCGCCTTTCAGTTGGGAAGCGAAGTGTCGCTGAATGAGCTGGCCACCCAGGTCAAACTGGATGTGAAGACCGTCGGCCGCTATCTGGACATCCTGGAAAAGGCTTTCGTCCTGATTCGAGTGGGGGGCTTCAGCCGCAACCTGCGTAACGAGGTAACCAGCAAGGCCAAATACTATTTCCTGGACAACGGCGTGCGCAACGCCGTCATCGGTCAGTACAACCTGCTCGATTCCCGGAATGACATCGGCGCCCTGTGGGAAAACTTCGTGGTGGCCGAACGGCTGAAAAAACGATCCTACACCGGCATATACGGCACCTTCCACTTCTGGCGCACTTACGACGGCAAAGAGATTGACTATGTCGAAGAGCGCGACGGCGGGCTGTTCGGCTTTGAATGCAAGTGGTCGGCCAACCCGCGGGTCAAACCGCCTGCGAAATGGCTGGCGTCCTATCCGGGGGCGACCTTTGAACTGGTGACACCGGATAACTATCTTGATTTTGTGGGGTAACATTATTAGCGTCGCTGGATATCGGTTTCCTGGATTTCTCCGGCCTGCGGAGACGCTTTGCAACCTGCCCGCAATCCGGCAAATACAGGGGGCAGGCGAAGATCTCCGGAAACTGGTTATTGCTCCCACCGGGATGCTATCCAGAAAAGCAATTATTCATACGGAATTGGCTTGTTAAGAGAAAAATATTGAGGTATTGCGGTAATACAGTACATGTTCGGTTAAAGAGCCGATGTTCCCGGCCAGGCGAGAACATGCCGAACACCTTCAATATGGGGTGATATACAGGCTCGCAGAATTACTTGTTAGGGTTGAAGGATACTACTATGACCGACGGAATCATGAATATGGAAGATAAAGAGCTACCCAAAAGTGGCAAAGTCGCAAAAATAACAAGGGGTGCCTTGCAAGTTGTCGGCGGAGCTATCCCTTTTGCAGGTGGGGTTTTGTCAGCGGTAGCTGGTGCTTGGTCCGAAGGCGAACAAGAAAAGGCTAACCGGTTCTTTGAGCATTGGATTCAGATGCTTCAAGATGAATTGAAGGAAAAAGAACAAACAATAATCGAAATTATGGCTCGACTTGACCTCCAAGATGAGGCGATCGCTGAAAGAGTTGAAAGCAAAGAATATCAGTCATTAGTGAGAAAGACTTTCCGCGAATGGTCGGGCGCAGAGAGCGAAGATAAAAGAAAGTATATAAGAAACATTTTATCGAATGCCGCTGCAACGCAAGTTACAAGCGATGATGTCGTCCGTTTGTTCATAGACTGGATTAACCAATATTCAGAGATGCACTTCCAAGTTATAGGCGCAATTTACAACAGCGACGGTATTACACGAGGTCAAATTTGGAGCAAAATTGGCAAAGGGTCTGTTCGCGAGGATTCGGCTGATGCGGACCTTTATAAACTGCTATTTCGTGATCTTAGCACCGGGGGCATTATTCGCCAGCACCGCGAAACTGATCGATTTGGTAATTTTATTTCCAAGTCGACACAACGCCGCCCCAAAGGCAGTGGTACTAAACCTCTTGTTTCAGCTTTTGATAATGAGGAGGGGTATGAATTAACAGCTTTGGGGCGCCAGTTCGTTCATTATGCAATGACAGACTTACCTCTTAAAATTGAATTCACCAATAACCCTGAAGAGCTCTAACATTTCATTCGCGGGGAATGCGAACAAACTGCGGTCTTCATAGGGTGCGCCGCACGCGCACCCCTCAATTCCGCGTTATGCCTTAAAAAACAAATATAAGTGAAAAAAATGGAATGGGAAAAACTGTTATCTCCAAAAAGATTTGGAGCTGAAAAATGGCCTGACCAAAAAGAGCAAGGCAGAACAAGCTTCCATAAAGATTGTGACAGAATCACCTTTTCAAGTTCTTTCAGGCGTCTTGGAAAGAAAACACAAGTCCATCCACTTGCATTAAATGATCATGTTCATACAAGGTTAACTCATAGCATAGAAGTGGCAAGTGTCGGAAGAAGTCTTGGCATAATGTGTGGAGAAAAAATCCAAGAGCAACTACCAACAAATATCCACCCAATGCATTTAGGCCAGATCATTCAAGCAGCATGCTTGGCTCATGATATCGGCAACCCACCATTTGGACATGCGGGTGAAGAGGCAATTAGAGCATGGTTCTCTCATCCATCAAACGCTTATCTCCTAGAAGGAATAACAGAAACTCAACAAGATGATTTCCGAAATTTTGAAGGAAATGCACAAGGGTTTCGAATCCTAACAAAATTAGAATACAACAAAAATAACGGTGGTATGCGCCTAACCTATGCCTCATTGGCGGCTGGCTTAAAATACCCTTGGACTTCACTTGAAACAAAAAAAATAAAAAAATTCAATTGTTTCCAATCAGAAGCAGATTCTTTAAAAATAATCGCTGAAGAGGTGGGATTGATAAGAAAAGATCATTTACTCTACCTCCGTCATCCATTGGCATACTTAGCTGAAGCAGCAGACGACATATGCTACCGAATTCTTGACCTCGAGGATGCTCATGAGATGAGAATTCTACAATACGAAGAAATTTTAAATATTTTGCAAGAATTATGTGACACAACCGACAGTCACTATACAAATATTATAAATGCCAATGATATATCAAATCGGCACAAATTATCTTTTTTACGAGCAAAAGCAATTGGAACTTCCGTAATTAGTGCATCTGATGTTTTTACAAATAATATTGATAAAATAATGAAAGGACAATTCGGAGAAGACATTATAAATGAATGTCCAGAAGTGATAAAAACGCCTCTCAATAATGCCAGGAAACTAGCCTCTGAAAAAGTGTACAAGGAGCCTCGAAAAATTGAACTAGAAATTGGGTGTTATACAACTATCGGCATTTTATTAGATGCATTCTGTACTGCTGTAAGAGAGCAAGTTCTTTCAGGTAAAAATATTTCATACAAGAGCGAGAGAGTCTTAGCTATGATGGGTATTAATGCGCCAGAAAAAGGCGCGGACCTTTATCAGTCGCTACTAAAAGTTACCGATTATATTTCTGGAATGACAGACAATTACGCTAGTTATATGGCTCAGCAAATTGGCGGCAAGGGGAAATAGCACCATGGGGGAAAAAATAAAGGGGACAGCATACGTATTTTTCCTTGGTGATAACCATCGCCGCTAGCAGAATCACCCCATGACAAGAATTGTGGAAAAACGCGTTCTTAAAGAGGGCAATCCCTCAGCTGACAGATTATTTCACCCTTAGCGGAGAAATCCAATGAAAACTACGAAGATTCATATAACAAACCAAAAAGGCTTTGCTATCTCAGCGTCGAAAGATCTTGCTTGGGGAAATAATGCGGGGGCCGAGGGGGGGGGGCCGAGGGTCAAATCTTTATCCTTGATAAATTGATAAATGCCAGCCCCAAACGATACCCTGCAAAGTGAGCAATTCCGCTCTTGGCTTTTTGGGGGGGCCTTAGAACTTCAAGTACTTTAGACACTTCAAGTAATTTAGACACTTCAAGCACTTTAAGCATTTCAAATACTTTAGCCACTTTTCTCGAACCGCAATCCGGGCAGCAACCTAAAATCTGCCGGGATCAGGTTATCTGCAGTTATCTCGTCACGACTCCGAAGTATATTGTCCTGCGGTAGGGGATTTTTCCGGTAAAACAGGATATAAACGGATATAAACGACTTTCTCCGCTTTCCACCTCTCCTTTTTTTCTCCCCTGCTGTCAATGCCTGCCCGGCCTTGACAGCGATCCGGCAGGATGCAGACCGGGCTGGCAGATTTTTTGCTTTAGATAGGCATGGTGATCGAAGTTTTTATCTATGGCCTGTTTCCGGATTTTTTTCGGGTCGATCGAAGAAAGCGAAATTGCGCAGGGCTTTGCCAATGCCCGTTGTACTCACCTAGCCGGAATTCAAGAGAATCAGCCATCCCGCATCATGTTCGCGGCCGACTCGCTTCGCTCACGGCTCAACATGGCGTTGAACACTAAATGAACTTGAGACAAGCAGTCTGAGACGGTTCGACTTCTTTTTTCACCTCAGTCCGCTGCTCATCCCAACCATTTGCAAAGGAGAGGCACCTTATGAAAGCAATAAGACTTCAAGGATCAGGGGGGCTCGAGCGCCTGACGGTGGTCGAGATGGACGAGCCGGGTGCGCCGCAGGAGGGCGAAATCCTGGTGCGGCTGCACGCCAGCTCGCTGAACTATCATGATTATCTGGTCGCGCTTGGGACGATTCCCACCGCAGACGGACTCATCCCGTTGACCGATGGCGCGGGAATCGTCGAAAGGATCGGGGCAGGCGTCAGCGAGTTTGCCGTTGGCGACCACGTAGTCTCCTGTTTTTTCCCCGAGTGGCAGAACGGCGAAGCCGTAGCAGCCGGGTTCGCCAAGGTGCCCGGCGATGGCCTGGATGGTTATGCGCGGGAGATGGTGGTGCGGCCGGCCAATTGGTTCACCCGCGCGCCTGAGAATTACAGCCATACCGAAGCGGCGACTTTGACCACCGCCGGTCTTACGGCCTGGCGCGCCCTGGTCAATGATGGTCCTTTGAAGGCCGGCGAGACGGTATTGACTCTGGGTACGGGCGGTGTGTCGATATTCGCCTTGCAGTTCGCCAAAATGATGGGCGCAGTGACGATCGTCACTTCGTCATCGGATGAAAAACTGGCTCGCGCCCGTGCGCTGGGCGCCGACCATACGATCAACTACAGGCAGTATCCAACTTGGGCGGATCAGGTTTTAGACCGGACCGACGGCCGGGGCGTTGACCATGTCATCGAAGTGGGCGGTCCGGACACCCTGCCGCAGTCGATCAGCTCGTGCCGCATCGGCGGGCATATCGCGTTCATCGGCGTCTTGACGGGTTTCTCCGGTCCGGTTCCGACCGTGGCGCTGTTGACTCGACAAGTGAGGCTTCAGGGGTTGACAGTCGGAAACCGCCGGCAGCAGATCGAGATGATCCGCGCGCTTGATGCCAATGGCATGAAGCCGGTCATCGATAGGACCTTTGCTCTGCAAGACCTGATCGAGGCGTTTCGTTACGAGGCGAGCGGCGCGCATTTCGGCAAAATCTCCATCGAAATGTGAAGCGGGACAAATGTTTGACGGGGCCGAGAGCGGGGACGAAGGTCACAATCTTTATCCTTGCTAAATGCCAGCCCCAAACGATATCCTGCAAAGGGAGCAATTCTGCTCTTTGTTTGGGGGGCATCGAAACAGGAGGATCACATGAGATACGAAGATATCCCAGGTGCCAGCGCCTGGAAAATTGATGCGTTTTCCCTGCACAAAGCGCCGCTAGACCCGATTGTGGCCGCTATTGATGATATGCTGGTGAAATATCCACAGGCATTCTCGCCGATGGCAAAACGAAATCTGCTGGCGGATCTTGAAAAAAGCTGCGCCGCATGGAAACCGCCCAAGCCGCATAACCCGGCAATGGATGCCCTTCATGAGGTGGTGAAACGCCGGCTCGTCTACAGCGGTTCCGCGGCTCATCCCTATGACAAGGTGGTTTGCGTCAGCTACAGCATCAAAACCGGCATGTTTGAGGCGGGAACCCAGATCGTCAAATATCAGGGCCGGCTCGATGATCAGCGCGACATGGAAGAGCGGGTGCGGCACATGAAGGCCGCGATCAATCAGGCCAGGAATTTTGTTCCCAATCCCGCCCGCGACGACAGCAAGACCCTGAAGATATTCATGGCGCCAGAATTCTATTTTCGGGGACGTTATGGCGCCTATCCGCCGGAAATAGTCTCAAAGATCATGCCGCTTCTGCAAAAGGGTGACGACGGAACTGCAAGGCCCCTCTTTAAAGACTGGCTGTTTATATTCGGCACAGCGATCTCCGCCTCCATTGATGCCAGGCAATATTGTTTTACCTGTAATTCGGCAAATGACATTTTTTTCGACCGTGACCCGCGGAATCCGGGCAAAACCGTGCCAAAATGCAGAAAAGGCGCCGGGCATGACGTCCGGGAAGGGATCTATGGGGCGGTTATCGATAATGTGGCCCTGATCCAGAAAGGCAAGGAAGAGTATCTGGTTGCCAAGGAGTTTATCTCCGGCATTGACTTCCGGGATAAAGGGACCGGGGACGGGGCCTTTGTGAAAATGGACGATGCGGGCATTCGCGAGAAGTTTACCCCGCTGGCCCCGGAAGGGTCGAGACAGAGCAACTTTCCCTCAAAGTTCACGGATGAACGAATGGGCGGCGGCGTATTCAACATTGCCGGCATTACCTTCGGCATGGAGATATGCGTGGATCACGCCGAAAAAAAACTCGAAACAGCCGGCAACCTGCAGATCCTGCTGATCCCTTCCGCGGGCATGGAAATCAAGTACTGGCGAACCATCGACAACGGCATATCATTCAATGTGGATGGTTTGCGGGGGGATGGCGATGTCCAGGTGCGCAGGCAGACTGGTGTGCAGCAGACAGCGGCTGCCCATCAACTCGTAAATGGTGTTCCTGGAAAAATTGAGGTATTCGGGCCACTGATGATCCCTTACCTGTAATGACAGTGAAAATAAAAATGGGCTATGGTGGAGCTTCAGCCCGGATCGAAAAGGGGAAAAAGGTGGCAATAATGACAAATCAGCAAGGAGGTAGTAACATGAACAGTAACGATACAATCCGTCCATCTTCCGGGCTCTCCCGGCGTGGTTTTCTTGCCGCATCCGCCGGGGCGGCGTTTGTCGCGGCCGCAGGCGATTTTCCCGGCACCGCCCAGGCCGCCGCCCCCTTTGTCCTGCCGCCCCTGCCCTTTGCCGAAAACGCCCTTGAACCCGTGATCAGCGCCCGGACCATCGGCTTCCACTACGGCAAGCACCACAAGGCATACGTGGACAACCTCAACAAACTGACGGCCGGCACCGAGTATGCCGGCATGGCCCTGGAAAAGATCATCACCGCCACCGCCGGCCAGGCGGACAAGGCCGGGATCTTCAATAACGCGGCCCAGGTCTGGAACCATACCTTCTACTGGAAGAGCTTGCGGCCCCAGGGCGGCGGCGAGCCCCCCCCGGTCCTGAAACAGAAGATCGAGGCATCTTTCGGCACCCTGGAGGCCTGCAAAAAGGAACTGGCCAACGCGGCCATGACCCAGTTCGGCAGCGGCTGGGCCTGGCTGGTGCTGGATGGCGGCGCCCTCAAGGTCGTCAAGACCGGCAATGCGGATGTGCCCCTGACCAAAGGCATGAAGCCGCTGCTGACCATCGACGTCTGGGAGCACGCCTACTACCTTGATTACCAGAACCGGCGCGCCGACTATGTCGATGCCCTGCTCAACAAACTGGTCAACTGGGATTTTGCGGCGCAGAATCTCGGCTGAATGCTCCGGCTGCTGAAACTTTTAGACTAGCAGCCGTCAGGTGTGCAGGGTAAAATCCGTGCCCGGAATGGGCCAAATGCCGGGGCAAAGCAGGCCCCCCACGAACAGACTAAACACCTGCAGACTACGCACCTGATTAATTACAAATTTCCATCACCATTGATAAATTGATAAAAGGAGGAAACAGTGGATATCAGTGAACGGAGCTATCACCTGAAATTGCAGGAAATGTGCGACTGCTATCTGGAAACGGATTTTCTGAAGCAGTTGAAAGGCATGTGTGGTATGAAAAGCGGTGAGCCTGAGGAAAATGCCATCAAATACCTGGCCCTGGCCATCATGTACACGGTGTCGGAAAAGGCCAAAAAGCTGACCCTGAAAAAAAAGGGGGACAAGCTGACCGTCAAGGTCAAGGGCGATGAAGAGATCACCCTGCCGTCGCCAGGTATGGAGCAGTTCGACAGGATTGCAGCCATCATGCGGGCCATTCTGCACATTGAGGAGGACGAGGGCAGGCTGCCCCTTGCCCTGGGGCTGCGCAGCGGGGACCTGGAACTGCTGGTGGAGGTCGCGCGCGGCCAGGACAAGGAAACCCTGAAGATCAAGTTTCCGGACCTGTAAAGCAGCTTAGGAGCCCGTTGACAACGGCTTAAGGAAAATATCTCTTTTCACAGCAGAGCAAGGGGCGGTTCGCGAATGGGCGGTTCGCGAACCGCCCCTACGTGCGTTCTGTGGTAAATTTTTAATTTCTGCGGAAAAATCAAACAAAGGATTCAAGGGAAAAATCATGTGCGGTATCGTCGGCATCGTGGCCAACAGTGCGGTAAATCAGACCATTTATGATGCGCTCACCTATCTGCAGCATCGCGGTCAGGATGCGGCCGGCATCATGACCTGCCATGGGGACCGGATGATCCTGCACAAGAGCAACGGCCTGGTGCGGGACGTATTCCATACCCGGCACATGATCCACCTGCTGGGCTGCATGGGTATCGGCCATGTCCGCTACCCCACCGCCGGCACCGCCAGTCCGGCGGAGGCCCAGCCTTTTTTCGTCAATTCCCCCTACGGCATCGCCCTGGCCCACAACGGCAATCTCATCAACGCCGCAGAGCTGCGCACCCATCTCTTCCATGAGGACCTGCGCCACATCAACACCGATTCCGATTCCGAGGTCCTGCTCAACGTTTTTGCCCATGAGCTGCAGAAGCGCGGCAGGCTCCTGGTCACCGACCAGGACGTATTCGCGGCGGTGGCCGGGGTGCATCGCCGCTGCCAGGGCGCCTATGCGGCGGTGGCCATGATCGCCGGCTGCGGCATCGTGGCCTTCCGGGATGCCTGGGGCATCCGGCCCCTGGTCTACGGGCAGCGGGAGACGGAGCAGGGCATCGATTTCATGGTGGCCTCGGAGAGCGTGGCCCTGGACGGCCAGGGTTTTACCCTCATCGACGACGTCAAGCCGGGCGAGGCGGTATTCATCTCCATGGACGGCCGCCTGTCCGTCAGCCAGTGCGCCGAGCTGCCCCGTTATGCCCCCTGCATCTTCGAGCATGTCTACCTGGCCCGGCCCGATTCCATCATGGACAAGGTGTCGGTCTACAAGGCGCGGCTGCGCATGGGTGAAAAGCTGGCGGACAAAATCAAACGCCTGCGGCCGGGCCACGACATCGACGTGGTGATGCCCATTCCGGATACCAGCCGGACCGCGGCCCTGCAGCTGGCCACCAGCCTGGGCCGCAAATACCGGGAAGGATTTATCAAGAACCGCTACATCGGCCGCACCTTTATCATGCCCGGCCAGCAGGAACGCAAAAAATCGGTGCGCCAGAAGCTGAACCCCATCGGCCTGGAGTTCAAGGGCAAAAACGTGCTGCTGGTCGATGACTCCATTGTCCGGGGCACCACCTCCCGGCAGATCGTCCGCCTGGCCCGTGAGGCGGGGGCGGCCAAGGTTTATTTCGCCTCTGCCGCGCCGCCGGTCCGCTTCCCCAACATCTACGGCATCGATATGCCCACCAGCAGCGAGCTGATCGCCCATGGCCGCAGCGTGGAGGAGATCAGCGCGGCCCTCGGGGCTGACTGGCTGATTTACCAGGACCTGGAGGATCTGGTGGCCGCGGTGCAGAAAGGCAACCGGGATATCACCTCGTTCGACTGTTCGGTCTTTACCGGCGAATACGTCACCGGCGGCGTCAGCGACACATATTTCGCCGGGCTGGCCCGGCAGCGTAGCGACGCGGTAAAATCAAGGCGGCGCAGCACGGACCAGCACATCTCCGACCTGTAAGGCCTCCCTGCCCCACCTCTTCGTGCCCGCGCCTGGCTGGAACTGATCTTCCCTGCTGCTGATGGAATTCCTTTTCTTGCGGCGCCGGGGAATCTATGATACAAAAATTTCATGGCCAGCAAGCAGGATATTTGCCGGCCATCACCCTGTCATGACATTTAGGAGCCGTTACGAAATAACATGGCCATTTTTTTAATTTCGTTACGGCTCTTTATGCCGTTCCGCGCATTTCTCCGGCCATGTTATTTTTTTACCACGGCTTTGCCTGGTTTTTTTGTGTGAAAATTCCAGCAAAATTGACGAGCGATCTAGAAATTTGATGAATGCTTTCGCCCATTGCCGGCTTCTCCTGAGCAGGTATCGCGTCCCTGGCCAACCCGCCGCAACGGCAGCAGCGCCGCCATGAATCCGCCGGCCGCCGCAGAGTCCCGTCCGGCCTGGCGGCTCGCCACCCGCCGGGTTTCGGACCAGGAGCTGGAAGTCACCCTCTCCGGCCGCTGGTGCCTGAGCGAGCAGCTGCCCCCGGTCCATGAACTGGAAAAGGCCTTTTTCGAGGGGCTCACCACTTTGAGGGTGGTGGCCACGGAACTGGGGGAATGGGACACCGGGCTGCCCGCCTTTTTTGCCGGGGTGGTGAAAATGGGGGCGGAACGCGGTTTCAGCGTGGAGCAGCAGGGGCTGCCCGAGGGCGTGCAGCGATTGATCACCATGGCCTTTGCCGTGCCCGAACAGGCGGTGGCCGGCCGCCGCGCCCGGCCGGCCGGGCTGCTGGACCGGGTCGGCACGGCGACCCTGGAATTTGTCCGCACCGCACCGGAGATGATCCGCTTCCTGGGCGAGATCACCCTCTCCTTCGGCAGACTGCTCACCGGCCGAGCCCGGTTCCGGCTGAATGATCTGTGGGTCGAGATCGAGGAGGTGGGGCCCCGGGCACTGGGCATCGTCTCGGTGATCAGTTTCCTGGTCGGGCTGATCCTTGCCTATCTGGGGGCCGATCAGCTGAAGATGGTGGGGGCCCAGATCTTTATCGCCGACCTGGTCGCCATCGGCATGGTGCGGGAGGTGGGTGCGCTGATGACCGGCATCATCATCGCCGGCCGCACCGGGGCCGCCTTTGCCGCCCAGCTCGGCACCATGCAGGTGAATGAGGAGATGGACGCCTTCCGCACCCTGGGCATCTCCCAGATCGATTTCCTGGTGCTGCCGCGCATGCTGGCGCTCATGCTCATGGTGCCGCTGCTCACCCTCTACGCCAGTTTTGTCGGCATGCTCGCCGGACTCCTGGTGTCGGCCACCATTTTCGACATCGGCATGTTCGAGTACTACACCGAAACCCTGCGGGCGCTGACGTTGAATCATTTTTTCGTGGGGCTGTCCAAGGGCACGGTCTATGGCGCCATGGTGGCCTTTTCCGGCTGCCTGCGCGGCATCCAGTGCGGCAGGAACGCCGAGGCGGTGGGCCGGGCCGCCACCTCGGCCGTGGTCACCGGCATTCTGCTGATCACCATCACCGCCTCGTTCATGACCATCATCTATTACCGGCTGGGTATCTGACATGAGCACTGCGCCACATATCGAGGTACGCGACCTGACCATGGCCTACGGGGATTTCGTGGTCCAGCGGGACCTGAGTTTTACGGTGAACAGCGGGGACATCTTCGTCATCATGGGCGGCAACGGCTGCGGCAAGACAACCCTGATGCGGCATCTCATCGGGCTGCAGCGGCCGGCCAGGGGGGAGGTCTTCTACCACGGGCAGGATTTCTGGAACGCGGCCCCGGAGGAGCGGGACCGCATGAAACGGCGGCTCGGCATCCTCTTCCAGGGCGGGGCGCTGTGGAGTTCGCTGACCATTGCCGAGAACGTGGCCCTGCCCCTGGGCGAATACACCGCCCTGCCGGCGGACAAGATCAACGAGGTGGTCTCCTTCAAGCTCGCCCTGGTGGGACTGGCCGGCTTCGAGGAGTTCTACCCCGCCGAACTCTCCGGCGGCATGCGCAAACGGGCCGGCATTGCCCGGGCCATGGCCCTGGACCCGGAGATCCTGGTCATCGACGAGCCCTCCTCCGGGCTTGACCCGCTCACCGCCCGCCGGCTCGATGATCTCATCATGGAGCTGCGCAACAGTCTGGGCACCACCATCGTGGTGATCACCCACGACATCGCCAGCATCCTCACCATCGGCAACAATTCCATTTTCCTCGACACCGAACGCCACACCATGATTGCCACGGGCAATCCGCGCACCGCCCTGGAGCACGGCGCGCCCAATGTGCGGTGGTTCCTGTCCCGGGGGGAGGTGCGCGCATGAGCAGACGGGCCAGCCCAACCCTGATCGGCGCCTTTGTCCTCGGCGCCGTGACCCTTGCCGTGGTGACCGTGCTGCTGGTGGCCGGAGGCCAGGTTTTCCAGGAACGGCCCCGGTATGTCATCTACTTTGAAGGTGCGGCCCAGGGGCTGCAGATCGGCGCCCCGGTATTGTTTCTGGGGGTGAAGGTGGGCACGGTGAAGCAGATCCAGCTCGGGCTCGACGAGCGCAACGACCGGTTCGCGGTGCTGGTCACCGTGGAGGTTGAGCCCAACGTGGTGCGCTCCCGGGCCGGTGAAACGATCAATCTCGGCAACCGCGCCACCATGAAAGGCCTGGTGGAGCGCGGCCTGCGCGGCCAGCTCCGCATGCAGAGCCTGCTCACCGGTCAGCTTTACGTTGATCTTAATTTCCACCCGGAAAAGCCTGCGGTATTCGTCGCCACCGATCCGCACATGAGTGAGATCCCCTCCATTCCGACCCCGGTGCAGGAACTCACCGCCAGACTGGAAAGCCTGCCCTGGAACAAATTTTTCGCCGCGGCAGAGGCCACCAGCGACTTTATCAACAATCTCCTGGCCGACCCGGCCACCCGGGAGATTCCCCGCCGGCTGGAAGCGACCCTGGCCCATCTGGAGGTTCTTGTCACCAAGCTGGACGCCGAGACCCAACCGACCATGGCGGCATTACGCGTGGATCTGACCGAGCTGCAGCAGACCCTGCTGGTGGCCCAGGCGGCCCTCCAGCGGCTGGGGACGGCGGCGGACAGCGTAAACGCCCTGGCTGATCCCGGGGCCCCGGTGCTTGCCGGGCTGACCCAGGCGGCCGGGGAACTGAGCAATGCCGCCCGGGCAGTGGGCGCCCTGGCCGGCGAGGAGTCGCCCCAGGCGGTGCATCTCGATGCCGCCCTGCAGGAAATGACCAAGGCGGCCCGCAGCCTGCGGATACTGGCCGAGACCCTGGAACAGCAGCCCCAATCCCTGCTGCGCGGGAAAAAGGCAATGGAGGAGAAACCATGAGAGGATGGCGGCGGAAAGGGCTGGGGCTTGTACTGATGCTGGTTGCCGTTGCCCTGCTTGCCGGCTGCGGGGCGAGGCCGGAAACGAGGCTCTATCTGCTCTCCGCCCTGGCGCCGGACGCGCCGACAGCCCCAGGCGCCGGGCAGACCATGGTGATCGGCCTGGGGCCGGTGACTCTGCCCGACTACCTCGACCGGCCGCAGATCATCTTCCGCGTCTCGGCAAACCGCCTGGAGGCCGCCGACACCCATCGCTGGGCCGAGCCGCTCACCGCCAGCGTGGCGCGGGTGCTGGCCGAAAACCTGGCGGCGCAGCTGCCTGGCAGCCGCATCCTGAACTATCCCTGGTCAAGCGGCGAGACCCCGGATTTTCAGGTGCGGGTGGAGGTGCTGCGCTTTGACGCCGGGCCGGATGAGGCGGTGCATCTCCTCGCCACCTGGTCGGTCAGGGGCAGGGAGGGCGCCCCGCGCCGCGTTGACCTCACCGTGGCCGCCCCAACCCATGATTTCGAGTCCCTGGTCCGCGCCGAAAGCCAGGCCCTGTTAACCCTGAGCCGGGAGATCGCCGGCGAACTGCGGGGGCCGGCTGCCGGCAACCTTTTCTGAGTTATGATAACCTTGATGAATTCGTATTTATGCCCCTTGTGGGTAAAAAGTCTGTTTTCACCACGGAGCACACAGAGATCACAAAGAAAAAAATTTTAATCACAAATAGTTACCCCTGTGAGTTCTGTGCTCTCTGTGGTTAATTTTCAGTTTTTAGGAGTCCTTCAACCTTCAGAAATTTAATACTATTTTTTTAAAGCTGCAAGACAAGGAGTTTCCATGGCAACATCGGCGGGAGTGGGTTTCAGTGAGCACCGGAATCCGGCGCAGGCGGGGAAAGATGCGGCCCTGCAGGCCCTGGAACAGGCGGGGACGGCGAAGCCGGATTTTGTTTTCGTGTTTGCCACAGTGGGCTACAACCAGCAGGCGCTGCTCCGCGCCATCCGGGAGGTGACCGCGGGCGCGCCGCTTTCCGGCTGCTCGGGAGAAGGAATCATCACCCGGGAGACGGTGGCCGAGACCAATTTCGGGGTGGCGGTCATGGTGATCAGCTCGGCTGAACTGCGCTTCAACCACGCCATGGTCCAGGGCATCGGCGGTGGGGCGGCCCAGGCCGGAGAGCGGCTGGCCGGGGAGATCCGTTCCTTTCTCGCCCCGGACAATATTGCCTGTTTTCTGCTGGCCGACGGGCTGGTTTTCAACTTCGATCCCTTTCTGAGCGCCTTTGAGACCGCCCTGCGGCAGGCGGGCCAGGCCGGGCCTCTGCCGCTTTTCGGCGGGCTGGCCGCGGACAACTGGGCCTCCCACAAGACCTATCAGTATCACAATGACGAAGTTTTTTCCGAGGGGCTCAGCTGTGTGGTGATGTCGGGCAGCGGCGGGATTGCCTCGGGGGTCAACCATGGCTGCGTGCCGGTGGGCGGCAAGCGCACCATAACCCGCAGCCAAGGCAACATCATTTATGAAATCGACGGGATACCGGCCCTGGACGCCCTGCAGGATTATCTCGGCGAGGACTGGCGCACCCAGTGGAACAAGACCTCGCTCAATGTCTGCCTGGGGTTCAAGACCCCGGCGCATCTCAAGCACGGCTATGAAGAGTACATTATCCGCTACATGATGGGCAAAGACGATGCCCAGGGAGGGGTGACCATCCAGTCCGAGGTCAGCGAGGGCACCGAACTCTGGATCGTGCGCCGCGACAAGGAATTGATCACCTGCGGCATGCAGGCCATCTCCGGCCAGATCAGGGAACAGCTGGCGGGCAGAACACCCCGTTTCGTCCTGCACTTCGAATGCGTGGGCCGGGGCAAGGTCGTTTTCCGGGAACAGGAGAAACTTGAGCTGATCCGCGGTCTGCAGCAGGAGATCGGGGGAAACGTCCCCTGGATCGGCCTCTATACCTACGGTGAAATCGGGCCGGTGGTGAGCAACAACTGCTTCCACAACTTCACCTCGGTCGTTACGGCCGTCTACTGATTGCCCCAAGGCGGAACCCTTTATGGACCAGGACGTTACCCCCGACGTTTCACCGCAGGCCGGCGAGATTTCCGCGCTCAGGAGGGAAAACGAGACCCTCTCCCAGCAGGTCAAGCGGCTGATCAAGGCTGAGGGCAAACTTTACGCATACCAGGAGCAACTCGACGTCCAGCTGAAGGAGTACAAGGAACTCTACGAACTGAGCAAGAAAAACAATGCCACCCTGGACATCCGCAGGATCTTCCGCCAGACCGGTGAATACATCATCCGCAATCTCCAGTATGAGCGGGTGGTTTTCCTCGAACAGTTCGATGATGGGGGCAGCTATGCGGCCTGTGTTTTTGACGGTTATTACGAACCCCGGGAAGCGAGCGCCATTGCCTCGCTGGTGATCAGGGAGGATGACCCTTTCCTTTCCCCCCTGCGGGCCGGAAAGGAGTACCTGATCTGCCGGGAGGATTGCGGCGGCAGGGAGCGGGCCGGCTGCCGCGCCAGGCTGCTCATGGACGAATATCTGCTCTTTCCCCTCGGCTCCCATCCGCGCCCCCATGCCCTGCTGGCGGTGGGGAATTCGGTCGGCAATGCCGAATTCTACCGCCGGGTGGGCGAGGGCGAGGGGCAGCTGCTGGGCATCGGCAATCTGGTGGGGCTGCTCGCCTCGTCGGTGGAAAATTATATATCTTACACCAACATGGAAAGGGCCCTGGAACAGGAAAGGCAGACCGAGGCAAACTACCGGGGCATTTTCGAGAACGCGGTTGAGGGCATCTTGCGGACCACGGCCCACGGACGGTTCCTGGGCTGCAACCCGGCCACCGCCGCCATCCTGGGCTACGGCTCCCCGGCGGAGCTGGTCCAGGCCGTTCCCTCCATCGCCCAACTGTATGTCTCGTCCC
>Ga0172380_10000960_pt1 | contig 51816 bp, 46 predicted proteins | sample Leawe162metaG_FD_119747 | JGI IMG/M metagenome (GOLD analysis project Ga0172380, IMG submission 119747) | Leachate microbial communities from a municipal landfill in Southern Ontario, Canada - Leachate well 162 metaG | ecosystem: Engineered > Solid waste > Landfill > Unclassified | place... | reverse complement strand
TGCCTTAGCAACTGTTAGCGCCAAAGGCGAATCGCTGGTCAGCCTATGTTATACAAGCAACCCGACTGCTCGACAAACACAAGAAGTTCTCCTGAAAGACGGACGGATGTATTGGGAATTCATTGCTCAATGTGCGATGGAATGGTCAGAAAAACACGATGTACTCGCAAATGCCGGTCTTGTAATGGCAGCAGCCTATGAACGACCCAAGGGCTCCGGAGATATTTATTCTTTCCACCTTTCGCGCGGCCGAGAAATAGTCGGGGATAAGATGTGGTTCCTCGTACCCGGAGTTGGCACACAGAAAGGATATGTCGACGAAACAGTCCACTATGCCTATACAGGATCAGGTTCAATTGCAATCAATTCATCGTCAGGACTACTTTTTAAGAGTATCGACACTGACTACGCCCAGGCTTCAGCCGGCGCTGCAGAAGAACTGCGTGACCAAATCAGAGCAGCAATGTGAACTACTGCTAAACCGCACAAAAAGGAGGATGCATTATGATAAATATACTGACTATGGATAAGGCGCAAATTATTGCGCTCAATCCTTCGGATGTTACTCAGGAACTTACGCGTGAAGAAGTCGTCCATATAGCAACCGTCCTAGATGCTTTTTGGTCTTATGATTATGAAGCAGCCAAACAAGGACGGTCTGGCTTGCATGCATTGCTTAAATCTGGAAGACATAGCAATGGATTTTTCATTTCAAAGGTTATGCTTCGATATCTGAACATCCGAAAAATCATGGCTGATCAAATGGCTATGAAATTAAAGAAATTAGGCGTAAAGCCTGATTGGGTAGGCGGCATTCCTGACGGAGCAACTGGACTTGGTGAAGACCTGGCAGAAGCATTAGGAGCTAAGGTAGCCAAAATGGAGAAGGTTGATGGAAAAATACACTTCCTAAGCGACATTCCGCCTGGCGAAACACTGCTTCTTTGCGAAGATTTTTGCACACGCGGAACCGGTTTCAAAGAGACGGTTATGAATATTATTTCCAAACAACCCAGAACCTCTTTCATTCTTCATGAACCAGTTATCATTAATCGTGGTGGACTTCATTACCTCGGAATCGGCGGAGTTGGTATATTTGCAATTCTTCCTATAGCCGACCATCGCATTGAAGATTGGGAGCCTACAGAATGCCCCCTATGCAAAATGGGCTCCAAGGCAATTAAGCCCAAGGCCACAGATGAAAACTGGCATCTTATTACAACATCACAGCTAATGTGAAAATTCACACCACCCACAACCCCGCGACCTTACAGAAAAAGGAGAAAAAATTCTGTAGGCATCGTGTGGGTTGTTTTTTTATCTAAAAATTAAAATTTGACAGCTTCCCGTTCGACGTGTATATTATAGAAGTAAGTTAGGTTAATTATTAAGAAAATTTAATAGGGAATGAGTCAATTCCTGTGTATAACTTCTTAATATTATCCTTTTCGAGGGATTTTTTTATTTTCCCCAAAGTTATCCACAAGATAATTTAGCCTTATCTAAAGCATTATTTAATTATTCAAGCGATTTTCAGTGCTTATTCGCAAAAAATTCAGATCTACTTTTACTAAGAACTAAAAGCTACCATCTGAAAACTATTCGTATGACAAGCATTCTGGACAATTTGTTAGCGCAAGAAGTGGACAAAATAGAAGAAGAAGTCGCCACTCCGGTCGAAAAAACAACCAAAACCAAAGAAAAAGCGGATAAAAAAGCGGATAAAACTGAAACTGACGGACAAAAGAACTCTCTTATGAAGCAGCTTATGGCCGAAACTTCTTTCCATTTTCCGGAAATCGGTGACACCGTTATCGGAGAAGTGATCGAAGTCTCTTCCAATGAAATTTACCTTGATTTGGCGCCTTTCGGTACGGGCGTAGTGCTCGGCAAGGAAATCAAGGACGGCCTAGGTAACGGAAAGTTGAAATTAGGCGATCAAGTGCAAGCCACTGTTATCGATTTGGAAAACGAGGATGGCTACGTCGAACTTTCCATCCGAGAAGCCTCCTATGAAAAAGCTTGGGATGACATCGAAAGCAAACGCGATACGCAAGACAAAGTCACCACTAAAGTGCTCAGTGCCAATAAGGGCGGACTTTTGGTCGAGATCAATGGTATTTCCGGATTCTTGCCGGTTTCCCAACTTTCCAGCAAAAATTATCCCAGAGTTGAAGACGGAGACAAGAATAAGATTTTGAATCTGCTCAAAAAATTGGTCGGCCAAGAATTGGAAGTCAAGATTTTGGATGCCGATCGTGAAACTGAAAAATTGATTGCCAGCGAAAAAGCGGCGCAGAGTGAAAAAGACTTGGAAGTTATCTCATCTTTAAACGTCGGCGACACCGTGAGCGGAGAAGTCAGTGGAGTGGTGGACTTCGGAGCTTTTGTAAAATTTGCCTTGGCCGCCAAAGCCGGGAAAGAAGAAGGACGACGGATGGAAGGCTTGGTGCACATTTCCGAACTGGCTTGGCAGCTCATTGAAGACCCTCGCTCAATCGTGAAAGTCGGGGACAAAGTGGAAGCTAAAATCATCGGCATCGATGGCGACAAAATTTCCCTTTCCATCCGCGCATTGCAAAAAGATCCTTGGAGCGCCATCGCGGAAAAATATGCTATCGGCGACATCGTAGCCGGAACAGTGAACAAACTCAACCACTTCGGCGCTTTTGTCTATTTGGACAAAGACATCCACGGCCTCGCGCACATCAGCGAAATGTCCGAAGCCTATCCCGGACGGACATTGGACGAACTTTTGAAGGCCGGAGAAAAATATTTATGGAAAATTCTTTCCATCGAACCGCGTGAACATAGAATGGGATTGGTGCTAGCTGACAAGAAAGCGGAGAAAAAGAAGAAGGAAGAAAAGGTTGAAGAACCGAAAGAACCCGCCGCCGCTTCCTCCTCCGTTAAAACTATGGCGGATAAAAAAGAAAAGAAGGAAAAGAAAACAGCCGCGAAGAAAGAAGTGAAAGAACCGAAGGAGAAGAAGGCTAAAAAAGTTGCTAAAAAATAATATTGATAACTCAAGAATCAAAATAACATATTATAAATCAAAATGTTTCTTTGATTTTACTAGTTAAAAATGATTATAACACTTAATGGAGCAGAAGGATCAGGGAAAACAACCGTTGCTAAAAAAATTTCAGAAGAATTGGGATATGTCAGATATACAACTGGCGAGATTTTTCGCGAAATGGCTAGGAAACGAGGTTTGACTCTTGTAGACTATATAAAGTTAGGAGAAAACGATCCACAAGTTGATAAAGAAGTAGATGATTATGTAATTGAATTATCTAAAAAGGAAGACCACTTTATCTTAGACAGCCGCATGGCTTGGCATTTTATTCCAAAATCATTAAAAATTTATCTTAACATCGACCAGCGAGAAGGAGCAAAAAGAATATTCAATGAATTGCAAAAAGATACAGCCAGAAATGAGATGAAAGATAAGCCAAAAACAGTCGATGAAGTTTTAAGAAAAATTCAAGAAAGAAATGAAACTGATGATAAGCGCTATATGCAATACTACAAAGTAAATATTCGCGACGAAAAGAATTATGACTTTGTGCTTGATACAACCAACCTTTCTAGGGATGAAGTGTTCGAGGAAGTGACGAGAGTCATCAAAGAAAAAATATAATCTTTTATTGTGTCATTCCCGCATAGGCGGGAATCTAGTGTAGAAACTTAATAATGTGCGACTGGATTCCCGTATACACGGGAATGACAATGCGATATGTCTTTAGTTAAAAAAGTTCAGAATACCGTTTTTCAGCAGGAACTTTTTAAACGCGGTGACAAAATTATCTTGGCAGTGTCCGGCGGACCGGACAGCGTGTGCCTGCTGGACACCTTTGCCAAATTGCAAAAAAAATATTCGCTGGAACTTCTCATCGCGCATGTGAACTATGGCTTGCGCGGGAAAGACAGCGACAAGGATGAACAATTAGTGCGAGAGCTGGGGGAAAAATATGGGATTAGAATTTCCGTGCTGAATGCGTTCACAACCCCTCCGTCCCGACCTTCCTCAACAACCCCTCCCCAGCCCTCCCCTGAGTACAGGGGAGGGGGCGGTAATGCCCTTTCGGAGAATGCTTTGCGCGATGTGCGTTATGATTTTTTTGAAAAGTTGCGCGCGGAAAATAAATTTGATCTTATCGCCGTCGCGCACAATGCCGATGATCAAGTGGAGACATTCTTGATGCGCGTCATCCGCGGAGCAGGCTTACAAGGCCTGGCGGCCATGCAGTTTAAAAACAACTTTCTTATCCGGCCTCTTTTGGCGGAGTCACGTGCAGAAATCATTGATTATCTCAAGGAAAATAAATTAGCCTATCGCATTGATAAAACAAACCTAAAAAATGATTTTTTGCGCAATAAGATCAGAAACAAACTGCTTCCGTATTTGGAAAAAGATTACAACCCGAACATCAGAAAAACTCTTTTCACTGAGATTCAGGCAATTGCTGCTGATTATGCTTTCATTGCAAGTTCAGCGAAGGCAACTATGCCGGTAAAAGCAACTTTGAAAGTTTCCAGGGTAATGAGCCTTCATCCTGCCCTACAAAAACAAGTTCTGCGAAATGCTCTATCTTGCGTGAAAGCGGATCTCAAAGACATCGAAGCAGCACATATCGAAGAAATTATAAAAATTCTAAAAAGCACGAAAAACAAGCATCAACTTGTATCATTTAAGGGATTGAAAGTAACGCGAAAAGGTGATAAGCTGGAAATATCGTGTAAATCATAATATATAACATAAAATACAGAATATGCAAAAATTATTCAAAAACATCGGTATCGTTTTTCTGGTCTTTCTGCTCATTTCAGGCATTTTTATCCTCTACAGCACACCGCAAAAAGCCCCGACTGCGACCTCTCTTTCTGATCTCGCCAAGCAAGTCACCGATGGTAAAGTCAAAACTATCCAAGTTGATGCGGACAATCTGCAAATCACCTTAAATGATGGCTCGACAGAAAAGACCACCAAGGAAACCAGCTCCAGCTTGGTTGAAACACTTAAAAATTATGGGGTGGAAAGTGATAAGATCCAAAATGTCAACATTGAAATCAAAACTCCATCTTCTGCCAGTTTCTGGCTGGAGAATATCTTGCCTTTCCTCCTACCGCTTCTGCTTATCGGCGCTTTTATCTGGTTCATGCTGAAACAAGCCCAAAAAGGCAACAATCAAGCGATGTCATTCGGCATGTCACGAGCGCGTATGATCGATCCGAAGAATAAGAATCAAAAAGTGACTTTCAAAGATGTGGCCGGTTCGAAAGAAGCCAAGGAAGAACTGTATGAAATTGTAGAATTTTTGAAAAGTCCGAAGAAATTCTTGAACTTGGGCGCTAAAATTCCGAAAGGCGTGCTCCTGCTCGGCTCTCCCGGAACCGGCAAGACCTTGATTTCCAAAGCCGTGGCCGGAGAAGCCAATGTGCCATTTTTCAACATCAGCGGCTCCGAATTTGTGGAAATGTTTGTGGGTGTCGGCGCTTCTCGCGTACGTGATCTTTTCAAACAAGCCAAGAAAAACGCACCCGCCATCATCTTTATCGATGAGATTGATGCTGTTGGACGCCATCGTGGCGCTGGGCTGGGCGGCGGACACGACGAACGCGAGCAGACCTTAAACCAGATCTTGGTTGAAATGGATGGCTTTGACACCACTACCAATGTGATCATTATCGCCGCCACTAACCGACCGGATGTGCTTGACCCAGCGCTGCTGCGTCCGGGAAGATTTGATCGCCGCGTCATGATGGATTTGCCTGATATTGAAGAAAGGGTGGCCATTTTAAAATTACATTCCAAGAACAAGCCACTGGCTAAGAACACTGATCTGCGGCGTATCGCCCAGCGCACCCCCGGTTTTTCCGGAGCTGATCTGTCCAATCTTTTGAATGAAGGCGCCATTTTGGCCGCGCGGAGAAATCAAAAAGAAATCACGCAGGACGAATTGACTGAAGCGATTGAAAAAGTAGTTCTGGGACCGGAGCGGAAAAGTCGCATGATCGATGAAGAAGAGAAAAAAATCATCGCCTATCATGAGGCTGGACACGCCCTGCTCGCCTCGAGCTTGAAAAATGCCGATCCAGTGCAAAAAGTTTCCATTATCTCGCGCGGTAACGCCGGAGGATACACCTTCAGCGCGCCGGAAAAAGACAAAACGCTGCATTCAAAGAACTATTTCCTTGATGAACTCTCAGTGCTCCTCGGCGGATACGTCAGTGAGAAAATGACTTTCGGAGTGGTGACCACCGGCGCCTCCAATGATTTGGACCGTGCCACGGCGATGGCACGAGGTTTGGTCACGCGCTATGGCATGAGTGAACTCGGACCGCGAACTTTCGGACATAAAGATGAGATGGTCTTTCTCGGCCGAGACATCCATGAAGAAAAGAATTATTCTGAAAAGACCGCCGAAGAAATTGATAAGCAGATCACGCTCTTCATTGAAAACGCCTACCAAGTAACAGAAAAATTACTCAGGGAGAAGAAAGAAACATTGGAAAAGATCGCTTCTACCCTTCTAGAAAAAGAAACTATCGAGCAAGAAGAATACAATACACTCGTCGGCCTCACAAAAAATGTAGCTCCTGAAGCAGTTTAAATAAGAAGTATGCCAAAAAACATAACCGCTATCCCATATCTAAGCATAATATGGAAAGCTTTTTCGCTCACTTGGAAAAATCGCTATCTTTGGTGGTTCGGATTTTTTGCGATGCTTTCCAATCTTGGAGGATTGAATTATTTGAGCGGCGAATCGGAAAAAAGCCATCCCCAAAAACAAGTTTTTTTTGAAAATATCTCGCACCATCCTCATTGGATAGCCATCGGGATGCTCGTTTTGGCTATCATAATTATTGCTTTCGCCATCCTAAGCGTCATCTCTCGTGGCGCGCTTATCAGCTCCATCAATAAATTACACCGGCACAACAACACCGATTTCAAAACAGGCTTTCAGGCTGGTAAGAAATATTTCGGTAAGATTTTTTCCATCGCCCTCTTTTCCGGATTCTTCACTCTCGCGGCGCTCCTTATCCTTGCTCCGCCCGTCGTCTTTCTCTTTTTGAATCACAATTATTTCTTAGGTTTCATAATGGTAGTCTTGGCTTTTTCCATTTTTGTTCCGCTTATCATCCTAATCTCTTTCCTGCGGATATTTGGCTATCTCTACACGATCATAGGCAATCTCAATCCTTGGGCAGCCATAGAAAACGCCTATGTCCTTTTCCGAAAAAATATCGCCGCCAGCCTAGTTATGGCTATCCTTTTCATCCCGATCAATCTTTTTTTCTTCCTCTTGGTCATCTTTGCGCTCATCCCGATCACGTTAGTCATCCTTCCCTTGGGCATTTTGCTGTTTCTTTTTGCCGGCACTCTTGGCGCGATGATAGCTGTAATTTTTGGGTTAGCCATCCTAGCAGTCTTCGTCGTTTTTCTCCGCAGTACCTTGGAGGTTTTCACCCAAGCCATTTGGATTTTTTTCTTCTATGAACTGGCAGCGCCACCGGAAAAAGAAATAGCCGCTGAATCAGCCGCAGAGATAAAACCACTACCTGAAGCCGGCCTGTCCACCATCAGCTAGAAGATAGGATAATCACCGGATCAGAACGCAAAAACCATCCTTTACTCGGATGGTTTTTTTCTTTTAGTGGGACTGGCTGGATTTGAACCAGCGACCAAACGATTATGAGTCGTCCGCTCTAACCACTGAGCTACAGTCCCGAGTTTTGGGTGGGTCTATCCCGACTCGAACGGGAGACCTCTACAATGTCAATGTAGCGCTCTAACCAACTGAGCTATAGACCCAAAAATCATCTTATTCCTCTAGCGTAACATAACTTATACTATTTCAAAACCGGCGATTAGTCAATCTTTCCCGATTTTCTCCTTCTGGCGTGGAAGGCCTGATGCACTTCTTTGAGATGAGGGTTGGTGATGTGGGTATATATCTGGGTCGTAGTGATGGATGAATGTCCGAGCATCTCTTGCACTGAACGGATATCCGCTCCATTCATCAGAAGATCGGTGGCGAAAGAATGGCGCAAGGTGTGCGGATGGACATCCTTCACAATTCCAGCTTTTAGCGCGTAATGTTTCACGATCCGCTGCACCGAACGAGGCGTGAGGCGCAAACCGTCACTCTCCGCGGCGGCATTTTTTGATTCAAATTTCTTCAAGCCTTTGACATCCCGCACAAAAAGCGCCGGATCAACATCTGTCCGGACAGTCAGATAGGCAGCCAACGCGGCCGCGGCCGTATCAGAAACGAAAACTACCCGGATCTTGCTACCTTTTCCCCGTACGGAAAGTTCACCGGTTTTAAAATTTATCTTTTCCCGATCAATGCCGGTCAACTCTGAAACACGCAGCCCAGCTGAAAAAAGCAGTTCCAGAATGGCTCGGTCGCGCAAACCCTTGAAATCCGAACCGGAAGCCGCCTCCAAGATCCGCTCTATCTCTTGGTTGGATAGGAATTCCACTTCTCGTTCCGGAGTTTTTCCCACCTCGATTTTTTCTGCCTGCAAGGTCAAGATGTCACGCCGCGAAAGATATCGCAAAAAGCTCCTCACTACTATGATATAATAATTTTGGGTGATTTTCTTGAGATTTTGGCCTTTTTTGTCTTGAACACGGTTAAGATGCAACCGAAAATTGCGCATCAGCTCGCCGTCTATCTGCTCAGCCGATTTAATGTGCGCCCAGGCGAAAAATTTTTCCAGATGCCGGTCATAATTTTCGATGGTTTTGGGCGAACGGTTCTTCTCAATTTCCAAATATTCCAAAAATTGATTTTTCAACTCTCTTATTTCCACAAAATTAGTTTTAATGAAAATATTATGCGACATTCATTAAATTTATTGTACCTCAAAATCCCTCTTCTGAAAACAACCTTCTGTTCCGAATTTCGGTTTGACAAAGGACCTTCAATAATATATACTTCTCTTAAGTTAAAAATTAGGGTTTTAGGCGATAAAATTGCTTTTTTATCTCATTTTCTCCAAGGGCGATTTCTCCCAAAACCACAAGAAAGGTCACTATCTATTAGTAAACTAATAGTATCCACCATAAAAAAATATCTCAGTCCTGAAAAGCTGTTTCTCTGCCAAAGGCTGATCCACAACAAGCAGAAATGTCTTGTCGCTTTTATTAAGGAGCACCGCACTATCAAAGTCTTGCATTTATTCAGAAATTATTCTGCGTTCATCGTAGTTGTTTCTAGCGCTTTTTTGGTTTCCGCCACCAATCTGGCCGCCGGACGGGAATCCAGCGGTTTTTTATTCGGCTATTTGGGAACCGATGAAAACAATGACAGCCCGATAAAAGATATGTTTTTTGCCAAAACTTCTATTCAGAACAATATCGCGCTGGCTCCTCTGGCCGAAGCCAAAACTCTTCCTGATCCGATTTCCGCTGGGAAAAACAGCGAAAGCACCCCCCTCATAATCCAAGGCCAATCGCTGGTCGCCGAAACCAGCCCCGTCAGAAAAGATCCGGAAGAAGATGGGGGCGTTATCATCTATGAAGTCAGGGAGGGCGACACTGTTGGCAGCATTGCCGCGGCCAACCATATCAGTGTTAACACCATTATGTGGTCCAATGAATTGGACAATGTCGATTCAATTATGCCGGGGGATAAGATATTCATCCTGCCGGTTTCCGGCCTGACCTACACTGTCAAAACGGGGGACACCCTTGATAGCATTGCTGATAAATATAAAGCCGACAGAGAAAAAATAATTTCCTTCAATGACCTGCATGCCAATGGAGAATTGACCGTAGGACAAGACATTGTCATTCCGGACGGACAAAAAGAGATCACCGCGCCCAAACCTACCGCTCCTTTGGGTATTGCTCCGCGTCCTTATGAGTCTTTCGAATCTACGGGACGCACCCTTGATGGAAAAGCCGGCTCGGGACATTCTTTCCCTTATGGTTATTGCACTTGGTATGTCGCTCAGAAGAGATATGTCCCGTGGGGCGGAAATGCCGGTACTTGGCTCTATCATGCCAAGGCTGCGGGTTATGCCACAGGACGGACTCCGCGTCCCGGAGCTATTTTAGTAACAAGTGAATCATGGTGGGGACATGTCGCGATTGTTGAAAAAGTTTCCGGCTCTACCATAACGGTTTCCGAAATGAACTACAATGCTTGGGGCAAAAAAGATTTCCGCACAGTAGATGTCCATTCCCGCGTGATCAAGGGATACATATATTAGCTTCTGCTATCTAAAAAAGCTTGGAGGTAATCCAAGCTTTTTTTGTTTTATTGTATTCAATTTCTAATTTCAAATTTCTAATTTTTAATGAATTTTCATGCTATTTATTCATTCGGAAATTGGGTTTTGATTAGAAATTAGAAATTCTTAATTAGAAATTTTATTAGCTTATTTTCTTCAGCGGTGCCATCGTCACGTCCAATTTTTTCAGTCCCGCACCCTTAAATGCAACGGTAATGATACTCCCTTGTGTCGCCACAATCAGACCCTCACCAAAAAGTTCGTGTCGCACCCGTTCTCCGCCTTTGAAATTCGTATCCAGCGTGGCTTGTCTTGTATTTTGGTCATTTGGATTTAAGATTTTATTTGGCATTTGATATTTGGAGTTTGAAATTTGTTTGGTGATTGCCGTGCCTGCCCGCTGTCCAGCGGACGGCAGGCAGGCTTCTTGTATCTTGGAGATTGCATCTTCCATCAGTTCTGCCGGAATATCATCCAGAAATCGCGACGGCGCGTTCACTTGTGTCGAACCGAAAATATTGCGCTCGCCGGTGAAAAGCAAATACACTTTTTCTTTGGCGCGCGTAATCCCGACATACATCAACCGTCTTTCTTCTTCCATCTCACTGGCTTCCAGCATGCTTCTGGAATGCGGCATGATGCCTTCTTCCAGTCCCGCGATAAAAACAATTTTAAACTCCAATCCTTTGGCCGAGTGCAACGTCATGAGATGCACGGCGTCTTTCTTTTGATCAACATTATCTGTGTCGGAAATCAAAGCCACTTCTTCCAGAAAAAGTTTTAGCCCTTCATCATTTTCAAAATCATCATATTTCTTGGCCACCGTCAAAAGTTCTCGCACATTTTCATGCCGCGTCTCACCTTCATCCGTGCCGTCCAGAAGAAATTTTTCATAACCCGATTCGATAAAAACTTTTTGGATAAGGTCAGTCAGGGATAATTTATTCTTAATCGTCGCCATGCGCTGGATGAACTCCGAAAATTTGGCGATGGCATCCAATTTTGATTTTGCCACTGCCAAATCGTGCGTCGCCAATTGCAACCCGAAATCAACGGCATTCAGACCATTTTTCCGTGCCGCCGCCGTCCATTTGCCGAGCGTGGCCGCTCCGATCCCGCGCTTTGGTTCATTGATGATTCTTTCCATCGCCACTTCGTCACCAAAATTTTGGATCAGGCGCAAATAGGCGATCATGTTTTTGACTTCTTTCCTTTGATAGAATTTCACGCCGCCGATGATGCGGTACGACATGCTCGCGCCCAGCATGGCTTCTTCAATGATGCGCGACTGCGCGTTGGTCCGGTAGAGCACCACGAAATCGGAAAAGTTGAAATCTTTTTCACGTTTCAATTTTTCAATTTCTGAAATTATGAATTCCGCCTCCTGTCTTTCGTTGTCCGCTTCATAACTGGTCACCAAATGGCCACCCTTATTTTCCGTCCAAATCTTTTTATCCTTACGATTGGCATTTTTGGAAATGACGCCATAGGCCGCGTCAAGGATCGTCTGCGTGGAACGATAGTTCTGTTCCAATTTGATGACACGCGCCGCCGGATAATCTTTTTCAAAATCCAAAATATTTTGGATGTTGGCGCCGCGCCAAGAATAGATTCCTTGCCAGTCATCGCCCACCACGCACAGATTGCCGAATTTCTGACTGAGCAGCTTGATAATGGTGTATTGAGCTTTGTTGGTGTCTTGATATTCATCCACCATGATGTAGCGGAAAATGTTTTGATATTTTTCCAGCACTTCTGGAAAGGTTTGCAAAATTTTCACCACCAGCATCAGGATGTCATCGAAATCGACTGCATCCTGCTCTTTCAGCCTTTGTTGATAGACCGCGTACACCTTGGCCACCATCTCTTCCCAATAGCCACCCACACTGGCCACAAAATTTTTCACGTCCAACATTTCATTCTTGGCTTTGGAAATCGCCCCTAGCATGGCGCGCGGTTTGAATTGATCGGTGTTGATTTCCAATTCCTTCATCACTTTTTTCATCAGCGACAATTGGTCTTGATCATCAAAGATGGTGAAACTGGCTTTATAGCCGATCTTCTCAATGTCCCGCCGCAAAATTTTCACACAGATCGAATGGAAAGTGCCCACGACAGGCAGATTATAGTTTTGAAAATTACCACTGGAAATTTTCACCCTGAGCAGCTCAGCAATTCTTTCTTTCATCTCCGCCGCGGCTTTGTTGGTGAACGTCACCGCCAAAATCGCCCCCGGTTTCACGCCCTTCACTTGGATGAGATAGGCCACACGGTGGGTGAGTGCTCGGGTTTTTCCCGAACCCGCCCCCGCAATCACCAAAACCGGCCCCTCCGTGGTCGTCACCGCTTCTCTTTGAGGCACATTCAATTGTTGCAAAATTTCTTCCATAATTTACTCATTATAGCACAACTGAAATTTTACTGGACAAAAACTTAATTCTATTATATTATCTATTTATAATAATTCTAATAGCCAACACTGGTTTTACCTGACGGGGGATCCCGCAACGAGTGTTTGGCCGAAAAAACGTATGGCCCTCAACGCCAAACAGAAAGAGAAAGTAACTAAAGAAGTGGTGCGCCACGATAAAGACACCGGGAGCCCGGAATATCAGATTGCGCTTTTCACTGAACGCATCAAGAAATTGACTGCGCACTTGAAAAAGAACGCTAAAGATTTCCATTCCAGACGAGGACTTTTGAAAATGGTGTCCAAAAGGAAGAAACTCATGGGCTATCTGATGAAAACCAACGAGAAAGCGTACAAAGCGCTGATTAAAAAATTAGGTCTAAAAGGCTAATATTAAAAATTTGTCTATTTACAAAGAACAAAGGGTCGGCGTGCTCGTCGACATCCAGAACTTGTATTACTCCGCCAAAGTGCTCTACAGCAAAAAAGTTAACTTTGGAAATGTCCTGAAAGATGCGGTCGGGGACCGAAAACTCATCCGCGCCATTGCCTATGGCATTAAGACCCTGGAAGGTCAAGAAGAAAAATTTTTCGAAGCTTTGGAAAAGGTCGGCTATGAAGTCAAGACCAAGGATCTGCAGATCTTCCCCGGCGGCGCCAAAAAAGGCGACTGGGACGTGGGGATCGCGGTGGATGCTATCAAGATGTCCAAATCCTTAGACGCGATTGTGCTCATTTCCGGTGACGGCGACTATATTCCATTGGTCAAATACATCCAGTCCACTACGGGTTGCCGCGTGGAAGGCATGGCCTTCGGAGAGTCCACCAGCAACAAATTGGTCGAAGAATTGGATGATTTCACCAATTTAAGCGAGAATAAGAAGAAATTCCTGATAAATGCCTAACCCAGTCTGAAATTTTTGCCTCAAACAAGCCAAGTCCCCTCGTGGGGCTTGCTTTTTTGTTTAAAACGTGATATAATGGACACATAGTCGATAAGGGCTCGTTCCTTGTCAATAAAATACGCAAAATTCTCTAGGGATTTTGTGTTTTGTTTTTTAAAGAGGAGGTATAGTTATGGGAAACTGGGCAGAAGCGAGTCAAATCGCTATGGACATTTTTCATCACTCTCCTTTTCAAGGAAGGTTTTCTTCCGAAGAAAAGGCGGCTTATCTATTGGAACTCTCCCAGACACAATGGAAAGAGCTATCCAGAGCCAAGAGAAAAGAAGCTACATCACCAAAGTCAAAACAAACTCATTAAACCAAAGGAGATTGCCATGCGTATTTTAATCAAAATCTGCCCTCGCGCAGTCCGCTGGTCCAAGCATTGAAGTGACTTTTCACTTCATCCTTGCGCCAGCGGTTTTTATTTTGGGGAAAGAATTATCTATATGCATCTGTCATTCTGAGCGAAGCCCGTACTCGGGCGAAGTCGAAGAATTTACCTGGTGTAGCTACTAGTTTTACTATAAATCACAAGACAAAAGGTATTACAAAGCAGATCCTTCGACTGCGTTCATCGCCTTGTCGGCGACTCACTCCGCTCAGGATGACATATTATTTCACCCCAAAAATTGACATAATCATAGAAATAAGCTAGAGTTCAGCTAATAAGCAAGTAATTTAAAATTGCGCATCAAGCCAAAAAGGAAGCCTAGCAAAGCCACAATTCAGCATTTAAGTCGTTGAGTTTTGAATTGTAGTTTTGCCTTTTACTTTTTGACTTTTTTGCGCGACAAGCAAAAAATGGAACAAAAAAAATGGTCTCTCCAGATCGGAGGACGCATCTTGGAAATTGAAACGGGTCTTTTAGCCACTCAGGCTAATGGCGCCGTGACTGTCCGCTACGGCGATACGGTCGTTTTGGCGACGGCTGTTATGAGCAAAGGGGCTTCCCGCGTCAGCGGTTATTTCCCTTTGATGGTGGATTTCGAAGAAAGATATTATGCCGCGGGAAAAATCAAAGGCTCTCGTTTCATCAAACGTGAAGGCCGACCGAGCGACGACGCCATCCTTTCCGGACGCGCCGTGGATCGCACCATCCGCCCGCTTTTCAACCACCGTATGAGAAATGACGTACAAGTCATCTTAACTGTCCTGTCTTATGACGGAGAAAACGATCCGGATATCATTTCTATCATTGCCGCTTCCACTGCCCTTTCCATTTCCAACATTCCTTGGAACGGACCAGTGGCCGCCGTACGTGTGGGACGTCTAAAAGGAGAATTGATCCTTAACCCGGTAAATGGCGAAGTGACTGAGGGAGATTTAGACCTGCTGCTCAGCGGCACCCAAGACAAGATCAATATGGTAGAATGTGGTTCCAAAGAAGTTTTGGAAGATGATATGATCAAAGCTTTCACTTTCGGCCAAGAAGCCATCAAAAAGATTACCGGCTTCATCGCTGAGATCCAAAAAGAAATCGGGAAAGAGAAGATGACTCCGACGCTAGTGGCTGGATCCGCTGAATTTGAAGCTAAGATCAAAGAAATTATGCTGGCTGAAGGTTTAGCCGAGGCTCTGTATGACAAAGACAAACAAGTCATTGAAGAAAAAACTGCTGCTATCCTAGCTAAAGTCAATGAATATACTAAAACCACTTTCCCGGAAGAATTTGACAAGCTGAAAGAAGTGGCTGGCATCGTATTTGAAGAAGTGTCCGATGAAATTGTCCACACTAATGTTTTGGAAAAAGAACAGCGTCCAGACGGCCGCAAGCTGGATGAAATCCGCCACATCGATTGCCGCGTCGGCATTTTGCCCAGGACACATGGCACTGGACTGTTCACGCGTGGCGAAACGCAAGCCCTGACCGTCACTACGCTCGGTTCGCCTGGAGATGAACAAGTCATCGACACGATGGAAGTAGATATGAAGAAAAGATATATCCATCTTTACAATTTCCCGCCGTATTCCGTGGGAGAAGTGCGACCGATGCGCGGCCCAGGGCGACGCGAAGTCGGTCATGGCGCACTGGCTGAAAAAGCTTTACTTCCAGTCTTGCCTCCCAAAGAAGAATTTCCTTACACTATTCTTTTAGTCAGCGAAGTCCTCGCTTCCAACGGTTCTTCTTCCATGGCTTCCACTTGCGGTTCCACTTTATCCTTGATGGACGCCGGTGTGCCGATCAAGCGCCCGGTATCTGGCATTGCCATGGGCATCATTGTCGGAAAAGATAATAAATTCAAAGTGCTGACTGATATTCAAGGCTTGGAAGATCACTATGGCGATATGGACTTCAAGGTCGCTGGCACCGCGGAAGGCATCACCGCTTTACAAATGGACGTGAAGGTGGACGGCGTAACAGTAGAAATGCTGGCGGCCGTCTTGACCCAATCGCACGCCAATCGTTTGCAAATCCTAAAGAACATTACGGATGCGATTCCGACTCATCGAGCTGAAATGAGCCAATATGCTCCGCGCATCATTGTCATGCACATCAATCCGGAAAAAATCAGAAACGTCATCGGCACCGGTGGCAAAATCATTAATGAAATCATCGATGAAACCGGTGTGCAGATAGACATTGAAGATGATGGTTCCATTTTCATCACTTCTACTGACAAACAATCAGCTCAGAAGGCGCAGGAATGGATCGATAACTTGACGCGCGAAGTGAAAGCCGGTGAAATTTTCAATGCCCGCGTGACCAAGATCATGGCTTTCGGCGCTTTTGCTGAAATCCTGCCCGGTCAAGAAGGACTCATTCACATTTCAGAAATTGCTGAGCGTCGTATTGAAAAGGTGGAAGATGTTCTCCATGTCGGAGACATCGTGCCGGTCAAAGTTAAAGAAATAGATTCACAAGGCCGGATCAATTTGTCCGCCAAAGCGGCCGCCAAAGAAGCGTAAAAATTCTTGTAGCCAAAATTTGGATTTTATTGTAAAATAGAAGTATCAATATTTGATACTTCTATTTTAAATTTAAAAATAAAAAGATGTTCGAAAACAAAAATGATAATAATGAAAAAACTGCTGCCTCCGCTCCGACATATCCTTCCTCGAAAAGCGACTCGGCCAAAGTGACAATCAATGTCGCTGACTTTCCCGTACATACGATGAAAGATGAACTAAAGGAACTTGAAGCTAAGAAAAATCCAGCCAATTTCATAATCGCGAAAAAGACAGTGCCTCTGCCGGTGCGAAATCCCGGCAATATGATCAATTCGCCCCAGATAAGCTCCTTCCGTTCTTCCATCCAAAAAGATGCCGAACCGGAGAAGAAATCAGGATTAAAAAAAATATCAGCGATAGCCATAACGCTATTTATCATTGTCATCGTCATAGCCGGAGGATATTATTTTTGGATGACTCGCGTAAAAGACTCATCAGTTGCCAATGATCAAAATGCGGTTGACGATTCTATCGGAAGATCTCAACAAACCGCACCAAATGATTCCGCCTCTCAAACACCCAGCGCCTTTTCCCAAACCCAAGCCAACTATCTCAGTGTAGATATGCAAAGTGTAGACGCGGCCGGCCTGAAAGAGGCGTTGAAAAAATATACCGGCCAAGTTTCTCAGATGAACTCACCGGGAGTGATAGAATTTATTATTACCGACAAACTGAACAACCCCGTTTCTTTCCAAGATTTTTCTCAGAAACTAGGCTTGACCCTTTCACCAAATATCTATTCTCGTTTGGGCCAAACATTCAGCCTTTTCATCTATCTTGACAATTCATTTCCACGTTTCGGCCTGATGATTCCGGAAAACAACAGTGCTGCACTGAAAGCGAGCCTGACACAGGAAGAAAAGACACTAGCTCGTGAACTTGAAGCCCTTTTCCTCAATCCTGCCTACGATTTGACCAAGGTTCCCGTCTTTAATACATCTGTTTATAATGGGATCCAGCTCCGTTATGTGAACATTCCTTCTTCCAGCAATCTTTCCGTCGATTATGCCATTTCCAACAATAGTTTGATAATTGGCACTAGCAAGATGACCGCGCGTGCCATTTTGGACTATCTCTCCAAGGCCACTGCCGCGCCTACTAGATAACTTTTACGCCCGATCGAAGAAGAAATGCCGCTAGCTGTGGATAACTTGTACAAAAACTGCCAGAATGATCCTCTTTTTCAAAAAGAAAGTTACTTTTTATTTTCCTTTTAAGAAATATATTTCGATATTTTTGAATAGCAACCATAAAAAACGATTTTTTGCCAGCGAATGACTGTTTTGCGCCCACAATGATTGACTTTTGTCCAATTTCTTGCTATAATGAGATTACAAGAACATTAAAAACCTTTCAGACACGGCAGAATAATTTTCAATCGCAATTTCCCCCTATTTGCGATTGAAAATTATTCTGCTGTCCAAGTGTTTCGATCAATGTATCGAAGCCGCTCCAAGATTTCTGACCTTGGAGACCATAAAACAAAAACAAAAAATTTTTTATTAAAATAAAAACAAAAAATAAAAAATAAAGTTCTTTATAAATCCAAAGGCTAAATGCCAGAGGATGGCAGAAGAAACGACACTTAATAAAAGTCAGAAAAGTGCCAAACACAACGTCGCACATAAAATACACGCGATCTGTCTAATCTCGAACTTGCAACACGCCTCTCACCCGGGCTACTTGCTATAAGATTGCCGATCCACGTGTTAGTGAGACAAAATGCTGTGGGCGTTCCGCCTATAATTTTTCTTTATCGGGCGCTTGAACGCCCACGGTTTCCAACCTAGAATTCATTTCTAACGAAGAGCCGTGAGGCTGTTTTTTTGTATTTACAAATTACGAACTTATACGAATGTACGAATGCTTTTTATTTTTATACATCTAATCAACATATTTATAGTTATATATATTTGAGTTATAATGAATATATGACTATTACACAAAAACGAAATTTCGGCGATCTGGGCGAGAAATTGGCAGCCAGATACCTGAAAAACAAGGGCTATCACATCCTGGATACTAATTTTCAAAATGCGCTGGGCCGCCGATTAGGAGAGATTGACATCATCGCTCAAGATAAGCAGGAGCTGGTTTTTGCGGAAGTAAAAACTCGGGAGCTGAATAAATATATCGATACGCTACCGGAGGAAAACATTACCCGTATGAAACTCTTGCGCATGACCAAGATTGCTGCCGCTTATATCCGCCTTCGTAAGTTAGAAGAAATGGATTATCGTTTCGATGCCCTCTCAGTCTGGCTCGATCTGGAGACGAAAAAGGCCAAAATAAAGCACATTGAAAGCCTTTGATTCCCGATAAATGGACACTGGACGGTTTTTTTGCTAGAATTGTAGTATAATTTAGAAAATTATCAAGCTTTGAAAATAGTAGCTTATTATTTTTGAGCTTTTAAAAAAATGCCTATCGACAAAAAAATTATGGAGGAACTGAGAGCGGATCTTGAAAGAGAAAAAACGGAATTGGAAAGCAATCTGGGAAAGATCGCCCGTCCCGTCGGCAAAGAAGAAGGGGATTATGAAACTTCTTTTGAAGATATCGGGACAGACAAGGACGACAATGCCACCGAAGTCGATCAATATACCCAAAATCTGGGCGTGGAAAGCACGCTGGAGAAAAAGTTGCAAGACATCATTGAGGCGCTCGAGAGGATGGATAATGGCACTTATGGCCTCTGCGAAAATTGCCAGAAGGAAATCCCGCTGGACCGATTGCAGGCCAATCCCAGTGCCAAAACTTGCATCGTTTGCAACTAATTTTACAATGACTCCAACCTATCGACTCTACATCCATACAACACTGTTTGCAGGTTTGATTTTCATCGACCAGTTTTCTAAATATATCATCCGCACACGAGGCGGATTTTATATTTGCAATCAGGGGATAGCATTCGGCATCAGGATTTATTGGCCGATTGTCTTGCTAATACCCATTATTATCTGTCTACTGCTATTCTTCAATCACCAGGATACAAGAAACAAGATACGAGCAAATTTCAATCCGCCAGCTGGCGGACAAAATTCAATATTTAAAAAACTTAGATATTTTGCTGATTGGTTATTGGATTTCGTTTGTTCCTTGTTTCTTGGTGATTGGTTATTGCGAACAGGAATAATCTTTGTCGCTTCCGGCGCCGTGTCTAATATCCTAGACAGGCTGCGTTTCGGCTGCGTCATCGACTTCATCGACCTGCCCTTTTGGCCGGTCTTCAATCTGGCCGATATTTATATTACAATAGGAGCAATGGCGATCGTAGCCAGAAGCCTATCTAAAAAAGATAAATTATGATCCTAAATTAAGAATTTCTAATTTCTAATCAATTTCCAATGTTTTAATGAGTAAATTTTTAAACTTTTTTAATTTCAAAATTGAAAATTGAAAATTCTTTGTCTGGCTACGCCAGATCTGGCGTAGCCAGAAAAATTGAAAATTGAAAATTGAAAATTCTATTCAAGTGTCTTCTAAAGTTTTTTCCGCCACCACTTTCGGGCTCAAAAGCGAATTGGTTGAAGTGGAAGCTGACACGGTTTCGGCCGGTCTGCATCATTTCAATATCGTTGGTCTGCCCGACACGGCCGTCAAAGAATCCAAAGATCGTGTCGGGGCGGCCATCCGCAATTCCGGTTTCAAGCCGCCACACCGGGCCGGCCGCGTGACGGTGAATCTGGCTCCCGCCGACCTCAAAAAAGAAGGCCCCATTTATGATTTACCCATCGCGCTCGGTTTTCTTTTGGCTACCAAACAGATATCTTTCGATTTCGAAGGAAAAATATTTTTGGGGGAGTTGTCATTGGATGGGAAAGTTAGAAGCGTCAAAGGCGTATTACCTATGGCTATTTTGGCCAAAGAGAAGGGTATCGGCGAACTTTATGTACCGGAGGATAATGTGGCTGAAGCAGCCGTCATCGAAGGCATTCGGGTTTTCCCGATCAAACATCTTTCGGAAGTCATCCGTCATTTGAGCGGAGAAACTAAGATCATTCCGGCCGAAAAGATAAATTTGGAAAAACTTTTTTCTTATGATGATGGCACGGCCGATATGGCCTATGTCAAGGGACAAGAACACGCCAAACGTGCCTTGGAAATCGCCGCGGCGGGAGGACATAACGTCATCTTGAACGGTCCCCCTGGGAGCGGCAAAACACTGCTTGCTAAGGCGATGGCTTCCATTCTACCGCGCCTCACCATTTCTGAAGCTTTGGAAGTAACCAAGATTTTTTCCATCGCCGGACAACTACGCCGGAACACCTCCCTTATCACCAAAAGGCAATTCCGTTCTCCTCATCACAGCGCTTCAGCCGTATCTTTGGTCGGCGGCGGGACATTTCCCCGCCCCGGAGAAATCAGCCTGTCTCATCGCGGGATCCTTTTCTTGGATGAATTTCCGGAATTTTCCCGTTCAGTCTTGGAAAATCTGCGCCAGCCATTGGAAGATGGAGTCATCACTATTTCCCGTGCCCAAGGTACGCTGGAATTTCCCGCGCGCTTCACGCTTGTCGCCGCTATGAATCCTTGCCCTTGCGGCAATTCAACTGATCCGGAAAGGACGTGTACCTGCTCTCCGGCGGGAATCATAAAATATCAGCAAAGAATTTCTGGCCCGATCCTAGACCGCATCGATCTGCACGTGGAAGTGCCTCGCATCAAATTTGAGAAATTGTCACAGATCGCCAATGCGGAAAGCTCGCGGGTCATCCGTGAACGGGTTGAAAAAGCACGCACGATCCAAAAAGAAAGGTTTTCCGGCGGAACCACCATCTCTAACAGCGAGATGGAAGGCGATCAGATCAAAAGATTCTGCCCCCTGGACAACGCCTGTTCCGATCTGATGCGACGCGCTGTTTCCAATTTCCATCTCTCCGGACGCGCCTATTATCGCATCATAAAAGTCGCCCGAACGATTGCCGATCTGGAAGGAGAAGAGAACATCACCCCTTCTCACATCGCCGAAGCGGTACAATATCGCTTCAAGACAGAATAGGTGTAAAAATTATCAATTACCAATAATTAATTTTCAATTGATTATTATAACATTGAAAATTTTAAATGATCCTACTTAAAAAAAACAAATTCTACTATACGTTTTTTATCATAATCGGACTCACTCTCTGCGCTTTTAAGGTTTTTGCTTTCTTCTCCGATGCGGCAAGGACTGTTGATTTTGAAAATTCCGCCAAGCTGATAGCTCTCGATGATAATGGTTCCAATTTCAAGCTCTCTACGACCGCCAAAACTGTTTCGGAGCTCTTGGAAGAAAACAAAATGATCCTGGGTGAACATGATAAGATAACTCCCGACAAAGATACGCGGCTTTATTCCGGAACACACATAGAGATCCGGCGAGCGGTCAAAATAAAAATCACAGCTGATGGAAAAACAAATGATACTTATGCCCTTGGCCGAACAGTCCGTGAAGCTCTCACTGAGAACGGGATAGCCCTTTCCCGACTTGACAAAACCATCCCCGAAATCGATTCCCTCTTGCAAAACAATTTGCTCATCACCGTAACTAGGATAAACATCGAAGAAATCACCCGCGCAGAAGATGTCGCCTTTAAGACTGCCGTGCAAAATGATGCCAAGCTGGGCTGGCAAGAAAAAAAAATAACCACGACTGGACAGCTTGGCAAGAAAGAAGTCAGATATAGGATCACCTACAAGAACGGCAAGGAAATTTCGCGCGTCATGCTGGATTCGAAGATAACTCAAGAGCCTGTAACCCAAATAGAAACACATGGCACGTATATGCAGCTTGGGAAAGCGGCAACCGGCCAAGGCACTTGGTATTCCTATCAAGGCGGACTGTTTGCCGCTTCGACGACCATTCCCAAGGGCGCCTTTGCCAAAGTGACCAATATCCAAAACGGCAAATCAGTGGTCGTCCAGATCAATGATTATGGCCCGCAAGGCAAAGGCCGCGTCATCGACTTGGACAAAATCGCTTTCGCTAAAATTGCGTCACTGGGCGCGGGCGTTATCGGCGTCAAAGTCGAACCGATCTTGAATTAGTTGAATCTGCGTAATCATTATCATTCAGACACAACATTATGCAACCAAAAAAATCTCTCGGCCAAAATTTTTTAAGAGACGACGAGGTACTGGAAGAAATCATCCGCGCCGCCGGTCTGACTCCTGCCGATAATGTGCTGGAGATCGGACCAGGAGAAGGCGTTCTGACAAAAAAGATGGTCGAAAAAGCGGGGAAGGTAATCTGTGTCGAGAAAGATGATGTGTTGGCGAAAGAGCTGAAGCTTATTTACAAAAACAATACTACGGCTGAAATTATCAATGCCGATATTATGGAAATAAATCTGCCTGAATTGATTAAAAAAAATAATTTTCAAGTCTACAAAATCATTGCCAATATCCCGTACTATATCACTTCACCGATCATCCGGCTTTTCCTCGAAACAAAATATCCGCCACAAGAAATGCTCCTGATGGTGCAACGCGAAGTGGCCGAGCGGATCTGCGCGAGCGCGGGACAGATGAGCATCCTTTCTGTCAGCGTGCAATATTATGCCACGCCAAAAATATTATTCCACGTGGACAGAAAATCTTTTTGGCCGGTGCCGGCCGTGGACAGCGCCGTCATCAGGATCGTTCCGGCCGGAAAAAATCCTGACAAAAAAGAAATTGACAATTTTTTCCGGACAGTCAAGGCGGGCTTTGGCGCCAAAAGAAAAACCCTCTCGAACAATCTGAGTGCCAGTTTGCGGCTGGACAAGAAAATCATAGGAGAAAAACTCAAGACGGCCAACCTCGCTCCGACGATCCGCGCGCAAGAGCTTAGCATAAAAGATTGGAAAGATCTGTCACAAAAGATCAACGCATAAACACTATTCGGACCAAGATCAAAGTATATATGGAAACTATGCCCAAAACCCAAGCCGGTAATGCTCTGGGTTTTATTTTTTCGTTGGTGACCACCTTAAAAGTCACTGCCGCGAAAATCAAAGCCCAGAAGAACAGTCGCATCTCATTCAAGAAGAAAATCGACAACATATAGGAGATGAAAATGCTCGTAGCCACGATCAAACGGCCTTTCCGTTCGCCGAAGATGACCGGCACCGTCCAAACACCGTCCGCCCGATCACCTTCAATATCTTTGAAATCTTTTATGGGCAGAGAAATCGTATAAGCAAGCATAAGCAAGATGATTATCCGCCAAGACAGGCCCGTCAGCGTCTGGTCGCTTGAAACAAGGATATACCCGAGGAAAAGGATGCATAATGACGCAAAAGAGCTGATCAGAGTCGCCAGAAAGGGAAATCTTTTGAGACGATAAGGCGCGGCGGAATAGAACCAAGCCAAGATTTGATAGACCAGAAGAAGAACGGCGAAAGGCAATCCGATCGTCAAACCGCCCAAAATGGCCAGCGCGAAGCAAGCCAAGCCGAATTGGGAATATTTCTCTAGCGTGAATATTTTCTTGGGAAGGGGCCGATCTTGATTGGAAATCTCATCTATTCTAAAGTCATTCATATCGTTGACCACAACAGATGCCATCCAAGAAAGACAGATACTGCCGAGCAGAACCGCCACGGAAAGGGTTGAAAATAAGTCTAGTCGGAAATTTTGGCCATATTGCAAAAAACCCAAGCCCATTCCGATGAAAAACATCCCCGCGTGATAGATTATCTGGGGCAATCTCAGGTTTTTCACCACTGCCACAAATTTTTCACGACTGATGAGCCAAAACATCCAAGACAAGAGGCAAAGAAGAAAGATGAAATAAATATAATCCAATTTGTACGCCAAAGTATATTTGAAACTGGGAAAGATTACTCCGAAAATATGTTTGGGAGAACCGAAAAAACTGGCAATTTCAAAAGAATGGACATCGCTTATCCTGCCCGTTCTGGTCAAGAAAGTATAGCCATAATAGAAAAAGGAAGGAAAAGCCCCCATAAAGAACAGAATTGAATATGTTCCAAGCGTGGCAAAAAAGGTCCTTATGGCACTTTTTGTTGTAAGCCAAACCAAGATTGCCGCACAAAAGACCGTGAGGATGAAAGTTATTTTCGTCCCGAAATAGACCACGCCGGAAGGCAGATGTCCAAAAATAGAAATATATTGCTGGAAAAGATCGCTCGGACTGCTCAGAAGATAGAAACTCCAATATATTACACCTTGGGTCTTCAGCATATCCATAAAAGACGGCATAACGACCAATACCAAAGAAAAAAGGAGGAGATAGGATAATTTTTGCGGTTTGACCTTGATGATAAAGCTCAGAAAAAGCCAGATCAAAAGGCTTGACAGGGAAAAGAAATATAAATTATGGATGAATTCCATTATCGTTTCCAGAATTGTCAGTGGCGTGGAAATGGCCAGAAACTGCTCGACAAAAGAGCGTAAAAAAATCACGCTCAAAAAAACTGACAGCCAAGTGAGCAGGTCGGCTCTTTTTTCCAATAAATGCTTGATCATTCTTTCCGCCTTTTCCATATATTATCAATCTAGCAGCGCTATCATTTTTAGGCAAATGGAAAGAGGATCTTTTTTATTTATGTTATCCACACCCAACTACTGAAATTTAATTATTTGTGGTATAATTCGAACGAAGAAACTGTTTGAATTTTTTTGAATTCGACAGAAAAATTTTGTATCCGCTAAAGCCTATCTTGAATGAAACTACGCAACGTCAATCTATCCACGCTCATCCTTATGGCCTTGCTTTTGTCGAGCTTCGCTTTTTTTGTGGCCGCCCAAGAGTCTTCCATCACCACGAACAATATCCTTCTTGATTCCGACCAAGACGGATTGACGGACGCAGAAGAAAAACTTTACGGCACGGATCCGCGAAAACCTGATACCGACGGAGACAGCTACTCGGATGGAGCGGAAGTGCGGGCCGGCTACGACCCCCTGAAGCCCGCCCCTGGGGATAAGCTTACGGGAAACACTGGACCGGACGTAACCAAAAACAACTCGACAGTCACGGCGGAACCTTCCGCCAATATGACCGCGCAATTAGCCCAAAAAATCTCCGGCTTGGCCAAAAAGACTGACCCGAACAATCCGCAAACTTCTTCCGATGAGATCCAGAAAATCGTCAATGACGCGCTCGATTCCAAGGACACCTCGGTCACTCTTCCGCAAATAGATCCCGCCACTATCCATACCAAGAAACAGAATTACAGCAAATCTACGGCCGAAGAGAAGAAAAAAGAAGATTTTTTCGATTATATCACGTCTGTCATATATATTTTCACCAGCAATTCTTCCGTCCCCATCACCTCCGCTTCGGACATCACTTCAGCCGCCAGCCAAACCGCCCAACAGATCCTTTATTCCCTCTCCTCCCAAGATCCTACAGCTCTTAATAATTTGAGCACCAGCGGAGAAGCGATCTTGGGCCAATTGCAAGAGATGGAAGTACCGGAAGATCTGGTCGACCTGCATATAAAAGCGATGCAATACGCCACTTATGCCAAAGATTTGAAAGATTCCATCAAGGCCAACCCGAATGATCCGATGGCCAATATCGTCAACTATTCCAAAATCGGGGCCTTCATACAAAGCCTTTCCAGTTTTGCGTCTGACGCTCAGGGCGAATTGGACAAATATGATGTCAGTTACGACGATATCCAAGCTAGGGCGAAAAGTATGGGCATCGATCTACCTAGCATTGATGCTCTCAATGACCTTTCAACCTCAGTTTCAAAAAGTTCCAAAACCGGTTCAACCACAGCCACTGACGAAGAAAACTAATTCAGCTCTCAAATTCCAATGCCACAGCACAAAAATAAACTTGCCAAAAACATCTCGACAATTTTCACCATCGCCCTCTTTTCGCTGATGTTCTTTTCTTGTCCGGCCAAAACCCAAGCAGCTTTTTGGCCGGGAGTGGATCCGCCCATCCAACGTATGTTGGATACCATCTACCAAACTATCCAGGGCATCATTATGGGCGCGGCCAAACAAGCGGCCGTCAAAATGCTAAACAGCCAAATCGATTCTCTGGTCAGCGGCAATGGGTCGGGCGGGGATGGCGCCGCTTTCATCACTGATTGGAGAGATTATCTGGTCATCCAGCCGCAAAACAGCACTGACACCTATATGAACAGTTACTTGACCAAAATGACCGGTGGGCGAGGCAGTTCCAGCGGCTATTCCTCCGAAGGCTTTTCCGGTGCCGGCAATTATGCCAGCTCCATCGTGCAGATGGAAAAAAACAATATGACCCAACGGGGCAAGATCCCTCAAATGACCTATCAAAGCGACCCTTCTAAAATGTTTAATTCCGGCAATTTCAAAAATCTCGAACTCTATCTGTCCGGAGTTAATAATCCTTGGGCTGCTGATATCGCTTTTCAAAATGCCTATCAGAGAAAATTGGACGAACAGACTCTTATGCAGCAAACGCGCGCCATCGCCTATCAAGGTTTCAAGGGCACTTCCAGCGGTACCGGCGACGATGAAACCGTCACCTACCCCGGCAGTTTGACCAAGGACAGCGTGGCTAATGTTGAAAATATCGGCAATAATGTCATTGCCTCAGCCCAAAGCATTCCGGAAGTGATCTCTTCCGTCGTTTCCCAAATGATCACCAAGGCCATCCAGAAGGGTTTTGATGGCATCCAAAAAAGCGTCCAGAACGAAGACAGTTCCCAAAATAAACTGGATTCAGGCACCAATGATTCCATTGCCAACAATGGCCCTGGGGTGCTGTTTGGCAACTAGGAAGATGGACATTTTAGAAAATTTGAAACATTGACTCATCTAATGAACCGCATCAAAACAAAAAAACAAAAGTTTTTATTCAGCCTATTTTTTCTCCTCTTAGTTGCGGGTGGTTTTGGATTAAACAATTCTTCTTTGTTTGGACACATCGCCTCAGCCCAAAACACAACCACTACCACCACAAACTCCGATGATACTCCAGCTTATTCTGGCGATACATTTGGAGATACTATTATCGGAAGCAATAAAACTAAAAAAAGCGACACCGATACCATCGGAAAAAGCGGGGGATTTATAGTATTTCTTTTAAAAGAAGTTCTGGCTTTTATGGGACTTCTTATCCGAGTAGCTACTTCCATTTTCAATTGGGTAGTCGATCCTGCAAATATGAACAGTGTCATAAACAATGACATCATCTACACAACCTGGGCTCTGGTACGTGATACCCTCAACATCGCCTTTATTTTAGTCTTACTCTTTTCCGCTTTTTCGACAGTTTTCCAAGTGGACAAGTATAGTTACAAAGGCCTGCTAAAAACCTTGGTGCTAATGGCACTTTTGGTTAATTTTAGCTTTCCTATCACTCGTTTTATTATCGACTTTTCCAATTCCCTGATGTATTACCTCATAAATACTAGCGGCCTCGGAATAAGCAATGTGAACGGCGCATTCCCCAGCATTGCAGACAGTTCACAGCTATCAAGCATCATTCATCCAGCAACAACCGACATTTCCTACTTATTAGCTGCAATAGTTTTTGCCTGGATTCTAGCAATCACTCTTCTCATTATCGCCGGACTTTTTGTAATACGGACTGTTGCCCTGGCTATTTTGATCATTTTTTCTTCAATAGCCTTCACCGGCTCCATCATTCCTTTTTCCGCTTCCTATGCCAGCAAATGGTGGGACAGTCTTTTCAAATACGCCTTTTTTGGACCCGTAATGATTTTTATGCTGGGCGTGGCTATTAAAATGATGGGAGCTATCAGCAAATCCGGTATGGCCAGCATGAAGACTGTTGCCGGACAGCAATCAACCGACCCATCGCTTCTGGCGGCTTTTTCCTTTTTTAGCATCCCCATCATCATCCTGTGGGCCGGCATCATTTTCGCACAATCAATGAGCCTCACGGGTGCTAGCGCAGTCATTGGGCGGGGACAAAAGTTTATGAAATGGGCACCTAATTCCATTTTCAAAGCGACAGGCGTCCCTGGAGGAGTCAAAAAAGCCAAGGATTATTATGGTAAGAAAGGTGCGCCAATGTTTTTTGGAAAAATCCCTGGATTACGCGGTTCAGAGAAAACGGAAGCCTCGGAAGCTTGGTGGGCTGGCAAAGTGTTTAGAGTTAAGGGTGCCGCAGCTCAAGATATGAAAAAACGAGCAGAAGAATACAAAAAAGAAAATGCGGACGAAAAGATGCTTATCAATAGAGCAATTGGAGGAGATGCTGCAGCCGCTTACAGATTGGCTGAGGATAAAAGAATGGATCAAAAGACATACAATGCTTTTGTAAATAAAAATAAAGATTCCAATCTAAAGGGCGAGATCGATACCAAGGTTAAACAAAACAATGCGCATATAGTGGCAATAAACAAAGCCAATAACACCAACTCTAAAGAATATACGGACACCGCCAAAGCAAATCCCTTATGGACACCTATTCAAATACAAAATGACGTGGCTGAAAAGGAAATAGGCAAACTGACAGCAGAAAAACTTGCCGAGCAAGATTGGGTTGGAGTTGACACTAAAATGCCAGCTGGCCCAGACAGGAGGAGAGTCATCAGAGCTATGACGTTAGCCATTAATGGACTGGCTACACCTGCTAAAGCAGAATTACAAAAAAGAATTAGCCCTGCAAACAGAAAAGCTATAAATGACTTAGCTGGAGTATTAATAATTTAATAACGATGAGTGAGCAAAAAATAGAAGAGATTATTAGTAATTTACAAAAAGCACGTTGCACCAACGCACTTTCTGTTTCTGTTACCAAAAATCCAGCTGATGAAAAATCTGATCAAATTTACAAAATCCAAGAAAAATTCTTAACCTTATCCGAAGATATAAAAGATAAAATGGTTTCACCACAAACTTCTGATGAAATTAAAAAAATCGGACAGAGCTATGATTTAACTCTCTTGCAATTAGCCGATATTTCTCGCGCCATTCGCAGTTATTATTTTTCCGAATTGAGCAAAGAAGATTTTATCAATTATCTGGCCAAAGAAATTCCGACCGATATGGTCAAGGCTCAAGAAATAACTCGCGCTGTTTTTCAAAGAATCATCAATGACAATTCACAAGAGATAGAGAATCAGGCCAAGACAGAAAAACTTTCCCTTCCCGCCGCCTTGCAGAAATATCCAGAAGTGGGCGAACAGCTGGTCACGAGCAATCGCATCCTGCTCAACCGCTTTCCCGAACCGGCACGTCCCTCGATCAAGAACTGGATCGCGGATTACACTTTCACGATGGGTTTTGATCCGCACGACTCAGCCGCCCGCGGGACCTATCTTTTCCAGAACAAAAACACCCGCAATCTGAACCGCCAAGATCAAAACAATCTCAGTCACATCCTCCGAGCTTTTGACACCAATGAGTCGATTGAGATAAACACGACCCTGAAACAAGTCATCTTTCCCCGCCTCGTCATGGAAAAAAAACCGGCACCGGAAACACCTCGTCGCGCTTTCTCTGACCCGATTCCATCAGAGCCGGAGAAAAAACCCGACTATCCAACCGCCCCTTCTCCCAGAAAAGGCAGCGGCCTCCTACAAAGAGCGCACTCAGCCAATTTTTCTCCGCAAAAAAATTCTATTGTGCTGAAATCAACTACGACACCGGCTCCTTCCGGAACTTTCATCATTGCTCGAAAAAATCTGCCCGCACCTTCCGACACGGCTGAGAAAAAATTGACTGACAGACCGAACAATCCGATCTTACCATCGGCCCGAAAAGCATTTCCCACAAAAATAAACCTGCAATTCACTTCGCCGCAAAAACTCCCTTTTGAAAAACGCTCGACTGCTAGCATACCAACAGTCCCAAAAGAAATCCCCGAAACAAAAACCCCCAGTCCGTTGAAAATCATCCCGAGAAATTTCCGTGGCAAAGACAATGCCAATAATTTTCCGTTGCCTAAAAACGTGGTCAACCTCAAAGAGAAATAGTCAGACTAAAAAAATTTAATCCTGCTTCCTATGTTTTCCAATGTCCCACAATTCATCGACACCGAAGACAAGATTGTCGGCCCACTGACCGCCAAACAGCTCGGCTGGTTGGCCACCGGCGGCGTGTTGCTCCTCATCGCTTGGAATACGCTCGATCTGTCCTCTTTCATCGTCACGGCCATTTTCGTCGGAGGCATTTTCGGTTCACTGGCTTTCTACCGGCCGTACAACCAGCCGCTCTTGAAGTTTTTGCTCTCCTCCGTTTTTTTCGCTTTCAATCCCAAGGTCTATATCTGGAAAAGGAATTATGATAATATAAAAATTGTACAGAAGCCTGTTGTCAAAAAAGAAGATATTGTTTCTAAGCGAAAACCGATCAGCAATCAGAAGATAAAAGATATTTCAAAGATATTGGATCGGAATAGCGAACATTGGGTCTAGATAATAAACATACTAAAAAAATTATTTATGGAAACGCTTCATTCGGATAAATTAGGCGGGAAAAGAACCACTTCTCCCACTCAAAAATTTCTCGCCGTCACCGAAGTCAAAGAAGATGTGATCATCCTGAAATCCGGAGCTCTCCGTTCCATTTTGGCTGTTTCCGCCATCAATTTTGACCTGAAATCGACCGAGGAGCAAGAGGCGATCATCGGCAAATACCAAAGCTTTTTGAATTCCGTCGACTTTCCCATCCAGATCCTCATCAGTTCGAGAAAACTGAATATGCGGAATTATTTGGATTTCTTGGAAGAAAAAGAAAAGGGACAGCCCAGCGAACTTCTCCGGATGCAGCTTTATGAATATCGAGCTTTCATCGATCAATTGGTTTCCGTTTCCAATATTATGGAAAAGAAATTCTATATCATCGTCCCGTTTTCTCCGATCGAGAATCAGAATAAGAATTTTTTCAGCAATCTCACAAGTCTCATCAATCCGCAAAAAAATATCCTCGACAAAAGAGAGAATTTTGAAACCTACAAGAACCAGCTTATGCAACGGGTGGACCATGTCATTTTCGCCCTCTCCGGCATCGGCCTGCGTATCGCTCCGCTCAAGACGGAAGAACTCATAGAACTCTTGTATGACTCCTACAATCCCGGCGCCTTCAATGCCATCGAGATTGCCGACACCAAACAATTGGAACTTTCGCATTAAACCATAGCCAAATTTATTTATGTTGAACCCATTCAAAAAAAACACCGCTGACGCGGTCCCTTCCGATGAAGTCCTCGCGTCAGAAAAATATTATCAGGAAGGCGTCGCTCAACTGAACGATCTTATCGCTCCCGCGGCGATAAAGATAACCCCTGGGTATATCCGCGTAGGAGAAACCTTGGCCAAGACCATCTTCATCGTGGCTTATCCTCGCTTCCTGCATAGCAATTGGTTTTCGCCCATCATAAATATCGACCTACCGATCGATATTTCGATGTTTATCCACCCCATTGAAACTTATGAGATCCTGAAAGACCTCAAAAAGAATGCCACCCGCATAGAATCCCAGATACATATGGGCCAAGAAAAAGGTATGGTCCGCGATCCGGCCTTGGAAACCGCCGTGCAAGACATCGATACGCTGCGGGACAATCTGCAACAGGGTACGGAAAAATTCTTCCGCTTCGATCTGTATATCACCGCCTATGGAGAAACCGAGAAAGACATTTCCGAGATTACCAAATCCATCGAATCCATCCTTGAAGCGCAATTGGTCTATGTAAAGCCCGCCATTTTCAAGGCAGAGCAAGGCTTCAATTCGACCTTGCCCTTGGCCAATGATGAGCTGGATATCGGAACCTCGATGAACAGCTCTCCACTGTCCACGACTTTTCCGTTTGTTTCTTCCACCCTTTCCAGCGACACCGGCGTCCTTTATGGCGTCAACCGCCACAACAACAGTCTGGTTATTTTCGATCGTTTCGAGATGGAAAATGCCAATATGGTCATTTTCGCCAAGTCCGGCGCGGGAAAAAGTTATACCGTGAAGATGGAAGCTCTGCGGATGTTGATGCTCGGCACCAGCATCATCATCATTGATCCGGAAAATGAATATCAGCACCTTTGCGAAACGGCCGGCGGTACTTTCGTAAAGATTTCCCTCAGTTCTGACAACCACATCAATCCGTTCGACCTGCCTCTCATCAAGGAAAATGGCGATGAAGATCCGGAAGATGTTTTGCGTAACAATATCGCCAATCTCCTCGGTCTTTTGCATATTATGCTGGGCTCCATCACGCCGGAAGAAGATTCCATCCTTGACCGCGCTATCCGTGAAACCTATGCCATTCGAGACATCACCGCTGAAAACAACTTCAATGCCATTCCCAAAGAAGCCTATCCGACAATGTCCGATCTTTACCAAGTCTTGGGCAGTATGGATGGGGGAGAAAGTCTAGCCACCCGGATGGAAAAATATACCGAAGGCGTGTTTTCAGGCTTTCTCAACAACACATCCAACGTCGGCGTGGACAATCTGATGACCGTTTTCAATATCCGCGATATGGAAGAGGAGCTGCGGCCCGTGGCGATGTATATCATTATGCAATTCATCTGGAATGAGATGCGCTCCAACCTCACCAAAAGATTGGTGATCGTGGATGAAGCGTGGGTGATGATGAAATATGAGGACGCCGCTTCTTTTATGTTCGGAATTGCCAAGCGCTGTCGAAAATATTATACTGGACTCACCACCATCACTCAGGATGTCAATGACTTCCTCACTTCCCGTTATGGCAAAGCGATCGTGACCAACTCTTCCATCCAGATCCTCTTGAAACAATCGCCTGCCTCAGTAGACGTAATCAGCGAAACTTTCTATTTGACCGAACAGGAAAAATTCTTACTGCTGGAGTCCAACGTTGGAGAAGGCATCTTTTTCGCCGGCGCCAAGCACGTAGCCATCAAAGTAGTCGCTTCCTATTCCGAAGATCAAGTCATCACCACCGATCCGGCCCAGTTGGAAAAAATCGAGCAAGCTAAGAAGGAATTTAAGGATGAATAATTTTTTTGATACGCCTTATGGCCTTTGACCCGCAAAAAAAACAAGCTATTCTGGATGCGCGCGCCGCGGATAAAAAAGAAGCGGCGCATGAGACACTGAAAAAATATGATTCCGGAAAAGATGCATGGGCAGGCAGAAGAGAGATCAATAAATTTAAAAACAATGCCGGTGTACAGAATAAGGTTCGTGAGCAAGCTAGAACGATGGGAACTCTAAAGGGCTTGGCTAAGAGTGCTACCCCCTGGGGGATGTTCTCTGTTATGCGCCAAGGCAATATTTTCAAAGACTGGCCCTACGCCCTCGCCCTCATCGCCGCCATTTTGAAAGACATTTTTGATTTGATGGAAGTGACAGGCATCGGTTATGCGCTCGTAATCGTGTTCACATTCCTATGTTCCATTTTTATCGCCATGATGATGCTGCTCGGTGGCGGATCCAGCACTCGGCACCAACAAAAAATCATCCGCAGTTGGCTCATCCTTTTGTCCGGCACCACGATGGAACTTATTTTCGGCATTGATCTCTTACCCATTGAAACTCTGACCGTGCTCATTATTTATTTTTTATTGCTCGTCGACAGAAAAGCCGCCGCCGAAGAAAAGGCTTCCGCGCGCCATTCCCAAGAAGCCTACGCTTAAAACATTTTCAAACTTATGCCAATCACAACCGCTCAGCTGGAAAAATTACATCCCTACAAAGAATTGCTAGTCACTTCTTCGGTCATTTTGACTTGCCTCATCCTGTCAGTAATTTTTCCCGCCACCAATTCTTTCCAGTCTGTTTCGCGCAATCTTTTTTTCCTAATAGTTCTGCCCGTCCTTTATATCAAGTTGATCCTCAAACGCGATCCGACAGAATATGGCTGGAAAGCGGGGAATATGAAAAATGGACTTTTTTCAGCTGCTTTTGCCCTTTTTTTAGGCCTAGCCGTTTTCTATCTGCTCATCCGCTTTGCCGGGTTTTCTTCCCATTATCACATAAATTCATTAATAAAAAACAGTTTCGGCCTATTTCTACTCTATGAATTAGTCTTTTTGAATATCTTTTTTTTCGCCCAAGAATTTTTCTTCAAAAGCTTTGTCCTTTTTTCTTATCGGCAATTTTCCTATTGGGCGGTGCTTATCCAATCCGGAATTTATTTTTCCCTGCTCGTTCTCACAAAAAATTTTTCTTGGCAGACTTTGCCGGTCATTTTTGTCTCTCTGGTGGGCGGATTCATCACGTTCAAGACCAAATCTTTTTTGTACTCGTATATTTTCGGATTATTGTTTATAATGATATTAGATGCATATATAATTCATTTGGTAAGATAACTCGATGAAAATAAAATCTCAAAAAGCCTGCTTGTCACTGGTGCTTATCCTGTTTTTACTGTTCTCTCCATTTGTTCTTCAGGCCCAGACACAAGATGTTAATATCACTAACGGCTCCCTCAGTACCGACACTAACATCTCGGGCGTATCGGCAGATCTGACCGATACTGTCAACGGACTTATCAGCTCAAGTCTTGATTCTTTGGGCGTCAACAAAGACACGCTCTCCGGTGCCATTGGCTCGTTCAACGTCTACAGCAAAAAGGAAACTCCGCCGCAAGTATCACTCATTTTCTCCCCCTCTAATCCAGAAACGGGCGGCAGCATTACCGCCACCGCCATACCCACCTATTTCCTGAATGATTCAAAAGATCTATATTTCACTTGGTTTTTGAGAACAAAAAATTGTGACGGGGCGGAGGATTCAGGGAAATGCGACCTCAATGATGACGGACGAGTGGATATTGAAGATTACAAGATAAAAGCGATGCGCATCATTGCCAATAACGGGTTCAGCTGGGAAAGCGCCGATTATTCCGCTTCGCCTGATGGAGACAGTTCTTTCGAGTCCACTTTTGGAGGAAACAACCAGCAAGGCAAGACTCCCTATTGTTACATCAATGATGTCGGGTCAGGGGTGGCCTTTCCCTTGGAGTGTAACACCCATTTTTTTCCTGACGCGCCACATATGAATACGGGCGATGGAGACTTTGGCCGCGATGAAGAAAAATTTTGGCACACGGATCCGACCAGCGCCGACACCGCGCAAACAGGCAACACCGATGAAGCCAATGTAGCGGGGCTGGGCATAAACAGTTTCACTTGGACCTATTCTCCGGGAGACGAGGTCGGCGTGGTTGTCGAAGGAGTGGCTGTTGACCCCGGTAAAACAGAAGACTCCTCTTTTCGCACTATGTGGGCGGCGCCCAAGGGAATGTGTCATAAAACCACGATCGCGGATGGCACAATGCCTAATGTTTCAGCTTTGAATGATTGCCTTTATGACAATTTCACTTCACCCTCGGAAAACAGTCCTAGCAGCAACAAAATAGAAGTGAGCCTTTCCGCCTCTCCCACTTCACCCATAAACGATCCTTCATCCTATTCCGATCCGTCCTTGAGCAATGGCGATGATCTGACCGTTCAGTCATCCATCACCAATGCCACTGACAGTGCCTATCTGCAATATTCTTGGCAAGTTTTCGCTTCTGACGAAGCCAATCCGGACGATTGGGGCAGTCCCATCGCCAAAGCCGATCTGCCAGAAGCGACCACGATGGAAGGGCTCGGTCTGAGCAGTTTCAAATTCAAGCTGAACTTGACCAACCCTAAAAAATATCTGAACGTCCGATTGGATGTGAAAGAAAATGCGGAGGGAGATTCTTCCAGAGAAGGTCATGCCAGCATCCTAATTCCTCTAAACTCCAATGGAGACACCCTCAGTGCTTTTAGCACCACCACTTCCGGCACCTCCGCTCCGCATATCAGTATGGCGGATGAAATCTGCACCAGCACCCTTGAAAACGCCGTCTGCCCAATCGCCAAAGATGCCATTGTCGGCGTCAAACTTCCGTCTTCGGATATGACTGATTTTCTTTGGACGATAGACGGCAAGCCCTTCACCTATTCGACTTGCTTTTTTGATGGCTGTGATGCCAGCAAACAATCCAATGTCGCTTATTTTCCGGCCCTAAAAGGAGTAGGCAGCCAATATGTCGTCAACCTGACCGCCACCAACAAAGACAATGGCGAAAAAATAAACCTATCAAGGACATTCCAGGTGGTCGATCCGACAATCTCCATCGCCTCCGCTGATGAATCTGTTTGCAAGCCGGTCCAATTGGGCAATTATGTCGACTTGAAAGGCAAGGAGTGGGCCGATTACAGTTCTCTCACTTTTAACGGCATCTCCAATAATTATATACGCCTCAAGGCAGTCGCGGCCGGTTTCACGCCTTCATCCGATGATCTTATTTGGTTTGTAAACGGAACAGCCGTGACTAATGACGCAGGCTCAAGCTATGGCGTAGATAGCAGCGGTGTCCTGACCATTCCGACGGGACAAGCCGGCAGCAGCTATAGCATCTCTCTCCAGTCGACCTATTCCCAAAATAATCCGACAAAAATCGCGCTGAACAAATATTGGAACGTACCATATGGCCAGTTTTACGAAAACACTGTTTCGAAAAGCATTACTGTAAACATCCAAGACGGCACCGCCACAACTGCTTCTGCCAAAAGCAAAAAAATCATCGCTACCATCTATACCGGCATACCTGCCTATTTGGCTTTCCTGCTACGAATAGTCCTGACCGCCTTCCTGATCCTCTTTATGTCACAACTCATCCTGATGTTTTTTCCTGAAATAAAAAGAGAAAATTAAAATTAAAATGAAAATGAAAAAGATATTGTTTTTATCAATGGTATTCTTGACGAGCGCGTTTTTTGTCGGACAAACGCAAGAATACGCAGCCGCTGATACTAGTGTGGCGAACTTCGAACAGGTCGAAGCCAATGCCGCGTCTTCTTATTCATACACCCCGATGGAAAAAATTCCCGGCTTTGGCGCTCCGGCCGATTTTCCCAGTTATGTGATGGCCGTCTACAAATTCGGCCTGTGGACCATTGGCATTTCCGCCCTCCTTATGATCACGCTGGGCGGATATGTCTATTTGACTTCCGCCGGAAACACTTCCCAGACCGGCAAAGCCAAAGGAATAATAACCGATGCCATCGTCGGACTGATTCTGGCCTTGGTTTCTTGGCTGCTCCTTTACACGATCGATCCGGACTTGGTGAAGTTCAAGTCCACAACCAGCTCAGGAACGACCACCACAACAGGTGGAACAACTACCACAACAACAGGTGGAACAACCACGACAGGTGGAACTGGAAATGGCTCCTGCTCTCCCGTGCAAAGTGGTGACTGCTCGGTCTCTAATTTACAAAACACCTGCTTTGGTTCAAACGCCACGCAAGCATCTTCCATCTGCAAAGGGGAAAGTGGAGGCAATGCCATACCAAGCGGAACCGATATATGCAAAGATGGCAATTCCGCTTCAATGGGCCTATTCCAAATAAATATGACCAACCACAATGTAGGCGGACTCAATTGTCCCAGCGCTTTCAGTGGTGGAGCGTATACGGCCGATAACCATAATTGCACCGTCACCAATAAACCCCTGTACGATCAGTGCGTAACTGCTGCCAAAAACTCTACTAATAATATTGCGGCTGCTTGCGCCATCAGTAACAATGGAGCCAAGTGGGGGCAGTGGGGTGCCAATAAAACCTGCGGTTTTAATAAATAACTGCTTTTAAAACAATATGTCAAAAAAAATTAAAACTATCCTCTTTGTTGTCGGAATAATTTTGCTAGGTATTCTTGTTTTTTTGCTGTTTTTTCGCAAAGCAAACCAACCATCCGGCACAGCCACTAATCAGCCGGATCAATATACGTCCACCAATGTCTCTCCGTCCCAACCTACGTCCAATTTTTCCATTCCCGATAAAACAGCCCCCACGATGACCATAAAAACCAAACAAGGCGATATCCAAACAAACAACCTTTACAAAAATCCCATAGAGAATCTTTCAAAAAATGGTGTTGTCTTTGGAAAGAGCAATGATTTTATCATTTCTTTTTTTCCGCAAGATCAAGGCTTTTTGATCACCCTGCTCAATCCTGACTTAGCCACTGCTAGGACCAATGCCGAAAATACTTTCTTGCAAGATTTGAATATCCCCAAAGACCAAGCTTGCAATCTGAAGGTCGAGTTGAATGTCCCCTCATTTGTCAACGAAGGAGCTGTTGGAAAGAATTACGGACTGAGCTTTTGCCCAAACGGAAAAGCACTCCCGAAACAATAGTCCGGGATTTCCAGGTATGCATAATTATAATTTAAACTATGAATAAAAAATCATCCCTGATTTTTAGTATTATTTTCCTACTAATTGCCGCGCTTCCACTCTCTATGGCTCTCGCCGCTGATGCAGTCACTATAGGAAACATTGCATTTACAAAAGGTGTGGGCGCCTTATTGGAAAAGGATGGCAGAGTCTATTCCTATGACGGCACCAATCTCACCTATCTGCCTAACGGACTAGCTGGCGTATCAAGTCCTGGGGGATCGCTTCGGGCAAGCGTCTCCGGAAAAAATATAATTTATGTTGATGAAAACAATAAGGATCATATAATAGCCAGTGACGGAAAAATTTATAGCGAAACAGCTGATGGTGTTTTTGAAAATGGAGACGGGAAAAAATATGAGATGGGTTCGGATGGAAATTTTGAATTGGCGGAAGGTTCAACCACGACAAACACCCAGACCTCGACCAATACCTCTACCAACGGAACGACTTCGTCGTGTATCACTAAAGATGGAAAGACAGGGCATTATGCCTCCAATGGAATAGACTGCTTGGCTATTTTGGACATAAGCGGTACAACCTCCCCTAAAAGTTCCGGTGGGCTCATCCCTTGCGGACACGGCAGCGACCCAGCCAACGCTTGCACTTTGTGCGATTTCATCGTCGGTTTCAAAAACCTAGTGGATTTCGGTACCAAACTACTCATCACCGTAGCCGTATTTGGTATTTTTGTTTCCGGCTTCATCTACATCATTTCCTCCGGCAACGAAGGCCTGCTCACCCAAGCGAAAAATTTTCTTTCCGCCAGCTTGATCGGTTTCACCATCGTACTCTGCGCTTGGCTCTTGGTGAATGTGGTAATGTGGGCACTTTCTTATGACACTAATGCAATCATCCAGCAAACCAATTGGTACACTTTTAATTGCAGCGCGCCTAGCCCTTTTAAGTAAGCCCGCTTAATAAAAACTATGTCTGTTCTCAAAAAAATATTTTTTCTTTCTCTTTTTGTCTTGGCCGTGTCCCTGCTCTTTTGGGGCGTGTACAATCTGTCTTTCAAGAACAATTCCGCTACAACGGCCAAAAAAACCGACGCTGATACCGCCCAAAATGCCACCCCCGCGGATGAAGTCGGAAAAATAACCGCCGTTTCAAAAGAGACGGTGCTTGCGCCTGTCCTTTCTTCCGACAAAAACAGCATCGACTATCTGTCGAAAAAGACCGGCCAACTTTTCCAGATAGATTTTTATGGCAATGTCCAAAAAACTCTCTCTTTTGAAAACATTTCCGATCCCTTAGATGCCGCTTGGTCGGTCGACCGTTCAAAAATCATTGTCAAAACTGATGACGCAAAAACTCCTTTTTCCTTTTATGATCTCGCCGCCAAAACAAGCGCGCCCCTCAAAAGCAATTTAGATCAAGTCTCTTGGCAGATCAACGCTAACCGGATCTTATATAAATATTATGACGCCGAAACCAAAACGCGCACCCTGAATGTTTCCGATCCGGACGGAAAAAATTGGACCAAGCTGTCCGATATTCCCTATAAAAATTTGTCTGTCGCTCAAATTCCGCGTACGGGTCTGATTTCTTTTTGGAATTCGGGCGATGCCTATCTGCCGGCTAATTTCCAATCTATGCCCGTTGTCGGCGGAGACATAGCGACCCTGGACACAAAAAATTTCGGCGCTGATTATCTCTGGGACAATTCCGGCCAATGGGCCTTGGTCAGCCACACGGACGCCAAAGGAGGCACCAAAATGGAACTAGGCCTTATGAATTCTCGGGGCGGAGAATATAAAAATTTGGAAATTCCCACTTTCATCACTAAGTGTGTTTGGTCGAATGATGGAAAAATCGTCTTCTATGCTCTGCCGGGAGGAATTCCGGATAATTCAGTCTTGCCCAATGACTACAAGGATGGCAAATTTCAAACCACGGACACCTTCTGGAAAGTGGACATAGCCACCGGCAAAAAAACGCGCGTGGTGGAAGTTGGTAGCATCAAAGGACAATACGATGCCAGCCAGTTATTCTTGAACCAAGGTGAGAGCTTGCTGTTTTTCGTCAACAAGCTCGATGGAAAGATTTATAAACTAGCTCTCTAGCTCTCCCGTCGCCTTTTTCAAGACCAAGAAGTTCAACCAAAAAACTATCGCTAGATCATTTTTGAAATAAGTGGTGTCGAACAGTCCGTGCAATAAAATATAGAGCATAATGCCTAAGGCTAAAATTTCCAAAGAATTTTGGCTTTTGTTTTTCAATAAATCTCTGAAAAAAAAGAAAAGGAGTCCTAAAAAACCAACTGCGCCCAATAGCCCTCCAAAAAGCCAGATCGCCAGATAAATGTTTTGGGGGTGAGGAACGGCCCATTCCAAATAGGGCGGGAAGAATTTTTGATATGCCAGATAAGTCTTCTGGAAATTGGCGGCCCCGATACCTGTTATTAGATTGTCCTTCACCATCCGGCTAGAGGCCTGCCAAATCATAGCGCGCGAGGCCAAAGACGATCGAGAGCGCAGCTCCCATATATTGCTAAACTTATCGTTCCCTGCCTGAGCAGCGAAAAAGAGGATGAAAATCAATCCTGCCGCCAAGATTTCTTTCAGAAACAAGTGCCTGCTAGAACCAGATGGTATTCTCATCTTTGCCATCCATAAAACGACGAGCGAGCTCAAAAAAACCGCCCCAAAAGCCGCATAAGAGTAGGTGAAAAACAGCGCCACTAAAAGCACAGCCAAAAACACTAGTGCCATCTTCATCTTCCATTTCAAAAAAGTCCTCGCCCAAAGACTCATAAGGACGCCGGGAGCCAGATACATCGCCAGATAATTGGGTGAATTGAAAAAGGCCATGAGCCGCCCATCATAAGTGAGATGGCCTAAGAGCAGATAACCTATCGAGATGACCGCCACTAAAAAAGTCGAAGCTGCGTAAACAAGAAAAATATTTTTCAGCCTTTCTTGAGGAAGGACATCCGCCGCCACAAATAACAGGATTAAAGGAAAAATTAACCAGCTCTTTATTATGCTTAGTGACTGAAGCGCTTGCCCGTTCGAAAAGGCTGCCCAGAAAAACCCAGTTACAATAAGCGCCCCGCAAACAAGATATCGCCGATATTCAAAATAGAAATTTTCTATTTTTGCATATTTGAAAAAAACTATCAACCACCAGATGAAAGCACCCATTATCAGATTTTCCAATACATTGGTGCGCAAAAACAAAACCTGCTCACGGATCAGATAAAGCGGCAGCGAAAAAACGATCAGATAGATCAAATTTTCCAGACTAACTAACTTTTTCATTTTTTTCTTGGTTATTGGAAAAAGCACAAATCATTAGAAAAAGCGTCAAAACTACGGGTGAATAGAGGCCTGTTTCTGTCAGAGAGTGGATAGAAAAAACAATCAGGCTTATGGCCGCGCCAAAAAACAAAACTTCCTGTTTTGCTTTTTTGAAAAAAACAATCAGGGAAAATACTATGATTCCCAGCCACGCTAATGCCGCCGGTAGTCCATCTTCAACCGCAATGTCCAGATATGTATTATGCGCGTAAATAGGTTCTCTGTAAGTGGCCAGCGGATCGACCGCCAAAGAAAAGTTTCCAACACCCACTCCGCAAAATGGATGAATAAGGATATTTTTTGCCGCTTCACTCCACATCACCAGCCGACCGACATTCGAACCTTCTTCCAGATTAAAGCTGGAAAAAAAACGGGAAGAGATCGGACTAGGAACCACAAGTATCGAAACCATCGCAATTATGCTTAAAAAAATCACGATCTTATATTTATTACCCACCTTACTCTGAAAGATGAAAAACAGCGCCAAGGCTCCGCCCACCAAGCCAAGATATCCACCCCGAGAAAAAGTAAGCAGCTCCGCTAGCAGAATAATTCCAGCACAAAAAAGCCATCCAGTTTTCCTATCTTTAAAAAATAACGCCATTGCCAGAGGCAGAAGAAGCCCCAGAAAAAATGCGAACATATGCGGATCGGGGAAAAGAGAAATGGCGCGGAAATAGGTATGTCCGGAAACGTCCACCAGCCAAGACGGATGCGCCAGAACCGCTTGCGAAAAAGTCTTCCCTAAAAAAGGAATTGCGACATAACTCGACCAAAAACGGTAGAGCGCATCCACCCCGATGAAAAATTGCGCGAAAAATTGCGCGATCCCGAGGCTGGCGGCCAATGTTCCGGAAATGACCAATCCCATTATGCTTTTCCTGAGCTTCTCAGTATCATTCACCACCTCGGAAACCACGAAATAGATGGGAAAAATGGAGAAAATAAAAGCCAATTTCCGAATGCTCCAATCGACATTTCTGGCAAAAAACGCCGAGAAGGAGACAAAAAAAAGAAAAGTAATGACACCTCCCGTTTGAAAATTTAGGGGAATATAAATTTTTTTGTCCTTTAGCCCCTTACCCAGCCAAACGAGAAAAATCACCAAGATAACCACCCGTATGGATGCTAGATCGATCCCTGCCATCGGGTTCAGCGCCACTTGGAAAGGCAGATACAGCACTAATAATAAGATCCAGGAGAATAACATAGGCCTAACTGAAAAATATCTTTCTTAAAGACTTAACTATTCCAAATTCCACAAGGTTACGATGTTTTTTAAAATAATATTCTTGCGACCGATAATAATCTTTTTTCTGCCCTGCCTTATCCGGATAACTTTTTCCGCCCCAATGCTTCACGCAAAAATTTGGACAATAGAAAATTTCTTTATTCTGCCTCCGTAGACGTTTGCAGAGATCCATATCCTCGAAATACATAAAAAAATTTTCATCAAAGCCTTCCACTGCTTGAAAAAAATCGCTTCTGACGAAAAGAGCCGTGCCGGAAACCCAGTCGACCAAAAGCGGTTCTGTACTTTCCCAGATGGCTTTATTCCTGGGAAAATTCAGGTTGTTCCTTGCCAGATCATACAAGCTGGCCTCTCTTCCGCCTATCCATTCTTGCACGACTCCGCTTTCAGAAATGACCCTGCTGCCCACCGCTGCCAATTTTTTGTTTTTTTCAAAAAACCCCAATATCTCACCGACATTATCTGAACAAAGCTCACTATCCGGATTCAAAAAGAGCAGCTGCCTTCCCCGCGCTGCCCTAGCCCCCATATTGGCCGCGGCACCGAAGCCCACGTTTTTTTTGTGATCAATGAGTTTGACCGCCCCGAAATTTTTCAACAACAGTGATCCGTCAATCACATCATTGTTCACCACAATAATTTCCACACCCAATGACTGGGGCAAATTGGCATAAACTGAAGCGATACACTTAGGAAGGAGTTGCTCGCTCTTATAGTTTACGATTATTACAGAAAGGTCCTTATTTGGCATCATAAAAGTCTTGATATGCTTTTTGCACCACTCCAGCCATATCGTTCTTATAAAATCTCACCTCTAGCCAGTTCTTAAACCGACGTACGCCCAAAAAAACACTCGTATACGGCTTCAGATAAAGCGGCGTATTTTTTTTGAAAAATATCAGAGCGGAAAGCACCAGCCAATACACTTTTTGAGACCCGCTTTCTCGACTTTTTTCCAAGTGCATAATCTGGCTTTTGGCAGAAACTAACAATTTATACCCAGCTGTTCGAGCGGCAAAACTAAAATCAGTGTCCTCATAGTACAGGAAGTAGCGCTCATCCAGAAGCCCAGCTGAGTGAAAAACTGAAGCACGGATAAGCATCGCACAACCAGAGATATAATCAGAAAGAAAATAGTTTTCCTGCAACTTTTCTGTCAGTTGATCTGCTCGCATCCGCCACCAATTTATCCTTCCGCCCGAAAACCACACCGCGCCTGATTTTTCGAAGATCAGCGGGCTACCGACACCTATTTTTCTGTCTTTCTCCATATCCTCGACCAAGAGAGACAGACAATTTTGCGGCACAGAAACATCATAGTTTAAAAGCAAAACATATTCCGCCCCACGTTCTAGGGCATATTTTATACCCACATTCATACCGGCCGCAAAGCCTACGTTCTGGCTGTTCCTGATCACGATCGCCTTCGAAAATTTATTAAGCACCTCTTCCAAAGATCCGTCTTGAGAAGCATTGTCCACCAGAACGATTTCGAAATTGGCGTATTCCAAACGGAAAACGTCAGCCAAAGTATTGCCAAGACAATCTTTTCCGTTGTAGTTAAGGATGATGATGAAAATTTTGGGCAAAGTTTTCATAGCTGAAGGAGTCTCCATTCTCTTTTATATAAAATTTTTAACTCTTGCGCCTAAAATACCTCCCCCTGAGACAATTGTCTATTGGGAAATAAGCATACTTTCTTTTTCTCCTTTTTTGGTGATTATGCTGGAAATATCCGTCGTTTTGATCGCTCCGAACATCCAAAGAGCGGCCGCATAGACCAATGTACCGGAAATGGCCAGCACGAAAAAATTAAGGCTCTTAAAAAAGAAAAAATAACCGGCCATTACGGCACCGGAAGCCAAAATTCCATAAAATCTTTCCACCACCGGAAAATATCGCAACTCTTTTATCATAACATAAAAAGTAGCCGCGACAACAAACAACTCTGTTAAGACCGAAATCCAAGCTGAAGCTATATAGGAATATTTGGGAATGAAAATCAGGTTGGCGCTGACATTAAAAACGGCCGCTAAAAACATAATCACCATCAATTTTTTCTGCTTGTTTCCAGCAATCAGGATGGAGTTTGAAAAATTACTGAAAAATATCGCCGCCAAAGCAAAGATGAGAATCCTAAGCACCAATTCGGATTTTTCAAAACCGCTTCCACCAATAAGATCCACTATTCCGCCGGAAAGGAACATCGTGCCTATGACAAGCGCCACGGCAAAAATCCAAAATATCTTGTACGTCTTGTCTGAAACGTCCTTGAAGCGCGCAAAATCCACAAAGATGGTTTGTGACATTATGGGAAAAATAAGCCCCGCCATCATAGTCGGGAAAAAGGTGATATTCTCAATTACTTTATAAGCAGCATTATATATACCCACTTCGGCACTGTTTTTCATAACCGAAAGCAAAATAGTGTCCACTTTGAAATAAACAAACCCAATAAAAGCGGCAATTCCCAAGGGATACGACTCCTTAAGAAAGGCTTTCCAATAGGCCATATCGAAGCGCAACGTGAAAGAAATATATTTTTTTGACAACGCATAAACGGCGGTGAAGCTGAAAATCATATTGAAAAGCAGCGAGGCGATGATCCACAAAAACCCCAATTGGAGCTTTATAACAACAAATATCACGGTAACCTGGATGATTTTTCCAAAGAGTTCAATCATTGCCACCTTGTCCATAGCTAGGTTTTTCTGAAAAACACCGTTCAATACTTGATAAGAGGAAGAGAAAAGGAATGAGGCCGCGATTATCAAAATAGCCTCTTTCACTTCGAGCGGATAGGGCAAAAACCAAAAAACTGCCGGCGAAAGCAGAAGAACAATGCTCGAAATAATCAACCTTAAAGAAAAAATGTTGCCGATTATCTTTGATTCATCCGCATTCGGTCTGGAAATTTCCCTAGTAGCGGTGGAATAAAGACCAAGGTCCGCGATAGCTGAAAAAAGCGCCAAAAAAGCTAGGACTGTGGCATATTCTCCAAAGCCGGAAGCCCCCAAATAACGAGTGATCAGCCCGATCGAAAGGAGCGCTAAAACGGTAGAAAGAATTTTTGAAACGCTGCTCACAACGACGTTATAAGCAATTTTACGAGCAATTACCATATCTAAATGGATGGGGCTAAATTTTTAACAGACTATTATAAGGGCTTGATTATGACTTGCCGCTCTTCTCCCTCTCCAATACTTTCCGTTTTCACCTTCTCATTTCCGGACAATTCCATATGCACCAGCCTTCTTTCATAAGGAGACATCGGGCGAAGAATGACCGCCTTTTTCTCCATAACAGCTTTTTCGGCCATATTTCTGGCCAAAACAGCCGTCGATTCGTTTTTTTCTTGCCGATACAGATTGACATCCAATATGAAATCTGCTTTTTCTGTGGTTTTTTTGCGCACAATGACTCGCGCCAAATGTTGCAGAGCCTGCAAATTAATACCGTATTGTCCTATCAAATAACTAGATTCTTCCGTTTTAATGTTGCAGACCAAATTATCTTTTCCGTCCTGAGAAAATTCTTTTATCTCTGTTTCGCAGTCAATTTTCATCTTTTCTACCAATTCCATGACAACTTGTCGGACTATAATTTTGATATCATTCGGATTTTTTTCTTTCATATATTTTAAATTAGGTTAAGTTATCCGCGCATTTTTTATTTCTCCTCGACCGGCTTCTTTGTCAGTTGCTTTTGTTGAATTATAGCAAAAATAGTTGAAACAAGCCAGTAAAGTGCTAGGCCAGCAGGGAACTTTATACCGATAAATAGGGTCAGAAGAGGCCCAAGGTACATCATCTGGGTAGACATCGTGCTGGCCAGATCAGGCGTGCCTGATGACTTTGCGGGTTTAGGAGGCATTATCATTTTCATCTGGAAATATTGAGCCACTGCCGCCAGAACGATCAAAATTATTTGGGCTATCGAACCGATCGTCAGATGCCCCAAGTTGACTGTCCGAGAAAGATCGACCAGTCCTAGGAAATATTGGTTTATTTGCCCAGGATTAGCCACAAAAGCATAAAGCTCTTTCGGATCAACCAAGAGGCCGGAATTGGAAATATTGAATAAGACCCGATAGATCGCAATCAGAAAAATCAACTGGAAAATCGTCGGTAAACATCCGGAAAAAGGATTAGTCTTGTTTGTTTTATAAAATTCCATCAAGGCTTTACTTTGCTTTTCTTTGTCTTTTTTGTATTTTTCTTGAATTTCCTTGATTTTTGGCTGCATTTCTTGCATTTTCTTCTGTGATTCGATCTGTTTTTTGGACAGAGGGACGAGAAAAAACTTTATGATGAGTGTCACTAAAATAATGGCTATCCCAAAATCATGGAAAGGCAAAGTATTATAGATAAAAATTAAAAGATTATAAAGCGGCTTATATACCAAAGCATCAAACAAAAGGCTCATGTGTTTTATTTTATTGTTATTTAATGATCAAATCCCCTCTCGAAAGAGCTTTTTGAAAATTACTTTCCAGCGCTTGGTAGGTTGGAAAAGTAGGTTCTTTTTTCAGCATAACCACCATATCAACGCTTTTTCCTATGTTTTTTAGCTGTTTTTTGGCTATTTCACGCAGCCATCTTTTGGCCTTATTTCTGTCTACCGCCTTATTGGAAAAATTGAGACCGATAGAAAAACCGATTCTTGTTTTTTCAAGTCCATTTTCGCGCACTTTTAAAGAAATGTTGCCTGAGGATAAAAAACGACCCTCCCGATAGGCTACATTAAAATCTCGCCCTAGAATAAGCCTATTTTCTCTAAAAAGCATCTGATTTTTAGACCGTGGTTAATTTTTTTCTTCCTTTTTGCCGTCTTCTTTTGATCACCGCCTGTCCTGAGCTTGTTTCTTGGCGCGTCAGAAAACCGTGGCGATTGTTCCTTTTTCGGCTTTTGGGCTTATAAGTAATGCTCATATATTTTCTTATGATTTAATAGTTTAATCATTTAGAAGTTTACCAGCTAATGCCGCAAAAGTCAATTCACTCCTTATTTATCGGCTTTACAAAAACGATTCACACATTATAAACACCTTTATTAACTTTTTTCCTAGTTGGTTATTTTTTTTTGTGATATACTTTTTTTAGTCGCTATCTATCCTTAGGCTTTTTAAAAAACCGATGAAACAACTAACTAACGAAGAGCTTTGGCAAGCCGCCCTGGGGGAAATTGAGCTTTCCATCTCAAAAGCTAATTTTATCACTTGGTTCAAAAATACCTCCATCCTCTCTGTGAAAAACGGCAGAGTTGTTCTGGGTGTGCCGAACGGTTTTGCCAAAGAATGGCTGGAAAATAAATATGATCTCTACATCTTACGCGCTCTTAAAAACCTCCAGAGCGACATCACTTCAGTAATCTGCACCATTTCCTCGACAACCAATCAAGAGCCCTCCTTTTTGGCGGCCAAAGAACCTTCTGTGGACGCTATTTTGCCCCCCAAAAAAACCATCCAATATATAGAGAAGCGACCAACCCTGAGCCAAGAAACAAACCTAAACCCCAAATACACCTTTGATAAGTTTATCGTGGGTGGAAGCAATGAGCTGGCGCGCGCCGCTTGTTACGCTGTTTCTCAGAACGTGGGCCGCGTTTATAACCCGCTCTTCATTTATGGCGGAGTTGGCCTCGGAAAAACACATCTTATCCAGTCCGTAGGTAATGAAATTTTGAAAAATAATCCGGAAATGAGGATAAAATATATTTCCTCAGAAAGATTTACAAGTGACCTTATTGACTCCATAAAAAACAGGAAAGTTGACGAATTTAAGAGTGAATATCAAAAAATAGATCTTTTGATAATTGATGATATCCAGTTCATTTCAGGTAAGGAAAAAACCCAAGAAGAATTTTTTCACATTTTCAATTACCTCTATCAAAAAAATAAACAGATTATCCTGACCAGCGATCGCCCCCCTAAGGCTATCCAGATTTTGGAAGAGCGCCTCCTGTCTCGCTTTGAGGGCGGTATGATCGCCGATGTGTCCAAACCAGACTTGGAAACTCGTTTGGCTATTTTGCATCAAAAATCAGCCGCCACCAACCTAAAAATAGATAATGACGCCCTTGAGTTCATCGCCACTAACATAAAAAATAACGTGCGCGAATTGGAAGGCGCCTTAAATCGCGTTTCCGTCAGCGCTCAATTGACCAAAAAAGATTTGACACTGGCTTATACGAAAAAAATATTATCCGACATCTTATCCAGCGGAAAAAGAAAAGGTATTACTCATAAGCACATTTTCAAAGTGGTTTCTGATTTTTATGAAATCAGCCAAGATGATTTGATTGCAAAAAACCGGAAAAAAGAAATTTCCAAGCCTCGCCAGATCACAATGTTTTTGATGCGGAGCGAACTTCAATATTCTTATCCCGGTATCGGAGATAAGTTGGGCGGACGGGATCATACCACCGCACTCTATGCTTATGAAAAAATTTCCAAAGAGCTTAAGGTGGATGAAAAATTAAACGAAGAAATCACCCATCTTAGAGAACAGCTCTATTCCGTCTGTGGTTAGTTTTGTTTTTTGTGAATAAGAAGTGGATAGCTCTTTGATTTTCCTGTGCATAGCCCTGTGATTAAGTCGGGCCAACCCCTGTTCATAAACAGGAGATTATTTTTAAAAATAATCTCCTCCCTGTTTTATCCCACCCCCAAAACAACCTTTTCCCTCCCTCTGTACCGATCCTATCAACTCATATTTTCCTTATCCTAAGCCTCTTTTTCACCTTATGCACAAAATTATCCCTCTGTAATAATAACTAATAATATTATATAAATTAAAATATAATAATAATAACTAAGAATATATGAAACTGATCTGCACCCAAGAGAATTTTAAAAAAGCTATTTACAATTGTGAACGAGCGGTCGCCAAAAGAAATACTCTGCCTATTTTGAATAATATTCTTTTTGAAACGGAAAAAGGCGGGTTGAAATTATCAGCCACTAATTTAGAAATTGGGATATCTTCTCAAATCGGAGCTAAAATTGAACGAGAAGGTAAAATAACCGTACCTGCTCGCTTAATCAGTGGACTTTCGAATAATTTATTAAAAGGGGATAATATAATATTGGAATCGGATGGAGAGACATTGAAAATTAAGAATAAGACTAATAAGACTTCGATCAAAGGTATTCCTGCGGGTGATTTTCCACTTATTCCGGTTAAGAAAGGGGAATATTTATTGGAATTGGATGGGGCGGAATTTAAAAAAGCAATCAATAGGGTTTTAGTGGCTGTTGCTGTGAATGAAGCAAGACAAGAACTTACGGGAGTTAATATTAAACTGAAGGAAAAGGAATTATTTTTTGCCGCTACGGATAGTTTTCGCCTAGCTGAATACAAAATAACACTGGATGAAAAAGATGTGAATAAGGAAACGTACCCGTCTTTCATTGAAAAAAATGAAAGTGTCATTGTTCCAGCCAGTACCTTGATCGAATTTAATCGAATAATTTCCGAAGAAGAAGAATTTAGGGTGAAGATTGCTATTGAAGAGGGGCAGATATTTTTTGAAATAGGCAATGTTAAGTTAGTTTCCCGCTTGATTGATGGAAAATATCCCCAATATGAATATATTATGCCGAAAGAATATGTGACCAGAATAGTGGGTGAAAAAAAGTTTTTTCAGAACGCACTTAAGACCGCCACCCTTTTTTCTTCCGGCAGCTCTAATGAGATTACGCTTAAAATTGACGCTGAGGCTTCTGAAATTTTTATACACTCTTCCGGCGCGGAAACTGGAGAAAATTCAACAGAGATTAAATTTGAGATAACGGGGCCGTCTCAGGGGATTATTTTCAATGCCAAGTATCTTCTGGATGGAATCAATGCGGTGTCTTCCGACCAGGTGGCAATCCTAGCTAATAGTGAAACATCACCGGTGGCGATCCGAGAGATTGATGATAAGACGGGAGAAGTTTTGGATAATTTTATTTATCTGGCTATGCCGATAAAAAACTAAATTATTTTAACATTTAAGCATTTTAACAAAAATGACCCTTGAAAAACGTTAAACTATTAAATTGTTAAAACACCAAAATGGACAAACTTCACGAATTGATAATAATTGGGGCTGGACCGGCGGGGCTCGCAGCCTCGATCTATGCTTCGCGTTATGGCGTAGAGCATCTGATTATCGGGAGTGTTTTAGGCGGTCAGATAACCGAGACGCACGAAATCGACAATTATCCAGGAATGGAGAATATGACAGGCTTTGATTTTTCACAAAAATGGGGCAGTCACGCTAAAAAATATGGCGTCAAAATCATCGCCACTTCAGTGGATTCAATCGTAAAAAATGAAGCGCTGTTTATTTTAGCCTTGGCAAATGGGGAAGTATTGAAAACTAGGACGCTTATTTTGGCAACGGGCACAAAAAGAAGAAAATTGGCGATTGCCGGCGAAAAACATCTGCTTGGCGCGGGCGTATCATATTGTGCGACGTGCGACGGCTTTTTCTATAAAAACAAGACTGTTGGTATTATCGGCGGAGCGGATAGTGCGGTCAGTGCGGCGCTCTATTTGTCTAATATTTGTCAAAAAGTCTATTTAATCTATCGTGGAAAAGAATTGCGCGCCGAGCC
>Ga0172380_10000959_pt1 | contig 51864 bp, 39 predicted proteins | sample Leawe162metaG_FD_119747 | JGI IMG/M metagenome (GOLD analysis project Ga0172380, IMG submission 119747) | Leachate microbial communities from a municipal landfill in Southern Ontario, Canada - Leachate well 162 metaG | ecosystem: Engineered > Solid waste > Landfill > Unclassified | place... | reverse complement strand
CAACCTGGGCGTAGCTGATGCGAGCATCGCCAAAAGGCTGGGCCAGCGGGCCGAAGAGAGCGTTCAGCGCCGCCACCATCTTCCGGTCGGCCCGCCAGTTGGTGGTCATGGTGTGCTTTTCGGACGCCGACGACTGGCTGGCTGCCTCAAGATAGGCATAAATATCCGCGCCCCGAAAGCCATAGATGGCCTGCTTGGGATCGCCGATCAGAAAAAGCGCCTCCTTGCCGCCCTCCCCGTAGATGGTCCGGAAGATCCGGTACTGGATGGGGTCGGTATCCTGAAACTCATCGATGAGCGCCACCGGAAAACGGGCCCTGATCCGCTGGGCAAGCTGCGCCCCTGCCCCATGGCCGCTTTGTAAGGCCCGGTCCAGCCCGGTGAGGAGCTGGTCAAAGGATTGCTGCTGCCCGGCCAGCAGACGTTTGGGCAGCTCGGTCCGGATATAGTGCGCCGCCCCGGCCAGGAAGAGCGCCTGGCCGCGAACAGCCAGGGTCTCTGCCTGGGCAACCAATCCGCCCCAAGGCGCGAAAAAGGGATTGGGTTGCGCCAGCCCTTTTTTCAGGGCCGTTGCCGTAAAAACCTTGCCCTCCGGCTGAAAGATGTTGTCTTCGGCAAGCAGCTCCGCCTGGTTTGGCAGGGCAAAGGCAGCAGGCTCGGGCTGGACGAAAAAAGCAGCAATACGATCCAGCAAACCATGCTCCAGCAAGGTCTTGAAGGAAGCGGTCAGCCCTTCCGCCTGGACAAAGTATCGGGCCAAGGCATCATACTGTTCCTGCCAGCAGGCTCGGGCCTCGGCATAGAGGCGGCAATATTCCCGCACCTGGGCAGGGATCTCCTCCGCCGCCGGGCTCTCGCCGGCAATGGCAAAATCGGAGTGCCGGATCGCCTCCTGGGTCAAACCGCGCAGCTGGCCCGGAGAAACGCCTTGCCTGACCAGGCCGGCCAAACGGGGATCAAGATCGTAGAAAAACCGGCTCCAGTAATCATCGGTTATTTCCCGCGCCAAGGCCTCGGTGGCGCCGGTGAGTTCCAATTCAAAGAGCAAGCCGGTTTCCAGGGCATGTTGCTGCAAAACCCGGTGGGCAAAGCCGTGGATGGTGGAGACCGCTGCCTTGTCGATGTCGCTCACAGCCCGGAGGAGAAGACGGCGGTCCGCCTCAATGCCGGTGCTGCGGGCAAGAAGTTGGCATAAAAAAGGGTCATCCCCGCCTTGCCGGTTCTCAAAGGCCTGCACCGCCGAACGCAGCCTGGCCCTGATCCGCTCGTGCAATTCCGCCGTTGCCGCCTCGGTGAAGGTGACCACCAGGATCTGCTCCACGGTCAGCCGGTGTTCCAGCAACAGACGCAGGTAGAGGGAGGTGATGGAATAGGTCTTGCCCGTGCCGGCGCTGGCCTCGATGAGCTGGACGCCGGTATTGGCCACCAGAAGCGGATCAAAACCCCGGCTCATAGCTCCTCCATCCGTGTCAACATGGGTGTGAAAATACGGGTGGCAAGTTCGGCAAAGGCTGGGGAGTTGCCTTCCCGATACAGGGCATACCCCGGAGAAACCGGCAGGCCATCGCCAAAGAGTTGGCGGTAGTACGGGTCTTCCCCCTCGCCGGTCATAAAGTCGTTGCCGAGATACTCCTCCCCGGCCTTGGCAAAGGCGCTCATCCGCCGCTCCTGCTCGGTTCCCTTGCCCGAGGCCATGGTCCGGGCAAAGACAAGCCCGCTTTTGGGAAAAAACGGCAGCGGCGCATTGGAGCCGTCTGCAAACAGGCCGGCCAAATCCAGCAGCACGCTCTTTGCCTCGGGCACCGGGGCAAAACGGAGAACCTGGGCAGACCCCTTGTCGCTCCCTCTGCCGATCACGATGGTTTCACTCCGCTGGTCCTCCGGGGCAACAACGGAGAGGAAAAGATGCTCCAGCCAGACCGGCAGCAGGATCCGGCCATGGAGCAGGCTGTTGGTCCAGTACAGATGCCCTCCGGGATATCTGTTGCTCAGCTCGCCATGCAGGGTTATCTCCGGGGAAAGCACGATTTCCCGGCGCAGGGGCGGAAGCACATCCCCGGTTTCATAGGCAAGGAGCTGTTCCACAATGGGGTGCACCGTCTCCCGGATCTCGGCAAAAACCGCCTGCGCCCCCTGACCCAGGGGAACCCGCCCCTCCCCCCGCCAGCGCGCCAAAAGCATTTCCGGCCTGGAAAGCCCCTCCCCTTTCATGGCCAGCAAATCGCGGCTCAGCTGATATTTTTCCAGACCGTCGAGATGGATGGGCTCACGGTCCCGGATCTCATGGTTTCTTTCCTGCAGGAAAAGGCCGAGCCGGTTTTCGAGAAACCAGCGGACCGGATGCGAAAAATAGCGGGACAACTCCAACAGGGAGACCGAGGACGGGCGGAATTCGATTGGCGGCAACGGCTCGGGCAAAAAGGCATGGAGGGTGCGCACGCCTGCCTCTTTAGCCTGGGCAGCCCGGCAGTATTCCGCGCCAAAACTATACAATCTTTCATCCGTTCCGGAAAAATATCTCCGGCTGAAGGGCTGGAGGGGATGGTGGACCACAAGCCACTCCTCCAGGCTTTTGCGGTGTGCGGCAAAACAATCCGCGCCGCCGGGGCCCAAGGCGTCAGGCCCAAGGCTGAAGCTCTCCGCCAGGCAATCCACCAGCTCCTCAACCACCACGGCAGGAGGAAGCGGTTTGCCGTCCCGCAGGTTGTTGCCCAGATAAAAAACCAGGAATCTCTCGCGGGCGGCAAGCAGGGCTTCGAGAAAAACATACCGGTCATCGTTGCGCTTGGCCCGGTCGCCCCGCTGCGGATAGCGGGCGATGAGATCAAAGCTCTGCGGGTGCTCCACCCGGGGAAAATCCCCGTCATTCATACCCAGCAGACAGATAACCTTGAAGGGGATCGAGCGCATGGGCAGCATGCCGCAGAAGGTGAGCCCACCTTCGAGAAAGCCCTGGGCCGTTGCCTGGCCGGACAGTTTCTCCTTGAGGAGAATGACGATGCCGTTCATATCAAGGGACTGGCTGAACCCGGCATCCTGCGCCTCAAGGGCGATCTGGGCCAAACTGTCCCGGACCTTTTGCACTTGCCAGGCCTGGGGAGAATCCTCCCAAAAAAGGGCCTCAAGCAGATCGTTGAGAACCCGCTGCCACTCCGGCATCTCCCTGGCCAAGGAGAGCTTGCCGGCCGCGGCAAACAGGGTCTCGCAAAAATTCATGAACCGGCCGGCAAGCTCCGCTGCCTGGCCCTCGATCTCCTCATAGGGGAGAACCTCGCCCCAAAAGGCCCCGTCCGCCCGGACGGCATACCCCAAGGCCAACCGGTCAAAGCCGAACCGCCAGGTGTTCTGCCGCTCCTTGGGCTGCTGCAACGATTCCCGGTGCAGCTCGTCGATCCCCCACCTGATCCCGGCCTTTTCCACCCAAAGCCGGATTTTGGGCAGGTCATCGGAGGTAATTCCGTACTTCTGCCGGATTTCCTCGCAGGCCAGGAGCTCGAGAACCTCTGACACCACCATTCTGCCGGGGGCCATCTGGAGAAAGCGGAAAAAAACATCGATGAGCGGGGCGCCGCTCAACAGGGAGCGGTCCGCGATGCGGTAGGGGATACAGCGTTTGTCCTCCGGAGAAAGGCCGAACACCGCCTCGATGAGCGGGGCATAGGCGGAAACCTCGGGCAGCATGACCAGAATGTCGCGGGGGGCAAGAGCCGGATCATCCTGGAGCAGGGCCAGCACTTGATCCTGCAACACCTCGACCTCGCGAAGACGGCTGTGGCAGGCATGGATGCGGATGGAAGCATCGCCTTCGGCCAGGATTTGGGGAGAGGCGTTGCCGTCTGCCAAGGAGCGATGATGCAGATGCAGGATGTCGTTTTGCAGCACCTCCAGCATGGTGCGCGGCGCAACATGACTTACATACTGTTCCCCAGCCTCGACGTAGAGAACCTCATTTTCAAGAACCTCCTGAAAATCGCGGGCCATGCCGCCCATGGAGGCGAGGAGCGGATGGCCGGCCTCCAGATAGAGGTCCGCCTGGTCCAAGTCGGCAGGCAACCGAGCCAGGGCGCGGTGCGCCTCTCCCTGGGAGCGGATGTCGGCAAAGTATCCCTCCGCGGGGGAAAAAAGATGAAAATGCACCGGCAGGATTTGCGCCAGTTCCCCCATGATGCCGAGATAGATGGTAGGCAGGGTGTCGATGCCGAACAGGGAAACCCTGGCGGGCAAGAGTTGAGGAAAAGGGATGGACCCTGCGGCCAGCGATTGCCTGGCTTTCTGCATCAGCCGGGCCGGGGAGCAGCAGCCCAGATGCTCCACCAACCGCCGCCAGAGCTTGGGCTGCCAGAGATCCTCCTCCAGGGCATGGGCAAAGGCCCGGTTCTCTCCTTCCTCCCAGGCAAGGATCATCTCGGGCCGGTACACTGCATACTGATCAAAGAGATGGGCGATCTGCCTGGCCAGCTGGAGCTTCTTGCTCAACGGGCCATCGGAAAGGTAGGAGGTGAGGGGGGAAAAATCAGGATCGTCGCGGCAATCATCGAGAAGAGCGCAGATCACAAAGGCAAGCCTTTCCCGGCTGTACCGCTGCACCTGGTCGCCCTCTTGCCCGAGGGTTGCCCGCAACACCCGCTGGACAAACTGCCGGGGATGGGGAAAGTCGGGATTGGCCCACACCCCGAACCTGCCGGAAAGCTGCATGGCAAGCCAGGCCGCCATGCCCTTGCTTTGCACGATAATGCATTCCGGGGCCAACGGCGAGGAAAGCGGCGTACGCAAAACGTTTGCCAGCGAATCCAACAGGGCCTCAACCCTGTTGGACCGATACATATGCATGGCGCTCTTCATGATCTTATCCTGCGCGATGCAATGGTGCTACGAGAGAGGGCGCAACAGAGGGTATCGGGAAAAAAAACCACACTCACGAGACAGCGGCTATCAGGCCGCCAAGCGCCGGAGACAGTCCTGCAGCCTGGTGACAAGCTGCCCAAGCTCGGGCTTTGAGATCTGATCGTCGGCGCCCACGGCCTCTCCCTTATGAAGGGCCAGATCATTGACCAACGAAGAAAAAAGCATGACGGGGATGCCGTCGTACCCGCTGTTTTCCTTGATCCGCTTACAGAGATTATGCCCGTCCATCCGCGGCATTTCGATATCGCTGATCACGGCCAGCACCTCATCGTGCACCGTGCCGTTGCTTCTCAATTTTTCCAGGTATTCCCAGGCATCCTGTCCGTCCGAATGGGCGACAACCCGGTATCCCGCTCTTTCCAGGGTTTTGCGGATCTGGTCCTGGATGATCCGCGAATCATCGGCAATAACCACGGCCTTGTCCACCTGGTCCGCATCGGGACGCACCGAGATGGAATGGGCTTCGGAATCGATAACCATGCTGGGATCAATGGAGGCGATGATGCTCTCGAAATCAACCATCTGGATGATATTGCCATCCACCAGGCACACCCCGGTGAGGCTGCTGTAATGGGAGATGATCGGCGGCGGCGGCAGGATTGCCGTCCAGCTCACCCGGTAGACCTTGTCCACCCCGTGGGCGATAAAGCCGAAAAACTTGCCGTTGATCTCGGTGACGATGACCACCCATTTGGCTCGTGCCTCCGGGGAAAGGTCCGGCTCGTAGCCAAACCATTCGCAGAGATCAACCAGGGGGATGGTGCGGTCCCGCAGCAGGAAGACGCCTTTCATGGCCGCGACGCTTTCCGGGATTTCGGTCAGGTTCTCAGGCATGGCCACCAACTCGCGAACCTTGGCGGCGTTGATGCCGTAAGCGGTTCTGCTGATGGAATCCGTGGTCTGATCACGCCATTGAAGAAAAAGGGTGATGATTTCCAGCTCGTTTGTCCCGGATTGCAGAAGAATGTCGGTCTTGTAACCAGCGGCTTGGCTCATGTAACGGCTCCAGTGTGTCGGGGGTGCTGCCCAAGATGAAAGAGGTGAAAGATATGTTCTACAATTATAGGAAAGCGGGAAATTACTCAACTAAATAATCGAAGCGCGACAGGGCTGGGAATGGTCGACCCGCTCCCTATCCCTTGTGTTTTTGCAAAACCCCGGCCATGGTCTGAAAGAGGTTTTTGGCCTGAACCGGTTTCACGCAGTAATCATCCATGCCCGCGGCCAGGCATTGCTCCTTGTACCCTTGGATCGCATGGGCGGTAAGGGCGATAATCGGCATGTGCCCGCCGTTGTTTTTTTCCAACGAGCGGATGAGCCCGGTGGCGGTAAAACCATCCATCTCCGGCATCTGGATATCCATGAGAATGAGATCGAAATGTTCCCGCTCAAAAGCGGCCACCGCCTCCTTGCCATTGTTGGCGACGCGCACGGTGTGGCCTTTTTTCTCAAGCATCCGCACGGCCAGCCGCTGATTGACCAGATTGTCCTCCGCAACCAGAATGGTGAGCGCCGGCAGGGTATCGTCGCCCTCGCCCCACGAAATCGGAGCTTGCCGCGACTCTCCCTCTGGAGACACCGCCACCCCGACCATCTTGGCCACCACCTTGATCAGCCGTTCCAGCTTGATGGGTTTGGGCAAGAGATATTCGCCAAGGTCCGCCCTCCATTGCCCGACGCTTTCCCGTTGGTCAACCGCATTCAGCATCAGGGCCACGGGGGTTTTCCCTTTCGCCTGTTTTTGCAATTTTCCGGCCAACTCCCAGCCATCCAGGCCGTCCATCTCCGCCTCGGCCAGGACACAATCGAAGGGACGCCCGGCTTCCCGCTCCGCGTTGCACAGGGCCAAGGCGCCACTCCCGTTCTCCGCCGTGCGGACCTCCAGATTCAGTTCGGCGAGCATGACGGCGAGCAACTGCCGGCACCCCCCTTCCCCTACAACCAGCAGAACCCTTTTCCCCTGCAAGGCCGCCATGGTCTCTCCCCAAGGGTTGGCAGCCGTCCCCCCCCCGCCGGGCGCAAGCGCCAGCACAAATTGAAAATTGCTGCCCTGCCCGGGTTCGCTTTCCACCCGCATGGCGCCGTGCATCATCTCCACCAGCTGCTTGCAGATGGCCAGCCCCAGGCCAGTGCCGCCGTATTGCCGGGTGTAGGAGCCGTCGAGCTGGGTGAACGACTGAAACAACCTTGCCTGCGCCTCCCCGGCAATGCCGATGCCGGTATCCACCACCTCCACCCGGATCGGAATCGTCCCCGGCACAGCGGCAGCCACATCGAGAGCCCTGGTAATCTTGATGCGCACCGAACCCTTGGCGGTAAATTTAAGGGCGTTGCCCACCAGATTGGTAATCACCTGCCGCAGCCGGGTCGGATCACCCACCACAACCCGGGGCAGGTCGAGGGCCACATAGGCCAGGATATCGAGTCGTTTGGCATGGGCGGCATGGGCAAACATCTCCGCAATATCCTCGGCCAGATCCCGCAGCCCAAACTCGATGGATTCAAGCTCCAGCTTACCGGCCTCGATCTTCGAAAAATCAAGGATATCGTTGATGATATGCAGCAGGGTCTCGGCCGAGGAATACACGGTTTCGGCGTATTCGGTCTGCTCCTTGCTCAAGGCGGTGCTGAGCAGAAGCTGGGTCATGCCGATCACCCCGTTCATGGGGGTGCGGATCTCGTGGCTCATATTGGCCAGGAACTCACTTTTCAGGTGGTTGGCCTGTTCCGCCTCACGGCGGGCAACCTCAAGCTCCCGGTTGACCTCAACCAGATGTTCGGTGCGCTCCCTGACCCGTTGTTCCAGCAATTCCTGCTGATCAAGCAGATCCCGGCGCGATACGCTCAGATCATCCACCATGGTGTTGAAGGTGTGGAGCAGCTCGCCGATTTCATCGCTCCGTTCCCCCTGCATCTCGATCTTTTTCAGCTCACCCTTGCCGACCCTCCGGCTTGAGGCAACCAACCAGGATAGCGGATCGACAAAAAAACGTTTCAGGCCAAAAAACAAGACAAGGGAAAGCAGCAGGACAATCCCCAGGGTGATACAGAGGATGAGCAGCTGGAGATTTCGCCCGGCAGCCAGCAGATCCTTCTCCGGCAACACCGCTCCCAACCAGAGATCCGGCGCCACCTGACTGAGTTTGCAATAGGAGGGCTCGGACAAAGCGCTGGAAAAGAGAAACCGCGCCTGGTTTTGCCGCAAGGCGCCCAACAGGGCGGGGGGCAGGGTTTCCGGCAGACCATCCCCGCCCCTCCTGAAAAGAACCTGCCCGGTCCCGTTCACAAAAAACATCCGCCCGGTCGAGCCGATTTTTGTTTCCTGCACCGGCTTGGCCAGAAAATTCGGCTCGATGGTGAGAACCAGGTAGCCTTTCAGCAACGGGTCCGACAGCGGCCCCTGCTCCGCGTCGTTTGCATAGACAAGCTTTTTCGAAAAATAGGCCACCGGCTTTTTGTTGTCCGCATTGACCGCCAACTGAAAAAAAGAGTCCTCCCCGCTTTCACGCAAACGCCGGAACCAGGCGGAACCGCTCTCTTCCTCGGTGGCATTTGCCACCTCGCCGTGGACAACCCGCGCATCCTCATAGCCATCGGGCAAGAGCACCCGCATTTCATAATATTCCGGATAGACCTCCATGTACTTGGCAAACTGGGTGAGGAGCGGATTCTGGAAAATAGCGTAACGGGTCTGCTCGTCGGAAATCATGATGTAGCTCTTGAGCAGGTCGGAACGGGAAAAAAGCTCGAGATTGGCCTGGGAAATCCCCAAGTAGGAAGTTACATTGTTTTTCACCTGGCCAAGAAGCGCGTCCGCCTGGGAAAAGGCTGTTTTTCGCGCATAGTCGGAAAGCCTGGCCGAAACAAACACGCCGATCCCCAGAAAAGGGAGGACAATGAGAGGAATGAGGAGCAGACTGATTTTGGTTCGAAGTTTCATGGAAAATGGAACCCTATCGGAGTCCTGCCGAGGCCTTCAAAAAAATGGAATTATACCGCTTCTCGGCCCGCGGCGGCAGCGGAGCGTATAGCTCGGAGCGGGCCATGGTCTTTTCATCCGGCCAGATGATGGTGTTGTGCAGATGTTCCGGGGGAAGCAGTTTTTTCGCCGCCAGGTTCGGGGTTGCCTGGAAGATATACCCCGCAAGTTGCGCACCGTTTTCCGGTTCGTTGAGAAAATTGATAAAGGCCAGGGCCAGAGCTTTTTTCGGGGAAGAATCCATGACCACAAGGTTATCCAGCCAGAGGCTGGTTCCTTCCTCGGGAAAGACAAAGGCTATGTTTCCGTCGAGTTCCTGGAGTGTCACGGCATCACCGCTATAGACCATGGCCATCCAGATATTTCCCTTCACCAGCTGGGATTTTTCATCCAGGGCGGGGTACCCGTATTTTTTCACAAAAGGCTTCTGGGCAAGCATCGCCTTTTCCACGGCATCCAGTTCTTCCATGCCGGCGCTGTTCACCGAATAGCCCAGCATCTTCAGGGCGGGCACCATGGCGTCACGCCGATCCTTGATCATGAGGATTTTGCCGCGCAATCCTTCCTGGGGCATGAGCAGATCCTTCCAGCCGCGCACCTCGCCCTTGACCAGATCCTTCCGGTAGACGATCCCCATGGTGCCCCAGGAAAAGGGAACCGCATGCTTCATCAGCTCCGGGGCCACCCGGGCCCAGGCGGGGTCGATATGTCTGATGTTCGGCACGTTGGTGGTGTCCACCGGGGCCAGCCATTTGCGGTTCAGATACGACAGGCCGTTGATCATGCTCACCAGAACCACGTCGTATCCCTTGCCGTTGGTCAGCGAGAGCAACCGCTCCTGCTCCTCCTCGGTTTCGTAATATACCTGACGGATCTTGACCCCATGCTGTTTCTCGAATTTCTTGATCAACTTCGGATCCATGTAATCGGGCCAGCTGAGAAACACCAACTCCTGGGGTTTTTTCCGTGGTGGAGCGGCCTGCCCCGCCAGGGGGGAGACAAGAAGGATTGTCCAGAGCAGGACAAGGGAAAAGAAAAGACAACCGATGGAACGCGGACGCGGGCTTGCAAAAAAACAGATCATTGACAAGCTTCCTCTTAAAAGGTGGGCATGGGCATGAGGCCCCATTTGTGATTGTCCGTGGTCATTACCACGGACCGGACCGCATGACCGGAAGCCTGCAGGTCAACGAGCAGAACCGGTCTTCGCTTCAGGCCGATCTTGAAAATCTCCGCCGGAGACACGGGCTGGCCGGCGGCATCATCCACCCGCATGAAAATAAGCCGCTCGACCTCATAATCGGTTTCCACCGAACCCCAGGTCCGGACAAAATTATAAAAAATCCGGAAGAACTTCCCCAGTCCGCCGCTGAACCGATGCTGGTGCCATTCGAGAATCTCGGGAAACCGCTCCAGCATGTGATCGGAAAAACGCCGGTCCTCCTCGGTGAGCAGGGCATTCAAAAAGAAATCCCCGGGCAGCAGGTAGACCGCATTGGCCCCCTTGCCTTGCAGGGCCTCTCGCACCTGGGCCGAGTCGAGGGCCGCCTGATACACCGCCAGAATCTCCCGGTCCGGGCGGGGAAACACGGAAACAATTTGCCGGGCATCCGGGGCCTTGACCATGGGCAGGGTCCGCACCGTATAGCTGCGCAAGGCAAAAGCCAACAGCACGGCCATGGTCACGGTCAGACAGTAGGCCGCGACAATCCCCAGCCATTTCGGCCGGATCCGGCCGAAAAACAGCCGGAACAGCCGCCCCCCCGGCTCGCCGGGCAGGAACATGGGGGTGCCGGCCATGTAGCGCGCATAGGCCTCGGGCTGCTCCTGGCGCATCCGCCACTCTTCATTGCGGGCCAGGGCGTAATAGACAAAGAGCATGGTGATATACATGATCAGGATGATGAAACGCGGCCAGTACAGCATCAGGCCAAACCCGGAGATGGCGAGGAACAGGTATTGCGGATGGCGGATCCTGCCATAACAACCGCGGGCCACCACCCCCTTGCCGGTGAAACGCCCATGGTACAGAGGAAAGGCCGCCAGGACAAAAAGCAGCAGCCCGACAACCATGAGCACCTGCAACAGGGAGATCCCCCTGACCAGCGGATCGTCGGGAAAAACCAGATGCGGCAGAAAAAATTCCGTGGACCAGCTGGTGAAAGGGCTTGCGGCGAGGAACCGGAGCACGGGCCCGTACACCGAATAGAAATACAGGGCAAAGGGAGAAATCATGATGATGATCTCAATGCCGATCAGACAGTAGGCAATAGCTGTCCAGAAAACGAGCAATTTCCCCCCCTTGTCGACGTCAACCATCCCCTTTTTCCGTGTCCGAAATCGGCTTACAGGAGATGCCCGACAAACCCGTAGAGCGTGTCGGAAAGCTTCTGCAGATCGATGGGCTTGTGCAGGAGAGCATGGGCTCCGCTGTGGTCAAGCATCTCCTCCATGTTTGGCACATCGATGGCGGTGACAACGACGATGAACAGATCGGGATGCAGCCTCTTGACCTTCTGGAGGATATCATAACCGTTGAGCCCCGGCATTCGGATATCAAGGGTCATGATGGCCGGTTTTTCCTCCCTGACGATATCCACGGCATGTTCGCCGTTTGTGGCGATGAACGTTTCAAATCCGATCTTCTCGAGAAATATCTTCAATGACCGGCAAAAGGCGTATTCGTCATCCACAATAAGGATTTTAATTTTTTTCTTCATCCATGATCCCCCCGGATCCCCGATGGCACGACTCTATTTTTCAACCGCCGGGGGACATTCCCCCCGGCCGGGCAGATGCGTTGGCAGAAAAATCACAAACTCCGCACCCTTCCCCTTCTCCGACTCGACCCGAATGGTACCACAATGGTTTTCAATTATCGAATAAACAATCCACAGGCCAAGACCGGTACCACGGCCGGGATCCTTGGTGGTGAAAAACGGGTCGAATATCTTGTCAAGCTCCATCGGATCAATACCGGCGCCGGTATCGCCGAACCGGATTTCAACCCCGGCATCCTTTGCCTTGGTTTCGATAATAATCCGTTTTTCCCCGGAAGACATGGCGTCACGGGCATTGCTCACCAGATTGAGAAACACCTGGGCCAGCTGATCCTCATCCGCCTCGATGCGGGGAAGGTCATGGGCATAGTGCCGCTCCACCCGCACATTATCCAGATTCAGGTCATGTTCGAGCAGGGCGGCGGTTTTGTCAAACAGCGCATGGACATCGACCATCCGGACCTCGAAGGCATGCTGGTGGGAAAATGTTCTGAGACTGTTGGTGATCTTGGTGGCGCGTTTGATCTGGGCCAGCATCTCATCGAGATTTTTCCGCATGCTTGCGGGGATCTTCTCAAGCTGCATGACCTGGGCCAAGGTGCCGATGATATTGAGGGGATTCAAGATCTCATGGGCCACCCCCGAGGCCAAGGTGCCGATGGAGGCCAGCTTTTCCTGGCGGATGGCAACCTGCTGGGCAACCCGCAGATTGTCCAGGGCCTTTTCCAACTCATCCCTCGAATCACGCAGAGCCTGCTCCGCCTTTTTCCGCTCGGTGATGTCCAACCGGTATTCGATAATCTGCGTGACCTTCCCCTTCTTATCAAAAATGGGATGCGCATGGATCTCGTGCGTTGTTTCCTGGCCGTCCTTTCCCGGTTCGACATATTCCGTGAGAAAGGAGTCCTTGCCCTGCCGCACCCGGTCAAGGGGCGCGTATGGCGGCGGCGCCTTGCATGAAACCTCTCCGGGAACCTGCCTCGGATAATCGGCCAGACCGATCAGATGACGCTGCGCGGAAGAGTTGGCAAGCAACACCTGATACCCCTCGGCCTCAACCACGAAAAAAGGATGGGGCAGCGACTCGATGAGTTTATTCAAAAACTTGTTCTGCTCGCTGATCTTCTCCTCTGCCTGCTTCCGGGTGGTAACATCATGGATGATGACAATGGTGGAAGCGCCGCCCTCTCCTGTAACAGGCAAAAACTGGAGGGAAACCTGACGGCCGTTGAGGAGAACCGGCGCCTCTTCCGAAATTTTCAGGGGACTTTCCCCCGGATCTTTCAATAACGCGGATACGGCTTCAAGGGAATGTCCGCAAAAAATCTCGGTGAACTCCGACCCCAGCAGTATCTCTTCCGGGATACCCACCAGGGCGAGCGCGGCGGGGTTTGCGAAAACAACCTTCCTGTTCGCGGCAAACTCAAGAATCCCCTCGGACATGTTCCGAAGGATTACTTCAAAATGTTTCCGGGAAGAGAGCAGCTCCCTGGTGATCTCGCGGGTCGCCACCTCATCAAGCCCGAGGATATCCCGAGACTTTTCCCGGCCGCCCGCGGAACTCGCCAGTTCAAGAACCCTGGCCACATGCCTGGCCAGATTGGTCATGCTTCCCTTGGCGATGCAGGCATCCGCCCCCAGGGTCTCGAAATCGAGTTCTTCCTCGGCGGCGATGGCCGAGAGAATGACAAGAAATACCCCCTGGAGATGGGGCATGTTCCGGATGATCCGGCACAGCTTCTCGCCGCTGATGTTGGGCATCACCAGATCGACGAAAATGATGTCCGGCACGTAGGACTTCAGGATGTCCAGGGCGCTCAGGCCATCCTCGGCGGTACGCACCTCATGCCCGCCCTTTTCCAACAGGTTGGCAATGAGCTTGAGCACCATGGGATGGTTATCGACAACGAGAATCTTTCTGCCCATATTCCTCCTGTGCTGCGTCAGTCAAAAAGAATCATTTTCTTGAATATTATAGCATAGCCTTTTCTTGCCCCAGGATTTTTCTCACGGAAAAAGGCAGGCTAAAAAATACCCCTGCGAATTCAGCCGAATGCATGAACCCAAACATCCTTTTTTGCAATTTGACTTCTGGCAAAAGGGGAGTATAATCTCGCACCGAATCATGACGACCCCGATTTGACGGAAAAATCGAGGAAATGCCATGCCCCGGGGCCTTCTTTCAGGAAGCCGAAGAGTGTTGTTGTCAGGTTGCACATTAACCCGCATCATGGAGAGTTTATGTCGAGTTCCCTGCGCTGGAAAATCACCCTCCTGCTCTGTGTCACCATTTTTGCCGGCATGACCGTTGCTCCCTCCTTCACCAAGGTTCCGACCTGGTGGCAGAAATACCTCGCCCCGGCAGGACTGAAGCTGGGCCTGGACCTGCAAGGCGGCATGCACCTGGTCCTCAAGGTGGATCTCAAAAAGGCCATTGAAAACAATCTGGATCTCTCGGTCCAGGATCTCAAGGAAGCCCTGGCCGAGAAAAAGATCACCGTGGTCCGCACCGCTTCCAGCGACGCACGCAAGATCATCCTGACCCTCCCCAACACCGGCGCCCTGGAGACGGTCAAGCAGACCATCACCAAGGACTTTCCCGATCTTGACGGTGATTTCCAGACCGACCAAGGATCCTTCCCCCGGATCATCGTCAGCCTGAAACAGGCAAAAATCGATTTCATCAATAACAAGGCAGTGGATCAATCCCTGGAGATTCTCCGCAACCGGATCGACCAGTTCGGCGTGGCCGAGCCGGCCATTGTCCGCCAGGGAGCGGATGAAATCGTTATCCAGCTCCCCGGGGTCAAGGATCCGCAACGAGCCCTGAACCTCATCGGACGGACCGCCCAGCTCGAATTCAAACTGGTGGACGACACTGCCGGCCTCAACCTGCCGCAGCTCATCTCCCAGGCCATTCAGACCGGCCAGTGGCAGGAGGGCGGCAGCCGGAAACAGCTCAATCTCGCCTTGCAGAGCAGGCTCCCGGCAGGCACCGAGATCTATTTTGAAAAGGATGTGGACAAGGTCACCAAGAAGGAAATCAAGTTGCCCATTCTGCTCAAGAGCCAGGTGCTGATGACCGGTGACATGGTCAAGGATGCCCAGGTCCGGGTGGGCGGCAACTTCAACGAGCCCTACGTCGGCCTTGACCTCACCGGCCGTGGCGGCGCCGTCTTCGGCCAGGTCACGGAAAGAAGCGTGGGCAAACGCTTTGCCATCGTCCTCGATGAGGTGGTCCGCTCCGCCCCGGTGATCCGGGAAAAGATCCTCGGCGGCAGCGCCCAGATCTCCGGCAGCTTCAGTTACGAGGAAGCGACCGACCTGGCCATTGTCCTGCGGATCGGCGCCCTGCCCGCTCCGGTGGAAATCGTCCAGAACCTCACGGTGGGCGCTTCCCTTGGCCAGGACTCCATCAACAAAGGGCTGATGAGCGGCCTGTTCGGCACCATCCTGGTGGTGCTGTTCATGGCCGTGTACTACCGGCTTTCCGGGGTCATCGCCAACCTCTGCATGGTCCTGAACATCCTCCTGCTCTTTGCCGGGCTGGCGATGATGGGCGGCACCCTCACCCTGCCGGGCATCGCCGGCATCATCCTCTCCGTCGGCATGGCGGTGGACTCGAACATCGTCATCTTCGAGCGGATGCGCGAGGAATTCGCCCTGGGCAAATCCGTGCGCTCCGGGGTCGAAGCCGGTTTCGCCAAGGCGTTCTGGACCGTCATCGACGCCCATGTGACCACCCTGATCACCGCCCTGGCCCTGTTTCTCTTCGGCACCGGCCCGATCAAGGGCTTTGCCGTCACCCTGTCGCTGGGCATCATCTTCAACCTCTTCTCCACCCTCTTCGCCTCCCGGCTGTTCTACGACTCCATGCAGGGCAAGCGCAAACTCAAGAAGCTTTCCTTCATGCTCTTTCTCAAGAACCCGAATCTCGACTACATGCGGATCAAGAACCTGACCTTCGCCATCTCCGGCACCTGCGCGCTCATCGGCTGCCTGGCCTTTGTCCAGATCATGCGCGGCCAGGCCAACATGGGCGTGGATTTTTCCGGCGGCACCCTGCTTCAGTATCAGTCCACCCAGCCCTTCTCCCTGGGCGAGGTGCGCACCGCTTTGGCAAAGGGCGATCTTGAAGGCGTCGAGCTGCAAAAGGTCGAGGGCGAAAACCGCTTGATCGTCAAGATAAAGAACAGCGAAAAGGTGGTGGGCCACGTCTCCGAGACGGTCACCGCCCAGCTGAACACCAATTTCCCGGATAAGCACTTCGCCGTGGAAAATCAGTCGGAGATCGGCTCCTCGGTGAGCGACACCCTGCGCTCCAAAGCGCTGCTGGCCGTAATCATCTCCCTCTTGGGGGTGGTCGTGTACCTGGGGCTGCGTTTTGACCTGCGTTTCGGCATTGCCGCCACCCTGGCCACGCTCCATGATGTTCTTGCGGTGCTTGGCCTCCTCTGGCTGCTCAACATGGAAATCACCCTGCTCACCATCACCGCGCTTCTGACCCTGGCCGGCTACTCCTTGAACGACACGGTCATCATCTTCGACCGGATCCGCGAAAACCTGCGCAAGAGCGAAGACCCGGAAAACATCACCGATACCACGATCAACACCAGCACCAACGAGGTGTTGAGCCGCTCCATCGTCACCTCGCTCACCGTGTTCATGGTCCTGGTTGCCCTCTATGCCCTGGGCGGCTCGGTGATCCACGACTTTTCCTATGCCCTGCTGGTGGGGGTCATGGTGGGCACCTACTCCTCGGTTTTCGTGGCCAGCCCCCTGCTCACCCTCTGGCACCGGGGCAAGACCGCGTAGGCTATGCGACCAGATCTCGCCCCAGAGCATGTCCGGCCCCTGACCCCGGACGAGACCTTCCGGTTCCGCTGCCATCCCGGCGTTGCCTGCTTTACCGACTGCTGCCGGCAGCTGGATCTGGCCCTCAGCCCCTACGACGTGCTCCGGTTGAGCAAGCATCTGGGGCTTGCCCCCTCCACCTTTCTCGACCAGTATGCCGTGGTCGAGCAGACAGAGGAGAGTGTCTTTCCCCAGGTTTTCCTCTGCATGGTGGATGACGGCCGGGCCAGCTGCCCGTTTGTCACCGCCTCCGGTTGCAGCGTCTATGCGGACCGGCCCGGCGCCTGCCGGACCTATCCCCTGGGGCGCGGCGCCTTCACCACCCCGGACGGCGACCGGCACGAGATGCATGTCCTCCTCACCGAACCCCACTGCAAGGGATTCAGCGAAGGCAACCAGCAGGACATCACCGCCTGGCAGAAGGATCAGGATCTGTCCTTCTACAACGCCATGAACGATGAGCTGCTGGCCGTTCTTCAGCATCCCGGCCTCAAGGATGGGCAGCAGCCAGGGCCGCGGGAGCTGGAAATCTTCCTTTCCCTGTACAGCCTGGATATCTTGCGCCACCAGCTTCTCGATGCCACGCTTGCCCTGCCCTTCCCCCTCACGGAAAGCGAGCGGCGGGAGATTGCCACACAAGACCTTGCCCTGCTGCGTCTCGGCATCAGATGGTTGGACCATGTCCTCGCCAAACGCTGACAACCGGCAGAACAGCCTCTCTGCCGGGCAACTTCAAGGCGAGCCCCCTCTGGGCCGGGAGCTGACCGAGCGGTTGCTGGCCATTTCCCACGAATACTGCCAGGCCGAAGGCGGCTGCCATGGCCCGGACCACACCGAACGGGTCCACAACCTGGCTCTCCATATCGGCCGGCTGATGAACGCCCGCCTGGATATCTTGAGCGCCGCGGCCCTGCTCCACGATATCGGCCGCAGCCACGAGATGCTGTCCCAGGGCAAGATCTGCCATGCCACCAAGGGTGCGGAGATGTCCCGCACCATTCTCACCGGCTTGGGGTTTTCCCAGGAGATGCAGGAGGCGATCCTGCACTGCATCGAAGCGCACCGCTACCGCAACAACAAGATTCCGGAAACCCTGGAAGCCAAGATCCTTTTTGACGCGGACAAGCTCGACTCCATCGGCGCCATCGGCATCGGCCGCGCCTTTCTCTTTGCCGGCCAGGTCGGAGCCCGGCTGCACAACCGGGGGGTGGACGTGACGAAAACCAGATCCTACTCCACCGAAGACACGGCCTATCGGGAATTCCTGGTAAAACTCTGCAAGATCAAAGACAAAATGCTCACCCCGGAAGGCAAACGACTGGCTGCCGAGCGGCATGAGTTCATGGAGATCTTTTTCAAGCGATTGGACAAGGAGATCCACGGCAGTCCCCCAACCAACCCCGACACCCCGCAATCGCCCAGACTTCCGTGAACACCACCACCCAACGCCTTGCCATCATCATCAAAGACCTGCGGAGGGCCGTCCTGGCAATGGGGCTTGCCCTGCTTCTGGGCTGCCTTGGCTTCTACAGCATCTCCCGCCAACTGTTGGCCTTGGTCCAGGGCCACCTCCACCAGAAACTCGCTTTCTTCACGGTGGCAGAGCCCTTCCTCGCCCATGTCACCGTTTCCCTGGCCATGACGCTGTTCACCATCATGCCCATGCTCAGCTACTTTCTCTGGCGCGCCTTGGCCAAGCCCTTCAGCCTGTCCCGCTCCCTTGTCTTCTGGTTCGTGATTTTCTCCTGCTTCCTGTTCTACAGCGGCGCCGCCTTCTGTTATTTCATCACCCTGCCCTTCGGCATCGATTTTCTCCTGGATTTCCAGACGGAACAGCTCAGACCGGTTATCTCCATCAGCGAGTTTGTCTCGTTTGTCTCTATCTTTGTTCTCGCCTTCGGGCTGATCTTCGAGCTGCCCATCTTCATGATCTTCATGGCCAAGATAAAAATCCTGCCCAGATCGTTCTTTGAAAAAAACCGCCGCTACGCCGCCCTGGTAATCAGCGTCATCGCCGCCCTCCTCACGCCCACCCCCGATGTGTTCAATATGCTGCTCATGGGTGTGCCCCTCTATATGCTGTACGAGGTGGGGATTATTGTGCTGAAGCTGCTGCGGATAGCGTAGGCACGGCGAGTCCACCCGCTCGCGGCAATAGATATTTCAAAAAATATCAAAATACGGTGGGGGATGGCTGCGGATATGCTATATTCGTGGCTATGATTTCTTCCTGTTTCAAAGGTGCCCCTGAATGCGCTGGCTTTGTAAATATATAGCAGCCATGCTGATGCTGTTGTTGCCGGTTTGCGCGCCGCTCCGCTCGGGGGGCGCCATCGCCCCTTCCCAATTCCTTTATTTCAATCCCGACTCCATTCACAACAACCTTTCCGGCCTCAAGGAGGCCATGGACTCTTTTTTGTCCGCTTCGGGCTTTACCTTTTCCTTTCAGCCCTTTGCCCGGTTCCACGATTTTGACCGCGAGGTGCGGAACGATAGCCCGGCTTTTCTTTTTCTGCCTGAATGGTACCTCCATCAGGACGGCAACGAGAAACGCTTCAAGCCGTTTCTCATTCCGGTCCGCCAAGGGGCGACCACCTACCGCAAGGTGCTGCTCGTCGCCGCTGATTCGGCGTTGACAACGGAAAAGCTGGCCGGCACCACCATTGCCATGACCCCGGTGGGACAGGCCGGGCTTGCCGTGCTGGACGAAGCCATCTTCAAGCGCATCGGCCTTCGGGGCAAGGAACTCAATTTCATCACCACGGCCAAGGATTCCGACGCCCTCTTTGCCTTGGCCTTGCGGCAGGTGAAGGCGGCGCTTGTTTCCCAGGACAACCTTGAGCATATCGGCAACATCAACCCCCGTCTTCTCAAAACGGTCAAGATCCTTGCCGTTTCGGATCCCCTTCCCCTGCCGGTTCTCTGTTATACCTACGGCGCGGTCCCGGCCGGAGAGGTCGAAAGGATGCGAAAGGTTCTCCTGGCAGGCAAAGACGGCGGCAAAGCAGCACGTGTCATGGAGATGCTGCAAATCGATACATGGCGGATTCCCAATGTTGAGTAGCTCGATGCACAAAAAATTGCTCCTCCTGTTGCTGGCGCTCACCCTTTGGGCCGGCAGCGCGACGCCGGTTGTTGCCGCGCCCGGCGGCCCGGTCGCCATCCTGCTCTCGGACAGCGAGGCGGCGTATGGGCAGCAGGTCACCATCTTCAGCGAGGAAATAGGGATGCCGGTGCAGGTTTTCAACCTGCACGGCGACATTGCCCATGATCCCGGCTTGAAGGAAAAGCTTTTTGCCTGCCGGCCATCCCTGATTTTCGCCCTGGGCGCCAAAGCCGCCTATGCGGCAAAGCTCTGGACTCAGGATCGCCAGGAGATTCCGGTTCTTTTCGCCATGGTGTTGAACTGGCAGCGTTATAAGCTGCTGGACGGCAGCAGCAATATTGCCGGGATCGCCGCCGAGATCTCACCCGGCGCCCAGTTTGTCAATATGACCATGTTCCTGCCGGCCATGCGGCGTATCGGCCTCCTCTACAGCCCTCTTTCGGAAACGATTCTCTCCCAGGCCAGGGAGGCGGCGGCCCTGCTCGGTCTGGAGCTGGTAGCCGAGCCCGTTGACCGGACGGAGAATTTCCAGCGCGCCTTCAAGCGGCTCGCGGGCAGGGTGGATGCCTTCTGGCTGCTGAATGACCCTGTGGTCTACACCCTGGAGAATATGGACTGGCTTGAGGATCGCTGTCTGAAGGAGAAACTCCTCTGTGTCGGACAGACTCAGAATCTGGCCAAGATGGGGCTGGCGCTTACGGTCAACCCGGACCTCGGCCAGATCGGAGGCCAGGTTGCGGCCATGGCCCGCAACATCCTGCTGCACGGCCAGAAGCCCGGGGAAATCGGGGTGATGGAGCCCATCGGCACCCAGCTTTTCGTCAATATAAAAACCGCGGAGCGCATCGAGTTGCCTGTCTCGCCCCAGGTGCTGGATATGGCCACCGCCGTTATCCGTTGAGCGGAAACCGGCGCTGCCGGATATTCCTGCATCCTGCTAACCAGATGAAGTCAAAAGGTTTTTTCCTTTTTTCCGCCGAATGTTTCCTTGATTTTTTTTGCCTCCCCCCATAAGCTGGAGGGAATCAGCAGGGATTTTGCCGAAAAAAAATCCCTGCTCGGCCCTGTTCGGCATTTTTTCAACAGCGGAAGGGAGAAGAGGGATGCGTAAAAAACGGGTTATGACGGCAGCGGCTTTATTGTGTTTGTCCTGCTCCACCGCAGCCACGGCAACGGATTCCCCCCTGGCCTCCACCGGCAAGGCCGAGGCCGAGGCCTTCGAGGAGATGTTCGGCCAGGGGCCGCAGGAGGAAGATGCCTACCGCACCGACCGGCTGCTGCTCACCGCCACCGGCTCGCTCAAGCCGGTGCATCTGGCCCCCTCCGTGGCCTCGGTCATCACCGCCGAGGACATCAAGGGCATGGGCGCCACCACCTTGGACGAGGTACTGGAAGCGGTGCCGGGGGTACATGTGGAGCCGTCCGGCACCGGATATTTCGGCTCTATCTGGTCGATCCGCGGGGTGCATACCAGCCTCAACCCCCAGGTGCTGCTGCTGATCAACGGCGTGCCCTTCACCTCCAACTACCAGGGCAGCCGCCTTATGAACTTCCAGATGCCGGTGGCCATGATCTCCAGGGTGGAGGTGGTGCGGGGGCCGGGCTCGGCCCTGCACGGCGCGGATGCATTCAGCGGCACGGTCAACGTCATCACCAAGGACAACTTCGAGATCAACGGCACCCAGGCGGGTGGGCGTTACGGCTCCTTTGACACCTCCGATATCTGGGCCCAACACGGCGGCCAGTACAATGGCTGGGATGTGGCCTTTGGCATGGAATCCCGCCGGAGCGGCGGCGATAAGGGCCGGACCATCGAGCAAGACTACCTCCACGCCATCGGCGCGGGCGCCCTTTCCAACGCCCCGGGCCACTTGGACACCTGGAACGAGCAACTGGACAGCCACCTCAATCTGCGCAAGGAGAACTGGACCCTCCATCTCTATGGCACCCTGCAGGATTCCAGCCTCGGCCCGGGCGGCTCCCAGGCCATCACCTACGACAACGATATCGACACACAATCCCTGCTTGTTGACCTGACCTATCACAATGACAAGCTGGTGGAGAATTGGGATCTGGAGAGCCGGGTCTACTACTCCTATATCAATCAGGATGTTTTTCTCCAATTCTTCCCCGCCGGTTTCCTCAATATGCTGGGTAATCCCATCTGTACCTCCCAGGACGGCGGCGCGGAGGCGGGCGGCGTGTACAAGGGGTTCCGCAATCACCAGCTCCGCATCGGCGGTGGCGCCAAGTCCTACGACTTCGGCCGGGACCAGTACAAGAATTTCGGTCCGGCGGCAGGAGCCGACCAGTTCGGCAATCTGGTGCATGTGACCGACCCTGCCCACATCTTCATCGACGAGGCGAGCCGCACTTTGTGGTACGGCCTGGTGCAGGACGAGTGGCAGTTTGCCAAAAGCTGGACCCTCACTGCAGGCGTGCGCCATGACGAATACTCCGACTTCGGCTCCACCGTCAACCCCAGAGCGGCCCTGGTCTGGGAGACCCGCTATGACCTCACCACCAAGCTCATGTACGGGCAGGCCTTCCGCGCGCCCTCCTTCGGCGAGCAATACGTCAAGAACAACACCGTGTCCGTCGGCAACCCCACTCTTGCCCCGGAGGAGATCGAAACCGTCGAACTGGCCTTCGACTATCAGCCCACCAAGGATCTCCGCTTGATCCTCAGCCTGTTCAACTATGAGGCCACGGAACTCATAGAGCTTGTCGGACCCTTGCCCCAAGCGTTTACCAACTACGGCGAGCAGGAGGGCCAAGGCTTTGAACTGGAGATGGACTGGCTGCCGCATCGTGACTTCCGGCTGCGTTCCAATTTCGCCTTTCAGCGCTCCGAGAACAAGAAGACCGATGCGGTGGTGCCGGATGCCCCGGAGATGCAGTTCTACCTGAACCCCTCCTGGGCCTTCCTGCCGGACTGGTCCCTGGATGGGCAGCTCTACTGGATCGGCGAGCGCCACCGCGCCAAGGGCGACCCGCGCGGCGACATCAATGACTACGAGGTGGTCAACCTGCTGGTGCGGCGCAAGAACATTGCCAACCACTGGGAAGCGGCCATGGGCCTCCGGAACCTCTTCGACGAGGTGGGCAGGATTCCCAGCCCCTATGCGGCCGCCGCTCCCGGCGGCGCGTACATCCCCTACGATTATCCCATCGAGGGCCGCGCCGTCTGGGGGGAGATCAGCTACCGGTTTTAGATGTCCAAGCTGTCGGCAAGGGTGGCGGATCTGTCGCAAGAGACAGGTCAGCCCCTTGTCTCCTGGGCTGTTTTATACTGTATTATATGAAAAAAGATCCCCCCCAAAAGAAAATACCGCGACGCTTTAAGGCTGAAAAGCTGGACAAGGTTCTGTTTTTCATGCGCATGGCAAACGACGTCCAGCTCCATTGCGTTATTGTTTTTGATCGTTTTCTGGATGTCACGCGCATGCAAAGGGCTGTCCAACTTTCCCTGGAGGCTGAACCAATTCTGGCCTGCCGTTTTGTAAAGGGGAAATGGCGGCAATATTGGGAAGAGCGGGATGATCTTGACTGGCGGGAATGCGTCAGGCTTGTGCATGCAAACAATATCGACCAGGAAATCGGCAATTACCTTGCCGCACCGATTTCGCACCTGGAAGATCCATTGCTGCAAGTCCGGATATTCCGTTCCACAACGGATACACTGTGCGTCAAAGTGAATCATATGGTGGCCGACGCCGGTGGGGTAAAGGATTACGTCTGCTTGCTTGCCGAAATATACCGAGGGCTTGCGGCGAACCGGGACTTCCGGCCGGAAGTGAACGGCAACGGCACCCGGAGCCCCAGACAGCTCTGGCGGCATTTCAGCTTTCTGGACAGGCTCAAGATTCTGCGCCGCAGCTTTCGGGATTGGAAAAACGAGTTGGTTCCGAGAGGAAATTGGTGTTACCCGTTTGTGAAAGCCACTGCCGCCGGGAGGATGTTCGTGATCCGTCGGCTGGTCGGCCCGGATCGTTTTCCGGCCATTCGCCAATATGCCAAGCTCCACGGGGTAACCATCAACGATATTATGACCGCCGCCGTCTTTCGCGCCTTGCGTGCTGTTTTGCAGCCTGCCCCAGGTGTGCCCATGCGGCTGGGGACAACCGTGGATTTGCGCCGGCATCTTCCCGGCAATAAAGCCGGCGGGATATGCAATCTCTCGGGGTTGTTCAAGTTGAATGCCGGCACGGAACTGGGGATGTCTCTTGCGGACACCATACAACTGGTTCATGGCCGGATGCGGGAACGGAAGGCGGACTGCTTGGGGCTTGGGGATTGCCGATTTTTCATGTTCGGGGGGATGTTGCCGTACCCCTGGGCTGTATGGGTATTCAAGATGCTCAACAGATTTAACCGGTTTTTGAGCGGCCAGGAGGTTTCCCCGGGGTTCACCAATATGGGGGAGATCTCCCGGGAACAGGTTGATTTCGGGGAGGCGACGGCGGTGGATGCCTTTCTCGCCCCGCCCCTTGTCTTCCCGCCGTTTTTCGTTATCGGCTTGAGCGGGTTTGCCGGATCAATAACCATGAGTGCCGGTTTCTGTGAAAGTGCCGTGGCCAAGACCGCCGTGGCAGGCCTCTTTGATACTGTGGAAAAGGAGCTGGCGGAGCTGTTCTAGCCCCGTCGGCGTCTGCGCCACCCTTCTGCATTGGGATACAAAAGATGATTACAGACCCGGCCCAGCAGGTCCGCAAGCGGGACATAACCTTTGCCGGCCGCACCCGGACCGAAATCTGGCAGGAGATCCCCTCGAAGGAAAATCCCTACCTGGCCGGGCAGTGCCGCTGCCACGGCTATGACATCTTGGAACTCGCCGGGAAAAGGAGTTTCGCGGAAGTCCTTTTTCTGCTCTTCCAGGGCGAGCTGCCAACCCCGGAGCAGGCCAGGATGCTGGAGTTCCTGCTCATCGCCATGATCAATCCCGGTCCGCGCCACCCCGCCACCCGGGCGGCCATGAACGCCGCGGTGAGCAAGACCCACACCCAGCACCTGTTGCCCATTGGTCTTTCGGTGCTGGGCGGCGCGCATCTGGGCGGGGCGGAGGTGCTGGCATCCATGCGTTTTCTGGGGGCGAACCTGGAACGCTTGCCTGCGGAAGTGGCGCGGGAGTGCCTAGCCGCCCCACGGCCTGACGACGGGGGGGACTTCCATCCCGCCCCCGGATTCGGCAGCCGCTTCGGTGGGATCGATCCCATGCCGCGACAGATGGCCGACGTGCTCGCCACCCTGCCCGGGAACGGCGACGCCGTGGCCTGGGGCACGGCGTTCGTGGAGGCTTTGGCCCCCCACGGTCTGGGCTGGCTTGGGCCGGGGATTGCCGCCGCCTGCCTGCATGATCTGGGCTTTTCTCCTTGGGCCGGAGCCGGGCTGTTTCAATTGATCTGCGCTCCGGGCATTCTGGCCCATGGCCTGGAGCTTGCCGACAAACCCATTACCTCCATGCCGTTTTTGGATGAGGAGCACTATGTCATCGCTGCCGAAGCAAGGAAATGACACCTCTTTCTGGGACCAGCGCCGGGGACGAATCCTTACTCGAAAAGGTGGATGGATAATCGGTGAGGCGGTATACAACCATGGCTACTCCATGCTGGACGATTTTGTCGGAGAGGTTTCTTTTTTTCAGGTTTTGGCGCTCAACACCGTGGGGCGAATGGTGGAGCGAAGTTTTGCCGACTGGCTGGAAGCATTGTTCATCTGTCTCAGTTGGCCGGATTCCCGTATTTGGTGCAATCAGATCGGGAGTCTTGCCGGCACCCTCCGGGCCTCTCCGGTTGCTGCCGTGTGTTCCGGGATCTTGGCTTCGGATGCCAAAATGTACGGGCCCGGATGCATGACAACCGCGTGTGACTTCATCGTCGGCGCCTTGCGAGATAACAATGCCGGTCTTTCGCCCGAGGGCATTGTTGATTGCCACCCCAACCGTCGCAATGGTGGGATTCCGGTTATTGCCGGTTACGCTCGGCCTGTCGCTACGGGAGATGAGCGTATTGCCGCAATGGCAAGAACCGCGGCCAAATTAGGGTTGGAAGACGGGAAACATTTATCGCTGGCCTATGAAATTGAGAAAATCATGCAGGCGAAGTGGGACGAAAGCATGAATTTAGCGGGGTATGGCGCTGCTTTTTTCGCGGATCAGGGGTTTGCCGCGCAAGAGGTGTACCGTCTCTTGAGTTGTTGGGTCAATTCGGGGGTGCACGCCTGCTACGCCGAGGCGGCCGATCAGCCGCCGGAATCGTTCTTTCCGCTGCACTGCGAGGACATCGACTACCAGGGCAAACCGCCACGTCCTGTCCCTGCCTGAGAAGATGTTACGAGACCAAAACACATGGGCAAAAACAACAATATCGTCCGGCACATGGCCACGGTAACCCGCCGCAGCGGAAGGCTTCCGCATGGGCGATGGACAGGGGAATGATGACACTCAAGGATAAAACAGCCATTGTTACCGGAAGTTCGGGTGGAATCGGCAAGGCCATCGCCGTTCTGTTTGCCCGGCTCGGCGCCCAGGTTGTCGTCACCAGCCGGGCAATCGGCCGGGCAGAGGAGGTGTGCGAGGAAATCCGGCAACACGGCGGGCGGGCAACCGCCTGTGCCTTCGACATTGACGACCCCGCCACCATTTCCTCTGTGCTGGCGACGGCAACCGCCTCGGGCGGAATGGATATCCTGGTCAACAATGCCCTGAGCCGCCCGGCCATTGCTCCTCACTCCCTGCAAGACATGGAATATTCCCAGCTCCAGGCGGGGGTAACCGCCAACCTCACCAACGTGCTGGCGTTGACCATGGCTGCGCACCCATATCTCAAAAAGGCACGGGGAACGGTTCTGAATATTGGTTCCGCCGTGGTCAACCGGCACACGATCGGGATACCGCTGTACGCCATTCTCAAAGGAGCTGTCGGGCAGGCAACCAGGGTTCTGGCGGCCGAATGGGCTGGAGACGGCATCCGGGTCAACCAGCTCAACCCCGGTTTTGTGCGCACCGACACCTTTTCGGCCCGGCAGACGGAGGAAAATATCAGGATGCTCACCGAACAGTTCACCAAGCTGCACCCGCTCGGTCGGGTGGGCGAGGTGGAGGATGTCGCCGCGCTCGCCGCTTTTCTGGTGTCGGACCAGGCGGCATGGATAACCGGCGCAACGGTGGATGTTGATGGCGGTTTTTCCGTACAGGGAGCGCTGTTCCCCGCGATCAGGTGATTACTCCTCCTTATCCTCCATGCCGTAACGCGCAAAGACAAAGGCGAATGCCCGGCTGATGCGCTCCCGGCTCAGGCCGAATTCCGCCAGCTCCTTCACCTTGTGTTTCCGCTGGTAGGTTCCCTGTTTTTCGGCCCGTTCCCGTATCGCCCGCCGCAGTCCCTCGCCCGCCGGGAGGCCGGTGAACTCCATGATTTGGGCAAAGGCGGCGTTCAGATCGTTGCGCAGGAGGTCGTAGGGCAGGACCATGACCCGGTCCGGCGGCAGTTCGCCATGGGTATCCATCTCGTAAAAGTAGCGGTAGAGGTCCACCATGCCCTGAAAGCGGTGTTCGTTGTAGCGTTGCAGCAGCTCGGGCCGGAGCTGCTTGATGCCCCAACGGAACTCGATGCTGTTGTGCAGCAGGGAGAGAAAGGACGGCACCACATGGTGGGGGCTGCGCATGATGAAAATGAATCGGGCATCCGGGTAGAACTCCAGCATGGTCTTGAGGCGGAAGGTGGAGAAGTGGGTCTGGGCGATGATCCGGCTTTTGCCGGTGGAGTAAAGGTGGCGCCGGAAGCAGCCGTCCAGGAAGCGCATGGAGCGGAGACGCGCCTCTCTCGGCTGGCGGTCGTGGTATTGCAGCTCCGGGTAGGTCCGCTCGTCAAAGGAGAGCATGCCGATGGTGATGAAATTGGTGTCGTAGTTGTGCAGGAAGAGCATCTCCTCTTCCTCCGTCTTGTCCAGCGCCATGCGGTGGCCGGTCCATTCCGGCATCACCTCGCCCTTGCCTTTCCCGACCAGCAGGTTTACCAGGGGCCGGAACAGGAACCGGGCGGTGAGGGCCGGGAAGAAGAGATGCCAGGTGTGGAAGGGAGCTGCCTCTTCGTGTTGGCTCAGCAGGTGGTGGAGAAAGGTGGTGCCGCTTCTGGGGTGGCCGATGATGAAGATGGGCCTTTCCACCCTGACCTTGCGGAAGCCGGGAAAGAAGAGATGGTCCAGGGCCAGGGTCAGGGCGGTGAGGATTTTCATCGTGGGTTCGACCAAAAGCCAGGTAAGAAAAACCGGGCCGAATCCGTATACCCGCCAGGTCACCCGGAGGATTCGCAGATAGGTTCTCAGCATGAAAACGAAGCGCATTTTTTTATTCCTCTCGACAAGAGTGGACAACTCTTCTTTATTGCCTGTAGCAGCATGGTATTTCCATACTGGAAAATAGAGGAAAGCCGCAAGGTGTTTCGCGGTTTTTGTGTCGCACGGTTGATGCGGCGCGTCCGTTGCGCAAATCCATCCTGGGGGGGAGGAGTATGAATACCGCGGAATTGATGATCGGTCTGTTGTCCCATGTCGGAGTCGAGTATATTTTTGGCGTGCCGGGAGGGGCCATCGAGGATCTGAATACCGCGATCCATCACAACGAAAAGGGGGTCAGGCCCATCGTCACCAAGCATGAGGCAGGGGCCGCCTTCATGGCCGACGGCTATGCCCGGGTTTCCCGACGGCTCGGCGTCTGCTGCTCCACGGCTGGCCCGGGCGCCTCGAATCTGATCACCGGCCTGGCCTCTTCCCATGCCGATCAGATCCCGGTCCTGGCCCTCACCGGCCAGGTGGCCACCTCGGTATTCGGCAAGGGGGCCATCCAGGAGTCCGGCTCCGAAGGGGTGAACATCACCAACATCTTCCGGAATTTCACCAAATACAGCGGCATGCTGATCACGGAAGACCGTGCGCAGTACATGCTGCAAAAGGCGATCCGGCTCGCCATGAGCGGCCCCACCGGCCCGACCCATCTCAACTTGCCCACCGATATAATGAAGCGTGAAGTGGAGCAGCAACAGCTCTGTTCGCTCAAAATGGAGGGCCGGCTCTTTGACGAGGAGAGTGTCAAGCGGGCCGCCGAGTATCTGGTGGCGGCACGTCGGCCGGTGGTGATCGCCGGTTGGGGAGTCGTGCTTTCCCGGGCCGCCAATGAGCTGCTCGAGCTTGCCCAGATCCTACAGGTGCCGGTGGCCACCTCGCCCAAGGCCAAGGGGGTCTTTCCGGAATCGCATCCGTTGTCGCTTGGGGTGTTGGGCTTTGCCGGCAGCCCCGCGGCCAAGGAATACATTATCGACAACGAGGTGGATGTGGTGCTCGGGGTGGGCACCAGCTTCTCCGAGATGATGACCAGCGGCTGGGACGACCGCATCCATCCCACCGAGCACCTGATCCATATCGATATCGATCCGGGAAAAATCGGCAGGAATTACTGCGTCTCGGTGGGGTTGGTGGGGGATGCCAGGGTGAATCTCAAGGAGCTGTGCAAGGCGATCGTGGAAGAACGCTCGCAGCAGTATTCCTCGGTCCAGGGCAATTCGGTGATGGAGGGCATCGCTGCCCTGCGGCGGAAACACCAGGATATCCCGGAGGACTTCAGCAGCCGGGAAAACCTTTACCACCCGCAAAAACTGGTGTTGGACGTGCAGCGCGCCTTCCCTGCCGATACCGTTTATTTTGCCGATATCGGCACCTCCATGGCCTGGGCGATACGGCACATGACCATTGACCGGCCCTACTGCTTTTATGTCTCCCTGGGCTTCGGCTCCATGGGCTATGCGGTGGCGGCGCCGGTGGGCGCCAAGCTGGCGGTGCCGGAGCGGCCGGTGGTGGCCATGGTCGGAGACGGTTCTTTTCTGATGAACGGATTTGAAGTTGCCACTGCGGTGGATAACGATATTCCCGTGATCTGGGTGGTCTTTAACAATGCCATGCTGGGCATGGTCCACCACGGCCGACGGCTTTTCAAGACCCCGATCCCGGACGGATTGCCGCCCCGTTTCAAACGGGTGGATTTTGTCCGGATAGCCGAAGGCCTGGGAGCCAGGGGGATCCGGCTCGATGGGGCCAACCCGCTTACCCCGGAGCTGGCCTGCGATATCCTTGCGGAGGGGCGCCCCACTGTTCTGGATGTCTGGATCGACGATGAGATTGTTCCGCCCATTCACAGCCGGATCGCCACGGTGGACAAGCATTTCGGCTGAAAGGCCGGAAACGGCGCGGGTTTGTTTTTGCCAATTTCTTCTTGCCTTTTCGTTTTCCACGCGGCTACCCTGAAAGGGCCGGGTTGGAAATGCCTGTTTTTTTACAGCCTGGGCGCCATGCGGAAGGGGCGGGAATCCGGAAAGAGCGGTTGTCCTCCCCGCGGCCATGACGGGCAAAACAGTTTTCTGAACCACGGCAGAGAGACCATGCGGAAACGACCGACAATCAGCGTATACCTGCTGGGCATGAACATGGTTCTGCTCTGCGTGCTCTTTCCGGCATTCAGCTATTTTATCCTCCGGGAAACCGTTCAGCTTCGCGACATTCAGCTCGATCGCAACATCAATATGATCCGGCAGGGTCTGGTCATCCGGAGCGCCTCCCTGGTCCGGAACACGGCCATGAGCGCCAGAGAGGCCGTGGCCGGTTTTGATTTCACCTTTTTGCAGAATCTGGTTGCCGAGGTGGTCCGGGACGATCCCGAAATCCTCTACTGCATGATCATGGACCGGTCACGGACCGTTATCGCGCACAACGACGGCAACCTGGTCGGCAGCCGCCTGACCGGCGAACTTGACGACAAGGCCGGTCTGTTGATGGAGAAAACGTTTCCCGCGAAACGGCCGAGCGGAAATGTCCCAGTGGAATATTTTTGGCCTGAAAACGAAAAGGACGGAGGCAGCAGGGTCTTGGAGGCGGTTTTTCCCGTCTACAGCGGTGACGTGCTTTGGGGAGTAATCCGTTGCGGCTATACCTTGGCGCCCCTGGAGGATGAGATCGTCAGGGCGCAGTCGGAATGGACCGCGCAGATGCGACAGGTTACCATCAATTTTCTCTATATCCTGTTTGCTTTTTTCCTTGCGGGGTTGGCGATGGTCACCCTCCTGACCCGTTCCTTTGTGCGGGCGACCAGAGTGCTGCATGACGGTGTCCGGCAGGTCGCCGCCGGGGATCTCGATCGGGAAATAGCCTTGCCGGGCATGGTTTGCGAGGAATTCGGCGGCTTGGCTACCTCGTTCAACAGTATGACCGAAAAATTGCGCCTGATGCGACAACAGCTTGACGAGTACGCCCGTTCCCTGGAGCGGAAGGTGGAGGGGCGGACCCAGGAACTCCGGGAGGCGCAGGGCATCATGGTCCGCCAGGCCCACGAAGCGGGCATGGCGGAGATGGCGGTGGGCGTGCTGCACAACATCGGCAACGCCATTACTCCGGCTCAGGTGGGAGCCACGATGCTGTGCACCCATCTGGCCGAAAGCCCCCTTCGTTCCAAGTTGGAGGAAGCCGTTGCGCCGTTGCGCGATTTTCTTGAGGGGAAGCGGTCGCTTACCCCGGCGGAGAAAGAGCATTGCCTCGACATTATCCGGTATCTGCCCGCCGGGGTCGCCGAGGAGTTTGACCGCGCCGTCAACGAACTCCGCTCGATCATCGGGAAACATCGGCACATAGAAAGCATCATCCGGCTGCAGATGCGCTATGCCAGGCTCATGGACAACTCCGAGAATCTCGATATCAACCGCCTTGTGAAGGATGCGCTGAAAATTCTGGCGGATGATATCGGCAAGCGCCATATCACCGTCGAAATGCGCCTTGGAGAGGTGCCTCCGGTAAAGGCGGAAGAGGCGAAGCTTCTCCAGGTTCTGGTCAATCTGATCAAAAACGGCTATGAGGCCATGGATGGCTGCGTCGGCAAAGAGCGGGAATTGGCCATCACCACGGAGACCCGGGAGGACCACGGACAGCTTCTCGTTCTCTTTTCCGTAACGGATACGGGGTGCGGGTTCACGGAGGAGGAAAAGAAACGTTTTTTCAACTTCGGTTATTCCACCAAGGCGCGGGGCAGCGGATTCGGGTTGCATGCCTGCGCCAACTACATGATTGCCAATAACGGTTTTATCGAGGCGAAAAGTGAAGGGGTGGGGAAAGGGGCGCGCTTCAGTGTGCTGTTGCCCGCGGCGGCGCCGGGGCGGCGGAATGCGGAATAAGAACGAGTGAAGATTGCGGAACAGAGGATGTGGCGCGGAAAAAGGAGCGGAACAAGGCAATGACAAGGGATATGAAGCAGCAGCCCAGGCGTATTCTGGTAATTGACGATGATCTGGATGTCTGGAAGGCGTATCGGCTGGTTTTGACTCCGGAAACGGCATCTTCCGGAACATCCGCCGAAAAAATAAACCGCCTGCTCTCCCCCAGGATGGACGATGATCCGGCGGCCGCTGATTTCTCCCTTTCCTTCGCAGCCCAGGGCCAGGAAGGTTTCGGCATGGTGGAGGAGGCGATACGCAGGAAAGAGCCCTTTGCCCTGGCCTTTGTCGATGTCCGGATGCCGCCCGGCTGGGACGGCATGGAGACGGCAAAACGAATCCGCGCCCTGGATCCGGAGATCGAGCTGGTCATTGTCACGGCCTACTCCGATCACAGCATCGAGGAGATTGTCCGGGCCGTGGGCTCGTCGGAAAAACTGCTTTTTCTGCGCAAGCCCTTCGACCCCGATGAACTCAGGCAGCTTGCCCTCTCGCTCACGGCCAAGTGGCATCTCGCCCGGCTGGCGGAACAGCAGCGCAAGGATCTGATCGCCTCGGAGCATCGCTTCCGCTCCCTGGTGGAGACGACCAGCGATTTTGTCTGGGAGGTGGACCGCGAAGGACGTTTCTCCTACTGTTCTCCGGTGAGCCGGGATCTTTACGGATATGGCCCCGAGGAACTGGCGGGCAAAATCTTTTTCGAGGTGCTCTCCGAGCCTGAGAGCCGGGATCAGTTCCGGCAGGTCTTTTCCTCCTGCGTGGACTCGGCCGAACGATGCCAGGCGGTGGAGCGGCGCTGTCTCACCAAGGAAGGCCGGTTGATCATCGTGGAGTCCAGCGGCATGCCGGTGTTCGATGCCCAGGGCCAGGTGTGCGGTTATCGCGGCATCGACCGGGATATCACGGCCCGGAAGGAAAACGAAGCCGAGCGGCAACGGCTGGAGGAACGGTACAGGCAGACCCAGAAACTGGAGGCCTTGGGAACCCTGTCCGGCGGCATCGCCCATGATCTGAACAACATTCTGACCCCGATCATCGTATCCGCCGAACTCGGCAAGATGCAAACCGCCGGAAACCACGAGCTTCACACAAAATTTGAGACCATCGAAAACTGCAGCCAGCGGGCGGCGGAGCTGATCCGCCGCATTCTTTCCTTTTCCAGGAAGCAGAAAATCGACATGCAGCCTCTTGATCTGGGGCAGTCGATTCAGGAATTCTCCAAGATGCTGCGCCGGCTGATTCGGGAGGATATCACCCTCTCTGTCGTCCTTCCGGAAAAATTATGGCCCGTTTTGGCGGATCGCGGCCAGATGGAGCAGGTGCTCATGAATCTGGTGGTCAATGCCAGGGACGCCATGGAAAACGGCGGCGAACTCGTGATCAGCGCGGAAAACAAGACGATAACCGAACAGACGCTCTACGATGTCGATTCACGGAAGATTGGTGGAGACTTTGTTGTGCTCACGGTCAGCGACCAGGGCTGCGGCATTGATGCGAAAAAAATCACCATGGTTTTTGATCCTTTTTTCACCACCAAGGAAGTGGGCAAGGGCACCGGGCTTGGCCTGGCCACGGTGCATGGCATCGTCGCCCAGCACGACGGCCATATCGTTGTGGAGTCCGAGGCCGGCAAAGGCAGCAGTTTCAAGATCTTCCTGCCGAAAAACGAAGGCACCGCTTCGTGGGAAAAGGCGGAGATCGCCCTCCCCAGGCTCCTGAGGGGATCGGAAAGCGTTCTGTTGGTGGAGGATGACGCCGAGGTCTTGCAGATTTTGGCCGCAACCCTGGAGGAAGTCGGATACCGGGTTCTGACGGCGGCCAACGGGAATGCCGCCCTGAATCTCTTTGCGGAAAAGGGCGAGGAAATCGAGATGCTCGTGACCGATTTGATCATGCCGGGCCTGGGCGGCAAGGCCTTGGGTAGGACGATCCGGGACCGGAGGCCAGGTCTGCCGATCCTCTATATGACCGGTTACGCCTTTGATGTTGCGACACAGGAACTGGAAGAGGAACGAGGCTCCATTCTGCTGCAAAAACCTTTTACCCTTGATCATTTCACCAGAACGGTGCGGAAGTTACTGGACGCCCCCCGATGAATGACGGTCTCGCGGGTTTAACGTCTCAATGCACCTCCATGGGACTCGAAGGATTTTTCGCCACGACGGGGAGGGTCAGCCGTTTCTCAACCGGCCTCCCCTTTTCCCGATCGCAAAACTCACCGATTGCATGAACTCCGCTTCTATGCTATCTAACAGAAATAATAAAAGAAAAATATTATCAACTCCCGGGCTCAACCGGGTAAAACCTTTTGCAATGGGCGGCCATGCCAGCGAACCTCTCGGAGAGTGATCGAAAAAAAGTGCTGCTGTACAGCGTGCTCATTGTCGCGGTGGTCGGGGCCTGGTCTGTATTCGGCCCATACGGAGCATTGAAGTACTACGGAGTTACAAACGAGTTGAACGAGATTCTGGCCCAGAACGAACAGCTGCGCGAGGCCAATACCGCATTACATCAGGAAATCAACAAACTGAAAAAAGACCCGGTCTATCTGGAGGAAGTAGCGCGTCGGCAATTCGGCCTCATTAAGAAGAATGAGGTTATCTACGAATTTCCCGAGAAAAAGAAGCGCCACGAATAACCGAAGGACGGCTGCCGAATTTACCCCGCCATATCCTGCACGATCCACTGCGCCGCCGCATGGAGATCCTCCGCCACATACGTCGGCTGCACCTGCTGCCTTGGGCCGATGTACTCGTAATCCCCTCGGCCATAGCCGGTGAGCACCAGAACTCCCTTGGCCTGCACCGCCGCCGCCGCCTTGAGATCCGACCAGCGGTCGCCCACCACATAGGAGCGGCCAAGATCCAGGTCCAGATCCGCCGCCGCCTGGAGAAACAGCCCCGGCTTTGGCTTCCGGCAGTTACAGGCGAGACGGAAGCGCTCCTCCTTGGCCTCGGGATGATGGGGGCAGTAATAGATGCCATCCACATGGGCTCCACCCTCGGCCAGCGCCCCGTTCATCTTGGCATGCACCTCTTGAATCAGACTCTCGGGAAAATAGCCACGGGCCAAACCGGACTGGTTACTGACCACCACCACCGGAATCCCCTGCTCGTTTAAAAGGCGTATCCCGGCCGCGGCCCTTGGCAGCATGATAAACCGGGAGATGTGGTTGATATAGCCCATCTGTTCGTTGATGGTGCCATCCCTGTCAAGAAACACGGCCGGTCGCATGCTCATCCCTCCTTGCGTTCCAGAACTCTGCAGGTTGCCGCAAACACCTCGTCCACCCCGATCTCCAGCATGCAGGCAAAATCGTTTTGGAGGCAATGGGTTTTCAGGCAGGGGCTGCAGGGCAGATTCTTGTTCACCACCTCCACCTTGGGGGAGAACGGCCCGGTGGCCACGCTGTCGGTGGAGCCGAAGATGGCGACCAACGGGGTCTTCCGGGCGGCAGCCACATGCATCAGCCCGGAGTCGTTGGTGACAAAGGCATCGCACATCCCGATCAGTGCCATGGCTTGGGCGAGAGTGGTCTTGCCGGTGAGATCATGCACCTGGCCAGGTGCTGCCGCGCCGATCTCAGTAGCGGCCTCGGTATCGGCAGGGGTGCCGAAAACCAGCAGGGTGGCGCCCAACTTCTCGGCCAGCTGTTTGGCCAGCCCGGCATATCTCTCCGCGGGCCAGCGCTTGGCAGGGCCATAGGCCGCGCCGGGATTCAACCCGATCACCGGCTTTTTCGCCTTGGCATCAAGAAAATCCCTGGCCCAAGCATCGGCGGAATCCGGCAGGGCAAGAAACAGTTCCTGGGGGGAGCACATCAGACCGAGATCCTTGAGCATCTCCTGGTAATAATAGACCTGATGCCGCGCCCTGGTGCTTTTTTTAATGGTAACCCCATGGCTCAACAGCAACCCGCGACCATCCCTCCGGTACCCGGCCCGGACCGGGATCCCGGCGAGCAGGGCAAGCAGTGCGGCGGAAAAGGCATTCTGCAACAGGATGGCCATATCAAACCGCTGGGCGGCAAGCTCGCGCCCCAAACGCCACATCCCTGCCAATCCCTTATGCCTGCCCTTTTTCTCATAAAGCATGACCCGATCCACATGGGGACAGGCCGTAAAGATATCCGCCACCCAGGGGTAGGCCAGGATGGTAATCTCGGCACCGGGAAAATTCTCCCTTATGGTCCGCACCGCCGGGGTGGTCATGATGGCGTCGCCGATCCAGTTGGTTGACCGGATCAGAATCTTCTTGGGCCAAAGCTGGCTGATTGTTTTCGTCATACCTGTTCCTGGGATATGGTGCCTAGAGTGAAGATGGGACCTTTGCGTTTTTTCCCGGAGGCGTCAAGTTTTTTTATGCCAGGAGACAAGAAGAATTTACAGATGATTGGCAAACATCGATTACTCTTCAAGGCAAACAACCAACGAGCATCTACAGTGCTTGTTCACCAACCCGTGAGCGTTCTCCTGCCTGAACCGGCCGCACGGAGGCCCACGGGAAAGACGAGATAAGGGTCCCCGGCCCGTTCATGGTCTGCTCAAGGCTTTGCACTTTATCTGGGGCGGCAATCCTCGACCAGCAAGCATCCCCGGTCCGTTTGGGACTGGCATTTCCATCATGAATAAGGCCGATATAGCCATCGATACCGCCATGGGGCACGATGCCGGTTGCCCCCTGGCGCCAGAGAAACGAACAGTCCTCGCCCACATCGATGTCCGGGAAAGGAAAGCTTCGCCAAAATTTCTTCCGGTAGCAGAGGGTGGCGCCATGCACCCAAGGCCGGCCGGCTGCGGGATAACGGTAACGCCACGCCTCGCGTCTGCCGCAATCATAGAAGAGCAACTCGGCAAGCCCGGTGACCTCGACCTTTTCTGCCGACAGGTGCTCGACCTGGCTGGTGATCCAGTTCTCTGCGTACCAGTCGTCGTCATCCAGATGGATGATGATCTCACCGCTCGCCTGTTCGCAGGCGAGATTGCGTTTGGCGCCGATGCTCGTTCTCTGTTGCAACGGCAGGTAGACGATCCGGTGCCCGTTGCAGAGATGGCCGACCTTGCAGGCTCCGTCATCGACCACGATCAGTTCCTTGTTCGGATAGTCCTGGCCCAAGTAGATTTCCAGCGCCCGTTGGAAGAATTCGGGCCGGTCGGCGGTCGGCATGATGCAGGAGACCTTGGGCAGATTACTGGCCGCCATCGGCTGGCTTGTCCGAATTACAGCAACGGGGCTGGCTTGCCGCCCGAGATAGAAACGCAGATCCTCCCCGAGAAAGGCCGGGCGGGGCAGGCTTATCCAGCCGCCCGCATCGAGAAAATTGCCGGCGGCAAATTGCCAGCTGTTATGGCCGTGCCGGATATAGAGGCAGAGCTCGTCGCCATCGATTTTGAGCAGTCGCGCCCCGTGCCGTTGGGCCAGAACCATAAAATCGGCATCCTCCCGGAGCGAGGTATCCGGATACCTGACCGCGCCGCCCCAGATCGTTCTCCGGTAGACCAGGGTGCCGCCCAGTACCCCCTCCACAAACATCCGCGCGAAAAGTTCCGGCGAACATTTCCAGTATTGGCCGCTGTCAACCACGTAAAATCCGGCATTGCAAAGTCCGCTGATATCGGCCTTGCCGGCGACAATAGGCGCCGCCTGCCTCGACAGCCTGTCCGGCGCATACCAGTCGTCATCATCCCATTGGGCGATCAGCTCTCCGCGCGCCAGTTCGCAGCCGCGGTTGCGTTTCTCGCCGATACTGCCGTTGAGGGTGGTTTTGACCAGACGAATATTGGGGGAGTCCGGCATTTGCCCTGGCAAATCCTCCGGCTTTTCATAGAGCACGATCATCTCCCGGTGGGGATAGTCCTGCCGCGCAAAATAATAGAGGGCCTGTTGCACGTACTCGGGCCGGTCCCTGCTCGGCATAATGCAGCTGATCATCGGCCCGGCATTGGAGGGGAACGGGGCACCGTACGGCAACGCCTTGAGCGCAAAATCCGGACAGTCGGCGCCCAGGCAGTGGCCGCAGTAGACTGAAGCATCTCTCTTCAGGTGGCGCAGACAGAATTTCTGCTGGTAATAACGCTTGTTCCGGGTGAATGATTGTTCCCGCTCTCCGTCTGCCGGGCCGGTGGCGAGATAAGCATAGGCCCCCTTGGCCCGCAAGACCCTGAATCCCGCCCAGACCGCACGGGCGGCATAATCCATTTCCCAGCAGAACCCCTGGCCGTAGCGGATGTCGGCTGGCCCCACCGCCTTCACAGCCGCGCTCTTTACCGCCAGAAACGCTTCGCTGATCCCGTACAACGGCGCCGTATCCTCCGTTGCCCCGGCATCCGGATCATGGTCGAAAAACCTCCCCTGGCCGTGCCGACAATTGTTCATGGTTGGGCCGGCCAGGCCGTTTTCCGGAGAAGAGGCCAGGATATCGACAAGGCCAGCCAGGCAGCCTTCAGCCACCAGCACCCCGGCATCGAGAAAAAAATACACATCCGCTTCCCGTCCGGTCAAGGCAGTGAAAAAAAAGGGCCGCCCTCGACCGCCGGCGTCGTTGATGGCGGTCAGATGCGAGAGGGATTTACGATGGTCTACCGTCTCCGGCGAAAAGCCATCGCATAACAGGACCACCTCATGCGGAATTCCGGCAAACAACGCCAAGTGGTAGAGGGTCTTGAAGATATCCCCCGGCTCATGCCGTTCATTGATATAGATGCCCACCGCAACCTGCATTTCTTCCCCCTGCGGAAATATCCCGTTTCCGGGAACAAACCGGCGACTCAAAAGGCCGAGACCTCGCCAACCTCCTGAACCACAAGCCGGTGGCCCTCAATGGACTTGGGCAATTGCCCGACGGGCCGGGGCCCGAGGCGGGTGACCATGACCAGAATCACCCGCCCCCGCTGGTCGGCGCCGAGCCCCACCCCGACAACCCCCGGCATCCGGAGAAGATCATCCCGGTGTGTGCGTAAGGTCTCTTCAATGTCCATAGCAGTCTCATTCCCCCTTGCCGTCGGCGGACAACAACAAGGGGGCATAGGGGAATCAGTAGAGGATGGCCACCTGGAGATCGGCCAGCACCCGCGCAATATCATTACAGAAAGTATACACCGGCCCGCCGGCGAAGAGCAAGCCGACCGGAACATTGGCGGGATCGGCGGTAACCAGGGAACCGGAATCGCCGCTGTCACTGAACTTCCCCTGGAGGCCGGACACCCGGAACTGATTGTCGAAACGGGCGATCTGCCCTCCGTATTGGACGTTGATCGTCACCTGCACCGCGTCGATCTGGCCATGGGTATGACCGGTGGTCCTCCCGCTCTTCTGCACCTTCATCCCCAGAATGGGCTTACTCTGCGGAGACTTGAGAGCCTCCAGACGACCGGCATTGCGCAGCATCTGCGGAATCGCCAGAGCATTGTCATTGAGCTCGGCAATAGCCCCGTCCACGTAGTTGGCGCCACCGGCGAAATCGAGGGCGACAAACCGGATAAGCTGCGCGATTTCATCGTCGGGACAGGCGCCATTATCATAACGCCCTTGCTGGGCGATGGGTTCACCGGCCGCGGCGGCATTGCACCGGGCCATGACGTGGTTGTTGCTCAACAGGTAGTTGGTCTGGCCGGAACGGACCAGGCATCCCAAGGTGCCTGCGGCGTTTTCAAGACAGTTACTGATGGAGACGCCGCCCGGTGCAGGTCTTTGCCGGGTGCGGTATTGGCTTACGAAAGCGGAGACCTCGCCTACCTCCTCCACATCAATGGCCGCCCCGTTGAAGGATGCGGGGATCAGGGTCTCCGCCGCCAAATGTTGGGGCTGAACCTTCTTGCGGACGAAAACCTTAACCGCCGCCCGGCCGGTGGCCTGGTTTGCGGTAATCTTTTCCCCGTAGCCCAGCCCGATTATATTGCCAGGCAAATCCGGACGACCGGTGGCGGCAACCGCCATATCGAGGTCATGGCGGGCCAGGTGGCGCTCATGGAAATGGGCGAAGGCGGCGGATAATTTCGCCGCCTCGGCCTTATCGATCTGCAGATATCCCATTTCTTCCGGCAAAAGTTTCGCTTGCATCACATCCTCCTTTTCTCATGGTTATCGGATTTACAGCAACGAGAGCGAGCCCTGCCCCCTCCCCTTCTCTGCGGCCTTCCCGATCATCGATACAAATGACTCGGCCGGCCGAGATAGGCATATTTGATGATATAGTTGACGGCGATGTTCACCGGTCTTGTTTCCGTACCGGACAGGTCTTTGACGCCGCTGCTGTCGGCGTACAGTCCCGTAGTGTAGTGTTGGGTCGGGGTTGAGGGATTGACGGAACCGGGAGGCTGGCCGGGCGCGGCACCGCCGCCGGGGTAGTTCTCATATCGATGCTCATGCATCTGCACCATCCCATCTTCAACGGAACCGAGGCCGTTGGCCGAACCGGTGGACCCGGGGCCGGGATTTTTGCGTCTCTCTGCCAAGCCCTTGTCGATCAGGGCATCGGTCGCCACCCCCCTCTGGAAATACCCCCGGTAATCGGGCAGATAAAAAAAGCTCTTGCCGCCGGCCTCCTCCCCGCCGTACAGGCAGCCGAGCACCGCGTACAGCTCCGGGTAGGCGCCCGTTTCAAGCTTTCTGCCGTCACAGGCCAGCCAGCCCCAGGCCTCCACGTTGGTCTGGTGGCCGGTGGGCGCGGGGTCGATCAACCCGGCAAAGGCAAGAACCACCCCCACCGGCAGCCAATCCTGTCTCTCGAAAATGAAGGGGGGCGCCGGCGGTACCGGCGGCATCTGTCCCCTGATCATGGCGCATCCTCCTTGCCGTCACCCGGCAGCTCATCACGTTCTTGCAGAACCTGCATGGTCGTCGGCACCAGCACTTCCCAGGACACCGATTCCCGGCAAGGATCAACGCTGGCAGGCCGGAGCTTTTGGAGTTCGTCGACGATGGAGACATCCTCGAAATGAACCGGCGTCATCCCGTTGGCGCCGGGCATGATCATCGCCGACGACAGATAGTAGAGCACCTTGAGGGTATAATCGGGGCTTGCCGGGACCATCACCCTGGCTTGACCGGCCTGGAGAAACCGGGCAAAGAGTTCGTCATCGCCGGCCATCTCGCCAATACTGGCCCAACTTCTGCCCGCGACGCCGTCGCCAAGATCCAGACAAAAATCATAGGTCATCTCCCGCCACTCGAAAGCGTCTTCAAAAAAACTCAAGTAACGCGGCTTGTTGACCGCAAACGGCAGCGGAACAGGCGATGGCGTGTCGCCGACCAGATCGCGGTACCTGTCCAGCAACAAGCCCATGCAGCCCTCCTTGAGAACACTCCGTTCGATCCGGCGGCAGGCCAAGGAAGAGCGCGGGGGCGAAACCGTCCCCCCGTTCCGGGAAGCGACCCGTTGGTAGTAGGCGGCTTTTCGGCGATGATACCCTTTAAGCAGGACAGCGTAGGTCGCAATCTGCCAGCGGTCCCATTCGGCAGCGGTCGGCACGCAGACAATCTCCACATTCAGGTAACAATCGGAGGCGACGCTCGGCGGCGAAGTGAGCGCCAGCACGGAGGTCAGGGAAACAGGAAGCGCATCGAGCTCGTGGTTCATCGCCAGCTCCATCCCGCTCTCCTTGGCGCTGAGAGAAAACGATTGGATTCCCGCCAGGCCGTTCAGGGTGAGCTGGTCAGCCTGCGGCGAAAAGGCTGCCTTGACCTCTGCCTTTTCCGCCTGGTATCCCTGGGGCAGGGAGACCAAGGCGGTCTGGTTGGCGGTCAGGACGGTGGAAACGATGCGCGTTGCAAGGGGCGGCGGTTCAAGGTCGGTCACTCCGTAATAGGCGGCCAGGGACGCATAGTTAGCGGGAGTGACGTCGGCATAGGAATCGACCTCGAAACCCTCCGGCGGCAAGGGTTCGGTATAGTTGACGCCGCGCAGTTTCAGTTCATTGAGGATATACCTTGCCGCCGGCTCCTTGAGCTGGAACTCGATCATCAGCCGGGTCCCGTAATGCGCCACTGAAACCCGGTACACCTTGTTGAGCCAGCGGTAAATGCCGCGGATGTTGCAGTCGCCGCCGACGTTGTCAAAAACGCTGACCACGGTTTCCTCGTTCTCGTTGGTACTCGAGGCCAGCCGTACCCGGTGGATCTGCTGACGGACCCGGTTGACCGTCCGGTTGAGGATGTTCTTGGCGAACCGCGCCACGTCATCCTTGGCCGGTTCTCCGGGAGTCCCCTTATTCTCGACGCTCCACGAACCCTCGAAGGTCACGGTGCTCGGCGGCCCGTAGGTGGTCTTGAAGCCCTTGTCCGAATCATAATCGGTAACCACCACCGTATCGGCGATGGTTTTCTCGGTGGCCGCGACCAGGTTCGCGGTGCGGGCCAGATCCTCCCGGTTAAGGTGTTTATCGACCAGGGAGTCGTCCAGGACCGTCTCGCTGGCCATCAGCAGATTTCTGGTCTTGATCTCCCGGCGTTCCCCCTTGAGCACATTGGCAATGGCGGCAATCTCCCCCGGCTCGTAGCGCAGCAGCCGGTGACGCACCATCTGCAAATCGCCGATGGCATAGGGCTCGATCCATCCCACCTTATCCGGCAGGTGCGGGGGCGACACGGGATACGGCGGCAGCGGGAAGAGCTTCCTGGGCAAGATGAGCAAAGCCCGCGCCATGTGCCGAAACACGGCGGAATCGACAAAGAACCGGCGGTCCCGGACAAGCGCGGTAAACAAGTTGGCCGCAACCAGGGTTGCCGTCAAACCGCGCAGATCACGCTCGTCGTAGCCCAGGGTGATGATCAGGGCAAAATAACTGTCCTGGACCCGGTTCAAGGTTTGCAGGTATTCAGCCGAGGCGAGACACTCCGCCCACTGATCCTCGGGCAGCTGAATGATCTCCTCAATGGCGGCGATCACCTCATTGAGGTCCTGCTCGTGAAGATCACGCGCATACTCTTCCAGCTCCCAAAAATGACCGCACACGCCCGACAACAAACCGACATGCGCCACGAACTGTTCCCCCCAGCCATTGTCGCCGTTTATATAATCCACGGCCGATTGCTCCATGGCGGCGCGCCCCCCTGTATCGCGGAGGGCAATCAGTTGCGTATACAAAAGCCCCGGCGGGGAAGGGCCACCGGCATAATCGACAAAATGCAGCTCCAGGTCCCGGTCGCTGACCCGAGGCCAGGAGCGCATGTAGATATAGGGAAAGAGTTCCTCGCTCTGGCGGACAACCTCCACCGGCGGCGCTGGACCGGGCGGCGGCAGCGGTCCCGGCGGCGGCAACGGCCGCGGCGGGCAGCTCCCCCCCCAAGGGAAGGTGACCATCATGCCCTCGTAGTGCCAGCGTTCCGCCCGTTCGGGCTTGCCGAGGCGGATGTTGCCGAAAACGCCGCCGTTGTCATTATCCCCGCACTCAAAGAGCGCCACCCCTTTGAGCCAGCCATCAAGGGTCACCTTGTTGGCAAAGACATGGAAGAGCGGGGTCTTTTCGCTGAAGCCGCAGATCTCCAGGATGTAGCGGTCGGCGCTGTTCCGGCGCCAGAAAAATTCGACCCGGATTACGGAGGGGATGAACACGGCGCGAGCCGGAATCCTGAATTCGGCCACCAGGGTGTCGTTCAGATCAAGCGGCGTGTCAGACCAGCTCTTTTCGATCCATTCCGCGCCGTGTTCCACCTTGCCCTCCTTCACTTGCCGATGATGTTTTTCAACTGGCCGAGGATGGCGCAGTACCAGTCGGTGTCCTCATCCTTTCCGAGCGCGGCAATCTGCTTCGCGTCGGTTGTAAGATTCCAGAGTTCTGCTTTTTCCAACTCATTGTCCACCGGGCAATACGGGTAGCTGGACGGGATTGTTGCATAGTCGGTAATGTCCCCTGAAACGATTTTCACCATGACCGTTCTCGCTTGCAGCAGGTTGGTCTCCTGGATGACATAGGCAATCTCGGCCAAGTCCTTATCGTCGACCTTAAAGAAAGCGGCGCAGTAGCCGGTAGCGATTGGCTTCCATACCTCAGTCGCCCGGAGCGGATATGTCTCCTGGTCAATGATCAGCGCCGAACTGCTGAAGGAGATTTTCGCCCCGCATTCTTCCTGAAACTCCTTCTGCGCCCCCTTGACGGTATCGCCTCCCTCGAGCTTTCCCCCCGGCAGAGCCGATTTCTCGGCGCCGTTGAGCACCACCCCATCTGGATAGACCGTTCCGCCGACGCCGTTGGAATTATGAAAAAAATACCCGCTGTCAGGCTTGTGCCCCATCAAGAAATTTCCTTCACCCGAATACAACACCGCATATACTTGCATGATCCTCTCTCCTCGCCATAATGGTTTGCGGCGGCTGAATCAGCTACCACCTCTCTTCTTTTTCCAAATAAAAGCGCAAGGGCAGCGCCGAAGGCCCAAACCCGCCGCTGGTCATGACGATCCGTCCCTTGCGGATGCCGGAAAGGCCGATCTCTGCCGGCGGCCCCATCAATCTTTTTACCTCCACCGTTTCCCCCTCTAGGCGGCGGAGACTGGTGCCGAGCAACAAAGTCCGGTCGAAACAAAAGACCGATTCTTCCAGGGGAGAGAGCAGACGAGGGACAGCCAGAAGTCCTTCGCCGCGATAGAGACGGACAATGAGCGCCTCCTGTAGCGTCCGGTTGACCACCGAGATTGAATCGTCCATTCCGGCCGCCGTTTCGCGGACCAGCCTTCCCCTCCCCGAACTCTCCCGGACAAAAGCAAACCGGTCACCCGCCTCGGCCGCCATCCTGCCGGTTCTGTTCCCGTATCCGTCCGCCACCTCGACTGCAAGCCGCCAGTCAAAGCGAAAAGGATGCCAGCAATGATAGCCGCAGTCGCGGATCACCTTCCAGGCCACCGCCCATTGCCCGGACTCCTCGGCCAGATTCCTCTGGGCCAGAACGACCCTCGGGCGATGACGGTCGAGGGAACAATTGACATAGGTAAGATCGGTATACATCGGCGGCCCGCTCCCAAATCACCGTGCCGGCCTGACTTCACCATCCTCCGTGTCCACCGCAATGGTGGTGGGAAAACCGAAAACAAACCCAAGCTCTTCATGGCGTTGGCCGTCGAGACCGTAGGCGAAATCGACCCCGAGCAGCATGCCGCCGCTCCCGCAGCGAAGCTGCAGTTTGCCGTTGACCGTGAACCTGTGGTCAATACCCGGGGGTGAGCCCGGCTTGACAGCGGCGGGAATCTCCAGCCAACCCTCTTCAACACTCAAGCCGGCAATCCGGCTCTGCACGCCTGCCAAGTCATAGGTGTAATCGGCGGCCACGATGTCGGCCGACACAAACTTGCCGTCCGCATCGTAGGCCGGGACACCGGTTATCTCTACCCCGTTGTACGGTACATTTTTACGGGGAACCGTTTTCCAGTCACCGGAACGCCAGCTCTGGGATCCCGCTTGTTTTTCCGTCGCCATATCGACCATCTCTTCCCCCTTCTCCGTTCTTCGCCCCTTTTGGCAAGCTGATACAGAAGGAAGGGCTTTCCTTCTGTATCAGACCCAACCGCCGGGCTCTAAAACGTGTTGATGTTGGCAAGATTGAACTCAAACGGCGACGAACTGGCGCCTGGGCCACCGCCGGTCATGATGATATCGGCGCTGGAAATCCCGAACAGGTTCAACTCGGTGTTGACCGTTTTAATGATGGCGGAATTCATGACCTCGGATTCCGTGATCTGGGAAACCACCCCGATATAAATCCGCGGATGGAACTGAAAAACCGCCTTCTGGCCAGGAGCGATATTGGTCTTGGTGGATAACAGCTTGCCGTCGCGAAAGCAGCAGGCGTCCATGGCGCCCTGCTGTAGGCTGTTGCGGACCTCGATTTCGGCAGCGCTGCTGGCCGGCGTGTTGGCAATCGACAGGACGTCTCCCGAGGTATCCTTGTTCAGTTCATAGGCCTGGCCGTCCACGGCAGTCAAGAGCGGGGTATAGTTGCCGTAGGCATCCTTGGCGCTGACCTGAAATTCCATGGGATAGGTAAAAGGATGGGTGTCAAGGCGACCACAATTCTGGATAACCCTCCAGGCCACCGCGATCTCGCCGAAAGACTCGGCAACATTCTGCTGAAAGATGACAATCGAACTGTTATTGGTATCATTGGAATGATTGATGAACCTGAGCTTGATATCCGAGTTTGACATGACAAAACCTCCATTTCCGTTTTTACAGTGCATTAGTGCATTATTGTGTGAGACGATTACTGTTCTTCCCCTGAACCCTCCTAGCTGAAACATCCATCTTATCCGTCAAAAATCTTTATGCCCTCAATCACAATCCGTCACCTCCCTCTCAGCTGAACATTGGGGAGTGGCCGACTCCAACAACTCGCACACATTGGCGCCGCCAAACTCCGATTGATGTTAGGCTCATCTTGCCTAACATCAACGGGCCGCGTCAATCAACCAACTTGTTAAAATTGTTAACAAACATGCAACGCAGTGAAAATACGCGATTATATGCGAACAGCGCGGACAGGGAAGTGCCTGTTTTCGAAAAGAGCAGAGGCACCTGGCGGGAAACCGGGCTAGTCATCCATGGACAACCGGAGCCGCTCCGCGGAGCTTTCCAGGTTTTCGCGCAAGCGGGAAGGAGGGAGGCAATTGTGCAGCACGAAGTCGGCGGTGGCCAATATTTTTTTCCAATTCGGCCGTTTCGGCAACGTCTTGACAGCAAAATATTTATCAAGGGTTTGGGTGCGTTCCCATCCATCCGGATTGGTGTAGACCGTCCAGAGCCTGGAATCGCGGGCAAGATCGGATTTATCGGCTGCGTGGCATTCGATCCAGTAATCAAGACAGAGGTTCATCACCTTTACGGCAAGAAAACGACGGTCTTTTTGGAGGGGAGGAGGAAATTGCAAAATGAGGTTGAGACGGGCAAGAGAACGGTTGATCGCACTTAAGCCGAACAATATCTTCCCGGTTTCGACGGCAGACTCCGGCAGCATGCCAGGCAAGATATCGCCCAGCCCTTTCATGCTCTTTTGAATCACCGCCAACTCTTCGCCGAGGCGATCTCCAGAGGCATTTTCCCTCCGCCGTTGCCAGAGAAAGCCGGACGCGTTTCCAGGCCACTTCAGAATAAATAAATAGTAGATTATATTTTCAAGCTGAAGTGGCGCAACCTGAACATTGACAAAACAACTATTGCCGTCAAGCCCTTCAAGGCCAACCCGGAGAACCCGTTTTTTCTCCCTCTGAGCAATGACGCCGTCATCGACGCATAAAAGCGGCCGGAGAACATCGGCGGTTCTGGTGCGAAATATCGACCAGATCAAACGGCCGCGGAGATCGTCGGCCGGATGACACAACAAATTTTCACCGGCTCGATTGCAGAAGCGAATCTCCTCGCTTTCATTTACGGCAATGACCGCATCGTCCAGGGCGTCAAGCATGTCGAGCAGGATGCGCTGTTGAAGCCGCCCTCCCTGCTCGACATGCTTACCATCCCCGTGTCCTTTTTTCAGTTGCACCTTTTCATGAAACGTCGGTTAGGGCTTTTGGACCTTGGATTCGGAAAAAAACGAGACTGTCGTCTAGTTTCCGCAGCAATGGCCGAACCGCGGAATACCTATTGACCCGGCGATCAAATCCGTCATGCCCGGATGCTTTCGCCGGGCATCCATCCCTCTGGATTCCGCCTTCGCGGGAATGACGATGTACATAGTTAACCACCGAAGCAATAGCGGACATATAGGGCTGACAACTATTCATTATCCAAAGGCAAGGGAATTTCCCCAAAGGATGCAATGATAGAGAGGCGACGTCGGAGATGAGATGACAGGAAATCGCTTTTTTCTGGACACCCAGAAAAATCCAGGCTGCCCCGGAATCCCCATCAGCCTAGCAACCCCATGACTCGTTTGCAACTTTTTTTCAACAAAACGCCCGCCGTTCACCGCATAGCCTTGATTTTTTACCCGCAAAAAAAAGAATGTCCCAAAATTTCAGGGATTGCTTCTCAAGCAGCGGCACAAATAGGCAGTCGCAAGAAATCCAAGGTGATACGGAAAAAATTTGGCATCTGCAAAGCAGGCAGGTTTGAAATTGTCGCAGGTCGACAGGCAAACAGTGCTTGCAAAAAATCGACACTGGTGTTAAAAAATTCGGGTTCAAAAATAAACACACCCCTGCAAAATGCTCCTCTGGTGCCCGGAATCGGGTTGGAGCGATGGGGTGGACGGAGAAACCAAAACCAAAGGAGAAGTACCATGTCTTACGTTACCATGAAGGAAATGCTGGAGGCCGGCATGCATTTCGGCCATCAGACCCGCCGCTGGAACCCGAAAATGAAGCCGTACATCTTCGGCGCCCGCAACAAGATCTACATCATCAACCTCGACAAGACCCTGCCCCTGTTCAACAAGGCCTTCGAATTCATCGCCAAGACCGCGGCCAAGGGCGGCACCGTGCTTTTTGTCGGCACCAAGCGCCAGGGCCAGGACATCATCAAGGAAGAAGCCGAACGTTGCGGCATGTACTACATCAACAACCGCTGGCTGGGCGGCATGCTGACCAACCACCAGACCATCAAGAACAGTGTCGACAAGCTCAAGAAATACGAGACCATGCAGGAAGACGGCACCATCAACCATTACCATAAAAAAGAAGCCCTCCAGATCCAGAAGGATGCGGTCAAGCTGGACCGCAACCTGGGCGGCATCAAGAATATGAAGGGGCTGCCCGCAGCCATCTTCCTCATCGATCCGAAGCGTGAGAAGATCGCCATCGAAGAGGCCAACCGCCTCGGCATTCCGGTGGTTGCCCTGATCGATACCAACTGTGATCCCCGTGGCATCGATTATCTCATCCCCGGCAACGACGACGCCATCCGCTCCATCAAGCTGATCGCCTCCAAAATGGCGGATGCCGTGTTGAGCGGCAAGGAGAAACTCGCCACAGCCCACCAGGCCGCCACCGACAAGGATACCGAAGCCAAGGCTGCCGCCGCGAAAGGCGACGAATAACCTGCCTCGGGGCAGGAAAGATATAAACCAAAAAAAACGTAACTGTTCAGCAATACCGCAGATGCCAAGAAGAGGTCTGCGAAATGTGCTAGTGCACATGAGCAGGCCGATGACAGGTAAGCGAGCCTGCGAGACTCCGACGCAGATGCGGTGTTGCTGGACAGTTACAGAACATGAAGGTAGAACCGTGAATATTACAAGTCAGATGGTAAAAGAACTCCGCGACAAAACCAACGCGGGGATGATGGATTGCAAGAAAGCCCTGACCGAGACCAGCGGCGACATGGAAAAGGCCATCGATCTGCTCCGACAGAAAGGATTGGCCGTTGCCCAGAAACGTGCCGGCCGGGCCACCAGCGAAGGCTTGGTGGAAACCTACATCCAGGCCGACGGCAAACTGGGCGTCATGGTGGAAGTAAACTGCGAAACCGATTTTGTCGCCAAGAGTGACGCCTTTATCGAGTTCGCCAAGAATGTCACCGCGCAGGTTGCGGAGAGCACAGCCACTACCACCGCCGAACTTTTGGAACAGAAATTCGTTAAGAATCCCGCGCTCACCATTCAGGATATGCTCAATGAAATGGTAGCCAAGCTCGGCGAGAACAGTGGTGTTAAACGCTTCGTCAAATTCAACGAAGGCTTGGTGGAAAACTACATCCATGCCGGCGGCAAGCTGGGCGTGATGGTCGAATTGGCCTGCGACAACGACGCGGTTGCCAAGAACGCTGAGTTCAGCGAGTTCGCCAAGAATATCTGCATGCATATTGCCGCAGCCAATCCTGTTTCCATCAGCCGCGAGGAAGTCCCTGCGGATCTGGCGGAACGTGAGCGCAACATCTTCATCCAGCAAGCCATTGATTCCGGCAAACCGGCGAACATCGCCGAAAAGATGGTGGGCGGCAAGATGGATCGCTTCTTTGCCGAGAGCTGCCTCTTGGAGCAGAAGTTCGTTAAGAACCCCGACATCTCCATCCAGGATCTCATCAAAGAAGTTGCGACCAAGCTTGGCGCAACCATCAGCATCAAACGCTTTGCCCGGTTCCAGGTTGGCGCATAACGCTGTTTCCACAACCCTTTCGATGAGCTGACTGTGACCAAAGCCAAATACCCCAGAGTCCTCCTGAAGCTGAGCGGCGAAGCCCTTATGGGCGACGCCGCTTTCGGCATCAGCACCAGCGTGCTTGATTATCTCGCCACGGAGATCCAGACCCTTGTGGATCTCAAGGTGGAAACCAGCCTGGTCATCGGCGCGGGCAACATCTTCCGGGGAGTGGCAGGCGCCTCTACCGGCATGGACCGGGCCGCCGCCGACAACATGGGCATGCTGGCCACGGTCATCAATGCCTTGGCCCTGCAGGATGCCTTGGAAAGAAAAGGCATCTCGGCCAGGGTTCTTTCCGCCATCCCCATGCTCACGGTCTGCGAACCCTATTCCCGGCAAAAGGCAGTGCATCATCTGCGCAAGGGGCGGGTGGTGATCTTCGGGGCAGGCACCGCCAACCCATACTTCACTACCGATACGGCCGCCGTGCTCCGGGGGTTGGAGATCAATGCCGATCTGATCTGCAAGGCCACCCGAGTCGACGGCGTCTACGACAAGGATCCCCTCAAGCACAAGGAGGCGATCAAGTTTTCCCGGCTCAGCTTCAGCGAGGTTCTGCAGCGACGTCTCAAGGTCATGGATGCGGCGGCAATCTCCCTGGCCATGGACAACAACACCTCCATCATGGTTTTTGACATGAATATCCCCGGCAATATGAAGAAAGCCATCTGCGGAGAACAGATCGGCACCTTGATACAGGGAGAGGACAATGAGTGAAATTATCGACACCCTGACCGAAAAAATGACGGCCAATATCGAGGCCTTCAAACGCGATCTCACCAAGATCCGGACCGGCCGCGCCACCACCGCCCTGCTCGACGGGATAAAGGTAATGGCCTACGGCACGCCCATGCCGCTGAACCAGGTCGGCTCCGTGACCATCCCGGAAAGCAGGATGCTAGTCATCCAACCCTGGGACACCAAGCTTCTTCCCGCCATCGAGAAGGCCATCTTCTCCTCGGATCTGGGGCTCAATCCCTCCAGCGACGGCAAGATGATCCGGATCTCCATCCCGCAGCTCACCGAGGAACGGCGCAAGGAGCTGGTGAAAAACGTCAAGAAGATCAGCGAGGAGCACCGGGTTGCCGTGCGCAATCTGCGGCGCGAGGCCATCGATGTCCTGAAAAAACAGAAGGGCAACAAGGAAATCCCGGAAGACGACTTTTTCAAGATGCAGGACGAGGCCCAACACGCCACGGACAGGTTCATCAAGCAGATCGATGAGATCATGGCTGAAAAAGAAAAAGAGGTCATGGCTGTTTAACTATCTCCTCCCTGCCCTCCCTTGCTTCAGCCGGTTGCAAGCTGTGATCCGCTGAAAATCGAGACCGTTCCCATGCCCAAGCTTGACACCGCAGCCCTGCCCCGCCATATCGCCATCATCATGGATGGCAATGGCCGCTGGGCAGAGCAGCAGGGCAAACCCCGCATCATGGGCCATCGGGCCGGGGTCGAATCCGTGCAGGATATCGTCCGCGCCGCCCGGGAACTCGGCATCGGCGTGCTTACCCTGTACGCCTTTTCCACGGAAAACTGGAAACGCCCGCCCCTTGAGGTCCAGGCCCTCATGGGGCTGTTGAAGACCTTTCTGGAAAGCGAGCTGGCCACCATGGTGCACAACAATGTGAGCCTGCGCTGCATCGGACAGAAAGACCGCATTCCCCCGGAAGTCCGCGAGGTTCTGGAGCGGGTGATCCGGGAAACCGCAAACAATACAGGGCTGACTCTCAATCTCGCCCTGAGCTACGGCGGCAGGAGCGAAATCATCCAGGCCGTGCAGGCAATCGCTAAAAAATGCATGGATGGGACTCTGAACCCCGAAAAGATTGACCAGTCCGTTCTGGAACAACACCTTTACACGGCGGGGCTGCCGGACCCGGATCTGCTGATCCGCACCGGAGGGGAAACACGGTTGAGCAACTTTCTCCT